>Ga0209373_10000034_pt1 | contig 323204 bp, 304 predicted proteins | sample Higcelweek5metaG_FD_187173 | JGI IMG/M metagenome (GOLD analysis project Ga0209373, IMG submission 187173) | Freshwater pond sediment microbial communities from the University of Edinburgh, under environmental carbon perturbations - High... | ecosystem: Environmental > Aquatic > Freshwater >...
ATTTATTCTAGCTTTGTTTTGCAATTATGTTTGACCATAATCGCGAGTATAAAAAACTCTTTAAATTGACGAGAACTTTTTGTACATGTTTGTACACTTTTTGTTCTCTACGTTATTCACTTTTCAAACTTCAAGTTGCACCTTTATTTTTGCTCTATTTCCGAGGCGCAAGATATATTATAACAGCTACAATGTTGTTTGTCAATACCTTTTTTAAAAGTTTTTTAAATATTTTTCAACATTTTTTTAACATTAAACAAGTTCTTGGCGACAACGAAAGTAATTGTAACACAGGCGGTATGCTTTGTCAACACTTTTTTACAATTTTTTTAAAAAAGATTGTTTTATAACGACAAAGAGTGTATTATATTGTTACGAGGTGATTCATATGAAAACTGTTTTAACCGCGTTAAATGCGCGTTATAGCCACTCTAACCTTGCTCTTGCATACCTAAAGAAGCATTGCAGTGATTTCGACATTATAATTTGTGAATATACGATAAATGATGATGTTTTCAAAATTTATGCTGACTTATTAGAAAAAAAAGCAAAGGTTTATTGCTTTTCACTTTACATTTGGAATACCAATCAAACATTAAATCTTGCACAAATGATTAAAATTGCAATGCCCGATGCGGTGATAATTTTTGGAGGGCCCGAGTGTTCTTATAATTCTGAGGAGTTTTTACAAAGGAATAGCTTTGCGGATTATGTTGTGGCGGGTGTGGGTGAGAATGCTCTTAGAAACCTTCTGTTAATGTTGAAAAATGGAGAGAAGCCACCGAAAATAATCAGAGCAAATACTGATTTGGACGAAATTTCTTTCCCATATTCCAAGGAAAGCATTGAAAGGCTTAAAAATAAAATTATCTATTTTGAAACGTCAAGGGGGTGCCCCTTCAACTGCACCTATTGTCTTTCCTCTGCTTGTGAAGGCGTTCGATATTTCAGTATGGACTATGTGAAGCATGGTCTTAAATTTTTCTTTGATAACAATGTACCCCTTGTTAAGCTGATAGACCGCACCTTCAATTCAGATATAAAACGAGCAATTGAGATTATCCGCTTTATTATTGAAAATTCAAACACCACAAAAGTACATTTAGAGGTTGCGCCGCACCTTTTAAATGATGAGATGATAAATCTTTTAAACAGCGCCCCGAAGGATATGTTCCAGCTTGAAATGGGGATACAAACCACTAATGAAAAATCTCTCACTGCAATCAACAGAAGGTTTAATTTTGATATATCTTCTAATAATATAAAAAAATTAAAAAGAATACACATTCACTTGGATTTGATTGCAGGATTGCCCTATGAGGATTACGATTCTTTTTCTCGCTCATTTAATGATGTTTTCAGCTTAAAGCCCAGTATGCTGCAATTAGGTTTTTTAAAGGTACTGCATGGTACGAAAATTGCAGAACGCACCGATATTTATTCTGTAGCCTTTGCACCCTATGAAGTATTGCACACAAAATGGCTTTCGGCAGAAGAATTATGCAAATTAAAACAAATTGAAAATGCGGTGGAACGATTTTATAACAGCGGTGCATTTTCAAAAACAATAGAATATTTAACAAAAGATGATGCCTTTAAATTATTTGAAGCGTTATCCGAAGCATTAAAATCAGCTGAAGCAAATGGGCCGTTGCCAAGGGTTAAACTTTATAACCTTCTATACGAAAACTTTGGTGATAAAATAAAAAATCTGCTCATTTCAGATTTTTTAATTAATAATAAGGATGCTAAGTTGCCTTCATTTGTACAGATTGATGCTCCAAAAAGCTTCAAACAAAAATGTTATGCCTATTTAAAAAGGCATAACATTGAAGTTGATTTTAAAGATATTCGTTTTGAAGCTATCGAGAATAAAATTTTATTTGTAAATTATAATATAAAAGAAATTTTCGATATAACAAATGAGCTTAGTTCTTGTTTAACCCAATAAATTTAATATCCGGTCCTGCTGTTGCAGGAGTAAATGGTTCGCTGAGCCTTACCAAAACAGCGCCCTGCCCCACCAAATTAAGCCCATAATTACCGTCAACGGGTGAATAAACAGGCAGACCCAAAGAGCTAAATTGCCCAACGTAACCTAATTTACCATCTGTTTGGTTTAAATGGCTTGCCAAAATAAAATTTGTAACAAAATCGCTGAAGGTTGTGGTTATCCCTAAATTTTGCAAAGCTTCTTCAACAACCCTGTAATCAGACTTATTGCTTTGCAAAATAGCTTTGAAAATTTGATCTCCACCACCATTTAAATGCTGTGTTTGTGTTTTAAGGTATTGGCAAAATAAGTATGACAAAGAATAGTTAGCAAGAATTGTGCTATCATTCGCAGACCAATCAATAAGTGAACGTCCGTTTTTTATCTCATTGTTATTTATAGCATACGATACTCTATCTGTAACTGATTCTGATTGAGGATTGTACATATGCTCTGCCGCCATAGACATACCTTCGTTTAACCATAAATCTAATTCCCATTGTTGATCGGTAATACACCAATCAGTAAAATTTATTAAATGCTGTAATTCATGCACAATTGTGGAATATGAGCGTTCTATATTTGGAGTTACTTGATATCCAAACGTAGGATATGTGTCAAGATGAAGGATATCCAGTCCATAATACAATTCACGAGGACTAAAGTAACCACCTACATAAGATGTTACCTCATCACCATTAAAACCATCTTGTATATCATAAAACAACAATGCGACTTTCCCATCACCGTCAGCATCGCCTGCCTCACCAAAATTCGTAATCATCATTGGATAAATATTATTATCAAATTCATTTGCGACTAACTGCGCCATTGAATCCTCAAACTGTGCATTACCCTGCTGAACCCAAACAGTGCAATAGTTGCCAATATATTTTAAATCTGCAGTAATATCATAGTCTTCTCTTGTTTGAATATTCTCCACTGTAAATGTTGAATATCCATATGTAGAATATTGCACCGCTTGTTGGAAAGGCTCGTCCACACTTTTGAATGTTGGTCTTTCAACTGAATCCATATGTACATACCGCTGCTGTATTTTATCGGGTTCAACTTTATTAAAATTATACATTACCGGATTTATACCGCTGTAAACAGGGAGCGGTCCTGTATTTTGCGTTATTGTTGTATTAATCGGATTATCAATATAATCAGTATCATTCAAATAAGTTGGATTGGCAGTGTTAATAACCAGCATATAGTCCGCCGTAATTGTTCCGTTTTGCAGCTGATTTATTCCGCTGATGTTCCCCAAATCCACGCTTTTTGAAACAGCGTTGCCTAACGGCTTGGGATTTACAAGCTGTTCCCAAAACATAACCTTTGCAGAAAAATTTTGAGTATTATAATTATTAACAAAGGTTTCTTTAAGTATTTTCATCCCATCTGCAGGGACGGATACATTATCTATCACCCTAACATCAATAATCTCTGCATCATTATAAAGGGATAAAATAACCTTGCCATTTAATTGGGAAAAAGTAGTGTTTCTTACAGTGCCTGAAATTTCGATAACAGAATTATCGTTAAAATTAATTGTAGCAGTACTCACGGCGCCTTGTGCCTGCGCCGTGGTTACTGCTAAAAACATTGTTAGTATAACGCAAATTATTTTTTTCATTCTTGCTCAAATTCGTCTTTAGAAGCCCCGCAAAGCGGACAAACAAAAGAATCGTCTATATCTTCCCATTTGGTATTAGGCTCAATTCCGCCTTCTTCATACCCCTCTGCCTCATCATATACAAATCCACAAATAGTGCAAACATATTTACTCATTTTGTAACCTCCTAATGTAATTTTTTTGTTTATAATAAAATAATATATCATAATATTTTATTTGTCAATAAATTATTTTAAAACATAGAAAAATTCACAAAGTTTATATAATATTTTATTTATATGTAGCAATTTATAACATTACGGGCGCTTCCTTCCAAAAAATGCTGAACATACATACCATGCAGAAATGTAATTTAACCAATCAATGGCTGTTTTATTGTAGCATAATATATATTGTTTCATATAATATAAATGAGGTTACTATTTTAAAAATGAAAAGGTGATGTAAATGCCTCTATCAAATCGGGAACTTTTTGCAAAGCTTATAGCCTGCGAGGCTGGCGGCGAGGGTGATAACGGAATGAGAGCCGTAGCCACCACAGTTATAAACAGATTGAACATACCATACGGAGAATTTTCAAGGGTTAGCCAAGGCGGAAATATAAGAAATATAATATTCCAACCAAACCAATATACCTGTGTTAAGGAAGTTGTTGCAGGGCAATATAATTCGCAGAATATCTATAATATGGACCCACAGCAAATTCATTATGACATAGCTGATTGGGCGTTAGCAGGCAATAAATTAAACGGTGTTGACCATTCCCTGTTTTTCTTCAATCCCTATATAAATACCTGTGTCAACTATTTCCCGCCTAATGGTACGGGAAGATTTCATAACAGAGTTAATCAGCATTGCTTCTATGTTCCCACAATGGAATACAGAAATACTTAAAAAATATTTAGCGTGTGCAATAAATGAAGGCCTCGCCTATTTTTATGACAAATTCATTTTGCACACAGCAGAAACGGAGCTTAATATGAACGAAAATGCAAATCCAAATACTATACCAACCCCGAAGGGTGATTATGGTGTTTATCCTGAATATCAACCCTGTGGGTGTGGTCAGGACAGCTATTTAAATACGTTTCAACAGTCGGTAAATAACCAAAATATGATGCACCAGCCTTTGCAAATGCAAAGCCTGCCATTATTTTTGCAACAGCCCTCGCAATCTGTTATGCAGCAGCAAATGCAACAGCCACAAGCAGATAGAATGATGATGCAACCAATAATGATGGATCAAAGTTCACCTGCTGTTATGCCGCAAACCACACCTATGTTTACGAATTCAGAACAGCTTTCAATGCTAAACAACACTCTTCCTGTAACGGCAGAAAGCATACAATTTTTAAACGGTTTTTTAAGAACACAAATCGGCAGGCGTGTAAAAATTGAATTTTTAATTGGAACAAGCTCGTTCCTTGACAAAGAAGGAATTTTGCTTGGTGTGGGAGTAAATTATCTTTTAATTAACGAAACGGAAACAGATGATATAACCGCCTGCGATTTTTACAGCATTAAATTTATTAAATTTTATTATTAAAACATCTATAAAAAAATCATACAAACAGTCTGAAAACAACGCAAAAAAAGCGCCGACAAATTTGAAATCTGTCGACGCTTTTTAAATTTACTAAATATTTATGCTGTTTTTGTAAGCTTACCGTCACCTCTGAAGGATGCCCAAATGGGGCTTGCAACAAAGATTGATGATAATGTTCCCACAAAAATACCTATTATAATCGGCAATGCAAATTCTTTGATAGCAGCAACGCCAACAACGTACAAGATAATAATTGTAAGAAGTGTTGTTAAAGAAGTGTTTACCGAACGAGTGAAGGATTGCCATACACTTTTGTTAACAATTTCCGAAAACGGAGTTTTCTTCAATATTCTTGTGTTTTCACGAATTCTGTCAAAAATAATAATTGTATCGTTTATGGAATAACCCACAATAGTTAAGATTGCGGCAATAAACGTTGAATTGATAGGAATTCTGAACACAGAATATACACCAAGCAAAATGACAACATTTGCGATAAGCGAAATAATTGCGGAAACACCCGATATAAGCTCAAATCTAAACGAAACGTAAAGCAACATTAAGATTATAGACCAAATCGATGCCCACAGTGCGCTCCAGCCGATTTCGCTACCGATAGTAGCACTTACATTATCGGAAGAAAGCAATGCCTCTTGCGGAAGATTATATTTTGTTTTAAATGCTTCGAACAATTTTGCACGCTCTTCTGTTTCAAGAGGAAGAATTTTAATAACCAATTCTGTTTGATTATCGCCTGATTTTTGAACAGTAGATGGTGATTTTCCAAGGGTGCTTGTAATAAGGTCAGTTACTTCCTTATTATCAAATTGTGTGCCTATATTGATGTTCATTGTAGTTCCGCCTGTAAAATCAATATCTTTTTTAAGGCCTAATGTAAGCAAAGAAACTATGCTTATAACTGCCAAAGCAATTGAAATTCCAATGGTTACCCATTTATATTTTATAACATCAAACATTGCCATTACCTCCTTTTGCTGATACACCATATAAAACTGGATTTCTAAGGTTAAGTCCAACAACTTGTCTCAACAAGAACTTAGTAATAACAATAGCTGTAAACATACTTAATATAACACCTATTCCAAGAGTCATAGCGAATCCTTTAACAGGGCCTGTGCCTGTGAAATAAAGAACAACAGCCGCAATCAATGTTGTTATATTAGAATCGAAAATAGCTGTAAATGCTCGTTTAAAGCCTGCATCAATAGATGCCCCAACAGTTTTTCCGTTTCTGATTTCGTCCTTAATTCTTTCAAAAATAACAACGTTGGCATCAACCGCCATACCTATGCTCAGTATGATACCGGCAATACCAGGAAGGCTTAAGTTCACCTTAAATGCACTAAGCACGAAAAGAACCAATGCAATGTATGCCATAAGCGCAATATCTGCAATGAAACCCGGCAGACGATAAAACAAAAGCATAAATAATAAAACCAAAATTACGCCAAGACCACCTGCAAACAAGCTGGTTTCAAGAGTTTTTTCACCAAGAGTTGGGCCAATGCTTCTAAGCTCTACATCCTTTAAGCTGAAAGGAAGCTGACCTGCGCGAACAATATCCGCCAACCATTTTGAAGATTCTGCTGTAAAGCTACCGGAAATTGTACAGGAATCCCCATCAATTCTTGTTGCAACACGAGGCTGAGAAACAACATCCTCATCAAGCTTTATAGCAATATAATTCTGCCCGTCCGGCATTGCAGCCACTCTGCCTGTTGCTTCAGCAAATTTTGTAGCACCTTCAGGTGTGAAGGTTAACGAAACAAAATTTTCTGATTTTCCGTTTTGTTCAAGCGGACCATATTGCTGCTTTGCATCTTTAACATCAGTACCATCCAAAATAACATTATTCTGGCTGTCCACAAAAACAAGCTTTGCAGTTGCGCCGATTTTTGATACTGCATCCTCAGGATTTGCGATATCAGGAATTTCAATCCTTACACGCTTTGCACCTTGTGCAGAAATTGTTGCCTCTGTATATCCCAATTTGTCAAGACGTTCACGCAGCATACTAATTACCGTGTTAATCTGATCCTTGGTAACATCTTCAGCCACTGCCTCGTAAGTGATAACAGAACCACCACTTAAATCCAAACCTTTTTTAATGCCCGATTGCTTATCAAATGCTCCGGGAAGTGTTTTTCCCATTAGTGTTGCGCCAAAAATAGCCAAATACAAAAGCGACGCAATAACTATCACTGACAACAGCAACTTTGTTAAACTTTTTGACATTGATGTCATTGGTTAATTCCTCCATTCAAAAATACATACAGATATTATATATGCTATTTTACCTTTAGTCAAGGCATCATTTTAAATAAAATTTTCAAGCTGATTATAGTAAAAGCTCCAACCTTTATTTTTGCTTAAATATACCGCATTTTTCATAAAATTTAATTGCCGAATTAGCAAATTCAGCATCCCTCTGACTTAATGTAAAGTGCGCATTCCACACGCTTTTTCTCTAATTCACAGCCGATATCATAAGGATTATTTATATCTCCGCCAAATTGATAAGCATTTGCGTGGCAACCGCCGCTGCAATAAAATTTCGCCCAACACGCCTTGCACTTTTCCTTTGTATAAACATTTGCATTTGCAAATTCTGACGTTTTGTCCCTATTATAAATATTATTTAACACATTTCCCAAATAATATTCTTTTTTGCCAACAAATTGATGACATGGGTAAATATCGCCCTCGGGAGTTATCGCCACATATTCACAACCAGCACCACAGCCGGACATACGTTTGATGACACATGGTCCTTGAGTTAAATCTATCATAAAATGAAAAAAGTTAAACCAGTTGCCCTCTTTTATCCTTTTAACATATTCCTTTGCCAAAACTTCATATTGCTCAAAAGCAAGAGGTAAATCCTCCTCTTTAATGGAGTAATCCTCGTCCCTGCCGCCAACCACAGGCTCTACCGAAATTTGCTTAAATCCTTCATCTGCAAGGTGCAAAACATCCTTTGCAAAATCCAAATTATAATGGGTAAATGTGCCGCGAACATAATAATTATCCTGATTTCTAAGCTCTGCCGCCTTTTTCAGCTTCGGCATAATAATTTCATAGCTTCCGCCGCCATTAATTGTTTTCCTCACCCTGTCGTGAACTTCCCTTCGACCGTCAATGCTTAAAACAACGTTAGACATATTTTTATTAATATAATCCAGCTTATCATCATCAAGCAAAACTCCGTTGGTTGTGAGAGTTAAACGAAAAACCTTGTCGTGCTTTTCTCCCTGTTCCTTTGCGTAATCAGCGATTTTTTTAACAACCTCAAAGTTCATAAGAGGCTCTCCGCCAAAAAAATCCACCTCAATATTTCTGCGTGTGCCGGAATTTGCAATAACAAAATCTATCGCCCTTTTACCCACTTCCTCACTCATCATAGAGCGCTCTCCGCAAAAGCTTCCCGTACCTGCAAAGCAATATTCACAACGCAAATTGCAATCGTGGCAAATGTGAAGGCAAAGCGCCTTCACAAGGGGCTTTTTATTAATGCTTTGGGCTATATCACCGTAGCTGTCCTCCGAATAAAGCATATTCATTTCCCGAAGCTGGCAAATTTCATCATAACCTTCTTTTATATCTTCAATGCTGTATTTTTCGGAAAGCCCATCTGTAACCACCTGCAAGCTGCTACCCTCGGGCTTGTCCAAAACATCGTAGACAACATCGCTCACATCGTGAACGGCACCGCTGTTTACATCCACAACAATATTTTTATTAAACATTTTAAATTTATGTATCATATTCTTTCAAACGAACCTTTCTACATATAAAAACACCCTTAGGGTGTTTTTATTAAAAAAAATTATTTATTGTTTTTATTTTCACATTTTTGATTTGCAACTGTGCAAGAAGTTTTGCAGGCAGATTGGCACGAAGTTTGACATTCGCCACAGCCACCCTTTGCGGCACTGTTTTTAAGAGTTGCACCGCATATAGTTTTTATATGCTTCATTTGTATATTCCCCCTACTAATAAAATTTTCTGTTAGATTTTAAATTTATTCCGACTATTCCACCAAAGGTTCCGGAAAAAAGCCCTAATGCAAGCATTGTGATAAAATTAATCCCAAAGCTAAAACTTTGAAACGCAAGCGAGCCTATGCAATAAAGAGTTACCATATAGACAACACCGCTTACAGCGCCACTCAGCCATCCTTTGCTTGAAGAAGCTCTGGCAACCAATACGCCTGATAAAATAACACTCATTACTGTGATAATAAGAACTATTGCAGGCACGAAGGATTCCGGAAAATTGGTATAAGTAATAATAAACGCAAAAATCAAAAAACATATCAAGGTTAAAACATAACAAAGTAATATGTTTTTAACAACGCTAACGATATCAAGCGATTGTTTATCCTGCGTATCACTGACGGAATTATTTAATTTCATAAAATTAGCACTCCTTTTTTGAATATATTATTATAATATTCAAAAAAATGCCAATTATGAATTTGTTGCTGTTTTTATTGCACTGCGTTCGAATTTTATTTTAGTTTTATCGGCACCAACTTCGATTGTAACGGTATCGTCTTTTATCGTGCATATTGTGCCGATAATTCCGCCGATAGTAACAATCTCGTCTCCAACTTTAAGTGCTGCAAGCATTTCTTTCAATTTTTTATCACGCTTTTTCTGCGGTGCAATAATCATAAAATAAAAAACCGCAATAATAGCAACGAATGGCAAGAACTGATAAATTGCAGCCATTGTTTGTTCGTTCATACAATCACCCCTATTTTGATAATAACTCCGCGGAGATGCCCCCCGCTTCGTTGAAACGCGTAAAAGCAAGAAAAAATTTCTAAAATTGAAATTTTTCCCACAATTGCGTTATAATTCTATTATAGTCAATATTTGCTGGATTTGCAATACTTTTTTATAATAAACTAATTTTTTCTTTTTTGTATTGAGTAAATGTGCCATTTTCCAAGCTTTCTCTTATTTCCTCCATCATATTGTTATAAAAATACAAATTATGAATAACAGCAAGCCGCATTCCAAGTATTTCATTAGATTTGAAAAGATGCCTCAAATATCCCTTGGAATGATTTTTGCAGGTTTCGCAGTTGCAATTTTCATCTAAGGGAGTATCATCCGTTTCATACTTTTTATTATTTATGTTAACCTGCCCACAGGAGGTAAACAATGTGCCGTGCCGAGCATTTCTGCTGGGCATTACGCAATCGAAAAAATCCACACCACGCTCCACCGCCTCTAAAATGTTAATCGGCGTGCCAACACCCATAAGATAGCGTGGTTTATCCTGAGGCATATATGGCTCCACATCTTCAATTATGCGATACATTTCATCGCTGGTTTCGCCAACAGCAAGTCCGCCAATTGCATATCCGTCCAAATCCATTTCGGCAATTTTTTTCATATTATCCTGCCGAATATCCGTATAAACTCCGCCTTGATTTATGCCGAACAACAGCTGCTTCTTATTTATGGTATCCTCCAAAGAGTTAAGGCGGCTCATCTCCTTTTTACAACGCTCAAGCCATCGCACAGTCATTTCACTTGACTTTAAAACATAATCTCTGGGCGAAGGATTTTCCACACATTCATCAAACGCCATGGCAATAGTAGATGCCAAATTGCTTTGAATTTGCATACTTTCCTCCGGTCCCATAAATATTTTTTTGCCGTCAATGTGGGAGGAAAAATAAACTCCCTCCTCTTTTATTTTACGCAAGGAAGCAAGAGAAAACACCTGAAAGCCTCCGCTATCGGTTAAAATGGGCTTACTAAAATTCATAAATTTATGAATTCCTCCCAATTGCTTTATAACCCCGTCCCCCGGGCGCAAATGCAAGTGATAAGTGTTGGAAAGCTCAACCTGACACTTTATATTCTCCAAATCCGGTCCGGATAATCCGCCCTTAATTGCGGCGCTTGTTCCAACATTCATAAACACAGGGGTTTGTATTGTTCCGTGAGGTGTTTTAAATTCACCTCTCCTTGCACTGCCGTTCTTTTTTAATAATTTAAACATCTGTTTTCCTCCGCTATTCAATCAGCATTGCATCGCCGAAGCTAAAAAATCTGTATTCTTCCTTTATTGCCTTTTCATAAGCATTTAAAACCTTTTCACGCCCTGCAAATGCGCTGATTAGCATTAAAAGTGTAGATTGGGGCAAATGAAAATTGGTAATCAGCTTATCCGCCATTTTAAAATCATAAGGCGGATATATAAAAATATCAGTCCAACCTGTTGAAGCAGTCAATTCTCCGCACTTTGCAACCGTTTCTAAAACTCTGACAGAGGTTGTGCCCACGCAAATGATTTTTCCTCCATTTTTTTTGCAACTGTTTATTTTCTCTGCATTATCTTCATCAATTATATAAAATTCCGAGTGCATTTTATGAGTCTTAACATCATCAACCTTAACAGGTCTAAATGTGCCAAGCCCCACATGGAGGGTAACATAAGCAATGCCAACACCTTTTTGATTTATTTTATCAAGCAACTCACTTGTAAAATGAAGTCCGGCAGTGGGAGCGGCGGCAGAACCGTCATTTTTGGAATAAACGGTCTGATACCTTTCCTTATCCTGCAATTTTTCTGTTATATAAGGGGGCAAGGGCATTTCACCAAGCTTATCCAAAATATTTTCAAAAATGCCATCATAAGTAAATTTCACAAAGCGGTTTCCCTCATTAACAATATCTATAATCTCTGCTTCCAGTTCATCGCCAAACACAAAGCGACTGCCGATTTTAGCACGCCTGCCCGGCTTCAAAATAACCTCCCAGATATCCTTTTCCTTTCGGCTAAGGAGCAAAAATTCGATAGGTGCGCCCGTATCCTTTTTCACTCCGTATAAACGTGCAGGCAAAACCCTGCTATCATTAAGAACAAGGCAATCTCCCTCGTTTATATGCTTTAAAATATCCGTAAATTCTTCGTCAGCCACCTCTCCGTTTTCCTTATTAAGTACCAAAAGCCTTGATTTATCCCTTATTTCAAGAGGTTTTTGAGCTATCAAGTTTTGCGGCAATTCATAATCAAAATCCTTTAATTTCATGTTAAATTAGTCCCTTTATAATAGTGTGTTAATATTTGTTCGTATGTAAAACCTGCTTGTGCCATACCGTTTGCACCGTTCTGACTCATTCCCACAAGATGCCCGTTTCCTCGTCCTGTAAAAACAAATTCACATGTAGAAGAAGAAATCTGAAAGCATAATTCCTCACTGCCCTTTAAATTTAAAGCTTTACCACTAAACGATGTTTTGCCTCCGCTTGAAAGCAGAGTTAATTTTGAAGTATCCACCACTCCGCTGTGAGCAAAAAGCTTTGGTGCCGCCCCATTGCCCGATACGCTATATGCCTGACTTAGAAGCATCCCATAGCCAAAAAGAGTCCTACAGCTTTCATTGGTAAAAACCTTTTCGCCTTTATCACCCTTAACCTTAAGCCTTGTTACGCTACCACTTTCTGTTTTATTTACAATTTCTATGGAAATAACATTTCCTATATTATATCCTTTATTCGTTAAAATTTCAGTCGCCTTTTGTGCTGTTATTGTTTTAGTCCAAGTTGATGCGTAAACAGACTTACTTTCGTATTTATCTTCAACCGACTGCAAATAAGGAATACTGTTGCCCCAAACATCCTTTGCGTTTTCTGTATATCCGCCGCTCGTTGCAAAATATACGGTTTCAGCAAACTCGCCATCATATTTCAGCACCTTTCCCTTTGTCTGCTCCGTTGCGGTATTGGTGTTTTTATGCTCCGAATCAACTCCTCCGTAAACCTGACAATCCTCTGTCGCACACAAATCGAAGCCATATTTTCTATGCTTGCCCAAATTGCTGAGGGCATAGGTTCTTGCGCAAACCGCCTGAGCCTTTAATGCTTCAATATTAAATGAAGGAGACATCTCCTTAGAAATTACAGATGCAACATAATCCTCAATATCAACCTCATTTATTACAACCAGTTTGCCTTCAGAATTCTTTTCAATAATAATACTTCCTCTGTATTGCTTGCCCTCAACCTTGATTGGATTTTCAGAAGCTATAACAGCAGGCTCTGTAATAATTTCGGTCTTATCATCATAAACAATATTAACCGACTGCTTTGCGGTAGAATTATAAAACAATCCAACTTTAATTTTCCGTGCTTCGGCTGCGGAAACACAGAGGGAAATACATATAAAAACAAGAAAAATAATAAGCGTTTTTTTCATAAATATAGCTCCTTAAATCTTTGTATGCCATTATATCACAAAAAAATATATATTTCTACTTACAATTTTGTGTCAAAAATGTTTGACACAAATTATTACAAGTGTTAATATATATGTAACATATATTATGGAGGTTTTAAAATGAAAAAATATAACATTGCAATCGTAGGTGCCACCGGTATGGTTGGCAGAACCTTTTTAAAGGTTTTGGAGGAAAAAAATCTTCCTGCCGAAAATTACTATCTTTTCTCATCCGCACGTTCTGCCGGGCAAAAAGTTCAATTTTTAGGCAAGGAATATATAGTTGAAGAATTAACAGAAACATCATTTGACAGAGGAATTGATATAGCCCTGTTTTCCGCAGGAGGCTCTACTTCCGAAAAGTTCGCTCCGATTGCAGCGTCAAAAGGCTGTGTTGTTATTGATAACAGCAGTGCATGGCGTATGGATAAAGAGGTTCCCCTTGTTGTACCCGAGGTTAATCCGGAGGACATTAAATGGAACAAGGGAATAATCGCAAATCCAAATTGCTCTACCATTCAAGCGGTTGTGGCACTTTGCCCTCTTCACAAAAAATACGGTATTAAAAGAATTGTTTATTCCACATATCAAGCAGTTTCAGGCGCAGGTGTTGCAGGATATAACGACCTTGAAAACGGTTTAAAGGGTGAAGCTCCGAAAAAATTCCCTCATCCTATCGCAGGCAACTGCTTGCCGCATATTGATGTTTTCCTTCCAAACGGCTATACAAAAGAGGAAATGAAAATGGTTGAAGAAACAAGAAAAATTTTGGGCAACCAAAACCTTAAAATTACTGCAACCACTGTTCGTGTACCTGTTTATAATGGGCATAGCGAATCGATAAATGTTGAATTCGAAAAGCCCTTCGAGCTTTCTGAATTAAGACAAGTTTTAGAAACAGCACCGGGCGTTATTGTTCGTGATGATGTTAAAAACAACGTATATCCAACAGCTCTTGAAGCCTCAGGTCATGACGAAACCTTTGTAGGAAGAATAAGAAGGGACGAAAGCGTTGAAAGCGGCGTTAATCTTTGGGTTGTTGCAGATAATATCAGAAAAGGCGCAGCCTCTAACGCAGTTCAAATTGCAGAAAAGCTTATATCCTATTGGGAAGCAGAGTAAACTAAAAAAACAGAACAGACCTTTTAACACGCCTTATCCGGCTCACGATAAGGGCGCAGGTCAAAAAACATTTTGTGAGCCGGAAAGGCTAATGGTTATAATTATGGGTTCAATATTTGTAGGTTCAGGTGTTGCAATTGTAACTCCCTTTACAAATGATGGTATCAATTTTCCTAAATTAGGAGAGATTATAGATTTTCAAATAGCAAACAAAACCGATGCTATCGTAATATGCGGAACCACAGGCGAAGCATCCACCATGCCGGACAGCGAGCATCTTGCTGCAATAGAATATACTGTCAAAAAGGTTAACAAAAGAGTGCCTGTAATTGCAGGAACGGGCAGTAATGATACAAAGCACTGCATTGAGCTTAGCATTAAGGCGCAGGAATTAGGCGCAGATGCACTTTTGATAGTTACACCATATTACAACAAAACAACGCAAAAAGGGCTTGTGATGCACTTTACAGCCATTGCAGACAGTGTTAATATCCCGATAATATTATACAATGTACCCTCCAGAACAGGTCTTTCAATTTCTGTTGACTCTGCAAAAAAGCTTTCTATGCACAAAAATATCGTCGGCATTAAAGAAGCAAGCGGAAACATTGCGCTTGTTGCACAGATAGCGGCGTCGTGCGGCGATAATTTCGATATTTATTCCGGTAATGACGATATGATTGTCCCTGTTATGTCCTTAGGCGGAAAGGGCGTCATATCTGTTGTGGCTAATATTTTGCCGGAGGATACACATAATATAGTACAAAAATACATTGATGGAGATGTTGAAGGAAGCCGAAAGCTGCAGCTTAAAATGATGGATATTATAGATTCATTGTTCATTGAGGTTAATCCAATACCTATTAAAACAGCAATGAATATTTTGGGCTTTGACGTTGGTAAATTGCGTATGCCTCTTTGTGATATGTACGAAAAAAATCTTGAAATTTTAAAAACTGCTATTAAAAATTATGGCATAAAACAATATCAGTGAAAGCAGGGATACCAATGATAAAAATTATATTAAGCGGTTGCAACGGCAAAATGGGGCAGGTTATCACAAGAATTATTGAAGAGCTGGATTATGCTAAAATTGTTGCAGGCTTTGATATCAACACGAATATGCTAAACGATTATCCTGTTTATTCAAAGCCTGATGAATTTGCGGATGCTGCCGATGTGATTATAGATTTTTCACATCCCAGTTCTCTAACCCCTCTTCTTAAATTTGCACAGGATAAAAACATTCCTGCCGTTGTTGCAACAACAGGGCTTACTCAAAACGCAATAGCCGAGCTTAAGGAGGCTTCAAAAAACATACCAATCTTCTTTTCGGCGAATATGTCACTTGGAGTAAACCTTATGATTGATATTGTAACTCGTGCGGCAAAATTTTTGCAGGAATCCTTTGATATTGAAATAATTGAAAAGCATCACAACCAAAAAATTGATGCACCCAGCGGCACAGCCCTTGCTATTGCCGATGCTGTTTCAAGCGTATTGGATACGCCTGCCGAGTATGTTTACGACCGTCATTCAATGCGCAAAAAGCGTGAGAAAAAAGAAATAGGAATTCACGCTGTACGAGGCGGAACTATCGTGGGTGAGCATTCTGTTATTTTTGCAGGACTGGACGAGATTATCGAAATTAAGCATCAGGCATCTTCAAAGGAAGTTTTTGCGGTTGGTTCTGTTCGTGCAGCAAAATTTTTGTATAACCAAAAGCCGGGGCTTTACGATATGAAAGATTTAGTAAATTCATTATAAAGGAGAACTTATTATGTCAAAATTCGAATTTAATTTAATAGATAACGTGGTTCTCGTAACACTAAATAACATACCAAACACAGCTGAATCCCTTGCTAAAATTTTCACCGCTATCGGAGAATCAAAAATTAATCTTGATATGATTTGTCAAACCGCTCCATATAAAAATAAAATCAATCTTTCATTTACAATTGACGAATGCGATTTAACAAATATGCTAAATGTGGTTTCGATTATCAAAAACGAAATTAACGGTTTAGTTACCGAGCTTAGTTCGGCAAATAGTAAAATAACAATGCTTGGCGAATGCTTGAAAACCGAATGGGGCGTTGCAGGAAAGCTGTTCGGCATATTAAATAAAAATGATACAGTAATAAAGCTTATAACCACCTCTGATGTGGAAATATCACTTTTGCTGGATAATGAAAACAGCGAAAAAATATTCAAAATATTAAAAAAAGAGTTTTCCAATTAAAAAATAGTCTGTATAATTTGATTAAAAACTCTACATTAACTTGTTTGTTGTTATAAACCACCTCTGTAGATTATATAAGATTTTTATATCTATAATTATTATTACTTAATATTAAGGAGTTGATGAGATTGGCAAGGCCTACTAAATGGAGAAAAATTGAAAATATACCTACAATCCCATACTTTATTCCTTCTGATGTGGGCGTTGCAGAGGTTTCTGAAAATATATTAAAAATTGAAGAACTTGAAGCTATCCGTTTAAAGGACTTGGAAGGATTAGAGCAAGAAGAGTGTGCGGCTAAAATGGAAGTTTCTCGACCGACTTTTCAGCGTATACTGATTTCTGCAAGAGAAAAGGTTGCAGACAGCCTTATAAATGGAAAAGCGATTCGTATTGAGGGTGGGAACTTTACCCGTAATATTTGTCCGGTAAGGTGCCTTGATTGCGGTAAGGAATGGATGGAAAGTTATGAAAATCTTGATGCTATAAAAATCGGAGAATATGAATGCCCTGCTTGCGAATCGAAAAAAATTGTATGCGGTCAGAATTGTGGAGAAAAATTTTGCAGAAGAAACTGTTGTCGGCATGGCAGAAATGGTTTGTAAACACTAATTTAATAACTATCCTTTTGATTATATTGGAAGCTGATTCTTATTGAATAATTTATTTAAAATATTCAAGATATAACAGGAAGTGTTTTATTATTAATTTTACCAAGTGCAGATAATGCTCAAACAATAATAAAGTTTGAGCATTATTTTTTTGTTTGTATTTATCTAATTGTATTTAGTTGAATACTGCGAATAGTATTTACTGATTCAATAATTCGAGACTGTGTATATGGCTTTTTTCTATTATGTCTTTATCACAAGGCAGAAACTCGACAGGAGTCAGATAGCTGTTTAACACATATATCAGAAGTTCACTTGATATATAGATGAGTTCTTTTTCGGCCAGCTGCGGGATTACTGTGGTTCTCACCTCAACATCTGTTCGGGCTTCGAGTAAAATCTTTATGGTATCTAACACAGTTTCCGCATTTGAATATTATAAATAAAAATACAATTTTTAAATCAAATATTGACATATGTTCATAAATATACTAAAATATATGTTATGGTCATATGTTCACATCTGAGCGTGTAGCATATGGGAGATGCCCTAAATATGAAAATGTACATTCTTAAGCATGCTAATGCGTATTTTTCCAATAGCAGCATAAAGCAACCAAATTAATTTTATTTAATATGTTTATATTTTTTGAGTATATGCTCGAAAATTAATATAAGTAAATTATACTTTAGGAGATGAAGAACTATGTCTGAAAAAAATCAAGCCTGTTCTGAAAGCGGGTGCGATAAAGAATCCTGCGCGGGATGCGAAAAAAATCCTGAAAGCTTTCTTGAAAAAACCCACGAATTTAATTCCATTAAAAAAGTTATCGGAGTTGTTAGTGGCAAGGGGGGTGTTGGAAAGTCCTTAGTTACCTCGATGCTAGCAGTATTAACGAAGCGAAACGGATATCGAAGTGCAATTTTAGATGCTGATGTAACCGGTCCATCTATACCAAAAGTTTTCGGCTTGAAAGAAAAAGCAAAAGGGGACGAAATGGGACTATTCCCGGTTAATAGTAAAACAGGAATTGGGATTATGTCGCTCAATCTGCTTTTGGAGCATGAAACTGACCCGGTTGTTTGGAGAGGTCCCATTATTGCAAATACAGTAAAACAGTTTTGGACAGACGTTATATGGGGTGATGTTGATTTTCTTTTCATTGATATGCCGCCGGGAACAGGTGATGTTCCTCTTACTGTTTTTCAATCTATTCCTGTAGATGGGGTTATCATTGTAACGTCACCGCAAGAGCTTGTATCTATGATTGTTGCAAAAGCAGTTAATATGGCAAAAATGATGAATATACCAATACTTGGTTTGGTAGAAAACATGAGCTATTTTAAATGTCCTGATTGTAATAAGGAAATAAACGTATTTGGTGACAGTCATATTGAAGATGTTGCAAAAGAACATGGCATAGAAGCAATTGCAAAAATTCCAATTAACCCTAAAATTGCATCAGCTTGTGATAAAGGGATGATAGAGTTGTTTGATGGGAATTGGCTTGACGAAATAGTTAAAATGCTTGGCGATACAGAAACGGAGTGATTTTTTGAGTAATTATTCACACAGAGCTGTTGAACTTTTTAAGCAGGGATACAACTGCTCGCAGTCAGTAGTAGCCGCTTTTTGCGAGGATATGGATATCGATTTTGAAACTGCACTTCGTATTTCCTCTCCCTTTGGCGCCGGTATGGGAAGGCTTCGTGAGGTCTGCGGTGCAGTTAGCGGAATGTTTATGATAGCAGGAATGCAACATGGTTATACTGACCCAAAAGACAATAAAGCTAAAGCGGAGCATTACAAAATGATTCAACAACTTGCAAATAAGTTCAAAGAAGAAAACAGCTCTATAATATGCAGAGAGTTATTGAGACTAAATGCAGGACCTGATAGCCATATTCCTGAACTTAGGACAAATGAATACTATAAAAAACGTCCTTGTGTTGAATTGGTAGGTTGTGCAGCTAAAATCATAGAAGAAGTGTTAAAAAATAAGTTAGATACGGAGGAATCAAAATGAAAATTATCGTACCATTAGAAAATAAGTCTTTAGATGCACCTGTTTGTCCGTCATTTGGTCGCACCCCTCTTTTTGTATTATTTGATACAGAAAAAGAAACAGAGGAATTTTTAAATAATGAAGCAGCAGCCAGTCAGGGTGGTGCAGGAATTAAAGCAGCTCAAATGCTTGTAGATAACGGAGCAAAGGCTGTTATAACTTATCGCTTAGGTGAAAATGCGGCACAGGTTCTAAATGCTGCTAATATTGAGATTTATAAAGCACAAGACGGCACAGTAAAAGACAATATAGAAAAATTCAAAGAGGGCAAATTATCTCTGCTTACCGAAATTCACCCGGGTTTCCACAACCATGGAGGTGGTGGGAAATGAGAATTGCCGTACTCAGCGGAAAGGGTGGGACGGGTAAAACCTTTGTATCTGTTAATCTTGCCTGTGCTGCTGAAAAAGCGGTATATGTGGATTGTGATGTTGAGGAACCCAATGGGCATCTTTTCTTAAAGCCTTGCATAACTGAATGTACTTCCGTTAAAGTAATTGTTCCGAAAGTGGACCCCGCCAAATGTATAGGTTGCAGAACATGTGTGGGTTTTTGCAAATACAATGCTTTAGCATATATTAAGGACAGAGTGATGATTTTTAATGAGCTTTGCCATTCTTGTAACGGCTGTATTCTCTTATGTCCGCAAAAAGCATTAAAACAAACAGAAAGAGAGATTGGATTAATTGAAGAAGGCTCATCTGACAATGTATCGGTATTAACAGGTAAACTTAATACAGGTGAGGTTTCAGGTGTCCCTATTATCAAAGGTTTAATGAAGAAATTGCCAAGTCATGGCACTACAATCATAGACTGTCCGCCTGGCAGTGCTTGTGTCGTAATGGAAAGCATTCGCAAGGCTGATTTTTGCGTTTTGGTTGCTGAACCAACATTGTTTGGGGAACATAACCTATCGATGGTATATGATTTAGTAAAGCTGTTTGATAAGCCTTTTGGAGTGGTGCTTAACAAATGTTTAGAGGAGGAAAATCCATCAGAGCAATTTTGTAAGAAAAACAATATTAATATCCTTACCAAAATTCCTTTTGATGAAAACTTAGGCAAATTAAACTCTGAAGGACTTATAGTTGTTAGGGAGATCAAAAGTTATCACGAGTTATTTCGTAAACTGCTGGAGGTGATATGATGAAACAGCTTTTAATACTCAGCGGAAAAGGTGGAACCGGAAAGACAACAGTAGCAAGCGCTTTTGTTGAGCTTGGCAAAATTCATGCATATGCTGACTGCGATGTGGATGCTCCCAATCTTCATTTAGTTGTTGCACAGGCCCCTGCTCCAACTAAAACCGATTATTTCGGATTTGGAAAAGCGGTAATTGATAGCTTAAAATGTATTCATTGTGGATTGTGCGAGCAAAATTGTGCATTTGGAGCAATAGAAAATGAAGTTATCGGTATATATGAATGTGAGGGGTGCGGTGTTTGTGTAGAACTTTGTCCTGTAAATGCAATCAAGCTTTCGGACTATTCATCCGGCAACTTAATGCTGTACAAGTCTGAAAATCATGTGTTTTCAACCGCACAACTAAAGATGGGCAGTGGTGCTTCCGGTAAGTTAGTAACAGCTGTCAAAAAGCAAATTCCATGCGAAATGAATGATAATGAAATTGTTATTATTGATGGTTCGCCGGGGATAGGTTGCCCTGTAATTGCGTCTATTAGTGGTGTAGATATGATTTTAATAGTAGCTGAACCTACAATATCAGGTATACACGATATGAAAAGAATCATAGATACCGCAAGGCACTTTAATGTTAAGTGTATTGTTTGTATTAATAAATTCGATGTTAATTTAGACAATACAAAAAAAATCGAGAAATATTGTAGCGAACTTGAAATACCTGTGATAGGAAAAATACCGTTCGATACAGCAGTTGTAAAAGCGGTAAACAGTTGCAAAAGTATTGCTTGTTATCCTGAAAGCATGGCTGCTATAGCACTATCTGAAATATGGAATGAAATTAGGACAACACTTGCGCAAGGCAGGAGCTTCCAATTCAAGTATTGAAGAAAGAGGTTTTAAACTTCCTTTATACGAAATGAATTGCAAATTTATAAGCACTACAAAACATAAAGAAGAAATCATATCAGATGTTTATTCTATACTAATGCAGGTTGTTAATCAAATATAAAATTATAAAGGAGAAAAATATTATGAAAATTGCAGTAGCAAGTGATGGTAAAATGGTAACGGAGCATTTTGGACATTGTGAAGGTTTTGCTATTTTTATGGAAGAGAATAATCAGATTACAAGTAAGCAATTTGTCCCAAATCCCGGACACAAGCCCGGATTTTTGCCGAATTTTTTAAATGAAAAGGGAGTAAATGTCATAATTTCCGGTGGTATGGGCGGCGGTGCCGTTGAAATATTTAATGAGCATGGTATAGAAGTTATAACGGGGGCATCAGGTGATTCTGAGACAGCAGCAAACAGCTACTTACAAGGAAAACTAAAAAGCAGCGGTAGTGTTTGCCATGAGCATCAACATGCTGATGAATGCGGCGAATAAAATATAAAAAAATTCTTAAAGATATACTCGGCAAGCTCATTGTAGACTTTGCTGAGTATATTTGCGTTTACCTCAAAATAAAGTAGAATATAAACGAGCCTGTGAAAAAAGTCTGTAAAATACAGTTTTATATGGAGAAGGCAGCTCCACTCATCCGCATTACGGATGAAGCACCAGTTAAACCCTTGTATTTTCTTAGTTCGCAGCGATGGATAAAATGGATTTTGAATCAAAAGTTTCAATTTTTGTGCGACGGCTTTTTGCTCATTTGAAGATAATTTTTTTAACGACTTTTCAAATCCCTTTGTAAAATTTAATTTATACATTGTCTATGTCTATCCCCATATCTGCAAACATATCGGATACATCGTCATAGGTTTTCATATTCACTTTATTTTCGCTGGCTTCCTTCGCTATTTTTGCAAGCTGCTCCATTTTGCTTTTCGGATAAACCACAACGGGGCATAAAAATATCCCACCATCTTTTTGTACTACTTCAAATTTATCTCCTTCACATGCTCCGATTGCTTTAATTATTTCGGCAGGCATTGTAAGCTGTGAGCGTCCTCTTAATTCAACTAACATATAAATCTATCTCCTTTATATGAATTTCTCATTTTCTTACATTCTTATCATATGCTATTTTTATAAAGAAATCAATACTTTTAAAAAAATTTATACGCTTTTTAAATCCAGCTTCACATGATGGTTTCCGTTTTTAATGCTGTGGTTGCTTCCTTCAATTATATAAGCAGATCGTCAATTGTTATCATATATCCCGCTCTGGTATAGCTGTCTATTGCCTCAATAATTTGAAATGAAAAGCTTTCCTTAATTCGGGAGAGATCTGAAAGCTTTTGTTGTGCTACGGTACGAGCATAATATGTTGCACTTTGGTTCAGCGGAAGTCCTGCAAGAACGCCAGCTATCCGAGTACAGTATTCCGCAGTGGAATATGTTTTTATACTAACCTTTATATTTTCCGCCGCGAAATTTACAACTTCCTCATAATCAGCCACAGCAATAATAAAGAACATTTCGTGTTTTATCACTTGCCAACGCGTTTTTTTCAATTATTAAATCTTTACTATTATAGCTCCTATGGGTTCCGTCAGCAAAGAAAAAGCGATAGTAGGTAGAATATGTGTCTCTAAACATATGCACCTGCTTAATATCAAAAAAACAACTTGATTAGTATTGGAAAATTTATATATATCTTCATTAACTATTTCAGGGTTATCTAGCCATTTAACGCTTCTATATGCATATAAATAAGGTTTGTTGCTGTTGTTGAAAATAATTTGATGCTTTTTACTATTACTATCATACTTACAGCTTTTAATATCATCTTTAGGCTCACCGTTTAAAATTATAAGTTTATTAAAATTACTCACAGTATCCTCCGTTCGTATTTTTTATATTGCCCGCTATATCTTAAATCGGTGTGTTTTTATGGGGATGTGTGGGCTTTCTTATTATGATTTAGATTGTAGTTCTAACCTAAATGCCCTGCTCATGAAGTCCAAAGTTGCATCGTGCATTTTTCCCGTTTATTGCTATATATGAACTTCCACTAATATAAACAATCAATTCCACTAAAATAATATCGTAATCATTATTATTGCTAATATTAAAAATATGCCAAACGTATCAGCATACATAATTGTTGTATCTAGAAATATATACCTTCGTTATGTTCACGTTGTTTTTTCGTACTGTGCTTATAACATATTATCTTTTTTAGATTGTACCATGAAATTAACCAAATTACAATTAATTCCTTTACATTCATTTGTTTCATATTAAATCCGAGGAATTTACTACAAATCAAAAAAACAACCGAATTTAAAACTCGATTGTTATTCTGATCCTTATATAAGCCGAAAAACGATATTTACTTCTTTTCAACCGCTATCCAGATTTCGCATTTGTACTGCGGTGATTTAATATCCCCGTCGGGATATACTTCAATATCAAAAGCGCCGCATGGCTTATACTCGCTTACAGGGAAAAATTCGGTATAGATTTTATGCATAAGGTCTTGCAGTGCATTCGGCATAGCTCCTGTGCATTCAAAAATCGCCCATGTATGCGAGGGTATTGTTTCAATGTTGTAACCTTCCTTGACGTCGCCTACGCTGTATGCCGTACCGATTGCATATGGAAATTGCTTGTCTTTTTCCATATTTTCAAAACAAATCCCTACAATCGAATCGCCAAATACATTATCATTTTTCATATATCGGCAAAGCTCTCCGATTGTTCCGTCCTTTCTGCAATCATCCCAAAAAGCAGGAATCTGTTTTTTGCTGACCTCAAAGTCTGTTGAATAGTAACGTTTCTTTACAATAACATCAAATGCGTCTTTTTTCTCAATTCTGTAATTCATAATGCTACCTCCGTCCAATATAAGTTTAACAGAAAGTCGTGAAAAGGATTTTAATTTAGCACCGTCTTTTTTTGCCTGTGAAGGAGTTATTCCGTGAAAACGCGTAAATGCTCTACCGAAGCTTTCAGGGGAATCGTATCCGTATTTCAGTGCAATATCAATTACTTTTTCATCAGATGAGGCAAGCTCGCTGCCGGCAAGAGAAAGCCGCCTGTTTCTGATGTATTCGCCAAGCGTGCATCCGCATAATATTCCAAAAACACGCTGAAAGTGAAAGCTTGAAGAATATGCACAGCTTGCTATTTTATCATAGTCAAGCTCACCCGTCAGATTATCTTCAATATAATCTATTGCGCTTTGTATTCCGGCTATCCAATCCATTATTTCATCTCCTTTCTGTGATTACATTATATCCGAGTCGGATTTTGATTTCCTGACTATTTGTGCTATGTGATGTTAATTCTGTTATTTGTTAATCTGGCGAACAGGCCTTGCTTCAATATATCCTCTGTATCCTTCCGGAGCAAGCTGAAATCTTGGTGCGTCTTCGTCCGCCCACTCAAATCCGTACAGCTCAGGATTATATGTCTTCATAACCTCCCACAGTTCCTCAATAGCTTCGCCGAACTTCTCGTCATCGTATGGCTGACCTTGAAACACCATCATCTTGCATTGTGGAAGCTCTATGACTTCAAATCCGTCAGGAATCTTATTGTTATAGCTTAATGGAACCTCCACACCCTGCACATAATATGACGTTCCTTCCTTTATCAAATGTTTTGGAAGCCACATACCCACCGGCTCATACATCGCCTCTTTTATACTGGTAAGAACTCCCCAAATATCACAGCCCACCTCCTCGCAATATTTAAAATACTCAGTCGCTGTGACTGCGCGTTTTAAAATAACCTTCCTTGCAGGACGTTCCACCACCTGCACAAAAACAGTGCTGGGTTTTTCGTTTTTAGGCATTTTTATCTCTCCTTTTTGAAAAGTAAGGTAGTAGTCACGAATATTATAAGGTATGAAAAGCTGTATCGGCTCAGGTTTTTTGCGATAGTTTTTTGGCGAAATTCCGAATTGTCTTGAAAAAGCTCTCGAAAAGCCCTCGTGTGTATCAAAAACAAAATCAAAGGCAACATCAATCACCTTAGGCTGTGCGTCCCTTAATAGAAGTGCCGCCTTTGATAGTCGCAGCACTCTGATATACTCAAAGGGTGTTTTATTAGTGTAAACCTTAAACATTCTGGCAGTGTGCCATTGGGAATATCCTGCTACCTTTGCAAGCTGGCTTAAGGTTATCGGTTCATTGATATGCTGATTAATAAAATCCTGAACACGTTGAACAGCGTTAATCGCTTCCCATTTCTCCATGACTCTCACCTCCTGATAAAAGGATATCATGTCGTCACATTTTTTTCTTGACCTTAATTGCTGAAATATAAGCTACTCCAACATTACACTTCCGTAGCTAAGTGGATGCACTTTGTCGAACCCAATAGCATCCTTAACACTGTCATAGGTTTTACGCCACTCTACCTTATAATCCTTGTCATATTTCGTTACTACTGTTTCTGAATCATACCAAATCGAAGAAATATATACCGGCTGCGGAATCGTTTTTATATTGCGTATTGAAACCATAATAAAGCCACCATCATTTATCGGTACTATATCCCCATAACAATCTGCTTCAAAGGTCAAAAGCTTTTTCCCGTCCTTTGCGTAACAATTTATCGCCCCGCCTTTTTGAACCGTCTGATAATCACTAAACTTTTGGATACCGATAACTCTGCCATCACTGAGTTCGGCAATACCATTTATCCATTGCGAAAGAGGCTCAGTTGCCCACATTTTGTTTCCGTTAACATCCAACTTTACTATAGATAATTTCAATTCACCCGTTCCGCTGTACTTTTTACCATCATTGCGGACAACATAAACCGCCTCGTCCGAAACGTAATAGACGGAATCAGCAATCTGAACAGGGTATATCCATTTAACCTCCAATGTTTCAGGATTGATACAAGCAACAAAAGGAGAATTGCTGTTGTTGGCTAAATTACCGTCAGAGGATTGGCTGATACCCGATATTACAATACCGATTTTGGAGTTGTATTTTGCAGCGCTTGCCCAATCAAAATCACTGCCGCCATAGGTTTGCCTTTTTATTTCAATTTCATTACTGTCATATTTAGTAATACAAATATCTGAGTAGCCACCGTTTTTCTCTGCCCGACCAACAGCAAAGTAATTTCCTTTTTCATCAATCAAAAGAAATGCATCAGGGTTATTTTCTGTAACCTTAGCATATCCTTGGGTTTTCTCGAAAATTATATCATTGTTTATTACATGGTTTTCATCTACAATACGTTCCACAATCTTTTCACTGTCTATATCAGGAAGCGGTACATAATGTGTATCAATTGGTAACGGTTCTGACATTGGCATAGGGTCGTTAATCAGTACTTTTTTGTTAACAGCGTCCCAGCTTACCTCTTTACCAAATGCACCTGCAACGGCACGAGCAGGGATATATGTTGTGCCATTATATATAAACGGTTCAACCGCATCTCCGTTTGCATCGGTTAATTCAATCTCACTGCCGTTTATCAACACCTTAATGTTGTCAAACAGAGCATTGATTTTTTGTTCGCCTGAAGTCGCAAACACGATACAAGCTGTAACACTTACTATCAAAGTAACAGCTACTCCTGTTACAAAACCTTTTATTTCTTTTAACATTATTTGACCTCCTATACTTTTGAGTTTAGAATATAGCCATACTATATTTTACCACATACTAAAAGCTGTCGCAACGTTTGCGACAGCTCTATACAAAATCTATCCAATTCTTAAATAATAAATTAATACTTCCGCTCTTGCCTTGTTCCGTCACGAAAAGCAAAGATAAGCGTGTTGTTATCTTTCACAATAACTGTTTCCACAATACCGTTGAATAAATCAATATCAAATTCAAGAATAACTTCATCATGTTTTTTTAACTGCCTGATGAAATTCTCACGTTGCAAAAGCCTTGTATCCCCCAAGAGTTTTTCATCTATCATCTTCTGAATTTTCTGTTTTGTTATAATCAGCTGTTCCTCCGCTTGGGTAAGTGCCTCCGTTATGATATCAGATTTTGTGCTTTCGGCAATGGACTGCTCCAATATTGAGATAAACCTTCCCTTATTTTCCACCATCCCGTTATAAACCTCAACAAAAGCTTGCTTGACCGTTTCTTCCTTTATATGCGGTACACTGCATGCCTTTTCCCCTTTCTGTTTATACTTTCCGTTGCATTGCCAGACTACACTGCGATATTTATCAGTAGAATGCCAAACCTTGGAACCATAGATGCCGCCGCACTCGCCGCATATGATTTTCCCCGAGAGCTCCCTGACACCATAAAAAACGCCCTTATTGTTTTCCCGACGCTTGAACTCCGCCTGTGTCAACTGATAAATCTCCTTTGAAACAATCGGAGAATGGCTATTTTCTACGTAATAATACGGCATATACAAAGCAAAACCGACTGTTCAACAAGAAATGCTGAAAAAGCTTTAGAAACTAGAAAGCATTACTTTTCTCGACCATAAACACAGCAGAGCTATTTTTTTCCAAAACTAAAGAAATTTGACTTTGCTCTTGCCTACAATTTTCTGTTTTTGTGTAAAGCTTTGCAAGCTGCCAACAGTCTTCAAGCAAAATATTAACCTTTGATTGTTTAGAGCTATAATTTATCGCAACAATAATTCTTTGTAGCCCATTTAATGGATGCTCGGTAAGCCCAACATTAGGATTATCCCTTATTGATATTTTGTTACATTTGCAACTTTCAAGTAGTTTTGAATAAATGTGCCAATATGGTTGACAGATTTCATCATCAAATACACCTATTTCATTCGCAACATACTTTTCGACAGGATATGTTAAAAAGTAGATGTACCCCTTTCCATATGGCATACGAACGAAAACGGGCCTATTGTCATCGTCAACCGCAAGCACATCACTCTCAACCTTTTCCACATTATAGCGATATGAACCCTTTATTTCAAGCACAGTTTTTTCCTGTCCTTCGCCCAAATAGATTTTATCAGTACCTTTGCATTTCTCTCTTGTAGAAACGGCTATACCAGTCAGTTCAGGAAACCAGCGAATAAAGCAGTCATCTGCTGACATATACAAAATTGAGCCGTTCTCAACCTTTGATAAAATATCCTCAATTTCACTTCTTGTCGTTGAACGTGCTCCCTTAATTCCTGGCATAATATATAATTGTGAATCAGGAATTTTTTGCTCCCTAGAATATACAAATTCAACATCTATTCCTGCCTGTTTAGAAAGTATAAACGTGCTGAAAGCGTTTTTCCATGCATCATCACCCTGTCCGTTTGTAATAATGCAAACTGCATCAACGATCCTCTCCGGAAGTGCCCCTACCTCAAATTCATCAACAAAGTCTGCAAATTTCTTAAATTCATAGCTTATAGGCTTTGCAGTGCCATCTTCTCGAAAGCAACCATAATTACTACCAATTGTATTCCAAAAATATGGTGTTTGTGTTAGGCTTCCTTGGTCAAACGCACACCACCAAAGCAAAGCACCGCAATTATGTGCCCAAAGCGTGAACAAATTGCTCCTTAAATAGTCCGCCTCCACCGCTTCACTTGCGTTCATTGTGCCAAGTGCCCCAATTTCCTCGACGAAGCACGGCTTCTTTCCTATTCCCCTGTATAAAAGAGCTTCTGCCGTTGCATGAAGCTGTGGACGAATTGTATCAATTGGATCAAAGTCACAGCAAGGTGTGAAAATAGGGTATGGATGCACTGTTAATATATCTGTTAATTCGCCTTGATCCTGGATTGTCCAAAAACCTTCTGTAGTCAAAGAATGCATTCCAGAAATAATAGGTCTTGTACTATCTTCACAACGAATAGCATCCGAAATTGTCGCAGCCCAAAGCCAAGCCTCATCTCGTGAATTCACATTATACATACTGTTGCATTCATTACCAAGGTCCCACGAGGAAATTGCAGGAGAATTTTTGAAATATTTTACGAAATATTTTACGAAACGTACTTGCCACTTAATTGCATTAGGATCTGTAAGAATATTGGTTTTTTCAAGTGCGGGAGGAACAAACAAACGTCCACTCATCCAACCTGTTATCAACCCAACAATAAGCTTAATGCCAAATTTTTCAGCTATATTCGCCATTTTTGCAAAATTATCAATTTGTTTTTGGCATATACCACTTCTCCCTGCCTCGTCATGTGGTATTCTTTCTTCACCGAATCTATACTCTAAAACCTTGCCATCAGTTTCTGTATGAGCAGTTATCGGCTGAAAATCAGGCCATAATGGAAATACCCTTATAACCTTCATATTTATCTCGCTCATTTTCTTAAAATCACTCTCTATTACCTTCTCATCAAAATTTTTCCACATATCTGTGCCTGCATTCGATGCCCAATAGTTCGCTCCTGTATAAAAGCTTCCTTTTTTGCTGAACAAATCCATAAAAACACTCCTTAAAAATGAAAATATATAAAAATTCTTTTCCATATATTCTCACACCAATAATTTGCAGTGCGATTTCTTTCCACTTTCCATGTGCCAGCCTGAAACAATAAATAACTGCTCTAATAACGTAATCAATAAGCAAGCCTGCCAAAAGACCATAAACACCATAATTCATTTTTACTGCAATTATTTGAAAAACTGTTGTAATGGGTATGTAAGCGCATAAAATTCGAAGTATAATCGTTCCCTGAGCAATAACATCTACATATATCCTGTTCAATACTATATTTTCTATTCAAACAGCCAAACCAAAGGGTCTTTTAGTCCAAAACCAACCTTTGCCGGATAATAGCCACTACACCATTTAGGCGTGTTGGAAACATTTTTTTCAATCCATTCCACGTCACCGAATAACGGTGCGACAGAAGAAAATTGCTTTATTGTAACTTCTATCGTTTTGCACTTAAATTTGCAGGGGATTTCCCAAACATAAGGTTCCCACAAGCATTCACCTAAATATTCACCATCTATGAATAATTTAGTATATAAATTATTCGTTGGTACTTGCAGATACAGCCTTCCGGGATATTCTGGTATTTTAATCTGCGTAGAGAGGTTAACACAGCCGAAATCTGCGAAAAGTTCGCCTATACCTACTTTCGGAGAACGCTTAACGATGGTATCTTTCACAACAGCAAAATCTCCGCATATCAAAGCAATTGGCAAATATTTATATTCACTGCTTTTTCCACTTAGTGACAGGATGTGCTTGCCCTTTTTAAGGACATAAGATTTTGAAATTTTATAAAGACTGTTTACTTCGTCTGTCAATTCTGTGCACGCCTTTTCCCCCAACACGTTTTCCCCATCAAGAGTAAGTTTTATTTCTTCAGGATAGTCCCTCAAAAGAATATTCACATTAACCATATCGTCTTTAACATCAAACTCCGTATTGTCAGTTGAAAAAATTGGTCTGTAATAATTGAGATTACTATATTTCACCTCAAAGTTCAAATTATTTATTGGCTGTTTCTTATAACTATCAAACAATGGCTTTTGCTTTTCGGATATGAATACACCTCGTGAGTATAGTTCGAACTCTATTTTCTCCCCACTTCTCTCAAGACTAAGTATTCTGCACCCATCTCCCTCGTTCAAATCCAAAACAATAGTGCTTCCGTCAGAATATGCCTTCACCAACACATTTTCGGCAAGGCTTAAATCCAAATTTTTAACACATACACTTCTGCATGTTCTCTTTTCAGCCCATTCGATAGCCTTTTCTGCTGAATCAAAGCTGATTCCACCTTCTTCTTCAAAAAATTTGGTATCATCTACCGAAAGTACTGGCTTATTTTGTGGAGCAAGATCTTCGCCATCAATCAATTCCCATTGCAATTGTGAGCTAACCAATGCTTTTAACAAATCTATGTATGCACCATTAATTTTTCGTAGCATATCCTCATTATCAAAGTGCTTCATTGCAGCCGAAACAGGATATCGCACTACTAATTCGGAATTACTTTTCTTTTCAGCATAGAATGCCGCCGTTTTCGCCTCCTGCCCAAGCGATTTCATTGCTTCAAACCAAGGTTGTAGACTATTGAATGAGCTAAACCAATCGTTCCTTTTTATATTACCTCTGATATCTAAATGAGATATTGCCAAGAAGTAATGATTTATACCAAACAACGCAGAAAGCCACAGCATTTTTCGTTGTTTTGAAAGTGGCATATCACAAGGACCAAGTGCAAAAAGTTCACCCATTGCACCATTTCCACTTTTTTTAGCTGCATAATTTGCGGTTGCAAAAGCACCCCAATTTGTTGTTTCAAGCTCTGTAAAAGTTGAAATTTCGTCAATTCCAGGAAGGCTAAATCCACCTAATACCTTTAAAATATTACCACTCGATTTTATCGAATCACCAGGCAAATCATCTTTCAACAAATGACCTGCCATTAAAATATTTTTTTCATCACACCATTTTCGAATTTTGTCAACATATATACTTCGCATACGGTCAGTAAGCAGACCAAGGATATTCTCACCAAACTTTTCAACTACTTCACCGCCAAAGTATCTTTTGAAATCATCAACCAGTTCATTACCTGTTATATGCTTATATTCTGCGTCCATTCCCTTGTAATATGGTACACCAACTCTATTCTTATTTCTATAAAAAAAGCTTGGTTCGTCTGTGAATATCCCCTTTACAGTATTACCAAAATACTGGGAAAAGTGCTTATAATATTCTTCATGCGTTAATCTAATAAAGGAATCCACTGCTTCAGTACATAAGATATCTGCACATTCTTCATCATATAATATCTCTACATTGTTTTTTCCATTTATATTTTCAATAGTCAATGCCTTCAAGCTATATTCCTTGTTAATTTCCATAACTCTTCCATTACATTTACCCGATGGCCAGTTAAATTCATCATAAAGCCAAATTGACATACCATGTGACCTTGCAGCTTTTATAAAATTATCGCACATTTCAAACCATTCGTCCGACATATATTCTAACTCGCAACCATCTCTTGGATATATCATAATTTGGGTAATTTTCACATCTGCTAACAACTTTACGAAGCTGTATATCTTGTCCTTTAAAGGCTTCCCTGTTATTGCAACCATTAGAATAAGCGGATTACTGTTATTTGCCATTTTAAAAATTCCCCTTAATATAAAAAATTCTTCACATGGACTATATCAAAATTTCAGTATATAATAAATGTGTGAAGCAAACCATAAAGTTTAATATAATATATCTTAAACTTTTGTACGACTTAGTAAAAATTCCCTTCCAACCATCGGATATTTTGCACCGGCAAAGGTGTTATAAGGCAAATATTCAATTTCCGAATTACCGACTAAATTTGATATTGCAGATAGGTTTTCACTCGTATCGGTAATGTCTGAAATTAGTGGTACCCGAATTATATATGGCTTATTGCTACTTTTTAGATACTCTAAATTTTTTAGTATCAACTCATTATCGACACCTGTGTATTTCTTATGCAGTTTGCCATCTGCAATTTTTATATCAAGCATAATATAATCTACCTTATCTATTACTCTTTTAAAAGTTTCTTGATCAGCGTAACCCGAAGTTTGTATTGCAGTATGAATACCATTTAAATGTTCTAATAACTCAACAAGAAAATCTGCCTGCATAAGTGGTTCTCCACCTGAAAAGGTTATTCCACCACCATTTATATTCAAAAAATCGGCATATTTTTTAAGTTTTTCTGCCAAATCCATACTCTCGATTTCAACACCAGAAATATTCACAAGTCCCTTATGGCAAGCAAAAACACACCTGTCAAAAGGCTCACATTTCTTGTGACTACATTTTTGTTTGCATTTATTACACCCATCACAAAGAGTATGCTTTATCATAAGCTCAGGCTCAATTGAGAGCCCTTCGGGATTATGACACCAAATGCACCTTAAAGGGCAACCCTTAAAAAACACAGTCGTCCTTATGCCAGGTCCATCGTGGATAGAAAATTCCTTAATGTCAAATATCATGCCTTTCATACTATATATTCCTGCCTTGCTATGACATGGTCCTGATATTCCTTGTCAAGTTCCACAAAATAAGCACTCCAACCCCAAATCCTTACAACAAGCTGTGGATATTTATCAGGATTTTTTTGTGCATCCTTCAATTTTTCCTCATTTACAGCGTTCAATTGAAGCTGATGACCTCCCATATCCACAAAAGATTTCACAAGCATAGCAACTTTTTTTACACTGTCATCATGCGAAAAAATACTGCTATGAAATTCCAAGGTCAATGGACCACCGTTTATAGCACTTTTAAAGTGCGGCTTTGTAAAGGACTTAACAACCGAAACTGGTCCATTTATTCTTGCAAAAAGGCTTGGAGAAAAATTAGTTCCAAATGCCTCACCCATTCTTCTTCCATCAGGAGAGGCCCCTAATTCATTGGCATGCCACAAATAGTACATCGCCGAGCCTGTTCCTGCCCTATATTTGCCACCATTACAATTAACCTTACCTTCAAGAGCTTCAGCAAATAAATCAAGTAGCTTTACTGCAATTTCGTCAACATAGTCATCATCATTTCCCATTTTGTGCGAATTATAACGTAATATGGGAAGAAGCCAACCATGCTTTTCAAAATTACTGTCAACTGCTTCAAGCATTTCCTCTACAGTTATTATTTTATGTTCAAAAATATGGTCCTTAATTGCCGCCAGAGAATCAGCCGCCGTTGCAATTCCTGTTCCGTGAACTCCAAAGTTATTGTACTTAATCTCGTCCATTATAACGCCCATAAATGGTGATGGAATGAACCATAAATCTTTTATACCATCAGCAATTCTGTTACATTCAATTTTTATCTCATCGTTGACTTTTTGAATAATCTCTTCAAAGCTTTTTGCATCTTTCAAGTATTTACGAACTACAATATCAACAATTTTAGGAAAAGACAATGCACTTATATTTGCGACATCACCTCCGCAATTTGGAATAATAAACTCCCAGCACGCCGCAACCACATAATTTCTTGCATCCTCTAGTGCATATCCTTTTTTTACAAGACCTTCAATCACTACATCGTCATTAGAGTATTGGGGAAAGCCAAGCCCCTCTCTTGTAAGCTCACTTCCGAGCTCGTACACGTCTAATGGAGTTTCTTTATTAACTCTGAGGTTAATTTTGGGGTCAATAAGCTTTAAATTTCTGCTTGCAACAAGGCAAAGGCTTGACAACTGATTAAATACATTGTTTCCGTGACTGTCAACGCCACCTAACACCATACTTTGTCCATTATCGCCCTGCTGAACACCAACATATAAATCACTATCCTTATTGAAGGATAAAAAGAAGTCCATCAAAAGCTCCAAGGCTATTTCGTCCGTAATAATACCTTTATCAATGTCGGCCTTATAATACGGATACATATATAGGTCAAAGCGTCCAACAGTGTTATGATAATTTCCCTCTAACCATAATGCAAAATGTAATATTCTAAAAAATTGAAGTGCCTCGACAAAGCTTGTCGCACCATACCTAGGAACACGCTCCAAAACCTTTGCAATATCTGTTTTGCCCTGCTTTTCTGCCTCTTCCTTATACCTATCGGAAAGCGCAATTATATTATTTATCGCTCGCTTGCCATATTCATCTGCTGCTTCGCTTTTTGCAAGCAACCCCACAGCAATTGCATCCTCATAGTTAGGTGAGAGATTTGACATATAGCCAAGCTCGTGAATATAATGCTTCGAATTAATGTCCTGCCATTCATCCTCCGTAAAAATTTCAGGAATGTTCCTAATAGTCCTAACAAAAACAATTTTTTCATCAGGTAAAAGCTGAGGAGTTTCAGCCTTTGTAAGCCTCTCAAACCTGTCAGCCATTCTTTCGACAGGCGATAAACCCTTTTTCTTATAATCGTTAGCTAAATTTATAGTATAATCTTTTCTAAACTTGTGATGCTCCTTATTAAGAATATAATCAAGTAATAATTCTGACATATTAACTCCTACCTTTTTTGCTAACAAAATTTTATTTTTGTGAGAATGATAGTAATCTGTTATTTATAATCACCCAAATAATTCTTGTTGATTTCGAACAACTCGTCCGTCATCTGTTTTATTTCCTCTAAGCTACAAACGGCAGAGGTAAGAGGGTCCATACAAATAGCTTGAAATACCTTCTTTTTGCTTTTTTCCAACGCTGCATCTACAACAAGGTTTTCGATACCTGCTGTTGTGTTTACCAAAATTGCAATATGAGGAGGAAGCTCACCTACAATCATAGGTCTTAGCCCTTCCTTTGATGCAAGCACAGGTACCTCAACACAAGTATTTTCAGGCAAGTTAGAAATGCTTCCTTTGTTTAGTACGTTACCGTTAAAGGCAAATAAGGCATTATCACCAAAACAAGCATTAAAAATATTGCTCGCATATTCAATGCTTTTTTTTACGTCAATTTCACCTTCAGTAATCCATTTATCAATATCCTCAATCCATGTCTTTTCCTTTTCAAGCCTGTAATTAAGCGAATATGCGTACAAGCCTGGATTCCAGTTTGTGCTGTGGGTACAGTATTTTTCTATTAAGTCAGGTCGTTTTCTGAACCACTGGTTATATTCCGAATTATGCCCACTCGATTCTGTAACATAATAATCCAGATGCTTGAACATTTCATTTCGCACCATTTCCTTATTATAATACTCTTCATCTTTAAGCTTTTCACGTAGAAGCGGATATGCATCCTTCCCATTCCACTTAAAATCCAAATAAAACGCCTGATGATTAACGCCTGCACACAAATAAGTTATTTCATTAAGAGGAGCATCAATCCACTCTGCAAGCATTTTAATTGTTCCCTGAACGCTGTGGCAAAGACCCGTGACATTGACACTTGTCTGTGTTTGCATAGCCTTGCAAAGGATTGACATTGGATTTGTATAGTTTAAAAATATCGCATTCGGGCAATATTTTTCAATATCTGCACAAATATCCAGCATCAACGGAATGTTCCTTAATGCTCTAAAAATTCCCGAAACACTCCGTGTATCACCAACATTAATATCTACACCGTATTTTTTTGGAATTTCAATGTCATACCTCCAAATATCAATTCCACCGTTGAATACGGTAGAAAGTACACCGTCTGCCCCCACAAGAGCTTCCTTTCGACTTTGTGTTGCAGTAATTTTCGCAGGTACTCCCATAACTTCAACTATTTTATCGCAAGCTTCTTTTATTTTACCAAGCCTTTGTGGATTCAAATCCATAAGCGCTATCTCGCAATCGTGAAATTCAGGGAAAGTCAAAATATCCCGCACCAAATTTCTTGTAAACATAAAGCTTCCCGCACCAATAAACGCAAATTTTCTCATAAGGTCACACTCCATAAACTTTTTAATATATTTCGAGGCTCGCAACATTTTTGAGGCACTAAGCTAAGAAACTATAGTGCCTTAAAAGTCAATAATAGATTATAGGCATTACCTACAAAAAATTGTTTAATTATACTCAAGAACATTCGTAAGAACATTTAAGTCCGTAAAGTTGTCAATTATAAATGCTCTAACACTACAATTTGAATATCCATCAGGCACTAAATACTCAGTAGCTATTGTTTTCCCACTTTCCCCAGAAGATACTACTACCTCATTATGTGCAAGTCCTACAAGTTCTGAGCCTTTAAATACTAACAATACGAGTGTAAGATTTTTATCATTTGCACCAGTATGAGATGCCACAGCAGAAGCCTTGACAATACTGCCAGCATTTATTTGACCGGATAAAGGTATGGCGTTTGCATCAGTAATCACAAAGTTTGATATTGCAAAGTTTTTTGTACTAAAATTAACGACATCGTTTTGTGCTGTCTGCCCGAAAATATCCTTCAAAGAAGATTCAACTTCTATTGTGTAGTCCTTATCAAGTGTCAAATTGCTCTTGTTAATTTGCACCTCACAAGTTTTGCCATCAGCAAGAAGAGTGGCATTTCCTGTAATATCAATTCCTTCTTCCTTTATCCTAAGAGAGCTTAAAGTTGAGGAATCAATTTGATTATTGAATTTAAGCTTTACGCTGTTCGTATTTACATCAACTCCCAAGCCATTGATTGAGCTTTCAGTCATTATAAGCGTTTCAAGGGCCTCAGGTTCATATATCATAACATCATCAATATACCAATTTATAGGCACAGCGACAGTACCATTACCTGAATTTTGAAAACTAATTCTACCAGCTGTACTCGTAAAGTTAGCAAGACTGTACATTGAATCACTAATATTTCTATTTATACTATCTGGAACCAATGTGCCGTTAACTAATGCATATTTCGAAACAGGGTACGCACCCGAGGTATCAAGCTCCATTTCCACTGTAGTCCAATCTGTTGGGACTACAGTAACCTGAAGTCCAGTTCCGGTTGAAGTACCACCAAACAAGTAGAGTTTCTTAGATTGAACCGACATCCTCGCAAGATATTTATCAGGATTAGTCGCCGCAATAGCCGTATTGAGGTCGCATACTCTAAGGTGTAGTTCATAAAAGGTTGAAGGTGTGGTTATAACATTTGATACTTTACACTTAAATGAAAGCACAACACGATTTTTACCTACAAGCTTGCTGGTATTTACGCCTCCATAAATAGGTTGATAATAATTTGTTCCGTATACTGCATTTAACATATTCGATTGCTGATTGTTTTCATCAGTCGAATTCACAACCTTTAATACAGATGGCGAGGTACCAGATGTTAAATACCTTCCAAATGCTAACGGATTTGTGGTGACATTGTATAGAAAATCAGACGAATCATTAGGAATTATTTCTGTATTATATTGGTCATACGTTTCATTGAGAACCATTGTCTTAATACCCCTGTAGTATTTTGAAAAAGTATTAAATGTTCTGACAACTGCATTAGGCAGGGTGTTGCCAATAATATCTTTAACAGTGGTAGGGACAGTAATCTTGTACCTTGAATTATATTCGAGTGAGGCTTGAAAAACATAGCCAAAAGAGCCATTTTCCACACTGTATTCAACTGCTGTTCCAACACCAGCTGCATTTAATTTCTCTATCAAAACATTTGCCAAGGTTCCTTCGTCCATTTGATTATTAAAGGTAAGTACTATACTGTCACTGACAAAAATAGTATTATCTTCAGTTGGTGAAATACTAACAGTAAGGGAAGTATCGGCAGATATTATGTTTATTCCACCAAAACAACCAAAGAGCATTATCAAACACAAAATCCGCGTAATAGTTTTTGTAAATTTCATTTTAATCCCTCTTTACTTTATAAAATTATCAGTGCATTATTTGAAAATAACAAGAACCTTCAACGAACCACTTTTTGTATAAGCAAACACCTCGGAACAATCGTTGTTTGTGCTTACATAATCATATATGCTCGACGAAGTAGCCTTAGATACCTTTTTATTTGGTGCTTTCTTATCATACGAATAGATTTTCGGACTAGATAAAAGCGAGTATGTTTCGGAATCATCTGTTACAACATTTGTTGGGAACTTATCTATCTGCACCTTAATAAAATCATTTCCCTTTAATGCAACCTTTCCGTGAATAAACCTTCTTGTAGATGCAAAAGGTAATATACTAGGGCTGTTAAATTTATAAGGGTTAGCACTATCCTGATCATAAATCAGTTGAATAGCACCAATCTCTTCCCTTAGATTAAGTTCATAGTTAATAATGTCACCATTTTTTATTCCATCAAATAAATTTAAATTTGTACAAATTAACGAAACTTTCATATCGTTATAAAGATTATAACCCTGAACCTTCAACATTTCTGTGCCCTCGTCATCTAATACTCTTGCTGAACTTTCATAAACCATCATATCTGTTGTGTATTTATCCGACACACTGACTGGAAGGGTGGTATCCTGAAAACACAATAAAACATCAGTTTTTCTGCTATCCTTATCAAATGAGTATGATTCAACCTGATACCTATCCCATTCAACAAAATAATCATTAGACTTTATATAGTAATTTTTTTCATCTTCCATTTCTTCCGTCGATACACCGATTACGCCCGTCGGCACAATAAATATCTTTGTATCTTCACCTATAACAATTTTGAAATCAAAGGTATTCGGACTGTTAACAAATTGGCGCAATTCTGAAGGGGATACCAAATGCAATGAAGCAGAACTTTCATCAGTTCCCAAGTTGGCTGTATCTATTTGGTTTATTTCACCCTTTTCATTTAAGCCAAAGCTTATTAGCCTTGATTTTAATTCGCCAGTTATTCTATCGAACAAAGCGCTATAAGCATCTATGCTTTTTCTATACTGTTCACCGTCAACTTTTGCTTTATCTGCAATATCTAAATACATTGTCTTTTTATTTACAGCAAATATCTTAAGCTGTCCCTTTGCGAACATACCTGATTTCGCCTCATTTTTTATTATATAACCAAGGATAAACTTTGAATTAGAATCCGTATTAGCTCCTGCTATCTTTCCAAAAGAGTCAACATATAAAGTGTTTTTATCGCCGATTTTCAACTCACTAAGATATGGCACATAGCTTTGAGAAACAAGATATCTGCTCTCATCAATAGTAACATACATCTTTGAGCTACCAACGGTTTTCTCTTTTAACATACCTTTTATACTTTTTTCAGACAAATAGATGCTAACAACCTTGCCATCTAAACTTTCACAAATACTAAGCACATTGCCTTTCTTTATGCTACTGAATTCCAAAACATTATTACTTGCGTTGTGTATAGTGAAAACTAAATCCTTGTCGCTTGAGTCAAGCTTTATAGATTTCGAATTATCATATTTGTCATATACCGCAAATAATTCCGTGCTAATTGTTCCAACAACAATAGTTTCGTATGAGGTTATCTTAACAAAATCATTATAATCGTCATTATTTGTATCTATAAGCTCAAAATATCCATTTTCAATATCAAATATATTGACAGGAGGAGTTTCTAAGGCTCTGTTGTTGTAAACAATACAATAACCATCGTTTAAATCTACCGTTTCAGTGTTACCACCAACACCAATATATGAAAATTCTTGGCCAATACAACTGATAAAATCATCATTATCAACCTTTATAACTTTGTTCTTTGCTTCATCTGAACATAAATATACTATCTTTTTATTATTCTCATCGCTTGCATCATAGTAATAAGTAACATTGTACCCAAGGTAATCATTATAGTCCTTTTCGCAATCGAACAAAATACCACCCAACTCAATCTTATTTTCACGATATTGATTCTTTCCCGAAAGTGAGGTGAATTCATTGGCAGTAACCCTTGCATTACTCTTATGAATCTTTAAATATTTGCTCAAAAGAGTTTCACCCTTAGATATTTTGTAGTTATTGACCACACCAAAGCTTGTTTGCACCAACATATCAATATGCAAAGCATTGTAAATGAGTTTAATAAAATCATTATTTGTTATTCCATCATCAGCTTTAAGCGAAAGACCTTTCAAAAGCCCCTTTTCACTTGTAAGAAGCATATAATTGACTGTAAATCCGTCATTTTTTGCATAAATATCATAACCTAATATTGAGGTTAAATACTTCACCACCTGTGAAAACTGAATTGCATCATCTGCAATAGAGTTTTCAGAAAGCATATATTGCGATTGTAGCATCAAATTCAATGCACTTGCAGAGTCAACCGTTGCGTTTGCATTCAAAATTTTGCTAATAGTCATTGCGAATTCAGTGTTGGTGACTTTTTTGTACAAGGAACTATCTTCAATCGAAATAACACCCACACTTTTTAAAAACTCACGCTCTGCATCCCACGTCTTTGTGCTTGTTGAAACCGTTGCTTCTGCCTGTGATTCAGCACTTGCACCTTCCTCTGCAAAAGCAATACTGTTAAGTACAATTGACATTGAGATTACTAGAATAAGCAAAGACTTTATGTACTTTATCATATCCATCCCCCTTATTAGCATTACAAACTGTTATTTAGCAAGATAATTCATTATTCTAGTAATTATAACCGCTGATTGTGCCCTTATTGCAGATTGCTTCGGTGAAAATTTATTTTCCCCTACACCTTTGATTATCTCTGCTCCGTTCATAACAGATATGGAATGCAAAGCATACGGTTCAATTTCAGAACTATCTTCAAATAATAAACCGCTTATTGAAATTTCATCAAATGCGGTGCTGTTTTTCAGCTTTACAGCACGGTAACACATAAGAGCCATTTCCTCTCTTGTGATTTTGTCGCCGACTCCAAATTCTGTAACGCTTTTCCCGTTGACTATTCCATTTTTTTGAGCTGCAGCAACATACCTATAATACCAAGCATTTTCGTCAACGTCATTAAAACTACACTCTGCTGCATTATCTTTTAAATCCAAAGCCTCAATAAGAATTTTTAAGAATTCCTCTCTTGTAATGCTTCTTTCAGGCTCGAACTTGTTTTGGTATCCACTTATAATACCTTTTGAGTTCAATACTGCAATTTCATTTGCCGCCCATTCAAAACCCAATAAATCGACAAATGTGTTAGTGCTTTCGACAGGTTTTACCGACGAATATGAAACATTTGTTGTTCCAGCAGTTGAACTCGAGCCTACTGATCTTGGTGACGATTTTGCTGATTCTTCATCAACCAATTCATTAAATCTTATAACCAACTGTGAAATTGTTGTAAAATTGCTATTATTACCCATCATAGCACTGTCCACTGCATACTTATTGCTTAGTGAATTATACTTTGTGAAGTCTAAATGCAAATATTCATCATTATACCTTTTCATTACTTTATTAACCTCTGTATAATACGATGCGTATTTCACGGCGGCAATAAGGATTTGATGGCAAACCAGTTCTTCTATTTGCTCCTTTGATAAATCATTCGAAAGGTTTTTAGTAGTATTATAAATACTCTCAAAGACCGTATTTTTGACTATATCACCAAGCTCGGTCAACATGGTTATCTTATACATTTCCCTGTTTGCAACACCTAACAATTCAGCATACTGACTAATTATGGTTTTTGTTAAGTTTACACTGTCGGAAATATTAACAGCATAAGGAACGAATATTCTCTCGAAGATAGCTTTAAATTCCGAAACATTGTTTAATAAATTAACATTTACAAGCTCTGAATAAACAGGTCCCATGTCGTATTTTTTTAGGTAACCATAAAGATTTTGCAATGTGTCAGAGTTAAGAAGAATTTTCGAATCTATTTCACTATCCAATAGCGTTGCGATAATTGCAGTATTCTTGTTAGAAATTGCATTATTGATTGTATCAAAAACTCTATTGACATCAGCATATGAATAATATTCCATATAAAAATCAAAAGGATTATTACAACTTGGCGTTTTTGCCCTGATAAGCATTTTCGACGAGTCTACACTCTTTGGAAGCAAAAGTGTCAATTCATAATTTCCCAAGCCATCAATAGCCTTCGCATTGATATATTTCACAGCATTCACAGGAATACTTTGAACAATACCATTTGACGCAATCACATCATCGGCACTTGCAAGTTCAACAACCACAAGTTGATTTGGAATTAAGTCACTACCCTTAATTGTTATAACTTGTGAATCCATATCCTCTTTTGCAGAGTCAATCGGCAAAGCATATATTTTGAAAGAAAAAGCACTACAAACAACCATAACAAACAATGCTATTTGTAATTTACGCAAATTATCATCTCCAAACGTTTGATATTTAAGCAAAATGTTTATTTCATTACTTTGAAATCACAAATGCTGACCATATCGCTTGCTCCCGATATGCTGAGCCTAATTTTTTGTGTTGAAGTCTTTGTGAAGGATATTGTTTTCCCTTCAGTGCCTATATCACTTCCTGTGATAACATCAGCCCATTCATCGCCATTCAATGCCTGAATTTTAAAGCCTGTTACACTCTTAATCGCTTCTTTAATAAACACATTTGATACAGTTTTCGCCTCTCCAAAATCAACCTCCAAATAAGCATTAACTGCATCTTTTGTTCTCCAGATGGTGTTATCATTTCCATCAAACGCATATCTCGCCTCACGGAAACCGTAACCATATTCAGCATATTCATCCGATGCACTATAAAGCTTATTTGCAGCAACATTTGAACCTTCAACAGAAGATATTGAATTTAATACATACCATCCGTCTATAACTTCACCATTATTTCCTAATTTTATATCCGGCGTTTCGAAGCTTTCACGAGTGAAAACACCAAGGCAAATCTTGGTTGCCCCCGATATACCTTCAAAATCATAGGATGCTGTTTCATTTATGTACTCACCAGGTTTCCAGTCAAATGGATCAATGCCATCTAAGGTTTTAACCTTTAATATTTTATTATTTGCATCCATTAGTGCGAGCTTTACAACCGCACTTTTTTCTAAGCCTGCATAAAGAGGCGCAACGCCGTCATTTTTAATTTGCATTGTTAATGTTCCTTTTGTAATGGCACTTGGATATTGTAGCTTTGTAATTTTAAACCAGTATCCAACTCTGTTGCTCCATCTTTTTACTAAATCCTCCTGTTCGCCATAAAACTCCTGCGACTTCCAACCACCAATGTCCATATAAGAAGGCTTTCCTTCTTTTAAGGTTTTTTCGAACATCAATGGGAAAAATGGCATTTTATCCGCCCACTTTTCGCCTGGCTTATATCCCCAATAACCCGGTGCAACCGACTCAGAAACAGCACCTGCTTTGTCATACGCCTTCAAAAGAAGCTTGTGCTCGTTCAATGACGTCGGATCCAAACAGCCGTCAACCCTAATACCTGCATTCAAAGAATCCTGAGCATACTTAGTTGCTTGAAGGTCATTCGTGAACATCATCAGTTGAAATTTCGAACCATTCCACATATCTATATGTGCTTTTTTAGCTTCAAGTGTAAGTGGTTTACTTTGCTCAATCTTATATAAATGCCATTCACCCCAGTTTCCATAGTTTCGTATGTCAACATACGCGATGTTAATATTATCGTTGTATCTTTCTTTAATTGCATTTATAAGGTTTTGAAATTTAGCCATGAAAATTGAATCATCCCAAACAGGTATTTTAACCTGTCCGCCAATCTCCTCTGTATATTTTGCACCAGCCTCAAACACCCATAACGGAGTTGACTGCTTAAAGCTTTTTTCATTGTTTATCATCGCTGCGTGAATACCAAACGCAAATTGCATATTAACCTTTTTCAAAGCCTCAATATTATCATCTATTACATTCCAATCAAATTGTCCTTCAACAGGTTCTAACTCACTCCAACCCATTCTTTTGTAACCAACACCCATATGTGCAACTACAGAATCGCTTGACAAGGCACCACTGTTAAACATTCCTGCTGTATAATTCAAAAAACCTCTGTAAGGGTTCTTCAAGACCTCTGAACTTTCCTCAGGGTACACAGTCACAAGACCTTCACTACCAGCACTTGTAATTGAAACAGTTTGCGTTGCATTATCCCAACTAACAATTGCACCAAAAACTTCACTAACAAATCGGATTGGAACAAGAGTACGACTGTTCACAAGCACAGCACTCTGGTCCAAGATATTCTGCATACCATTTACAATTGCAAGATTACTCCCTATTTGCAGAGAAACAAACAACCCATTTTTCGACGCAGAAACAGTTTGCGTAGCTTCCTCCCATGAAACCTCGGCACCTAATTTCTCGAATATTCCTCTTAAAGGAACCATGGTTCTGTCATTCATTAAAACTGGCGACTGATCATATACCTGTTCAACCCCATCTATTACAACCTTAATGCCTTCGCCTGCCACAAAAGCACTGATTTGTAACAATGAAAAAGAAAAAAGCATTGCAAGAAAAAACGATAAGACTCCTTTTATTTTAAGCATATCTTTACCTACCCTTTCTAACGAAGAGAAATTTTCCCTTACCCACATATCTAAAAACTATTTAATAACCATTTTTAAACTGCAATCGTCAAGATAATAATCTTGAGTTGCATTTTCAATTTTGTCGCCCAATGTTTCAACATAAAACATTGCTTTTTTGATTTCGCCTTCCCATGTTATAGTTCTAATTCCTGAAAACTTTGTCCATTCTGTATTGTTAGGGTTGAACGGTATATTTACCGAAAAGTTTTTTCCGTCAACTGTATTTATTGCAACCTTTACAACCATTTTAAGTGGCGAAAGACCTGTCTTAGCCCAACCCTCTATCTGATAATCCCCTGTTCCGTTCTCGGTAAGTAGATCAGTTACATCCTGTCCTATACCATGATAGAAGAATTTTCTGTTAAAGCATTTTAATGACATTTTTCCGCCATGCTTCTCTGCCGTTGTTGATTCAATTTCACTTCTTGAATAGCCTATCCAATCACCTGTTAAAAGCACGTCATCTTCAAAATCTGGTAGATTTAAAAGCTCCGGTCCTGTTTTAACCGATGTTGTTGAAGTAGGTGCTGGAGTTGCACTTGGCTTTGCTGTTACTGCTGGAGCTCCACCCTTTTTAATATTAACTGTGTTTGTTGCTCCATCCCAACTTACCTCTGCACCCATTGCCTCACTTACAAATCTTACAGGCACAAGTGTGCGTGAATTCATAAGTATTGCAGGCTGGTCAAGCTTAATAACATTACTATTTATGTACGCATTTGCATCGCCTATTTTTAATACTATAATTGTGCTTCCCTTAACCGCTGTTACCTTTTGCTCCGCATCGTCCCAGCTTACGGTTGCGCCTAAGGCTTCAAAAATTCCACGAAGTGGAACCAATGTTCTATCATTCAGTAAAACAGGTGGCTGGTCATAGCTTTGTGATTGTCCATCTATTACCACCTTAATTTGGTCATCATCTGCACTTACAGAAAAAACTGTCACCGTGCATAGCATTACCACCACAAGCATCCCGCAAATAATTTTTTTCATAAATTAAATCCTCCTAAAATATTTTTTATCCTTTTACCGAACCTATTGTAATTCCTTTTACAAAATAACGTTGAACAAATGGATACAAAAGTATAATCGGACCTGTTGCGATAACCGTCATTGCAAGCTTTGTGCTTTCAGAAGGAAGCACAGTATCTGAAACATTGCCGATTTGACTTGTCAGAGATCTAATTGCCTCCGCACTATTTAGCATATTGTAAAGATAATATTGTAACGGATACAATTTCTGTTTACTAATAAATAGCATCGCATTATACCATTCGTTCCACATAGAAAGTGCCATAAACAAACCAATGGTAGCAAGCGCAGCCTTTGACAAAGGTATAATCAGCTTTATAAATATTGCAAAATCGTTTGCACCATCAATTTTTGCCGATTCAGTTATTGCTTCAGGTATTCCTCTCATAAAATTTCTAATAATAAGTATGTAAAATACTCCAAATAAGTGAGGTATTATTAGTCCCAAAATATTGTTTTTCATACCAATTCGTATCATTAGAATATACCATGGCACAAGCCCACCTGAAAACAGGGTAGTGAAATAGATAAAGTATGAAAAGGCGTTTCTCCATTCAAAATCCTTTCGCTGAAGTGCGTATGCCGCCATAGAACACAAAAACAGACCAACACTAGTACCGATAACCGTCACTAATATCGTAACACCATACGCATTTAATATGCTCTCAGGGCTTTTTAGAATAAGTTTATAAGCATAAAATGATATCTCCTTAGGTACAAAGCTATATCCATGATTTATTATGTATGTCTCGCTTGTAATAGAGCCAGATATAACAATTATAAAGGGCAAAATGCATACAATTGCAATTATGGTTATTATAGAGTAACCAATAATATTGAATAACATCTTATCACTTATCAGTCTTTTTTTCAATAGAATACACCTCTTTAAGTTTTGTAAAAATAATAGTGAATTTAAAACAAAGCACTGTCCTTATCAACTCTTCTGACCACATAATTCACAATCATTACAAGAGAAAAACATAGAACCGACTGATAAAGCCCAACTGCTGAAGCCATACCAAACTCATTAGTCCTCATAAGCGATCTAAATGCAAATGTATCTATAACATCGGTAGCATTATATAGCAAGCCATTTTCCCCTACAATCTGATAAAACATTGCAAAGTCACCTCTAAAAATTCCACCTAACGCAAGAAGAGTCAAAACGATAACCGTCGGAATCAGACATGGTATTGTAATATGCCTTATCCTTTTCCAAATATTAGCACCATCAATTTCAGCAGCCTCGTACATTTCACTATCAATTCCTGTAATTGCAGCCAAATAAACAACTGAACCATACCCTATACCCTTCCAATTTTTAAAGAACACAAGAATGTATTTCCAAATCCATGGAGTTGAATATGCATTTATTGGCTCTAACCCAAAATATTTTAGTACACTGTTAAAAAGTCCATAATCAAAATTAAATATATTATAAATGAAAGCGCCAACAACAACCCACGAAATAAAATATGGCATAAACATCATAGTTTGCATTATCTTTTTAAAATATTTATTTCCAAGCTCGGACAGTATAATTGCAGTAAAAATTTGCGTTATTGTATCAATTGTGATAAATGTCGCATTATATAGCAATGTGTTTCTTGTTACCCTAAAAGCCTGACCTGATACAAAGAAGAATTTAAAATTATCAAATCCTACCCATGGACTATCAAGTATACCAAGCTTGAAATCATACGTTTTGAATGCTAACAAGACACCAAACATTGGCAAATAGTGAAATATAAGATAATTAAGCACAGTTGGTGCTAACATCAGCAATAATATTTTGTATTTCTTTACCTTATACCAGAAACCCTTATTCACATGAGTTACTTTCCGCTTTGTGTCACTGCCAATAATGTTTTCGCAATTCATATATATACTTCCTTTATTTAAAATGTAATATTATTTAATACTTTTAATATACGCATCGACCTGTTGCTGTATCTCAACTAAAACCTTATCGACACCAGCATCTTTGAGCTTTTCCCTGTACGTTTTAATTGACGAATCAATTTCCTTTTCATTAACCATACCATAGAAAAGAGGACCGCCGTATTGCTGGTCTACACTCGAAATTGCAGCTAATTCGTTTTTAACTTTTGCATCGTCAAAGCTAAAACCTAAAACAGGATTTAGAATGGTATTTTCCTTCCAACTTTCAAATATTGCAGACTTACCAGGAAATTCGTTGATATTAGTTCTTAGCAGATCCTCGTTCTTCCATCCCCAGACACATCCTGGATTATACCTCTCTTTGTCCGGCAATGTGGCATTCAAGTTTTTATATTGTTTATCTCCAACTGATTCCCAGTGCTCGCCCTCAATGCCGTACCATGTTAGGTCATAATATCTTTTGTCATTTCTAAATAATTCTATCAGTTGCAATGACCTTTCTGGATTTTTTGTAGTCCTGTTTAATGACATACCATTATTCAAATAGCTGTTTACTATTTTGGGTCGTTCCTTTGATAAATCATACATCTCTATTTCCCATTCAGGATGCTTAGCACTAATAACCTCTGCCTTCTGGCTCGCTGTATCCAAATTATGAGTTAAGCTTGCCGCCTTACCGTTTTCAAACATTGTGTTTGTTGATTTGTTTGAAATAATATCAGAAGGCCAAAGTTTTTTATTTGAGAACTCCCTTGTCTTATAAACATCTCCGGCATAATCATCGGTGAAAACATAATTAAAAATTCTACCTGTAGGATCCTTCATATCATAGAAAAAAGAACCTACAACATTTGAAGGAAGCAAATAGCCCTTTCGCCCCGTAAACCATACATTGTTCTTGCCACTCATATCAACAAAAGGAATAATTGATGGTTCTTTTTCTGCAATTACTGTAAGATAATTTGTAAAGTCGTCTATAGTCATAAGAGGTGCAATATTATGCTTTTTCCTCAAATCTCCTCGTATAAGGAAAATCGGTGTACTATATTCAACCCCTGTATTAGGAACCATAAATACTTTTCCTTGAACCTTTGATTGCTCCCACGCAACCTGTGGAACAGTCTTGTATGTAGTTGGCGCATATTTTTCAAGCATATCATTGGTTAATTCATAATAACTGTTTTTAGTGGCCTGCTGATTATATCTTCGCCAATTTGCAGAGAAAACAAGGTCAAATTCTTCATTTGCAGCAAACAGCAGGGGATATTTCTTTTCTGCATCTCCCCAACTGATATAATCAACTTCGACAGTTGCGTTGATATCTTTTTCGAGCATTTGATTAACCTTTGAATAAATCTTGTCATAAATCACAGGTCTATCGCCAAGAAGTATCATTTTTAGTTTTACCTTTTTTTGACTATCAACCGTACTCCCAACGTTGCCTCCATTAAAACCAAAACAGCCTGACAGAATAATTATTAAAATCGAAAATGTTAAAAACAAAGAAATAATCTTATAATTTTTTTTCAACATATTGCCCTCCTTTTTTTATTTTCCCTCAACTAAATAGTATCATTTATATTACTTTGTGTAAATCCTACTATTTTTATATATAGTGTAATTTTTTTATGTTTCTGCAAGAACCATCAAATGAGCTTACTCAAATTTGCATTGAGAAAGCTCCTTAACTGTTATTTCATAATTCATAAGCAAATTTCCACTCTGACCCTGCCATCAACATTGCTACAATCAACAGAATACAATTGACCATTTTTAACAAAAACAACTTCCTCGCCATTGACTAATACCTTTTTAACTAAATTATTACTCACAAAAGCAAATAATCCACCTTCAAAAAGCTCAACAAATTTATCATTCTCTAAAACTATGGCCTTTGGTGACATATATTTGTCAATAAGACCAATAGCTGCAAAACCATTCCGAAGCGGAGAAATAATGAAAAGTTTAAAATCATCTTGACTTTCCAATAAAAAGTTAACCTTATCATTTTTTTGTATTATTTCTGCTGTCCTGCTGAAATACTCGAACACCGAAAATTCATGGCCCTCTATACCATCAACATCGCCAGCACTAATGCTTCCTTTAACAGCTTTATTATTCTTATTTAGATTAAATGCGGCAACTACACCCGAAACTCCGCAAGTATTCCACACTTTAAATGGCAATTCTGAATTTTGTGGGTCTAAGACTAAACAATCCTTTGTTGGAACTGCAGGGCGGTCGCACCTTAAAATTCTTCCATCTGAAAAAACAATCGGCAGCAGAACTTCTTTTATGCTTCTATTAACCTTATCACTTACATAAACAGGGCCACCACTTATTGCCCTTAGCACACTGTTTTTTATTGCCTGACCATCGTCTGTCCACCACATATCCCAGTCGCTCCAAAGAAAATTACCCTGCACAACTGAGTTATAGCTGCATTGCAAAATATGTTGAATAAACCATTCCCTGTTTTCTGGCTGAAAATCTCCACTACAACGTGAAATTGCACTTATCGGTCTATTCCACATATTTTCCATTGCCATTCCCATACAGTTTATTAATTGATTGTCAAAATTTGAACCAACCGAGCTTTCGATTGCCTTATGTATATTCCTTGCAAGCTCACCTATTGAAAGAATTCCCTTTAAAAACCCTCTGATAAAGCTTTGGTTATCAATTTTCACAAAGTCAGTTCCACATTTTTTCAAAAATGAATTAAATGCATTATAAAACATAAATGCCTTATCAAGCAGTGGGCTGTGGACTACTCTGTCATCATTTACAGTAATTAGCAAATCACCATATTTTTTTGCGATTTCACCCTCGGGATCTATACCCTTCCAATACCCAGTTGTAGGGTACCAAATGCCAACCTTAAGCACATATTTTTCTTTTATTTTATCAATACAGCCTTTTAAACCATTCGGAAACCTCACTTTATCAGCTTCGAAGGAATAAAGCTTGCATTTGTGCATTGTTTGAGGAACCTTATTCAAATCCTTAACGTCTGCCCACATATCATCAATAATTACCCATCTGATGGGTATTTGCTTTTGCTTAAATTCCTCACACTTTTCTAAAAGACCGGCTTCGTTGACGTTCGTTTGAAAAGCATCCCAACTACACCAACCAATATATTCGAATATTTCAGGATACCGTCTTTCTTTTCTGATTTTATATCCATTGCCAAGTAGCTCTAACCCATACATAGTGCATTTTTCCGTAAGCCGGAAAGGATTACTGTTCTCTCCAATCATAAATGCAAGAGTTTTACATTCATTAAGCCTGAAATACCAACTCATAACCTTCAAGGTTAATCCATTTTCGCTTCCGTTTATTGTACATTTATATTTCTCATCACATACAGGAAGCATAAATCCAAAGTTTCCGTCATTTTTCTCCCACAGCAAGGCTTGTGTAAAACTCGGAACTTCTTTTAAATCCGAGCCTAAAAAAGGTCTGCACCAATACTCCCAAGGTAAATGATTCGCCATATATCCCTTCATATTACCTAAATCTTCTATATCAAGACCAACTGCACATTCCATATTAAAATAGTTTATATTGTCATATGGGTATTCAACAGGTTTTATCACTGCATTCACATAAATTGCAGTTACACCGTATTTTTCCTTTTGTTCCAAGCTAAGCGTTACTTTACCTTCGTCGTCAGTAAAACCGTATATATTTCCTTCCTGCTCAACGAAATTTAAAGTTACTTTTGTATTGTCATGAAGCAAAATCCACGGTTTAATTTTTTTAATAATTTCCATTGAAATCCCCCTGTTAACTGTTTATCAAATATACCATTCTTATATCCCCAAGCTCCTCAAATATTCACGGCTTTGCTTTACTGACTCTATCACAGATATACCAAGTGACCGATCCTGTTCCACAATAACAAATTCAGTTCCGGCCGCCCTTGCAACATCCAATATCTGTGGAATGTTCTGCATACCTTGCCCAAGTGGCTTAAATTCTATTCCTTCCTTGCCGACGTTCCTTAACTTGTTCATATTCTCTTTGCTGTCTATCAAATCATAAATCGAATCTGATGATATTCCTGCGCATATAAAATCCTTCAAATGCAAGCCGTATGCTCTTCCTAAATACTTTTTCAAATACTCGGCAGGGTCGTAACCCGCGTATAAAGCCCAACAAGTGTCAATTTGAGTTGACAAGAGGTTCGCAGGTACACTTTCAAAAAGCCAATCAAGCAGGCATTTGCCCTCAAATTTATCAAATTCAAAATCGTGATTATGATATAAAAGATGTATGTTATTATCTAACAAAGCTTGACCTACTCTTGTAAAATTACTAACTGTCTTTTCAAAAAGCTCCGATCCCTTATGTACATCCCTTGGCATATACGGAACAACACAGTATTTTGTACCAAGTGCTTTTAAAAACTCAATACTTTTATCTGTTTTTTCCACCAAAGCTTGATAACCATAGTGAACGGAAACACATTCCAATTCGTATTTACTTAGGAGCTTGAGCAATTCAGGCGCTGTGAGCCCACCATAATAACCACCAAATTCAACATAATCATATCCAATTTCTTTAACCTTTTTAAGAGTCACCTCCATATCCGCAATCATATCATCACGAATTGAGTATAATTGTATTCCTACCTTCATTGACATATATCACCCTTTCAAATTGTCAAAATTAAAACAGAAAGAAATTGAGTGAAAAATACATCAATTTCTTTCTAATAATAATTTAGCTATATTTCTGGTATAACTATTTCTATTTCCTTCTTTAACTTTGATGATTTCACTATTCCGTCGATTATTGCCTGATTATAAATAATCTGGCTCGTTGGGACGGGCGCTTCACCACCACTTTTAATATTGTCTAAGAATGAGCGAATTTTGACATACCATAATTTATCGATATCTTTGTTTTCTATCGATGGGATTACAGTTTCAACAAGGTTTCCGGCAATGTCGTGATAAATCTTTAATGGTCCACCAACGCTTCCGTTCCAACATGGCGTCGACGGAATACGCAAGCCACCCTTCTTACCCAATATAATAGTATCACCTGGGGTGTCAAGATGCATAGCCCATGCAATTCTGAAATCTAAAATAATATCACCTTCAAGGCGTACAAACGCTGCAGCAAAATCATCAACACCGAACACCTCTGCATATTCAGGCTTTTTAACATATTTCTTATTGGTGCCGAAAAAGTTGGAGGTATAACCCGTAACTGTAAGTGGCTTAGGATAACCAATTGCATTTAAAACCATATCAAGCGAATAACAGCCTATATCTCCTAATGCCCCAATTCCTGCTGTATCCTCTTGTATAAAAGTTGTTCCAAAAGGAGTGGGAATACCACGTCTTCTTCCGCCACCTGTTTGTATATAGTATATCTCTCCAAGCTCACCGGATTCTACAATTTTTTTAATCATCTGCATATTAGCATCAAACCGTGGCTGAAAACCTACTGATACAATTTTGCCACTTTTCTTTTCGGCTCTTCTAATTTCAATGGCTTCTTCAAGAGTTACGCACATTGGCTTTTCCAAAAGAACATTTATTCCCTTTTCCAATGCATAAATCGCACATTCAGCATGGGTGGAATTGTATGTGCAAACACTTACTGCGTCAAGCTCCTCGTTATCGAGCAGTTCCTTATGGCTTTTATAGGTTCTGACATTTTCAACTTCCCATTTCTTGAAGAATTCATCAGCCTTGCCCTCGATAAGGTCAGCACCAGCCACAATTTCAACATCGGGCATCTGCTTATATGTGTTAACGTGAGCCTCTGCAACCCAGCCTGTTCCAATAATACCAACCTTCAGCTTTTTTGAAGAATCTATTACCACTTCCTCTGTAGTCTTGTCTAATTGATTAAGTCTTTCTGTATTTTTACCTTGCATTCTTTTACACTTCCTTAAGAAAATTTATTTTGCAAATATTATTGCCCTTAGAATTATTGCTTTGTCATACTCGCATTGTCAATATACAAATCTTGAAGATCTGTTGTTGATGTATTTGCTACTGATTCAATATTAAAAAACGCTTTATACAAAGTGCCAGTCCATGTAATGTTGAAAGAATTTGACGCTTTTGTCCACGCCCCCTGGCTACATGTTATAAGCTTCGAACCTGTGTGAGAGCCTGCATCATCATAAACAACATAATACATCTTTACCGTAAATGAATTTTGGGCAGGTCTTGTATAAAACTCGAAGTTATATGTTCCCGTTCCATTTTGTGTCAGCGCTTTTGTAATGTTGTGAGATAGACCCTTGTAAACATTTGTTCTATTATATATCTTGACAGACCTTATTCCTTCATTCACAAATTCAGTATCTGCTACAATATCACTATTTGAATAATTCTGCCAATCACCAGTAACAAGAACATCCTTTTCAAAATTCGGGTTTCCGAAAAGCTCGTTGGCATTTTCGGTCGGCGAAACACCTTTTGCGTCAAACACAAGGCGAATCTTTTGAGTTGTAACAGCAGGGAACGGCAAATAGTTATCTCCTGCATTTAATCTAACACCACTATATACTGTTTCCCAATTTCCGTTTATCAAGCTCTTTATTTGGAAGGAATGAAGTGTTGTATTTTCGACGTTTACACGGAATCCATTTACTTCTTTTACCTCACCAAAGTCAGCTTCTAAATATGCACCGTTAATAAGTTCAGACTTCCATGATGTATCGTTATCGCCATCAAAAGCATATCTTGCTTCATGGAAACCATAGCCATACTCTGCATATTCGTCAGATGCACTGTAAACCTTATTTGACCCAACGCCGTTTACTTCAGTAAGTGGCATATCATTTAATTCATACCAACCATTAATTGTAGTACCTTGACTCCCAAGCTTTATATTTGGGGTAGTAAGGCTTTCATTTGTAAATACTCCTAAGCATAGCTTTGTAGCGCCTGTTGTATTTGCAAACGAATAGGCTGCGCTTTCTTCAATTATTTGATTTGGTTTCCAATCAAATGGGTCAACACCTTGTAATAAAACTGTATCCAAAATATTGTTTGAGCTGTCCATAAGTGCAAGTTTCACACAAGCTTCATTTTGGGAACCAGCATATATTGGCGCATTTCCATCGTTTTTCATTTGGAATTCTAATGTTCCTGATGTGAAATTGCGTGGGAATTGTGCCTTAACAAGTTTGAACCAATATCCAATCCTATTTGACCATCTATTTGCAAGTTGTGGCTGTTCACTATACATAAGCGGAGGATTCCAACCACCAAACTCCATATGAGAAGGCTTACCCTCTCTTAGTATCCTTTCAAACAGTATAGGCATATAATCAATTTTTGATTCCCAAACTCCGCCAGGTCTATATCCTGGATATCCAGGTGCGTACCACTCAGATACTGACGCAGCCATATCATAAGATTTTTCAAGAACCTTATGCTCATTTATAACATTCGGATGTAAGCATCCGCAAACCTTTATACCTGCATTCAAGGTATCCTGTGCATAATTAGTAGCTTTCAAGTCATTTGTAAGCATTGTAAGCGGAAATTCTGCACCTTGCCACATATCAATATGTGCCTGCTTTGAGGCATCTGAAATAGGAACACTATTAGTAAGATTCATTAAGTGCCATTCGCCCCAATTACCATAATTCAATATATCAACAAAGGCGATATTAGGGTTGTCGTTGTATCTGGTTTTAATTGCATTTATAAGGTTTTGATATTTTTGCATAAAAATCGCATCATCCCAAACAGGTATTTTAACAGCACCATTTAATTCAGTGGTATATGCCGCACCTGCATTAAATACCCAAAGAGGGGTTGACTGAACATATGTTCCATTAGTATTAATCATCGCCGCATGAACGCCAAATCCAAACTGCATGCCATAGCTTTGCAAAAGAGTTATATTATCATCAAGGACACTCCAATCATATTGCCCCTCGGCCGGCTCCAAAGCACTCCAGCCCATTCTCTTATAGCCCATTCCCATATGCTGAACTACAGGCTCGTTAAGTACAGTAGTTGAGAACATTCCTGCTGTATAGTACATTAATCCTCTGTAAGGATTTTTTATAATTTCAAGACTTTCCTCGGGATAAACTGTTATATTATTGTCTATTCGAATAGACTTCGACAACGGTCTTAACGCCGAATCCCAAGCAAAAATTTTAGCACTGCTGTAGCTGCCTTGATATATGTCGAAATCTACCTGTGCTGTTCCATTTGAAGAGATTACAACATCGTCCTCTGTTTTAACATCTACCAGCGTATCATTTGCATCATAGAATCCCATCATTAAGTCAGCAGTAAGCTGTTGGGTTTTTATGTTTTTTGCATTCACGGCTACCACGCTTTGAGATTCATAATTTGCACTAACATCAATTGGAAAATCATTTATGTTATCCAAAACCTTAACCTCGTTGACTTGTACTGTTGGAATGCCTGTTTCAACAGGTATAGGCTCGTAAATAATCACATCATCAAGCAACATTTCCATTGAAATGCCAGAGCTCCATGCAGAGTTTTGAAAATAAACCTTTTGCACAACATCAGATGTATATATAGCATTTTGTATATTTAATTCCTCACTGGCAGCCACAATTTGTCCATTAACCGCTACATATTTACAAACTGGGGAGGTGTCTAAATTATCTATCTCCAAATCTATCTTTGTCCAGTTAAAATTGTTGTTGCTAAGCGTTATCTTATAGGTTTCATCGGGGAACAATGTAAGGGTTGTTCCATAAGTCGCTTTCAACAATTTTTTGCTGGCAGTTCCGTTATGTGTCATCAAAAGAAATTCTTGATTTGTACCTGTACTTATAAGCTTATATTTAAAGGACATAACCATACTTGTTTTGTTTTGAAGCTTACTGATGTTATTGCTTCCTAACATATACGCATATGCGGAATTATATTTCATCTTTAAAAGCTTATTTGTAACGTTGTTTTCATTAGCTGCTGTTATAAGGTTGGTATAACCATTAGAATTAAATACAAAGCTATTAAAACCATTGGGGTTAGTTGTTGCATTATAAACAGCAGGAGTCTGATTAAGAAGAGAATCACTTTGACTATCAAACTCCTCGTCAATAATTGCGGTCTTAATTCCCCTGTGATACTCTGCAAATGTGTTGAATATGCTTGTAACCTCTTGGCTTACAGGGTTTCCGTCAATATCCTCCACCGTTGTTGGCACAACTACCTTATATTGTGAATTATATTCTAAAGCTGCTCTGATTGTATATTTCTTGTCTGCATATGTACCTGCATAGGTTATTGCCGTAGCTGATCCACTCACATATTTTAATATTTGAATATTTGAGAGCGTCGTTTGATCCATATCATTACTGAAGGCTACCTCAATGTTGTCATATACAAATATAGTTTTATCCGTAGAAGGGGTAATTGTGACAATCGGATTCTCAGTAGCATGTACAATACTTATGCCATTCGCAACACTTACTAACATCGCCAAGGATAACAAAAGAGAAACGCATTTTAAACTTTTCAATTAAATAAGTTCCTTTCATAAGTGAAATAATTTTCAGTAATCCACATTCCCCAAAGGGACAAATGCCAAGATGCTTAATAGACGCTCCTTATGCAAACATCTGTCCCAATATTTGAATAACCACAATACAAATCAGTTAATCTGCTTATTGAACAGTTCTTGATATTAAATTTGCCAATGGTGATAGGCTAACTTCATCCCAAACAAAAGCTTTGAGTGTATATCCTGATGTACCACTTCCTACAGTGTACGGTAGTGATAAGGTTCCGTCATCATTTTTAACAACCGAAACGCTTTTTAAATCAGCATCCACAAGCTGTGAGCCATTGTATGTTGCAATGACTACCCACACACTTTTATTGGTGTCATTGCTGTTAAATGCATCTGCCTTAACATTTATTGCTTGACCAGCGGTAACATTCCCCACTATTTCATCGTTTTCACCATCATATAGGCCGTAGTTCATAATGCTAACTGTCTTTTTACCGCAACCGCCAACATAAGCATCTGCCACATAACCCAAGATATCATTTACACCACTTGCTTTTACTACATATGACTTGTTCAAATCAAAGCCACCAACTGTTTCAAGAATGCAAGTTTTTCCGTCAGTAGACAAGGTCTTTGTTGCAGAAATGCTTTGTCCGTTTTCAAAAAGTGTAACTCCATCAAGCGTCGTGTTATCAACAGGGCTGTTAAATCCTACATATATTTTACCGTCAGCTCCCAATGCCGTGCTTACTGCCTTAAAGCTTTCTGGTTCATATATCATAATATCATCAAGATACCAATTTACAGGTGTGCCTGTTGTTCCATTACCTGAATTTTGAAAACCAAGTTTACCAGCTAAATTGGTAAAGTTAGCAAGACTGTACATTGAATCACTAATGTCTCTATTTATACTACCTGTCACCAATGTGCCGTTAACTAATGCATATTTTGAAACAGGGTTCGCACCCGATGTATCAAGTTCCATCACCACAGTATTCCAATCCGTTGGGACTATTGTAACCGCAAGACCGGTTCCGCTAGCTGTACCACCAAACAAATAAAGCTTCTTACCTGAGTTAGACACCCTAGCAAGATGTTTATCAGTACCTGTATTGGTGTCGCATGTTCTTAACTGTAGTTCCGCAAATGTTGAAGATGTAACATTGGAAACTTTAAACTTGTATGAAACCACAATACGGGTTTTACCTACAAGCTTGCTTGAATTTTTGCTTCCGTAAATAGGTTGATAATAATTTGTTCCATATATTGCATTAAACATCTTTGATTGCTGACTGTTCTCATCAGTTGACTGTACAACCTGTAATAAGGACGGAGAGGTACCTGATGTTGCAAACCTTCCAAAAGCTAATGGATTTGTTGTAGCATTGTACAAATGACCTGAGGTATCATTAATTGTTCCTGTACTACTATACTGGTCAAAGGTTTCATTAGTTATCTGGGTTTTTGTTCCTCTGTGGTAAACAGAAAAGGTGTTAAATGTTCTAACAACCGCTGCCGCTGTAGTATTGCCACTTAAATCCGTAACCGTTGTTGGAACGGTAATCTTATACCTCGAATTATAAGCTAAGGTAGCGTTAACAGTGTACTTCATATTCGCATATATACCACTGTATGTTGTTGCTGTTCCTACTCCTGCTAAATCTAATTTTTCTATTGTTATGTTCGTTAGAGTGCTTTCATTCATTGTACCATTAAAGGTAAACTCAATGCTGTCACTTACAGCAATTGTTTGATCCTCAGCTGGTGTAATGCTCACCGTTAGGGTAGTGTCCGCACTAACAATTGTCATACCACTGATGCAGCTTAGCAGCATCATCAAACATAAAACTCCGGAAATAATTTTTGAACTCTTCATTTTTTTAACCTCCAATATTTTGATAGATTCCTACACTTGCGCTTATTGCCAACCGTACTCTACAGCCGCATCATGAGCGGCCTTTTTAAGAATATCAAGCTCGTTTTTCGAGCTTCCCGAGGTTCTAAATGTGTTATTCTCAATTTTATTACCTGTAAAACATTCATACCATAATGCGCCCAAAAGGTATCTTCCATAATCTATGCTTGCATGATACCCATCTCTGTTAAGTCTAATTTTTTCCCCATCCTTAAAGGTTGTGTTAAAAATTTCATTTGCTCTTGCATTTTGAAACGCCTTACCCGATGGAATAATCCTTAGTGGCTTGTTATCTTTTGACAAAGGTGTTCCATCGCTCGCCGTCAGCTTACCGACCTTAACTGCTGCTTTGTCATATGCCTTTTTAATCATATTAAACATAAACTCTTGACTACCATTGTAATTTCCAAAGCCCGAATGATCAGAACCTTTTTCATACGCCCACGTTTGATGAATTACAAGCTCAGCTCCTGGCTCTATTTCCTTTATGTATTTAGCTAAATCCTCAATATAAGGATAGTATGTATCCTCTTTACCGCTGTTCTGGCTTACCTGCTGCATTATTACATAATTCCAGTCATCCATTTCCAAGGCTTCCTTCAAGGAAACCTTTTGTAGCGGCTTTCCGTTAAGTTCGTACTGATAATCATTTATATTTCCGGAGGCACAAAGCCAATGTGTCATAAGAGAGCAACCGCCAATATAAAGATTTGCAATGGTAATATTAACACCATCTGCGGCGGCTATATCGTGTAAATATGCTGCTGCGTCCTGCGAAAAGCTGTTCCCAACAACAGCAATTTTAATGTTGTCTTTTTTCGTAACTGGACTACCTATGACTGCTTCAACAGATTGTATAGTCAGTAATACTGTTTTTGTTTCATCAATCCACTCGACTTTTGCGCCAAGTGCTTCACCAACAAACCGAAGTGGCACCATTGTTCTTCCATTAACAAGTTCGGGTGGCTGATCTAATTCAACTACATCATTATTTTTTTTTGCAGCTTTATCGCCTATTTTCAAAACAACAGTTGTGCTATCCTTTATCGCTGTAACAGTATGCGTTTCGTCTTCCCAGTCAACACTCGCCCCAATTGTTTCAAAAATTTTTCTCATCGGCACTAAAACACGTCCGCTTTCTGCAAGAAATGGTGCCTGTTCCTCACCAAAATCAACTGTTTCACCGTCAATTACTACTGCAACTGTCGTACCGTCCCCAAAAGCAGCGGTAGGCAGTAAGCAAACGCACATTGTAGCGGATATTAAAATACAAAATACCAGCAACATCCTTGTTAACATATTTTTTCACCTGTAATTCATATTATATTTAAAATTTATTTTACTATTTAATAACCATTTTTAAACTGCAATCGTCAAGATAATAATCTTGGGTTGCATTTTCAATTTTGTCGCCCAATGTTTCAACATAAAACATTGCTTTTTTGATTTCGCCTTCCCATGTTATGGTTCTAATTCCTGAAAACTTTGTCCATTCTGTATTGTTAGGGTTGAACGGTATATTTACCGAAAAGTTTTTTCCGTCAACTGTATTTATTGCAACCTTTACAACCATTTTAAGTGGCGAAAGACCTGTCTTAGCCCAACCCTCTATCTGATAATCCCCTGTTCCGTTCTCGGTAAGTAGATCAGTTACATCCTGTCCTATACCATGATAGAAGAATTTTCTGTTAAAGCATTTTAATGACATTTTTCCGCCATGCTTCTCTGCCGTTGTTGATTCAATTTCACTTCTTGAATAGCCTATCCAATCACCTGTTAAAAGCACGTCATCTTCAAAATCTGGTAGATTTAAAAGCTCCGGTCCTGTTTTAACCGATGTTGTTGAAGTAGGTGCTGGAGTTGCACTTGGCTTTGCTGTTACTGCTGGAGCTCCACCCTTTTTAATATTAACTGTGTTTGTTGCTCCATCCCAACTTACCTCTGCACCCATTGCCTCACTTACAAATCTTACAGGCACAAGTGTGCGTGAATTCATAAGTATTGCAGGCTGGTCAAGCTTAATAACATTACTATTTATGTACGCATTTGCATCGCCTATTTTTAATACTATAATTGTGCTTCCCTTAACCGCTGTTACCTTTTGCTCCGCATCGTCCCAGCTTACGGTTGCGCCTAAGGCTTCAAAAATTCCACGAAGTGGAACCAATGTTCTATCATTCAGTAAAACAGGTGGCTGGTCATAGCTTTGTGATTGTCCATCTATTACCACCTTAATTTGGTCATCATCTGCACTTATAGAAAAAACTGTCACCGTGCATAGCATTACCACCACAAGCATCCCGCAAATAATTTTTTTCATAAATTAAATCCTCCTAAAATATTTTTTATCCTTTTACCGAAACCAATATGATATTCCTCTTGTCTTTAATGTTACCACCAACGTTAAAGACTGTAAATTATACTTTTATTATATATGGTGTATTATTTTTATATTTTATACAATATTAAACTTTTACCACTTGAATATATCATTATAATTATGTATAATGAAACACAAGAGGGGTGATTCATATGATAAGAGCGTGCAGAAGATTTTTCGAAAGTCTTAGTCTTTATTATAAAATACTACTTTCTTATTTCGCTTTAATAATAATTCCCATTGCAATTTTCTTTATTTTAACGAACAACTATATCAAAACCTCAACAATAGATAATACCGTATTTGCAACAAAGCAGTCATTTATTCAATCTTACAACTACCTTGATTATAAAATTTACGGATTTATAAAAACCAACTATATCATTTCATATAGTAACAACATAATAAAAATTCTGTCAAAGAGCAAAAAAAATTACAGTATCAATGACCAATTTGTAGATTATGATTATTTAAAAACATTTTTGCTTTCAATACGTGATAAGGAAGACATTTTCGATGTAAAGGTTTATGTTCAAGAAGGACTCATATATTCAAATGAGGGAAATTATACCTATAATTTTGAAAAGGCAAAGGATTCAGTTTGGTATCAGAAAATGGTCAGCGACAATAGCAACTTTTTGTGCAGCCCAAACAGCTATTTGGAAAAAGATGAAACCAGCAATACAAATGTTTTGTCAGTTATTCATCTGCTTTCACACCCTGACGATTACACTTTGAAAATCGGTGCTGTCAGAGTTGATTTTCCGGAAAACGACATCAAAGATATTTTAGTAAGTAATGAAGGCGTAAAAAACAGCTTAACCTATATTCAGAATTCAAATGGAGATATCGTTACAACATCCAATGAGAATCTGCAAAATAAACTTATGCTTGAAAGTGCGGACATAAGTCAACTCAGTGACGAAGAATTTCCATCGGCAATAATTACAAAAAACGGAACAAAATATTTCGCATTGGCAAAAGAAATAAAGAGCACCGATTGGACGTTAATTAGCATTTCTCCTTTTTCTGAAATTGAAAAGGCAAGCAAAAAGGCAACAAGAAATATGATAATTAATCTTTTTATCATAATAGTGCTTGCGTATTTTCTTGCATACTATATAGCCTTTTCGATAATGAAAAGATTATCCTTGCTATCTGAAAATATGAAAAATGTTAAAAATGGTAAATTATGCCCAATAAACGTCAAAAACATCAACAATGATATAGAGGAGCTTATTGGTAGCTATAATTATATGATTGAGGAAATGAATTTGCTTATTCAAAATAACTTTGAGAACGGTAAAAAGCTTAAAGAGAATGAACTTAAAATACTTCACGCTCAAATAAATCCTCATTTTCTTTACAACACGTTGGATATGATAAAATGGTTTGCGACTCAAAACAAAACAGACCAAATATCAGCAACTATAAATTCGCTGGCAAAATTTTATAAATTAAGCCTTAGCAAAGGCAAGGATGTAATTACAATTAAAGATGAAATCGAGCATGTATCTCATTATTTCCAAATACAAAATATGAGGTTTGATGGAAAAATAAACCTCAATATTGAAGTTCCAAATGAAATTTTGCCACATATGATACCAAAACTGACTATTCAACCGATTGTTGAAAACGCAATTTTGCACGGTATTCTTAACAAAGATGATCAGACTGGTACTATTACTATAAAGGCTGAATTTGTTGATAACGATATTGAAATTAGTGTCAAAGATGATGGCATTGGAATACCTAAGGATAAAATTGCAACATCAATTATGGGTATGAACTTACAGGATAAGCAAGACGGAGGATTCGGGCTTAAAAACACCAATGACAGACTAAAGCTTCATTATGGTTCAAATTATGGGGTTACCATCAAAAGCAAATGCCCTGGTTACACTTTAATAATAATCAGAATACCAAAGACGGAATAATTCTAATATTTTTAGCCAGAAATAATTTACGTACACAGAGCAAATGTTTTTTGCTCATTTACTTTGTTGTAGAAATGGAGAATAAGATGATTAACCTTTTGCTTGTAGATGACGAAAGATTTTCACGTGAGGGTATTGCAAATACCCTTTTTTCAAGTGGGTTACCCATAGACAACCTTATACAGGCTGACAACGGATTATCGGCACTCAAAAGTGTCGATGGGCTTATTCCACATATTCTTCTTACAGATATAAAAATGCCCAAAATGAACGGACTGGAGCTTGCGCATAAAATAAAGGAAAAGTACCCTTTATGTAAAATAATATTTATGAGCGGATATTCAGATAAGGAATATTTAAAAACAGCTATTAGGTTAAAGGCAATTGAATATATTGAGAAGCCGATTGATGTTAATGAACTGTGCGATGCTACCAAAAAAGCGATTAACGAATGTAAAGAGGATGATAGCATCCTCCTTTTAGACACTCAATATAACACAACTCTGCACAACTCAATACCTATAATTAAAAGAAACTTTGCGTTGAACTTAGTAAAATCCAAAATTGATATTAAATCCGTTGCAAACGAAATAGAGCTTTACGGACTAAATGATTTGCTTTCATCAGAGTTTAGAACAGGTTTAATTAAATTCTCCTTGCCATGTGATAACTTGAACGAATATATTAATCAAGAACAATTTGAGGATTTGGTTGAAAACACTCTTCAACAACTTAACATTAATGCTTTTTACACATTTAAAAGTGAGGATATGTTTATTATTCATTTTTATTGTGTGCGTGAAAAATCAGCAAATTGCTCTAGCAACACACTTAATTACGAATGTGTAAATATTTTTTTCGAAAAACTACTTAGTAACATAAACACTCCTTGCTTTATTTCGGTAGGAAATATTGCCGAACGCATTGACCAAATTTTCTTCTCATATCAAACTGCTGCTATCAATATGGAAAAGAGCTTTTTTCACGATTACAACGAGGTGATTTTCACAACTGACGACCATTACAACGTATTTTCATTTGACGACATTTATGTTGAACAGTTCTACATAAGCCTTTTAGAAAAAAATATGGAATTATCACTCAACTTGCTTAATTCACTTATGTCAAATCTAATATTAAATAAAGGAACATTAGTTTCACAAATTAAAAATTTTTATTTAAAAATTATTTCTGTAATGATTAAGTTTTCGGAGGAATATAATTTAGACTTTCACAGCGATTTTTCTCTTGATGAAATGAGAAGCGAAGTTTTAGAGATTCCAACACTTAATCTATTAAACAAATATATTATTAAAAAAACAGAATATATTTTTAGAAGTATAAACCAAAACAATATCAACTCCTCTGTTTGGCAAATTATAAAGTATATAAAAAAGAATTATACAAACCAAAGCCTCTCCATACAAGACATAAGCGATTATATGAATCTTTCAATGTCTTACATTTGCGTTATTTTTAAAAGTGCCACTAATCAAACCGTCAATAGCTATATAACAAATATTAGAATTGAAGATGCAAAAAAATTACTTATCAATTCAAATGAATCTCTTGTTCAAATTGCAAAAACCGTGGGATATGGTGATGTAAAATATTTTTGCAAGACATTTAAAAAAATTACAGAAATATCTCCATCAGAATTCAAAAACAAGTATAAACTATAAAAAAAGCGTGCCTTTTTTGGCACGCTTTAACATCACTGCACTCAAGATTGAGAGCTTTTGTTTTAGCTACTTTCGTTATATAATTTATCATATGAATATTTTTACAAACTTTCACTAATTTCAGTAGGTCTATTTATAAATACTATGCTGGAAAACATAGAATAACTCTCAACTGTTGTCCCTCACAGAACTTCCATTTTATTTCCTGCGAATCAGCTGAAATAAACATCTGGTCGCCTTTTTTTACTTCGTACATATTATTACCCTCACAAATCTTCCCACAGCCCTCCAACACAATGGCAACTGCGTATTTACCTTTCCAGTTTGTTATCACCTCGCCCTTAGTTGTTAATTCCTCCATAATGAACTTATTAGTAATTTCCTCATTTATCAAAATCGTGACGCTTTCTGATTTAATTTGTGGCTTAATTCTATATTTTTCCAAAACCTCCTCTTTAGTATAGCCCTGATACTCAAAGCAATCAAACATTTTATCAAAGCCTAATCCACAATGAAGCTTTTGTTCGCTAAGAACCATTCCCGAAGGTGTTTCTCGTTCTGGAATAACCATTAAATCAGTAGGCTCCTGCAATTCAACCATCATACAGCCACCACCAATTGCATGAGGTAGAGCGCCGTCAACAAATATGCAGTCTCCCTTTTTCACACTTATTCTATGCAGCAAATTTAGCATAGCCTCTTTATCTTGCTTTTCAAAGCAATCAATCCATTTTTCTTTGGTTATGACTTTTTTAAATCCCAAATACACATGGGCATCTTCGGCGGCATCAATAATATACCAACACTCCGTTTTTCCAAAATCAGAATTAAAATATTTTTTTGCGAAATTAGCTGTTGGGTGAACCTGTATCACAAGCCTTTCTGACGCATCAAGAAGCTTTACCAGAATTGACATATTAGATCCATACTTTTCAATCTGCTTCGAGCCTAATATTTTACTGGGATTTTCTTTAATGATATCTTTTAAAAAAATACCATCTTGCGTTTTACTCAAACCTTCATTTTCCAAATTTCTTCCAGGATTATGTGCCTTAACTGTTGAAGCCACCCAATCCTCGGGAAAATTAGAATTCTCACTGTCTAAAACACCATAAAACATATCTATTCTGGCACCACCAAAATATGCCCGCCACACCCTATTACTTTGCAATCTACAAATCATATTTCACACTTATATAATGAAAACACACTGTTTTCATTATCCTTTCATTAAATTATATAAATTCCTTTAATATCGGAATCAATTTTTCAGCAACAGCTATATGCCCTTTCCTATTTGGATGCAAAGGTGATTTAGCTATCCATCCTTTTGAATCTATAAAAATAACCTTTTCGTGCAAGCTCTCGTTATATTTTTCGATAAATTTGCCAAGGGCCTCATTATGAATTCCACAAAATGCACTAAGAGAAATTATTTTCGCGCGAGGATGAATCTTTCTTATTAAATTTAATGTTATTTCATATTCACTAATGTATTCCTCAGATATGGCTTTACTATCATTTGCTCCGTGATTTATCAAAACATAATCAGGCGTAATATCTACTTCGCAATTGTTAAATACAAAAGGATATGCCTTTGATGCCTTGGGAACTGCACCCATACCACCCTTTGTCATTCCAACCGCACCATAACCCATAAATATAGGTTTTAAATTTAGCTCCTGCGCTACAAGCCACGCATATGTTGCACACACATCATCTTGATATACTCTAAGTAATTGTCCATCAGGTACTTTATCATAGGAATAATTATCGTCGATTAAAACCCCTTCAGTAATAGAATCTCCTACAAATTCAATTATCTTCCTATTATCCTCAGGCAATATACCACTACCTTCAGCCTCATATCCTTTAAAGGTTACTTTACCCGTCAGTGGTTCATACCACCTATGATGACGTTCGACACCGCCCTTATAAATGATTTTTACATTATGGCTTCCTCCGGAATTCGTTGCAATCCTTAAATATGCATCAAGTGGGCATTCTATTTTCGCACCACCATCTACCTGTATCCAAAGATGAGGATACGGCTGTTCGTTCGTTATAACATCAAAATATACAAGTGCCATACTGCCTATAAACTCAAATTCAATCATTGCTCCTGTTGTTGTCGCACTTATGCTCTCGTCACAAAGGGTTCCCCACCTTCCCACCAACCTTATACTTCCATCATTCCATTTGAAAAACATTTTTCCATTCCTCATTCCAATATTTTCATTCCAAATATCCAGCAAGTGGAATATTAAGCTCTTTAATACCTTCAACAATAAAGTCTGCCAGCTTATCTGCTCCCTCTATCTTGAAGTGACCATCCTTGCCCCGCTTTGTCAGTGGGTCGGGATAATTATCAAACTGCTCCTGAGTTAAAAGCCCCTGCTCTACAAGATAAAACATAAACAAATGCTGCTTACATCCCTCTTCTCCCAAAGTATTATACAAAATAAGTGATTTTTCATTTAGGTCGATTAAGTAAATACTATTATCCTTCGCAAAATCACGCATTGCCTGCGGAAATCCTCCAATTGAATTTACTGCTATTCCATCAATAAAATTCAATCCACTCGGCGGTGTAACTAAAATGGGAATTGCTCCTTTTGCCTTTGCGGCATCAACATAAATTTTCAAGTTATCTTTATATGTAGTGTTAGGGTCAGTCCTTTTATATTCTTCCTGAGCTCTATCGTTATGACCAAACTGTATGAACAAATAATCTCCCTTTTTCATAGAATTTTTAACAATATTCCAATTTGGTTCAACAAGATATGATTTACTGCTTCTTCCGCCTATCGCATAGTTCTTTAGACGAACTTCCTTAGTAAATTTCGATTTAAGCATCTGCCCCCAACCTTCCCTCGGATAATAGGCTGGTGAGGTTGCTTCAACTATTGAATCCCCTATTAAAAATACAGTTATTGGTTTTGACGCAACAGGCAAAGGTGAAGTTATAACAACGCTGGAAGTCTCCTCATTCCAACTGACATCTGCCCCCAAAGCTTCATTTACAAACCTTACCGGAACAAACGTTCTATCGTTGACAATTATAGCCGGCTGGGTAAGAAGCTTTTCCTGTCCATTTACATACGTCTTTACATCACCAATTTTTATGATAATTACCATATCATTCCTTTGGGCTGTAACCTGCTGCAATGCATCATCCCACAACACTTCAGTTCCAAGTGATTCAAATATTGCACGCAATGGGATAAGGACTCTATCATTAATAATAATCGGAGGCTGTGGATAATTCTGTACCACTCCATTGATTTCAACACTAATTATTTCAGAAGCATCTGAACCATTGCTACTTTCAGCAAAACAAAACTGAGTGTATATAGTGGCTAAACAAAAAATTAAAATAAGAAATTTTGCAATTAATCTTAACTTAATCATATCAATCTCATCCTGTCTGTAATTATTTTTAAAAATTCTGCTCAATTGAAATGTAAAACTCCATTATTACTCCAAAATAAAATTTTTCACACTTACTTATTCCAATATTAAGCATATCACGAACTAATTATTATATCAATGTGACTTTTTTTATATTTGGTGTAATAATTTTAGCACAAAAAATCATTACTTTACTAAATATCGATTTGATTATATAATATAACTACTAATGAAAAAACCATTTTTTATTCGGAGGTATGGCCTTATGTATAGTTTCCCCATAGGCGTAATACTTGATTCATTCAAGCTCGATACAAAAACTGCTATTGAAAAGGCGGCAAAGATTGGTGTAATTCCAAATGATAAAAACCACGAAAGATATAAAATTATACACGATGCTTGTTATACTTTAAGCCGTTATGCTGACGAGGTAGATTCACACTTTGCAATTGAAACAGGTCCTGAAATTGCAGTAACTTTAAAAGAGTTTTTAGATGCTTTAAATTCAAATGATTATTGCTCATCACAGTATAATCCCTGGTTTTTCTACTCTGAATACCGCCATATTTGCAGCTCATATCAATATATATTTTCCAAACACAACAAGGGAGATACCATATTGATATCTCCCTTTACAGTTTTGCTAATGAATTATGTAATGCTTAATATTTTGTCCGCCACCTTAATTAGTTCCGAATAACAAAACAGTCGGCTTAGTGCCTTCTTCTTGCGCATTGTAAAATTCATTGTAGCCAAGTTTAGGGGTCATATACCCTTCGGATAAAAATTGCTGATTTGCAATATGCGACTGACCATTGCCCTCGCTGTCAACAGATATTGCTACCAATGCATTAGACTTATTTAGTGCTTTTAAAGCTATAATTAGTTCTCTTACAGTAATTGCTTTCATTGCAAAACTCCCTTCAAATATATAATGCCACCGTTTATGGGTGGCTTAGTTCGCATTCTGATATAACTCTTTTTGCACCATTAGCATTTCGACAATTACTTTAGTATAAAGGTCATTATGCACTTTGCGGTCTATTACATACAAATCACAACCCTCAGCAAAGTCAAACCAAATATCAAAAATACCGATGTCTTCGTCAACAGAGGTATTAAAATTAACAAATATTTCTGTTTTTAATATATCAGTATCCTTTTTGCCCCATTCCCTTTTAACTAAATCTGTCAATTCACTTATAATTTTTTCCGTAGGCACAAATGCAAAACATACACATTCACCGTCTGAACTTATTTCTACTTTTTTATCCATTATCGTTTCCCCCAGTAGGTTCTGCAACTATAAGATTCGGCGCCATTTTTGCTATTGCCTTAACATCTTCGACAGTGTCGGCACAAACTATTGTTCCAAGTCCAACCTCATCAGCTCTTTTTATGGTTTTTCCTATTTCTTCAAGGGTAAGAGGTTTTTCAGCATGGTTAAGCATTACGCCGACTGCACCCGCCGCTTTTACCGCTTCGGGAAGTACTGAGCCAAGTCCTCAGCCTATGGTCAGATAATCCATATGCTGAGCAAAAACAAGTATTCTTTCCGTATTATCTGCAAGCAGTTTAATATCGGTATATTGCGGAGTCACCAAAATATCAACATCATATTTTAATGCAACCAAGTCAATTACCTTTGCAAGTTTCAGCATTTCCTCGCCATAAAGATAAGCTTTTGGTCCTATTTAAAAAAATCGCGGCTTTATTTTTAAGTTTTTATACATTTTTATTCTCCCTTTTCTTAATACTCAGGTAATTCAATCCTGCTAATTAATTCATCTGTTATAATTAAATCTGCTCTCTTACCTATTTCGATACTACCTGTTATATCGTCAATTCCAATAGCACAAGCAGGATTATATGAAGTTATTTTAAAGATATCACATATGCCAATACCAAGATTCAAAAAGTTCTGTGAAACCTGTTGCATTGTAAGCTTACTGCCCATCAGTTCACCGTTTATAATATTCACGTCACTTTCATCAATTGAGCATGTGCATGCATCTGTTATACCGATAATTCTTCCAATTCCCACTGTTTTAATTATCAATTTTATCATATCATGACGAACATGAACGCCATTTTTATCACATATTATTTCATAATATACGTTATCGCAAAGCATAGCGGCTTGGTCAAAAGACATTTCTATTGTGCCTATGTATCGTGTTGGTGAAACACTGACTCCGGTTGCATTTGTAAGATGGGTTATAATTTTAACTCCATTTTTACATACCTCATAAACACGTTTGGGCGAAGCTTTCGAATGACCAATTGCAGGCACAATTCCTGCCGCCTTTATATCTAATAAAAATTCATCGGTATTTTCAACCTCGGGTGAAAAAGTCCATTGCTTTATAATTCCACTGTTTATAATTTCTATATATTCTGCTTTGTTTGGAATACTTGATATTCCTTCGCCTGCTCCATATTTGGGGTTTAAGTAAGGTCCCTCCATATGTACGCCTAAAATATTTTTTTCAGTTTGCATTACCTTTTTTATTCTTTCGATTGCTTTTATAGTATTTTCAAAACCTAAATCACGATACAACGTACACAAAAGACTTGTGGTGCCGTGTTTCAAATGATACTCTGCCATTTGCTTGGGATCTTCATATGCCCAATGTTGTCCACCCGCATGGCAATGAATATCTACAAACCCTGGTGCAATGAGGTTGCCTTTTGTATCAATTATTTTATCAGGCAGTTTTACATCACAGCGAATACCAACATCTGAAATTATACCGTCACATACAACTACTGCACCATCATCTATAATTTTATCCGTTAAGACCACACGACCTAAAATTGCAAACTGTTTCATCAATAACCGACCTTTTCCAATAGTTCTATTGGTTTTGCTATTTCCTCACTTACATAAACATCGGTTTTCCATAATTGAAGGATTGAGGACGGCACTAACGGAGTTACTTCTCCGTAAAGCACAAGCCTTGAAATCATACGCTGCCAAGCAGAAAAACCTCCGCCTGTTGTAATTGCATGCATTTCAAATCGGTTTTTGGCACGTTTTACATCAGCTGGGCCAATTGTTGCGGCTCTCGGAGGAACATTTGCTATATCTCCGCTGCAGCCGAAAACCCCGTGAAGTGAGTTCTGCATTATTGTCATAGGGTCTAATGTAACAACCCTTGCATCCATATTTATAAATTCGTCAACTGAATTACAAGCAAACTCAGGCGTATTAGGATCGATAAATGCAATATGTCCTGCCCATCCAGGCCCGCTGTAGCATATGTCCGCACCGCCGTTTCCTGCTTCTGTTATCAATTTTGAATAATCATTTATATTTTGTGTTGTCGGATAACAAATATTACTCTCTGGCATTCGCAAATCAGGATTAATTTTACCATAAAAATATTTCATAAAAGAATATGAAAACCCTGACCTATATGTTACGGGAGCAATATTTCCGTCATTGTCTGCCCATTCATCCATTGTAAAGGCAAATACATTACGACAGTTAATATTGAAACGGTTTATAATTTCAGCAACCGTTTCATAAGCAACAGAGCAAGGATTGGGCATTATCATAACCAACTTTTCATTCAGAAGGTCAGAACGCTGTATTCGTGCGACCATATCCGAAATCCATATGCCCCCCACATCCTCAACAATTTTAATTTTAAAATTGGTATTATGATGCTTTTCCATATCCTCTCTCTTTATATTCCTGGCCTTCTCAAGAATTTCTTTATTCTTATACGGTACAAAATCCGCAGGTTTAAATTCAAACATTAAAACATCTCCTTTACTGCTTTTATAATCTCACTGCCTGCATTTTCGGTGAGCATTGATGTGCCGACCTCATAACCGCCTTCGACTGCGGCTTCAGGTGTATAAACATATCCCGGCAATGCTCCGTTAGTTACCTCAAAAACAAAGGTTTTCGGATATGGTGATAATTTCTTTATTTCTAAACCGTATTCCACAAACAGTTCCCCTTGTATTCCAACGATAGCTGTATCCCCGATTGAAATCACCTGAATTTCGCAAGGCAGTTCTTCACTTTTAAATCCCTGCTTTGTCAATTTTGAATAATTCAAAATATTCTCAGCACCGAACAATGCAAGCTCTGCGTTACGCATTTCTATGTAATCACCGTCTTTTAAATCTTCAAACTTTTGCCTTGCCTTTATCATGTTTTTTTCCGCTTCTTCAATTGAAGGGTATTCCCTTAAAGGCAGTTCAATTTCTCTGTTTTTTACATTTAAAGTAATTTTATCAGAAAAGCTCATTTTTTCAATACATTTATTTACTTCAACGCCTATGGTTGTTCCAACTCTTGCAGCTTCTTCAAAATCCTGACCCACCCTGTGATAGCGTGAGCTTTGGTCACCTGATGTTCCTTGAGCAAACATAGCAACTGCTTTAGGCTGTGCAAACGAAAGAAATCTTCTTATATATGCGGGATAATCAGAAGTTACAAGCTCATTTTCCGCATGAAGATATGTTGGATGCAATGCATAGTTTACAAGGCAAGCCCTTATATCATTATTTATATTCTTTACCGCAAGAACATTAACCGATGAATCGCATAAACCGTTTTTTACTCTGCGATTTCCGCCGACCCCCTGCTCCGCACCACAATGACCGACATAAGTCCCCAATTTCGCATCAAAGGTGTTCCGCAATGCTTCATTAATGCCCTTTTCAAGCTTATCCATTAACTCTATTATATAATTCTCATTGCATTTAATACCCTCCGCCGCTTCCGACGCAAGCACTTGAGATGCCCACGGTCCAGAATGAGTATGAGTACAAGTAAACATAATTTTTTTATTAAACTTATCACGTAATTGTTTAACATACTGTTTGCCGAAATACAGCAAATCCAAAGTTACCATAACTGCTTCATTTTCTCCGTCGTTCAAATACAAACAGCAAGCATACAGCGGATCGTGAACTCCTTTGTTTGGTCTTGGACAATGAGGATACCCTGCAAGTTGCACTCCGATTTTAGGTGATATATCAGTTATTGAAACTCCTGCTCTTAACATTTTTTATTCATCCTTCTTTCTATTTTTGCACATGGTATTTTGCCTTGTGATGCAAGCATTGCCGCACCAAGTGTTGCAGTTTCACAGGTTGACAGCCTACACACTTCAACTCCTGTTATATCAGCAAGAATTTGACACCAAATATTACTTTTAGCTCCCCCGCCGAATACTCGTATTTGCTCAGTTCCGCCTAAAACGTCAACATACTCCTTGATTTGGTGGCAGATGCCTTCGTATAACGCACGAACAATATCACCCTGTGTCGTAGATAATTTAAGCCCTTCAATTTGTCCGTTTTCAGAAAGATCAGACTTGAACTCAACACCATTTGCACCTTTTGGAGATTGCTCAGCCAATTCATTTAACTCTTTATATGTTTTTCCGCCAAACAATGTATTTGCCACCCACTTCAAAGCGGCTCCCGTTGTGGGAATGCATGCTTCGGTTACCCATTGTTTATCGTTTAATACAAAGCACGGAAATCTCATATTTTCATCAAAAGAGAGATTATCAATTACTTTGGTAATTGCTGTTGCCGTACCGAATGATACAGTACATATTTTATCTGTAATTCCTGCACCAATTGCCGCAAGCTTCTGGTCTTGACCGCCTAATATAACGGTCGTATTTCTTGACACACCAATTTCATCCGCTATATGAGGAAGTATTGTTCCTATCACTTCACCCATACATCCGATTTGAGGTAATTTATTTTTGTCTATGCCTGCAAATTCAAGCAACTCGTCGTCCCATTGCCTTGTATTGATGTTATACATCATTGCGCCACTTGCCATAGAATGATCAGTTACAGCACATCCTGATAGCCGAAAGTTTATGTAATCAAGAGGCATTAGAATTTTATACGAATGTTGATATATATCAGAACAATTATTTTTAAACCACATTAGTTTTGGCAAAGTATATACTGATTTTAATTGCTTACCTGTTTTGGAGAATATAGCTTTCTCACCGAATTTCTTTCTTAATAATTCTGTTTCATGCTCCGCTCGTGTATCCAGCCAGCTTATGCCGTTATATAATGGCTTTCCGTTTATATCCACAGGCACAAAAGAAATCCCCTGAGTGCTGACACTTAAAGCTTTAATACTTTTGCCATATCCATATGAAGCGGACATAATTGCTTCTTTAACAATTGACCACCACAAGTTTGCATCCTGTTCTATATATTTTCCTTTTGTTATAAGGTCATATTCTTTATAATATTCCGCCAATACTTCCCCATTGCAGTTGTATAAAACACCCTTGCAACCTGTTGTTCCCAAATCAATTCCTATATACATAAAGAATCACCCTTATAGTTCAAATTTATCTTTTTTGCTGAAGAGTATAATGAACATCATATGCCTTTTCTTCATCAGTAAACTTATGTAGTGTAGCCTCATTATATTCTGTTATTGTCACTCGTCTGATTGGCATATCTATTGTTGCAACTGTATGTATTAACTCTGCTTCGCCACAAGATGGTGCATTTCTAATTGTTTTCTTGTTCAACTATTAATTTAACTCTACTTTCGCAGAATTGCAAAAAATTCGTCCAAAGATTATTGTCAATAAACTTGTTTTCGCTTGTTTTCCTTAGAATTTTCCCATACTCTTCTGTATTATTATTCCAAACATGGTTTCCTATAAACACATCAACTTTTTCGCCAAGCAATCTGTGTACCGAATTTATGTAGTCATCTCTGCAGCCTATATAGTCAAAGCAATTTTGCTTCAAGGTATTTGCTCCCGCTCCACCGAACATTCCAACTCGATATATTTTATTATTTTCTTCAGTTTCAAAGAAAAAGGATATTGTTCCCTTTGTATGCCCCGGTGTTTCTAAAAACTCAATTTTTGTTTTACCCAATTCCAAAGCATCTCCGTCTTTAATAGAAATTTCCGCTTTAAAAAACTGCTCAGCTTTTTTTGCATCATTTTTGCCTATTAAAGTTTTTGCGCCGCATAAATTTGCCAAAGCTTTTGTTCCCCCTGTGTGATCACCATGCCAGTGTGTGTTTATAATATATTTAATTTCGCTTGGTTTGAAACCTAGCTTATATATTGAATCAATAACAAGATGTAGAGTTTCCATATATCCCGGATCAATTAAAACAATTCCATCACCAGTATCAATAATATGAGTTGACGCGAGAAACGAACCTACAAAATATACGTCACCTACAATTTTGAACGGTTCTATTTTTCCTTCCCAGGCATTATCGAATTTTTTTCTCTCAAACATTATTTCATCCCTTTTATAAATATTCTTCAAATAATTTCTACAAGCATAATTGTTTCTTTACAGAGCTTAAAGCTTATTTCCGTTTCACTAGACACGACAGTTGAAAAAACCTTATCAAGATTGCTATTTTTTGCAATCAGCTTTAAAGTAACCTCAGAATTCCCTTTAAGGCCTTTTAATAACAGCGAAACACTTTCGTCCTCACTCTTATAATTTGAAATGAGAATTGCTCCTTTATCTCCATCTTTTGCGGCAGAAGCATATATTTGCTCACCCTCGCAACTTACGGCTATGCTTTCTCCCAGCTCATAGAGCTTACCGAAGGCAACAAATGAATACCACGGCGAGTCTACTGATTTATCGTTTTGATTCAAAAAACCGTTATACATTCCCATATGTGAAAAGCAGTAATACATTGCCTTGTCAACATAGTCAGTATTTTGAAGCATCGCGAGTACGGCGGCGTTAAAAGATGCTCCCTCAAGAGTATGCTTTGCAGCAAAGCCATGACCCTCAGAATGAATATTCCATTCGTTTAAGTGTGATTCGGTGTTATAAAAGCCATATTTATCAAGGGTTTCTCGAGTAAATTTTGCATGAGCCAGAACCTCCTGCACATCACCTGTGTATATGTGCCAAGAAAAAAAGTCAAGTGGACAGTTTTCATTTTTCACCATTTCAAGGAAATCCGTAAAATAAGGCACAAATTTTTCAAAGCCATCAGGTGTTACGTCTCGTGTTTCGGTATAAAAGCCACAGCTTCCGTAGCCGCCTACTAATATATCGGGGAATCTACTTTTTAAATACTTTGAGGATATGCGATACAGCTCAAAAAATTCCTCCTTTGTACCTCCCCACATGGATGGCCCAAAATCATTTCCTGGATTTTCTGGTTCATTCCAAATTTCCCAGTATTTAATACCAAATCTAAAGCCATTTGCCCAGCCTTCATTATAGTGCATAATAATATGTTCGCAAATTCTCGTCCACTTTTCAAAATCGGGAGGAATTTCGGTCGTATACTTTTTACTTCCCCATTCTATTGTTACGCCAAGTCTGTAATATACTTCGCAGCCACTGTCCACAATAGCCTTAATATATTCATCTGAATAATAAAAATCATAGTTATCAGGATTATTTTCGTCCGCAGAGGAATCATGGAAAATGTTCGTAACGTCAATAAAATGCGTTCCTCCGTAGCTGCCGCAGCAGTCGTGAAGCCTGCAATAAGGAATATGGGCTTCTTTAAAAAACTTGTCGACATACGTTTGATTTGGTCCCAGCAAAGGGGTGTATGGTGCACAACATACTCCGTGAAGAGGCTTTATTCCCCCGTTATTTTTGTGAAAATCAACACTGATTGTATTCAAGATTCTGGCCTCCCTATTTATTTAAAAACTCTGCAAGATATACGCCGACTTCCGATGTTTTTGCACAACCTCCCATATCTGGAGTAAGCACACTGCCGTCTGTCAGTGTGGCTTCAATGGCATCCATTACCCTTTTACCCCATGTATTTTCCCCCAGATGGTCAAGCATCTGGCTTGCCGACCAGATAGAAGCAAGAGGATTTGCGATTTGTCTGCCCGCAATATCTGGGGCAGAGCCGTGAATAGGTTCAAACATTGACGGATACCTTTTTTCAGGATTAATATTTGCACCTGCCGCAAGACCCATTCCGCCAGAAATTGCCGCACCTAGGTCTGTTAATATGTCGCCAAAAAGATTGGAAGTTACAACAACCTCGAATCTTTTTGGATCTTTTACAAAAAACATACTTGCCGCGTCAACTAAAAGAGAATCAGTTTTTACATTTGGGTATTCTCTGCTTACTTCGGCAAATATGGAATCCCAGAAAACCATTGAATAATTTAACGCATTACCTTTACTGATGCTTGTGAGCTTTTTATTTCCCCTTGCGGCAGCTTCATAGGCATACCTTATGATTCTCTCGGTTCCCTTTCTAGAAAAAACACCCGTCTGCAAAACAACCTCATTATCCTGCCCTCTATAAAGCCAGTCACCGGCACCCGCATACTCACCCTCACTGTTTTCACGGATAACAAGCATATCTATGTCCTCATGCTTTACATCCTTTAAGGGACAGGGCGCACCGTGCAAAAGTTTTACCGGTCTCAAATTCACATACTGGTCAAACTCATGACGAATAGTCAAAAGCAGGTCCCAAAGCGAAATATGGTCCGGTACGCCAGGATATCCAACTGCACCAAGATAAATCGCGTCAAATCCGCTTAGAATTGATATTCCATCACTCGGCATCATTCTGCCCGTTTTCAAGTAATACTCACAGCCCCACGGGAAATATGTAAACTCAAATTTGAAACCGCCGTCTAATTCAGCGACCCTTTTAAGCACCTTTACACCCTCTGCGATAACCTCGGGACCTATTCCGTCACCGGCAATAACAGCTATTTTATACTTATCCATTTTTTTCCTCCTTGATATCTACTATTTCAATTTCCTTAGGCACCGAAAGCCTTTTGATAATCGTACCTCCACAGTCCTCAAGCTCAATTTCAATGTTTCCGTATGGCGTCGGATATGCACCCTTCGCCCATGAAAGACCCGCAAGACATGGGTTAATTTCAACACGCCTACAGCCCGGTTCAACAGGTCTTATTCCTAGCACGTACTTTGAAAGAAACGGTGCAGGACCACTTGCCCAGCCATGACAAAGGCTCTTGCGAAACTGTTTGTAGCAGTATTCTCCGAAATCGCCGTGTATATCCTTTTCAGATGGCATGATAATTCTGTCTATGCCTACAGCGCCAAACGACTCCACATAATCAAAGGATTCCCAAAAGCTTGTAGCACCAAGCTTTATCATTCTGCCCCAATATTCCTTAATAATCTCAACGGCACCCTTTACGTCTCCTGCTTCTCCTTTTGCAATCAATGTATAATATCCCAAAAAAGCCGTGATGTTATTGATTTGATTTTTTTCTGAAATAAGGTCGTTGAACTTTCTTGTATCGCAGATTCCAGCTAGAGCCGCAAGTGCAGCGATTTGCTGATTCTCACAGACCAAATTCTTGCATTTAGTCTGTAGTAATACATTTACAGCGCATTGCTTAGAAAGAAAACTTTCACCTAGTATTTCACATATTTTTTCAGCAGCTTTAAGTGCCATTACAAGTATCGAAGAAAAACCTAGCTGCAAATCCTTACAATTCTTGGTCTCCCAATCTATAAAATAATCATCAAAATGGATGTTACCATCTTTATCGATATGACTAAGGATATTTTTCGTAATTTCAATCAAATAATCTCTATTTTGATTTAAATACTCATATCTTCCGTTTTGTATATACCAGTCATGCTGGATAATAAGCCACCAAAGTGTATAGCTCGGCAAGCCATTCATCCACTCATTAGAGGGTGTTGTATTCATGGAAAAATCAAGGGTCTTCTCCACTACATCATCATATCCGAAGGCACAGCAGATAGTGCTGATTTCAGGGTGCATATCCCCGACCCAAACAAGCCTGTCTCTTTTAACTCCGTCCCAGATATACTCCTGCATATTAAGATGAACAGTTCTTACCGCCGTATTCCAAATTGATGTAAGCATCTCATCACTGCATTTGAAAAAGCCTTTGATTTCTGCATTTCTTATTTTAGAAACCGCTTTGACACAGCTTATAAAAACATCTGTGCCAACAGCCTCTATTTTAATAAATCTAAAGCCTGTACGACCCACTTCATATGTACTGAGTAGCGATACATGGAAGGTCATATCCCTCATTCCATGGTCATTTACGGAATTTTTTAAACCAATATAGGAAAGTGATTCGGATACACTTTCGCCAAAAACAATTCTAAGTTGAGCGTCCTCGCTGGAAACCTCCTGAACCGTTACGATTGCACCACCACATATTTCCATATCGAAGTCAAGCAGTATATATCCGCCATCCCTTATACAGCATGTGTTTTTATAGTGTGCCGCCTGATGCGGAGTGTCCTCAAGCAGAACTCCACCGTTTTCTGTTTTGCAGCAGTCAACAATCCTCTTAGCGATTAAATATTCGGTTTTAATTTCACTGCATTTCACATTTTCTGTCATATAGCACTTCACTTTCTTATACAATCGGGAACGGTGTGAATGTAAGTCTGTTGTATATCGGGAGGGGAACAGCTGAGACTGCGTCCTCCAACTTTTCATCGAGCTCATTAATTTTATCTCTTTTTCCGTCAAGATACTCGGAAATCAAATCCCGTATATTTTCAAGTCTTGAAATCATTGAAGCATATCTTGCAGCATGAACCTCCCAGCCAAAGATTTTGCAGTATTTATTCCAAATCCCTTTATGAAGGCTCCACAGACTCTTGTACAGCGTAATTAGCTCCGTGATTTCCGTCACTGCATTCCTCAGTTTTTCTTTATCCCCTGCGCAATAAGGCTCACGCAAATAGAATAGTGGGCATTTTTTTTGCACAATTGAGAAAAGGAGCAACGAAAGCTGATGGAATTCATCAAAACCGCAGCTTTTTTGACTAAGCATATCCAAAGTCTCACCGTAAAGCTGAACAGCTCTACCGTAATCAAAACCTTTGCCTAAGGGACTCCAAAAAATATCTCCGTACAGAATCTCACGTCCCTGATTTTTGCGGTTCATTATATTGTCATATCTTGAAATCAGCAAAGAATACTCATAATCAAAACCTGTTACAAATTCCATTATAGTTTTAATATCGTCCTCTGTGCAGTCAAGCCCTTTATAGCAGTATTCCGAATATGCAGGAAGACCGGCAAGTGACATGAAAAGTGGACATTCCGCCCCGTCTCCCCCCCATACAGTTGCAAAGGTATCACGAATACCAAGATTTATGCACGCCTTCATTGCTGGAATAGTTGCATCAAGGCTTCTTTTTATAGACGGAAGAAAATTCAAAAAGGTATAGACACTGCCCGCAAATATAACCTTTCTGCCAAGCTCATTATGCTTTTTCAGCATAATATCATAGTGTTTTTCCTCAGTATTATCATATTCCCAGTAAGTAAGGTTTACATTCGGAATTTTTTCATTAATGTCCTCTGTAAACTCAACTTCATAATCGTTGTATTTACCCATCTTAGAATTTAAAACAAAGAACATGTCCGACCACATTGAAGGCTTGAAATTGTATTTTTCGCAAATTTCAATAATTCTGTTAAGATGCCGTAGGAAAATATCGCGGTACTCTACATAACCGTTCTTCATAAAATAAACGCCCTTGCCCATATTAAATGCTTCATCAAGGCCGACATTGATTTTTTCGGTGCGAAAAGTATTTCGCATAGTCCTCACCATATCATCAATGAGCTTATAAGTATCCTCACTATCACAAAGAAGTGTATCGTATGCATCGGTAACGGAAGCCGCCTCTCGCCATCTGAGATAATGCTGCATGTGAGCAAGTGTTTGAATGCAGGGAACCACCTCTATTCCGAGAGAATATGCGTAATCATCTATTTCGCAAAGCTCGGAAAGAGTATATCTGCCGCGCATATATCCGAACATAGAATACCCCTCCAACTCAAACATATCTTCCATATAAAAATACAAAGTGTTCATACCGAGAGCCGCCATATAAGCGAGGTATTTTTTTACATAGTCGATGCGAAGTGCAGCACCCGACGAAACGTCGAGCATTACTCCACATGTATCAAATGCTGGCATTTGTCTTACCTCAAAATCACTCTCTCCTTTTTGCATGTTGAGAGCCAGAAGCATAGCAGAGCGCGCCGCAAAAATTTTAGATTGTGCGCCGATTTTTGCTTCCCCGTTTTTTAAAGAAGCATACACACCGTCCTCTTCCACACGTGTAATACTAACATTTTCTTTAAAACCAATAATTTCAAATACTGTATTGGCTACAATCTTAAAATCATCTGCTGATATCATATAATTCCTACTCCTTCTCTATCTAATAACGACTACATCTTTTAACTCCGCTGAATATGTTCTGACTACCACCGTATCCCCTTTTCCTGGACTTTGCTGAGACGATACAATAGAACTGGGGCGAGCCGTATTAAAGGTCTTATTCTTCGTATCAAAAATCCAAACGTACGCCTTGTTAAACACGAAAGCAACCGGATATCCCTTACCGCCCGTTGAGCTATCAAGAAGATCTATAGACATAGAAGTATTCGAAAGCGCATTAACCGTACCATAGTAAAAATTCACCGGATAATTATCTCTCGACGCAAGCAGAACCATTTTCGGATTTACGGGATCATAATCATAATCCAACTCAATAGCCAAAAGCCGTGCATTACTACCTTCTTTATACCTGATGCCGTCGCCAATGCCTAAGGTAAAATTGCTACTACCGTCCGTGAATTTGGCAGCAAGCTTCGAGTCTGCTGGGATAAAATAGTTGTTAAAGGTGTTATTGTTGCAAATCGTAACTTTGTATGCCCTGTCTCCAAAGGAATCAAGCGAATTGGTAACCTTAGAGATAAAGCCGAATTTCGTACTATTCAATGAAACGGAAGTGCTGCTGGAGTTTTCCTTATATACCAGTATAGATGCGGCACCCGATTTATCAACATTATATGCAAGCAGCCTGTTGGACTCAATTAATGCGTCGTTCGCCCATGTCGAAAGCGAGCCTATGTAAAATCTCTCTTCTTCTGAGCGTACCGCATCAGCATCGTCAACAACAATAATCTTTGTATTTTTGTTAATGGTAAAGTGTGGAACGAAGTAACCTATTATTTTGTAATAAATTTTTGTTTCAGTATTGTATTCCTTAAAATTGTAGCGTTTAAGACAGTTTACGGAATCAACCGTGGAGTCAAATACACCCATCAAATTTTCGGTGTAGATTCTATTTATTTTGCCGTTCGAATCAAGACAGTATCTAATAACCTGTTCCCCAGCTGCAACAAAACTGTTATACATTACTTCGAAGGATGCTGGCTTCTCATCATTAACCAACACCTTCTTCGCAGTCTCAAGAGTTAAAAGCTCACCCATCTCGTTAAACAAACGTATTTTCATTGTATTGGCAATCTTTGAGGGCAACCCTACTCCTGTAGCATAAGCCAAAACTGCGGTTGTCGCTTTTGATTCGAACACGCAAGCGATAACACCGTCTTTGTTAATCACAAAGGTGTATTTGTCATTAAAATTCACTGAGTTTAGATTGTAGTTCTTAAAATAATCGGAAAAGCTATACTCCTTATCATCAATAAATACGATCTCATCACCTATACCCGTCAATGTCCCTGTGATACTGTCACCGAGAATGTTAATCTCTGTATATTTTTTATCCTGAGACTGATAGTATTCGATTACGGTACCTTTTTTAATTGAGTTAATATAAGCCTCTGAACCGTTTTGATACACTCTAACATTAGAATTATTTGAGAGATTTATGGAGCTGCCCGAAACAGCATCATACAAGTATTCCATGTAATCGTTCACGTTTCCCACATTCATAATACAGCCATCCATAACAATACAGACATCGTATTCGCCGTCGGAATCGTTATCAACCAAGGTTATGCCGCCCGTTGCCATGTTCGAAACAACGCCGGAAAGATCATCAAAGCAAGCCTTGCCGTTATAAATCATTGAGTGAAGCCCCTCAAGGGTGTAGCTTATATCTTTTCCATTTTTGCTATAACATGTAATCTTGCCGTCAGAAACACCTGTGACTTCAGCAGCCGGAATATAAACTATTGTGTTTCTTTTGCTCTCTTCGATAAATACAACTGTATCGCTTCCGCTTTCGTCCGAGTTGTAGCCAACGACACTTGCACCGAGGGTATATTTAAGGTTGCATTTATAGAAGCTGTCGCCGATTAAAAGACCATCCTTATATGTTATTGTGTTGTCGTAAAGGGAAGTGTTTTCGTCTCCGTTTATAATACCTTCGAAAGAACTCCAGCCATACAGCTGTTCGAGAATGCTACTTCTCTCAACATAATCGTTGATAATGTCACCGTTTATTAATACAAACCTTTCTGTCAGCCTCAAATTCGCTTCAAGAAAGCTGCGCATCAAAATATAAAAATCACCTATGGAAATGGAGTTAGCCGCTGAAGTAGAGATATTTTTTGCAAGCCCCTCTCTTGAAGCAATCATCACATATCCTAACGGATATCCGCCCTTATACATAGCTTCTTCCCCGTATCCGAGAGCCGTAACAAGAATTTTTGCCGCCTCAACATAGGTGATACTTTCGTCAGGATTAAAGTATTTTGCGGGTTCTGTAAGGCCAAGGGCAAGTGCGTACTCAAGTGCTTTGCCGTTCACAGAATTTGCCTTTACATCGGCAAAAAGCTGCTTCCCATCATTCGGTGTTAAATCAAATTTCAGTGCAGATGTAACACAGGTTATAAAATCTCCCCGGGTAACAACCTCATCATCGCTGCCTTTAGGAGCCAAAGCACCCGTTGCAGCATAAAGTCTTTTGGCATTTTCCCGGCGGTCTGTTTCAAATGCTGTGGCAGATACATTCACAAGCGTTAATACCATGACAATAATTAGTAAAACTGATATGTTCCTCTTCACTTCACACCCTCCTGTACTGTCAGTAATCTGTAAAGCATAACCGCCATTTCGCCTCTTGTGCAAGTATCCTGCGGCCTAAAATATCCATTAAATCCCTTAATGATTTCAGCAGCCGAAAGAGCAGACACAGCATCAATTGCATAATCACTAATCAGCTCAATGTCGATAAATTTTTCAGAGTCAGCCTTAAGACTAATCCCCTTCAAATCTGCAACTCTTTTCAAGACTACCACGGCATCTTGTCTTGTAACATATTCGTTGGGTGCAAACGCACCATTACTGCCAAATATAATTCCCTTTGCGGCAAGTGAATATATTCCCTCCGCAAACCAAGCATCAGAGGCCACATCCGAGAAATACGCTTCCGCCCTATCCCCTCCAATTACTCCGTAAATCATTGCAGCCATCTCCGCACGTGTAACGTTGCCGTCGGGACGGAAGGTATTGTCCTCATAGCCGCTAATGGCACCCTTTTCCGTAAGATATTTTACTGCATCCTTTGAAAAATGGTTGTCCATATCCAATAAATTCATACTTTTCTTGGCAGGTTCATAGTTGTAAATGGGCAATTCATTCAGATTTTTTACAGAAGGAAGCGTCGATATTACTCCACTTGAGCGTGGCGAAGAACTTGATGACTGGCGTGCTCCTGCTTCCAATTCTTTTTTCACAATGTTACATTCATTATTGAATGCATCAGCAATTTCCGTCAGGGACTTCGCTTCTTGCACTGTACCAAGCATGTTATAAAACACCTGTTGACTGCTACTTCTGTAAATCGAGGCATAAACACTGTTTGTGCTCATATCAATACCGTAGTCTACCGCCGCAACCGAAAGCACATCCCGTAGCGAGGCCCAAGAGGATGTAGCAAGCCTTGCCCTACAAATCAGAACCATTTCATTAAAGGTTATAAGTTTGCCGTTTTTAATGAAATTGGCACTTTTCACAAGCTTTCCAATTTCATTCTTCATTTCCCCCGAAAGAGCAGTGTAATCACTGTATGTACATTGAAGGCTACCACAGTAAGCCGCCATACACTCATCAAGAGAAAAACCGTCTTTAAACTTGCTATTAAAAAGCACATAATCAACCGCACGTAAGAGCTCGTTAAATCCAAAAGGCTTACCTTCCGCCTTTTTATACGCAATACAAAACTCTGCTATGCTTTCAATATACTTTTCCGTCAAGGAATATATATAACCAATTTTCTCAATATTTTTGTTTTCGTCACCCAGGTATTTTGAAAGCTTTTCCGCATCTGTTTCGGAATTTATCTTGACCAAAACATCCTTTGTCCCCTGATCATCTAAATCAAATATTATAAAATCCGATTCCTTGTGACCATTTGCCGATGTTAGCCAAACTGTACAAAGTCCACTCGACAGTACACCGTCAAATTTCCTTTCGTCACTTATTTTCCCATTTGTACCGGTGAACAACAAATATGCCGCAACAGGCGGATTGTCGTCCGAAAGCACAGGCAAAAAAGAAACAGTAATACAAGCAGTTACTGGCACACCTGCTTCCTGTCCAATGTTTCCAATAATTTCGATGGTTTTATCGGTATAATCGTATTTTGCCGCAACATAATCGTCATCCGCCAATACGACTGTTCCTATAAAACACATCGCAACACAGAAAATAGCCGAAATAATTCTTTTCATATTCTCCTCCACCAAATAAGTTAAGCTTTTTTGAAGGGTGTGATTTCTCCACACCCTCTAAAAAGCTTGAATTTTTTTATTCTGCAGGTTTCAAGGTATCTGCTTGTTTCAAAGGCATAATGTTGTTAATATTATCAAAAAACATTATCTTTACCTTATCCGTAGCTGTCACAGTATCAGAAGAAAGTTTAACGTTTTTCTCCATAAAATTAGTAAGATCCTCATCTTGCAGTAGAACTCTCTTAATTGTGCCATTTATATCATATACGACGGAAACAACCGTAACCGATTTTTCGCTGAAATCATTAAAAAGCTTAACGTCAGCAGTCGCCGTACCTGCACTGATTGTTGTTGCCTCGCTGCCGTTGATATAGAAGGTTGTCTCGCTGTTGCCTACATTTTTGGTGACACCTTCTCCGTTCTTCGGATCCGAGCAAATATCGTCAACATATACCATCGTACCTACATTAAGCGTTATTTCCGTTCTCCTCATCTTCACAATCTCTTTAGTGGGCTTATATGTACCAATAAGTTCATCGTTAAAATATGTATACACCGTATCGTTATCAAAATTAACCAGACGCTTTATCTGATACCATTCATTTGTGTTAAGACGTTTTCCTGCACTCACGCCGCCGCAAGAAAGATATCCATTATTATCGACAGAAACCCTCATTGCCAAAGGATACAGGTATTCAGTGCCATCCTTTAACCACAAATCCGGGTTGTCAAGAAAATAACCAAAAGCATTAAAATTTAGATAATAGGAAAACTCGAAAATACGACAATTATTATATGGATAACCGGTTGTAATCGTTGCAGCATCCTCAACAACAGAACCAGAAAAGCCGGCGAACACAGGAGTACCCGAGAAATTAGTATAAGCAAAATTGAATTTTAACGGATTATTACTGTCGATTGCAGTAAACTTAATTGATCTGCCGCTTGTTTCACCCTGTGTATGGTTGACATCTTCTGCAAACACAAAATTCCCATATGCCGTATTATTAAGGACAATATAACTACCGACAGTTGGGCTTATAGCTACATCCCTTACATAAGCAATTCCACCAGCTGTGAGGTTACTCCATGTACCGTTGTTATATGAGGCCCCCCCCACTTCACTGCTGCCAAAGCCCATTGTGCGTTTCCATGATGTGTCAAGCGCCGCCGAAACATTTAATGTTCCCAATGCCAAAACGAGAATTAATGCGGTTAAAAGAACTCCAGTAATTTTTTTCATAACTAATTTTCCTCCCCCATATTATAAATATATTTTTTTATTGCAAGCCTTGAAGTCCAGTTATCCATGAAAAAGACCTCGCAGCTTTTTTCACCCTTACCAGGTAGAGCAACATTTAATTGTGTCCCATCTTCAGAGATTGTCTCGGTCCTCGAGTAGCCGCAGGCTACTATGCTTCCCTGTGCATTTTTAAAAAGCACCGCCATTATTGCGCTTTTTTCTTCCCCGGTTGTGTTTTTCAGATTAGCAACTACTTTTCCGCCCAAAAGCGATACCTTTAATATATCAAACGGTTCGGCTGAAATAGTGAATTTCTTCTCAGTAGGCTCTCCTCCCCCCAATGCGGCACCGGAGGTGCCCTTTATATCACCGGAAACGGTCAGGGTATACTCCTCTTCCAGATACATCAACTCAGACGGAGTAACAAGGACCTTATTCTCCTCTGCAATATATTCAACCCCAGCAATTTCAACGGGTTCTCCATTGACTGTCAAGCTAAATCTGTCCTTTGTAACGGTTGCCGTATCCAGACTTTTGGAAAAAACAAGGTGTATGCTGTCCCTTTTACCCACAATTTCATCTATCACAGGCGGTCTCTCCAGAGATTTCGAACTTATATCATCAAAATATATACCATAGTTGGGGTTTGTACCTTTAACTAATATGTTTGAATATCGAATGTGCGAGAGACCATCAACAATTTTCGAAAGCAAAAGCTCACCATTTGCATAGGTATCCACTGTAGATTTATCAAAATCGAAAATTCTCTTTATTTCAATCCAATCATTTTCTCCGTTTTCCCAGAGGTTTACACTTCTGCTCTCAGAGTCCGTCATCTCAATACGTTTACCCTTTGAATCGCTTATTAACTGAAGTTTTAATCCTAGAAAGAAACGATAGTCTGAGCTGCTACCATATCTTATGTAGGCATCATCCGAGAGAACCAATCCATCAGCATAATTCTCCTCAAATGCCATTATCTTAAAATAATATTTATACTCAAATTGATAACAGTTATCTACCGTCTGTGCATTGGTAGAGGTATCTTTCATAACCACTGCACTGTCTGTGTTATAATAAAAATTACGGTTAGACCCTGTATAAAACAAGATGCTCTGCGACGAGCCGTTATGCGTATAACTCCGATCAATATTAATCAAACACTTTTCCCTTGAAGCCGCTTGAGTTGAATAAATACCAAGATACCTTAGCTCACCATCGCTTGCCAGAGTTGCAACATCCTCAAAGGTGATTGTTCTGTCGATAGAGTCCTTAGCCAAAACGACGGTATTTATTCCCATCAGGATAAAAAGCACAAACAAAACAGCTGCTACTATCCTTCTCATGAAAAATCTACCTCCTTTAACAAATTGATTTGCTGTATGTTTCAAAAGCTCTCCTCACTGCTTTCGTAGCACCATTCAGGCAACTACTGGATTAGAAGCACCATAGATATGCACTAATAGCATCCTTTTTTCAAGGTCCTAGCCTCCTTCCATATAGATTTTTTTATAAACATATTATTTTATAAAGATATATGCTAGTCGACCACCCAGTTATCAATCGACTGATTATACTGTGAAACTTCAGTAAGCCCCTTATCCTTTGGAGTCAGTTTAGCCGTAATATCAACAACTCCGTTTTTTCCCGAAAGCTTATATACAATACGTGTATATTCCGTATTGCTGTTTTGTCCATTTACTACCGGCGAGAATGAGCAAGGGCTTGCGGCTTCCGTCGAAAGTGTACCGATTCCTGATGACAAAAAGTCAATAGTAAGAGTTTTATCAGTATTTATTTTATCAGTCAGTGTTGCCCGACTTCCGTTTACTGTAACAGTCGCCTTTGTGTACATAATCCAATACAAATCTGATGTGCCCGCAAGGCTAACCTCGTCTCTTACAACAAGCGAGCTTCTGTTATCCGTAAGCAAAAATCCTCTTTCTGCTTTTGATACCTTATTCCCCTGAACTGCAGTCATATCAACCACTGCCTTTACACTAGTTTCGCCGCTTTCCATTGTTAACGCAGCATTCCCGAACTCATAGCAGGGTGTGCTGCTGTAGGGGTCAATCACAAGGGCATTATGTCCCTCAGGTCTTAATCTGAATATCTTCCATCTGTCGTCACCGCTAGGCTGCATATAACCCGGCAGATTATAATTGTCCTTACCCATGTCATATCCCCAACGTACACCCAAGGCATCAAACACAAAGCTCCCCTGATCCATATGGTAAAAATAGTCCTTTTTCGCTGTACCACCCTTTATTCCCGCAAAGCTTTGACCCTCTGCAAAATCGCTTCTCATAGTGGCAAAGCCCAATTTTTCACAATTCATGTCCTTTTCAAGCGATATTCCGCTGCTTTCCGCCGCTGGGTCATACCAAGTCAGTAGGGATACAAGGTTGCTGTTATAGCTATTATAGCGGCTTTGCGAAACAAGTGCGTCCTTAAACCCGCTAATTTCGTAATGCTTGTAAAACCAAAGCTGACCTGGGCAGGAAAGAAGGCCATTGTCAGAGTCTCCGAAATTAAAACCGAGCAAGTCTGATGACATATAGTGTAAAATATTTGTCGCTTTATCGATGCCATCGGCGCAATCGAGACCGTAGCAGGTACCTATGGAACTTTCAAAGGATGACAAAACTGCCGCCAAATGCTCCACCGTTAATACCGAATACTCATAGCCGTCCGGCAATGCACCATCCGGAGCATAAAGATCAATAAGAAATTCAAGACATCTCAAAGCATCCACATCAAGGTTCGAGGCTATAACTGGGTACACATCCATAAAGGCAAGCGAAGCCATGGCAATACCCCCATTTACGATGGCGTTATGATTGTTTGCTACCCATACACCCATAACAGTTCCATCTATTCTGTTATTCTCATAGGACTTGTTGGCTGCCATAAAGCAAAGATTATAAATAGTATTTTCAATTATGTTTTTCTGCTCCGCCGACCAGTAGTCAAACATCCAGTCGTATGCTATGGCATAGCCCTGAGCAAGTATACCGAAGTCCAAGTCATGGCTTGTATTCCAATTTGGAAAAGCGGAAACTGCTTCAATTTGAATCCATGCCGTTTGTGCATGAATACTCTCTCCTGTGAGCTGATACATCATACCGCAGATCATCATCTGATCCATAAAAAGATCCGCAACGTTACCTCCCGCAATTGTCATTCTCTGTTCGTAGCAATCGGTATGTTTCAAAATATAGCTGTCCTTGTCGATGCCGGTAAGCTGATTATACAATTGTCTTCTTCTGTCACTTATTTTATCGTACCAAACCTTCTTTTTGCTGCCGGAAACCATTATGTCTGTTTTTAATGCCGTGACCTTCTCCGGTGTAAGCATTATCCTTGGATGCTTTTCATACTGCGGCGAGACCTTATAATCGGCAAGTAGCTTCTCGGGAGTCGGTCTTTCATGAGTTCCTGAATTAGGGTAATTACTATACAACTTCGTTTCCGATAATGTTATTATATCGTTCGATATGCTGCTTGCTGTAAGCTTATCCCGTGGCTTAACAGGCCTTAAGCTGTCCTTATAAAAATACATTATGTTAATTTCCGTCCCATCATCCGGTTTGCCACAGGAAAAAGTAATTTCCTTTTCCGTTTCCCCGTTCAAAAGTATTGCCCTCTCCATATTCAAGTGCAACAATCTTCTTCTGTCCTCTTCATAAACAGCTGAAAAAATCCATAATTCGTGCGGAGCGCCATTGCCTTTAAGCATTACCCTTCCCAATACATTATCGTCATTGGCATGATCAACAACGTATGAAATATCGCTCACTTCAAGCGCAGGTTTCACCAATGATTTAGAGGATACATCGTCAACATATATGCCATTATTCAAATCGGTTCCAAAAACCCGTATGTATGAATATCTGATGGCATAAAGCCCCGTCTGTGAAAGATATTTTTTTGAAATTATCTGATTATCGGCATATGTTGCAATAGATTTTTCGTTAAAATCATATATTCTTCTTATCTGAATCCAGTCATTTCTACCGTTATTCCAAGGGAATATTTTTATTGCATCCTGATCGGTAGTTGTAATATATTCACCACCTTCGTCACTCATTATACGGAGCTGCAAACCATTGTCACTGGTGTACGTTGGGTCCTCACTTGTTTTTTTAAAATACACATCATCTGAATAAACAATGCCGTTTGTATAGCTGTCTTCAAACGAGGCAATCTTAACATAATAGTTATATTCAAAGTGGTAGCAATTCTGCACGGTGGCACCGTTGGCGGAGGGACCTCCCATAATTACCCCACTGTCAGAGTTGTAATAAAAGTTACGGGTGGCTCCACTTTTGAACATAAGACTCTTTGCGGAGCCTTTATGTGTATACTGCTCATCTGTATTAAGAAAACACTTATCATTATCATTGTAATAAATGCCAACATACTTCAGCTCATTTACTCCACTTGTAAGACTGGTGACGGATTCGAAGGTTAACGTTCTGTCAATACTGTCTATAGCAAAAACAGAAGTTGAGGTGCATGATATAATAAACAGGATTGCTAAAAACACAGTTATTAATTTTTTCATAAAATACCTCCGATTTTCATTCTTATGAGATGTAGCCGAATTTTCTACAGAAGCCGGAGGGAGAGCGCACTCCCCCCGAGCACACCAAAGGTAATCTATAGACTATTCTATCTTCTTCCTACCCACCGCAATCTCTGTTACACTGTTCCATGTGGCGGTTGACGAACCGTGGAAGTCTATACGCACGAATTTTGCCGTATGTTTACCTATATCATATTTTTCGAAGTCAAGCGTCTTTCCGCTTGAAACACCGCTGAATACCATTTCATACTTTTCACCGTCTGCCGATACGTATACATCAAAGGAGGTTGTTCTTGTATCACCGACGTAAAGCGACATAAGATATGTGTCAATCTCAGAAGGCTCTGAAAGTTCCAAAAGCATGGTCTGCTCTCTCTCAGCCGCCCATCTTGTGCTAAAGTTGTTGTCAAGAACCTTTTCGGCGGTGTGTCCAAGATCAGCCTGCGGCTCCTCCGATGCTTTCGCACTTTTTATATCAACAAGGTCATAGCCTTTGACATATCTTCTCTTTATTTTTGGATTGTAGGAAACAAAATACTTGTACTTCATTTCTGGCTTGTCAGGTTTGGCAATATATACATAAGAATTAGAACTTACATTCTCACCCAATACAACCTCAACAATATATTTTTCACTTTCTGCTTTGATTTCAAGTACGGGTGAATCCTCTGTTTCGCAGGGAATAACTATGTTCTTTTCCTTCGTGTCATACTCTGTTTCGCCGATTACAAGCTTATCAAGAGTCGGTATCTCTTCAATTCCCCCGTCGGGTATCTGCCATGAATCAATAGGCTTATTGTATTCCGCTACTGAATTAGCCGAATATATAAGTGGTGTAATTTTCGCTGTAATATCCACCTTTCCGGATGCTAGGGTTTTATACATAAGACGATAAAAACCGGTGTTTGCATTTTGACCCAGTATTTCCGGACTGGTTTTCATGGGTGCTCCGTCCTCAAACACTATTGTTCCGGGAACAGACGATGCAAATTCAATCATTATCTTCTTGGAGAGGTCGCTCCTGTCGGATAGAATAACTGTGTCACCGTCAATCTCTGCGCTTGCCTTTGTGTACATGTTCCAATACACCTCGGAGGGTTTAGATACTTCAATCTCATCCCTTACAACAAGCGAGGTTCTGTCATCAGTAAACAAAAAGCCTCTTTTCGCACTCTTGGCATGGTCTGCCAGTACCGCACTCATGTCAACTACCGTTTTTACTCCCCGCACCTTGCTTTCGTAGGTGGTTATGGGTGCAAAGGAATCGAGCACAAAGCCGGGCTCATAGTTCGGGTTTATTACAATAGTGTTATGACCCTCCGGTCTTAATCGGAATATATTAAATCTTCCTCCCATAGGTTGCATATAACCAGGCAACTGATAACTATCAGAACCTAAATCATATGCCCATCTGACACCGAGAGCATCAAAAATAAAGCTGCCTGCATCAAGGTGAATGCTATATTGCCTTGCAGTAGACCCTGCCTTTATGCCTGTAAATACTTGCCCATCTCCAAATCTATCTCTAGATGTAACTACTACTTGACCATTCGCGTCGTAATAACCATCAAGTTGTATTCCGTCTTTCCCGCTTTCGTCAGCAACATCATACCACAGCAGAGAGGAAACCAACATAATATCCTTGTTATTTGAAAGTCTTTTCTCGGCGGCAACAAGATCCCTTAGACCTTTTTGCTTGTATAAATTAATGAGATAGAACAGCCCCCCCGAGCTGGCCTTGCCGGATACTGCGTCACCAAAGTTATAGCTGGCTACATCAGATCCAACACACTGCAAAAATTCCGTTATTTTATCCAGTCCCTCAGTTGCTTCAAGGGTATATTGAGTTCCAAGCACAGTCTCCAATGTCGATAAAAATCTCGATAGATAATCAACGGATATTTGCGTATATGATGGTCCATCATAAAGGGCACCATTCGGAGCAAATCTATCAATAAAGTATTCAACACTTCTCACTGCCTCCGAGGTGAGTTTTGCGCAAAGTTCCGGGTACACGTCCACAAAGGCAAGCGCCGCCAGAGTAATGCCGCTATTGCAGATGATGTTATGGTTTTGTTCATTTACAACGCCTTCAAAGCTGTTTTCTGTTTTGTGGTAGGTTTCGTTTGCCCACCATAAGCAATTTTCGTATACGTTCTTTTCCATCAGCTTTCTCTGCCCAGGTGTAAGATAGTCATACAGCCAGTCATATGCTACGGCAAAGCCCGTTGCACATAATACCACGGACAGGTGGTTCGTCGGCTCCCAGTCGGGAAAACCGAGTACGCTTTCAATTTGCTTCCATGCACCGTCGGCATACCTTACATCACCCGTAAGCTGATAAGCCATACCAAGTATAAGCATATATGTTTCAAAGGATGCCATAACTGTCTGAATGCTTACGTTATCACGGTATTCGTATACCACTGCATTTACACCTAGAATGTCATCAGCATATTCGATAAGTCTTCTGTACCATTCTTTTTTAACTGGGTTCTCTACAACCTCTTTTCGAATCCTTACCACATCATCGGAGTTCATCATAATTCTCGGATGTACTACGTAGTTGCTCGACTTTCTATAGTACGCCATTACATCCTCACTTAAGGGTCTTTCGTAAAGAAGGTACTCATTCAACATCTCAAGTTTATCTTCGGTAGTGGGTGCAATATAATCATTATCACCTATTATAACCATGCCTGCACTTGTTGTAGTATCATCGGCATAAAAATGCTTAGAAAAAGCATTTTTTGCCAGCACATACAGCGGCAAGTATAAAACACCGTTTTTTTCGGTCGGAGCAGCATTAGCAGTAATCTTGGAGCCCTTCACGTTCATTTCCCTCTCATCGATTTTAAGGTTTGCCTTATCCCCGACTGTTATGTTTTTGCCCTCTTTTGTGACCGTTGTTTCCAAAAGTTTTTCAACAGCATCCGCTGTAACCATATACTCTCCGTTTTCCATATAAGGCATATCGGAAAGACGCAACTTCTCACCATGGATTGTCATGAGTCCGCTTCTCATATGAATGGCATTACGATCAGCTACGGTGCGAACAACACTTTTGTCACTGCCAAAATAATGGGAATATATTCTATTGGGAGAATCAGCTAGTTTTGTTTTATCAAGTGCCACGTAGCCGACACCCTTATTATATACAAAGCATTTGTCCGTTTTAACGGAAGTCGAGTGCATAACAATATTATCGAGATACACTTCTTCTCTATCATTCACTGCCGAAAACACAAAGTTTATGAGAAAATTCTTGTCAGAAATCATCATTACATACGACTGTCTCAAAACACATTTTTTGTTTATATACAAATCAAGTGTTTTTCTCTGTGGATTAACACAAATTGCAATATTTGTATAATCCTTTCCTATTGTGTGACCAAATTCCTTACCACTTGGTAAGCAAATGACTCCATTTTTAAAGACAAGTAGATTGCGGACACTACTAACATCGCTTCTTGACGTTATTCGTCCATTGAAATTACCCCCGGGCGAAGCAATGTCAAAGGAAACGCAGTACTCACCCATAATCAGTTTTCGGAATCTATAAGTGCTTTCGAGTTTATCGGCAGTTATTTTCATCGCCTTACTGTTTTTATATTCGGCTATTTCACAATTTGCAAATTCTTTGTAAGGATTCTCCCCAACAGCAAACTCCTCAAAGTTCCATACCTCTACACCATCCTCTTCCGCAAATACAGGTATGCCTATTATTACAAGCAAAATACTCATAAAAATCGATATCACACGAATCAACATTTTATTTAACACACCCATTTCCTCCTTCTTTTCCAAGCAGTGTACACTTTAATCCATCTCCGACGAAAAATTTGTATCAAATAAATTAAAAATTAGTATGCATTTTATCTTACCAGTACATTTTCCAGTCCTTTTTTAAAAGTCTGGCAATTGCCTCCAGATAAAAGTAGTCACCAAATATCACTGGTTCATCTACACTCATACCATGCGGAACACTCCCTGTTCCTCTAAGTAAAATACCGTCCGAATTCATTTTCACATCTGCACTATAATTATCGATTAATGAATTAAGCATCTTTGTGCCAACCGACGAAAAATTACGCATTTTTTCATCTGAAAAATGTTTTTCCATTTCCAATATACCACATACTACAATAGCAGCAGCAGAGCTATCACGTGGTTCGTCACCGTCCTTAAACGTCAAATCCCAATACGGAACATAATCATCTGGTAAATTTTTTATAAAATAATCTGTTAAACGTCCAAAGCTTTGGGCAGATTTCAAGTTTTTAGTATATGAATAGTTAAGTGCTAATCCCGTTATCCCCCATGCCTGCCCACGCGACCATGTGGAAGCATCACTGAAACCCTGTTGAGTTATTCCACGTATGGGCTTTCCTGTTTTAACATCAAAAAGATAACTGTGATAAGTAGAATTATCCTCTCTTATAATTGTCTTCATCGTTGTGTTCAAATGTTTTTCAGCAATTTTCCTGTATTTCATATCTCCTGTCTCTTCAGAAACGCGATAAAGCAATGGGATGTTCATAAGACAGTCTATTATATAATGATAACTTTCTGCGGTAACGTTATTTATATCAGACCATGCGTTAATAAATTCTCCCTTTTCCATATACCTGTTACATAAATGGTTTGCTGCCATTATTGTCGCCGTTTTAGCTTGACTACTGTCAAAAAGAGTATATGCTGGTACACATGAAAGTGAATACAAAAAACCCATATCATGATGGTTTACATACCGTTTTTTACTGATTCTTTCGTAAAAGCTTTCAACATAACTTAAAGCACAGTCCGAATACTTTTTATCTCCGGTCAACTCATAGGAAAGCCAGAGTATCCCTGGCCAAAATCCAGCAGTCCATGAAGTATTATCCTCGTGGAAATACAAATTATCTTTGGCACCATTCCCAGGAAAGATTCCTTTGAAGGTTACCATATTTTTCTCAACAATTGAAAGCGCTTTATCAAGCGCGTCTCTTAGTTTTTTTTCAGATGGCCATACATTTATATCATTATTCATTTTATTCTCCCTTCCGCCGCCTCGCATCAACACAATATTTTATCTCTTATCTGCCGAGTATTGAGACGATAAAAGATAGATAACCTAAACTATCAGCCATTTTCTATGCACACCTAACCTTTAATTGCTCCTATCATAACACCTTTAACAAAGTTTTTCTGAATAAACGGATAGATAAGCATTATTGGTAATGTACTTACTATTATTATCGCATATTTTACCGATTCACTAACCGAATTCCTCTCAAAATCGCCTACTGATTGAGTCATATTACTGGTATCACCCTGAATCAAGATTTCACGAAGAATAAGCTGCAACGGGAATTTTATTCTATCCTTCAGGTAAATCATAGCACCAAACCATGAATTCCAAATGCCTACTGCATAGAATAATATGATTACAGAAACTACCGGCAACGACAACGGTAAAATTATTCTAATCAAAATCATTAACTCACCTGCACCGTCAATCACCGCCGCCTCTTCAATATCCCGCGGCAGTGCTTGAAATGATGTTCTCATAACAATAAGATTATAGGTGTTTACAGCTCCCGGCAGCACCAATGCCCATATAGTATTATAAATACCATAGCTTCTTACTGCCAAATAAGTAGGAATCAATCCACCCGAAAAAAACATGGTAAACACAACAAAAAACATCATTGCATTTTTCCCAGGAAGCTCGTTTTTTGATAAAACATAGGCTCCTAAGGTTGTAATTACCATGCTTATGGTTAATCCTAAGACAAGGATTTGTAGCGTATTACAGTAGCCTTTTAATATCATCGGATTTTTGAATACATTTTTGTATGCGGCCAAATTAAAATCCAAAGGCTTTAATAAAAGGCCGGTATGTTTCATAAGTTCTGTCGAATCACTTACCGAAGCAACAAAAACATATATTATAGGATATAGCATTATTATTGATAAAAATATCATGAATATTGTATTAAATATGCAAAACGCTACATATTGTGGACTGTTTTTTATCTGCATAATTCCCTCCAACAAGTTAAATATTTGTTCCGCTTATTATTTTTACCACAAACTTGTTTCACTTACCTTTTTCGACAACTTATTAAATGTTATCAAAAAAGTAAAATTTATAATTGAGTTAAACAAACCTACCGCTGCAGAATAACTCCAATTCAAGCCCAAAAGACCCTCTCTATATATATAAGTAGAGATTACATCGGCTGTTTTATAGGTAGTGGGGCTATAAAGCAAAATTATTTTTTCGTATCCAACACCTAACACACTTCCCATACGAAGAATAAACATAATTACAATTGTTGGCATAATACCCGGTATCGTTACATGCCATAATTGTTTCCATTTTCCTGCACCATCTATTATTGCCGCTTCATACAGTTCAGGAGCAACACCCGATAGTGCAGCTATATAGATGATTGAACCCCAGCCCATGCTTTGCCATATATCCGATATAATATATATGGATACAAAATAGGACGGGTTGTTTAATAGATTCTGTTTTTCTCCGCCGAAAAAGGAGAAAATATCACTTATAAAACCTGTTTCAGCAGTAAAGTTTTTTATCATACCGCATATTATTACAATAGATATAAAGTGAGGCAAATATGTAATAGTTTGTACTCCCCGTTTAAACCACTGTGATTTTATTTCGTTAAACATCAAGGCAAGAATAATCGGTGCTGGAAAACCGAATAAGATAGAATTAAGACTGATCTTAAACGTGTTTTTAAGAATTCTCCAAAAATAATAGTTATTTATATATCTTGAAAAATGCTCTACTCCTACCCATTTGCTTCCTAAAAGTCCAAGACTCGGCTCATAATTCTGAAAAGCAATAATTAACCCATACATCGGTCTGTAACAAAACAAAATATAATAAAGAGCAACAGGCAAAAACATCAAATAAAGCGGTAAAAACTTGTTGAACCTCTTTAAGCTTTTTTGAGTTGATTGTATTTTAACAAAGTTACTGTGTAGTCGCATAATAATTCATACCCTCTCAGACAAAGTTAGTCTAACGATTTTCGTATCGTTCTAAAGCTTTTGCTTGTACCTCAATCGCACGTTCAATCTGCATATTTTTTAATTCAGTTATAAATTCATCATAATTATCAAACGATTCTACACCCATTATAAAATCACATGTTTTCTCTTCTACAAAGGTCTTTATCTGTGACATTACACTTGAAAACTCACTTGATTCGTCAGCTGTAAAGGTTACCAGAGGTAATTTATGCTTTTTTTCGTCAGTATCTGCCCATGTTTTAACCGCTTCCTTCTGTTGTGGATAGATTTGTACTTGTTCAACAATACGAGTATCCTGTACAAAAGGTCCGCTGTAGCTTCCCATTAAATACTGTGGAAGCATGGCTGCCATAGTTTTACCATCCGGATTATTTGTGATAAGTTCAGTAAGCTTAGGATAAGAATTCCCCATTTTATAGCTTACGCCTTCAATACCAAAGTTATAAAGCATATGTCCTTCTTCACTAAACCCATAGTCCAGCCATCTTGCAGCTAGCTCAATGTTTTTACAGTTTTTTGAAACCGCATACGATGAACCAGTCGTATACTGCCAATCCAATTTTGAAAACGGAGCTCTGTCACCTTTTTTTGCCACAGGATATTTAGCACCTGCCAAATTAAAGTTTTTATTTTCTGATTTCATGGAATCAAGCCATCTTCCCATTCCGCCAGACGCTGAAGAAAATGTTGCACCGGCTCTTGAATTAAGAATATTAGTCTGAACCTGATTAAAATCAAGCGCCGAAAAATTCTTATCGAGAAGACCCTTCACATACCACTTATTCATCAGCATCAAAAAGTCCTTGTATCCAGCATCCAGTGGACCATATTTTATTTCGCCATTATTGTCAATATAAAATGACATTCTTGTATTAAATGCTCCGGATATAAAACCGTCAGTAAAACTTCCCAACGCTATCGAAATTGGAATGTCAGCATTCTTCTTTTCCTTGAACATAGTTAGCATTTTTTCCCAATCGTCTAATGTTTCAGGCATATCCAAGCCCAACTCATCCAACCAATCTTTTCTTACAATAGGTCCTGTATATACACCAAGGTTGATGTTTTCTCGCAAATTTGGCACTACATAGTATTTTCCGGTGTCTGATTTGCACATTCTATCAATTTCACTGTTTTCGTCTAAGTACTTTTTCAAATTTGGTGCCCATTCATCAAAAGCTTTACTTAATTCTGCAATATAACCATTTTCTATAGACTTGTCAGGACCAATATTCCACCAGTTAGCCATTACAATGTCGGGAAATTCGTTTGATGCAAGAAGTAAATTAAATTGCTCTCTTTCCTGCCCTTGTGCCGGATGTATGTAGTTAACCTTAACACCTGTCTTTACCTCAAGTTCTTTTGCAAGCGGCGTGTCTCCAAAATTTGAATAGCTTGTTGATAAAATAGGATTCAAACTACTCCATAAACTAAGTTCGCTATCTGACTTCATGGGATAAACTTTGCTTCCGTTTATTTTCAAATTAAACGAAGTAGTGGTTGTTTCATTTTTCTTACCGCATCCTGCTGCCGCAAACACTAATACTAAGCATAATAAAAAGCTAATTACTCTAATGGGTTTTGTGGATATTTTAAAGCTTAACATTATTTTTCAACTCCTTTTAAATAAGTACATTTTCCATTTCTTCATGCACTATGTTATTTTATAGCATGATTATAACATCCAGCGTAAAACGATACAACAGCCAAAACGTAAAATGAAATGCCAAATTCAAAAATAACGTGTCAATACTTCAACTGGTTTTTGTACTATACTTTTACTAAAATGCTGTATTTATGGCTTTTTCCAACCTTTTCAACTTAAAAATTGTTGTTATTTTTATTTTTTACCGCATCCTCTTACGTTGACTTTTTTATAATCTCATAGTAAAATTAATGTTATAAATACTGACGGTGGAATAACCTGTATAGACATTTTTCCAATCTGTTCAGCCGAAAGGAAAGCGTTGCTCTATGTTAAAAATACGCAACATCTCTATGAAGTGGTTTGTTTCATATCTTATTGTGCTATTTATCCCAATAATAATTATAAGTATTGCTTATGTAAAAATGGATAAACTTGCACAGGCTGAAGTTCATAAATTTAATCAGATGATTTTAACACAGCTACGTGACGAGGTAGACCGTACTGCCACATCACAAAAAAGGTTGTTTGCAAGCGTTTCCTTAAATGATTCTGTTATGGAAATGTCAAACCTCAACAAAAGTAATATAAGCAGACAATACAAAATTGCTTCGTCAATTAAGCGAGATATTAGTACATCACTTTATACCGACCCATTAATTGAAACTATTGCTATCTATTTTAACAATTTGGATTTTGTGGTAATGCCCACTGGATACTGCGATAGTCTAAATCTATACAATATGTTTTTTAACAAGTATATGCAATATGACAACTTTAAGGAAATGATTGCAGATACATATTCCTACAAAAAGTATATTACATATGGATTAGATGAATCTCGCAGTAATAAGGAAATTGCAATTATTCAAAGTATAGTGCCAGCATATTATGGGAAAAATTTTAGTGTCACTATGTGTGTTATGCTCAACGAAACTGCTATGCTAAATAGCATAAAAAAACTCGACTTATCTCAGCAAAGCTATGTAATTGTGCTTGATAGTAATAATGATATTGTTATTTCAACCGATTTTGATAAGGCGAAAAAAATTGATTTTTCTACACTCAATCTTAACGACACTTTACCTGTGCAATCAATTAATCGTGAAAACTCTGTTATATCTTACACCTTTTCAGATTACAGTCAGTGGAAATTTGTAATAGTTTCAGATAAAAGTACATACTTGCACCAGCTTTTGGTTATGCGCAATACAATTATAATCGCATTTTTTGTGTCTTTAATTGCGGGAATATTATTCAGCTTGTTTATGACAAAACAAAATTATTCTCCTGTTCGAAATTTAGTAAATCAAATAGAAAAGGCTCAACAAAGCCATTTTCTAAAAGGAAGTGATGAATATACTTACATATCCGAATCTTTTGGTAGCACCATAAATAAACTTGATGAAATACGTTCACAGTTGAAAAGTCATGAAAAGACAATTGCAGACAACCTGCTTTATAGAATTTTAAAAGGGCAAAAATCCCCCTTTGATATAGACTCTAACACATTAGAGCATCTTAATATCGACTTTAAGAATGATTCTTTTGTTGTAGCAGTGCTGTATTCAGCAAATATTGAAACGTTACTTCAAAAATACGTAAATATGCCAATTTCAACCTCTTTCGATTTTTTTAGTTTGCTATTATCCGACGTTTTTATTCGTCTTGGCAGTGCACGCTATAACTATACTCTTTTAGATATGGATGACGCTATTGTGGTGTTATTTATCCTGAAAAGCGATGAGCACAGCATGCCAACTGATAATATAACATTATTTATTTCAGAATGTCTTGAGTTTGCAAATGTGCAGTTTGGCTTTTCCTTTGTCGCAGGTTTAAGCAATAAAAACAACGGCGAATTTGCCTTATCTACTTGTTATAACCAGGCAGACCGTGCACTTTCATGTGCAAGGTTTTTCGGATCAAACGGAATTATAGCTTTTAATGAACTTGCATATAACAATGATTCATATACTTACACACTGGAACAGGAAATGCATTTGCTAAACTTCATAAAATCCGGAGATGAGACGAATTCTGTTAAGCTTATATATTCCATATTGGATGACAACATCGACCATGAAAAACCCAATATAAGCTTAATCCGTTGCCTTGTATTTGATATTTTAGGTTCGTTTTTAAAACTAGAGAAATATCCTAATGTAGAATCATTTAATTTAGAATATATTGATGAAATCCTAAAGAATCAAAACATCAATACATTAAGAGGATTACTAAAAGATATTACGTTAAATCTTTGCAAAGAGAATAAGACTTATATGCTACAAAAAAGAAGCGATGATATAGAAAAGCGCATAACTGAATATATTAAAGAAAACTACTACAATCAGGACTTATCAGTCACTATGGTTGGAGATTATTTCGATATTACTCCCTCCTATCTTTCCAAATTATTTAAGGACAAAACCGGAATTTCTATTTTAGACTATATTCATCATTGCAGAGTTGAAAAGGCAAAAGAGCTTATATCTCAAGGAAATTCCACATTGGATAACATGGCTCTTAAAGTGGGCTATTTAGACTCAAGAGCACTGCTTAGGGCATTTAAGAAAACAGAGGGCATTACACCCTCCCAATATAAACTCATTGAAGAAAACCCAAAATCCTCCCAAGAATAATATTCGCTAATCTGTTAAGAGGTATTTGTTAATACTATTCGAAAAACCAGCCCAAAAAACATGCCTTTAAAGGTTCAAGAATTGAAGGCAACTAATAGTCGCAATAAATAATACTACAGTATAATTTTATACCCTAAAACCGCCGCGTGTTTTCCACATAATGGTGCATGCTAAACAATTTTACGTTTTGGGTTCGCAAAATTTTTGGGGTGTGCGTTTCCACTCAAAATGTATCAATAAGCATTAAATTTAATTCGTATAATAAGAGTGTAAAACAGTAAGAAGCCCTTGTAATAAGGGCTTCTTACATGTATCAAGTGCAGTATTCGATTGTGTGGTTAATTAGCTTTGTCAATACAATTGCGTTTTTCTTAACCAGTTACACGATGCATAAACTTTTCTGTATTAACTCATTTATACTATTTTATAAACCTACCAAAACATACTTTTTCCTCAATAGATCTTTCTGGGCATCATGATGAGATGTTTTTTATCACAATATTCTTTTGAGAGAACAATTTTAAAGCAAGATATTAATGGTACTTAACCAAATCATACAATCTCTTATTCTGATATATCCGCTCTTTGCCGATTTTTTCAGATACTAAAAAACCTTCCTTCTCCAGCACTTGAAGATATGTCACGGCAGTACGCCTTGAGACTGATAGTCCCCGCTCAATATACTGTATTTTTGTATAAAACTCGTAGAACAAAAGGTCTATCAGTTCTTTAGAGTATAGCTTAGGAAGCTTTTCCTTAATGTCTTCAGTCATTTTAGCCTCCTCATCATTTATCTTTTTAACCAACAGAAGTGTTTCAATAGCGGTTTCCTCAATACCGGTAAGGATATAAACAATCCAATCCTCCCAATTTTCATGAGTACGAACCTCTTGCAGCAATCTGTAATATGCTGTTTTATTTCTAATAATATAACTGCTTAAATAAAGTATTGGACTTTCTAAAAGTTCTTTTAGCACAAAATATAATATATTTATTATACGACCGCATCTTCCGTTTCCATCGTAAAATGGGTGTATGCTTTCAAACTGATAATGAATTACTGCAAGCTTAATGAGGGGGTCAACTCCATCCGTGTCCTCATTAATATATGCTTCAAGATTACGCATCAATTTCAATATTTCAGCCTCACTACCAGGTGGAGTATATACAGTCTCTCCAGTTGTTTCGTTCATCAAAACCGTACCAGGTAGTTTCCGTATGCCTGCCCGGTTATGCTCAATAGTACTTTGTATTTCCACAATCATGTTTGTGGTAATCATTTCATTGTTCTTCACCATTTCATAGCCGTGCCATAAAGCTGTCCTATATGAAACAACTTCCTTGGCGGCAGAATGAATATTACCATTGCCACTCATAGCCTTATATAAATCATCATGCGTCGTAATTATATTCTCTATAGCAGAACTATCCTTTGCCTCATTAATTGTAACAGCATTAATTAAAATATGCTTGTTAGGGATAGTATCAGCATATCCTTTCAACTCTGCCAAAGCCCTGCTGGCTCTTGACAGCGCCTTTAATATCACTTTTGTTTCCAAATTCGCATTTGGTGGCAACATAGGCAGGTTATAAGCATTCATTGCACACATCTCCTTTACATATGCATTTTATCATGTTTTTTTGTACACGTCAATAATACATCTGCAAAAAAATGCACTTGATTTACGTTGGAAGTTATTATATAATACTTCCAATGTATAAAAATTAAACTTCCGATAATATAAATTAAAATTCTATGAGGTGTTACTTTGGTAAAGAAAAATGCAATAGATAGTTGCGTTGAACTACCCGCTGTACGGGGTATTCAAGCCGGAAGGCAGTATTATACAGTTATGTGTCCATTACATGCAGTCACGAAACTTTTTCAATACTCAGACTCTTCATTGCCTTCCGACATACGAGCTCAACGGATACTTAACAAGCAAAGAGTACCAGAAATGTGTGATTATATACTTAACAATGCTGACACTTATGTTTTTTCGGCATTAACAGCATCAGTAGATGGACACATTGAATTTCAAGAGGGGCAAGATAATTATAATATTGGTACATTGAAAATATCTCTGGAATCACGTATAATACTTAATGTCGGACAGCATAGACAAGCGGCAATCAGTGCTGCATTAAAGAAAAATCCCATGCTTCGTAATGAAGACATATCTATTGTAATATATCATGATTTAGGTCTGCAAAGCTCGCAACAGATGTTTACAGATTTAAATCGTCATGCGGTACGTCCAACGAAAACAGTATCACCACTACGAACAAAATCAAGCATTTCTTGTAATTGTGGTCTGTTCATATCTTTAGGGGATACCTTTTCAATAAACCATTTTTCAATATTAGATTCTTTTAAAGCTTCAATCTGTCTTCCTTCGTTTTGGTCTAATGTGCTAACCCTTACATAAGCAATATTCATATACACCACCCTAATAATTTTATTGTACTGTGTTTATTTAAAATCAATATATTCACAAACAGTTATTTATAAATACAAAATACAACTTTAAACAAACACAATTCTAATAATATTTTTTATTTGTTTAAACTACACCCTTTTTCAACATTTTTTATATTACAAATTCGAGCATATATATTATTAAATTAACGTCCGTTCAATTCAAGTAGATCCAATAATTTTTTATTGCTCTGTGTTATAACAGAGGGGCTGCTGACATTACCGCTTACATGGTTTGACAGATTATAATTTTTAGTGATATTATTAATATTAGATGTTGAATTTTGCTTAACACCCGCAATATTGTTAAGTTGTGTCTGAAAGCCTTGTATAAAACCATTTAATGCATTATTTAAGCCCTGAGAAATACTCGAACCCATTGCAGCACCGATATTTTCAAATTGTTTCAAATTCAGGCTGTATATATTTCGCTTGCAATGCTTGAACCGCTCATTTTATCCGCATATGCTTTTGAGATAGAATTTATACGCCGTTCCGCTTTTTGGCTCTCATATGTATCAATCTCATCAATACGCTTAATATCAAGTTCCTTTTGTGCTAAAATATCAGCCTTTTTTTGTTCCATCTCACGATTAAAAGCTTTTTCTGAAATATCACCATTTAATTTGTCAATTTCCTTTTGCAAAGAAATTTTATTAGTTTCGTCATTCGTGTATGCAAGTGAATTTTTAAGACGTTCAAGCTTTTAATTATCGTCGCTGTCTTCTTTTTCGCGCTTCCGGGCATTAATAACGTCATCAATAGCTTTAATTTGTGCATCCGCATTTTCCTGAACCAATGCTTTTTCTTTTGATAGTGCCGTTTTAACCACTTGCAGCTAATCCTCAAGAACTTTTTTCTTAAAATCCAATTCGCTTTGATATTTATCCTTCAGCTCATCAGATTGAGATTTAATATAATCTGATATTTCGTTCTGAGTAACGGAATATATTTGTTTTGTAGTATTAGCTTGTGTCTTAATATATTCCTCGAAACTCAGCAATCCATCCTGATGAGCTTGCTCGGTATAATCATAAACACGCTTCCATGCTTCAATTTCACTGTCCGCTCCCCAATTATTATAGAAATTCCTATCCTCGATGTATTGCTTGCTGTCGGCTAATCTGTTATCATAATCTTGCTTGATTTTTTCTTTGTATCCTCAGTAAACTTGTCATTATACTTTTTCATATCAAGGGTAATAGATTTCCAATCATCAGAGCCTTTTTGGTAATATTTATCCCTTATGTGAAAGGTTGCTTGGTATTCGAATTTAAGGACGGAACTGAGATTGAGGGATAATAAAAAAAGATGCTCGCAAGAAGAATAATTCTGCGGGCTTTTTCTTTGCTCACGTACACAATCGTTAAATTTGAACACCCCCCTATCTTTTAACGATTACAAGGTAAGAAGTGGATAAAATCAGTATAGTTCAACTCCCTCGCCTCCACGAAAACCGAAAAACAAACTGCCATAAAATGATATAGTTTGAAATCCAAAAAGCCGAAAGCGCCTTATAATCAGCACTTTGGGGCATAGAAAAAACCATCTATCGGTAGAAATAATTCTATCAATAGATGGTAGTTTTTTTGGCGGAGAAGGTGGGATTCGAACCCACGGTACCCGGTCGGGTACATCGCATTTCGAGTGATTTCGAATAAAGCCACCTTAGAGGGAATTGGTGGTATTTGATAGTAAATGTGAGAAGTTAAAGAGAGCCGAAAAGCCTTGAGTTTAAAAGGTTTTTCGGCTCTCTTTATTTTTTTACCAGCAGCCAAGCAAGCTGAGAGTAATTTTAATACTTGTATGATTTTTTGATGGTTTGGAGGGAACTCGGAGGGAAATGGAGGCCAAAATCGGCTAAAAAAAACACACCTTCAAAAAAGTGAATTTTGAGGAGAATTATATGGTATTGGCGTAACACAAAATAAGCCACTGATAAATAAATTTTGAAAGAGTGCCAACATCATGGATTATAAAACCTATTTTAAAGAACAAATTAAAAAGTATCCCGAATATATTGATACAGTTCAAATGATGCAAATGTGCAAAATCGGGAAAAACACAATTTACAAATGGCTGTATTCTGAGGAAATAAATTACAAGAGAATTTTTAGCATTTATCGTATTGAACGAGATTCTGTTTTAAAGTATATGTACAAAATACGCAATTTGCAATGCGAGGATAAGAGCTATATAAAAAAGCTTAGGGAATTTTACGAAACAGAGTTTTCAAAGGCACCGGATGTTCTTACTAACCGTGATATTGCAAGATTGACAGGCTACTCCAAAAGCACAATTAACGATTGGATTTTTTATGATAAGATGAAAGTGCTAAGTCCATCAAAGAAAAATTTTGTACCCAAAGTGTATTTTATTGATTTTATGGTTAGTAAGCACGCTATAAAAAATCCTATGAAAACGGATAAGCATAAACAAATGCTTGCTAAATTCGAAAGCGAGGTCTTATAAAATGATTTCTATTGATTATATTGAAATTGACGGCTTATTGTATCCTAAAATCTCACCTGCTTACAATGAAACGGTGTTTGGCAAATACGGACGACTACGGAAAAATTATTTGGAAAAATATAAGCAAGAACTATATTTCAGGCTGATAATTGAACGTAAATTATCTGATTACCTTATTGACCTAAATGAGCGTGCATATCAATTGTTGAACGATTTGGAATGTGCATATTTTGAAAAATATCCGTTTGAAAAGAGAGATTTATACATACGAAACCAAGCAAGAGCTTATGCTGAGGAAATCGTGTTACACGATATAGTTTACAGTTAAATAGTAAGTAGATTAGGGGATAATACCAAATCAGGTATTGTCCCTTTTTAGTACAAAAATTAAAAATGAACGGAGGATTGACATAGTGAAAGTTATATATACCACACCATTTACAATGGTTGCAAACAAAATAATACAAAGCCTTGAACTTACCATTTATCAAAAAATGGTTTACATTGTGCTTTGCAGTCACGCAAACCAACGGAAAGGCTGTTTTCCGTCTTATGCAACAATAGCAAACGAGTGCGGCTGCTCCAAACGCAAAGTGATTGATACTATCGCGGAGCTTGAAAAAGCGGGATATATCACCATACATCATCGCATAGATAAAAATGGTAGGCACAAAAGCAATGACTATGAAATCGTTGTGGACAACTTTGCTGATGGTGCATACAGTGCATCACATAGTGAATCAGATGCACCACCGAATGGTGAATCTCCTGCACCAAGTAGTGCATATGGTGCACCCGAACTATATAAAAATAATAATATTAAATCTTTTAATAATATCCATCTATCTATAATCGAGCAAGATGAGCTTGATGGAATAATAAAAAATGCTCAGCTTGATATTTTGGATAACCAAACCGATAAAGATTTGTTTGAGGAGGTAATCCGAAGAATGTATTGTGCAGAAACAATTACTGTACATGGTTATGCACAACCACAATTTGCAGTTAGGAAACGTCTTAAAAAGCTGAATGCTGATATTATTTGTTCGGCATTTGATAAGTTTAAGAGCGAGTTTCCGAGACGACCTATAAATTATTTAACCGCTCTGCTTTATAACGAAATGTGTGAATACGATTCATTCAATCTGCAATGCGACAGAGCTTTGGAGGCGATGTGATGTTGCAAAAAATCTGGGATTACTTAGTTAATTGGGTGTTAAAAGTTTCAGGTGCTGCCGATGAGTATAACAAGGTTTACAACAATTGCATAGCCTTAAAAGAAAAATGCACCGCCTTGGAAACGGAAATAAATTTTTTAAACAATAAGGGTATTAAATCCGACCTTTACAAAAAGCTGAATGCGGAAATCGAATCTTTAAAGGAACAGCTTAACAATGAAATAAACTTAAAATGTTCCGCTATTGAAAAGGTGCGGGAATTAAAATTGTACTATAAGGATACCGTTTCCGTCTATGAATTGCAGTCTGCAAAAAACGATTATGAAAAGCAAGTTCGCAAGCTACAACAAACAATCACAAAATTACAATCAGAAAACGAGCAGCTAAAATCCATACCGAAAAATCCGCTTGGAGCTGGAAGAAAGGAGCGAGGCACACCGCAAGAGATAAATAGGATTTTGGAGCTGAACGAGCAAGGGCTTTCATTGGGTAAAATTGTAAATATTATGACTGATGAAACTAAAAATAATTGGTGCAAATCAACTGTTAAAAATATCTTAAGCCGTACAAAGTAATAAATGTACGATTTATATTTTTTCTTCTGCGTTACAGATGCAACTGCCAAAATTGCAGGCGGGCGGCGGAATGCAGAGGGCAAATTCTTCTCTTTAGAGAAGGCAAGATTCCCCTTTGTCAACACATTGACAAAGTTATTGTGGGAGGTATCCCACACCCTCTATTTAAAAAAACGAAAGGACGGTTTTGTTATGAGAAACAGAAATATAAACATAAGACTAACAGAAAAAGAACTTTGCATGATTGAGCAAAAATCCATCAAGGCGAATATGACCAAAACGCAATTTTTGATAAATGCTTGCAACAACAAGCCCATTGTTATTATTGAGGGATTAACAGATGTTGCAAAGCAAATTCACTTTTTGAATAATAATCTTAATCAGCTTGTGATTTTGGCACACCAAGGCAAAATAAATTATATTGAGTTGAAGCCTATACGGGAGGAGCTGAATAAAATATGGCAGTCTGCGTATTCTTTAAGCGAAAAAACACCACAGCACACAGCCTGAAAAGCATTATCAATTATATACTTGATGATGAAAAAACAACCGAGGATTTATCATTCGGATTTGGTGTAACTCCAAAGGCCGAACTTGCTTTTGAAGAAATGATGTCTGTCAAAAGGGCTTTTAATAAAATGGACAAGCGGCAATATATTCATTTTGCATTTTCTTTCAAAGAAGGTGAGATTTCACCTGAACTGACAAAAGAAATATCTATGCGTATAGCTCAATATTATGCAAAGGATTATCAGGTGCTAATGGCAGTGCATACGGATAAACCGCACTTGCATTGCCATTTCGCCATAAACAGTGTTAATATTAACACTGGACGTAAATTCAAGCAAAGCAAGGATGAGCTACGGCAATTTAAGGAGTTTTGTAATAAAATACTTGCCGAATATAATGTAAGCCTTATTGAGAAAATGAATGACCAATCAGAAACAACAGGCGAAACCCGTACAAAAATGAGAGGCGAAACACCTTGGAAGGATGTTGTCCGTACAGATATTAAAAATGCACTGAAAGGTACAACCTCAAAAGCAGAATTTATTTGTAAAATGCATTGTATGGGCTATAAGGTTAAATGGACGGAGGAACGCAAAAATGTAACCTTTACAACTCCAAAGGGTAAGCCTATAAGAGATTATAAGCTTGGATTCAGCAAAGATTATTTTGAGAATTCATTTAAGCAAGCTTCAACTATGCAACAATCATTCTTGGACAATTTACGATACATATGCCCATCTACACCCACCGTTATGGATTTTCCAAGCGGTGTAATTCCGCCCGATTTATCTGGGATGTCTGATGATGAAATACAAATTACACTTTCAATGTTTTATACAGATTTGGAATCACAGCGTTGTCAGGTTGCGGCATATAATCAAGAACAACAGGAAAATCAGCAAAAATTATACCAAATAGATTATTTGTTGGATATGATTGATAATGTACTGCAAGAATTAGAGACTAACCATTCACAAGGAAATGAGGAAGATGAGGATATGGAATTATAAAAGCAAACCTTGCTGTGAAATATCGGCAAGGTTCATTATTTAAAATATTTCTTTAAGAAATTCGAATAAAAACTTGAAATCTGGTCAGAAATAATATATAATATTTCTGACGAGGTGATACGATGAACCGTGAAGTTTATTTAGATAAAATTGAAAATAAAATTGTTTCATCTGAAAAAGGATCTATATTCGTTACTTCTGACTTTTCAGACATAGCAAACATTGATGCTATAAATAAAGCACTTTCAAGGCTGACACAAGATAATGTTGTCCGCAGAATTTTGCGCGGAGTATATGAGTATCCAGAATATAACGATTTTTTGAAAGAGTTTGTGGCTCCATCGCCCGATAAGGTTGCTCATGCACTTGCCCGAAATTATGGCTGGACCATTGTGCCTTGCGGTGACACCGCTCTGAATTTGCTCGGTTTATCCACGCAGGTTCCGGCTGTCTGGTCCTATGTAAGCGATGGTAATTACAAAGAATACACCTTTGATAAAATCACTATTAAATTCAAAAGAACGACTAATAAGGAAATATCAAAAATCACCTATAAAACTGCATTGGTAATCCAAGCCTTAAAAGCATTGGGTAAAGAAAAAATTGATGATGATGCTATTGCAAAAATTTCAAATGGATTAAAAATAGGTGAAAAGCAAAAAATGCTAACTGAAGCAAAGTATGCAACCGCCTGGATATATGAAACCATTAAACTGATCTGTAAGTGAGGTAGATTATGAATAAAATAGCAAGACTGCCTATAAAAGACCGTGAAGCACTATTCCGCAATACTGCTCACAAAATGGGTATGACTGAAGCGATAATTGAAAAGGACTTTTGGGTGTGCTTTATGCTTGACTACCTTTTTCACAGATGCAAGTGGAAAAATAACCTTGCATTTAAAGGAGGCACAAGCCTATCCAAATCCTTTGGTTTAATCGAACGCTTTTCGGAAGATATTGATCTTATCCTTGATTGGCGTATTTTAGGTTATAGCAAAGACGAGCCTTGGGATGAAAGAAGCAATACAAAACAGGATATATTTAATAAAGATGCCAATGCCAGAGCCGAAGAATTTTTGAAAAATGAATTTATTCCCACAATAACAAAGGATATTGAAGACGAATTACATATAAAAATTGATTGTTATTCAGACCCGAATGACGGACAGACTGTAAAATTTGGCTATCCTAACAGTTTTTCCGACAAGGCTATTTTGCAAGAAATAAGACTTGAAATAGGAGCACTTGCAGCGTGGACGCCTGCTGCCGAAAAATTAATTACACCTTATGCGGCACAGCAATATCCGCATTTGTTTGAAGATCCAAATACAGACGTTTTAACCGTTTTGCCGGAACGTACATTTTGGGAAAAGATTACTATTTTACATCGTGAAGCAAACCGCCCTGAAAACAGAGGGTTTCCTACACGATATTCCCGTCATTATTACGATATTTATTGTATGGTAAATTCTGATGTTAAAGGGAAAGCACTATCTGATATAGAACTGCTTAAAAAGGTAGTGGCTTTTAAAGAAAAGTTTTATCGTTGCCCATGGGCGAAATATGAGGATGCTAAAATTGGCACAATGAAGCTTATGCCTCCTGCTTTCAATCTCAGTAAATTAGAAGATGACTATGAGCATATGCAAAATATGATTTTTGGAGAAAAGCCTACTTTCCGTGATATTATGAAAGCTATTAAACGATTGGAATCTGAAATAAATAAATGTTAAAATAAAAAATTCGAACTATTCCAGTATAAAGTATAAAAATTGGAGGCAATCATGAAAAATAGTAGAGATAGTATAGATATATTACTTAATGCTCCAGAGTACAAATACAAAGCAAATCAACTTTTGACCACAATTATTAGGAAAGTGAAAAATGCACCAAACGAAGATACTTTGGCCGACATTTTTGATAAGAATATTTATTATTTTGTTAGAAATTATTTTAATGTTGATATTGATGTAATACGCGAAGTAGATAATGGTATCGTTCGTAATGGCTTTTCTGGACGCATGGACTATGTGTCAAATAAATTGATTATAGAATTCAAGCATTGGTCAAAACTCAAAACGCAGAAAGATATTTATAACGCAAACTACCAAGTTATGAGTTATATGAAACAATTGAAAGATGAAAACTATACAGCTATTTTAACTGATGGACTTCAGGTGCAATATTATTATTATCATGACAATTCTTTGAAAAGTGGTACGTTGCATGATATAAATGTTTCAGATATTGATTATATCGTTAGAGCTTTATTATCAAAAGATACCAAAAAATTCAGTTCTTCAAATATTGTTACAGATTTCAGTATAGATTCAACAAGTGAATATACTAAAATCCTTGCAAAATCGCTTTATGAGTGTATATCTAAGAATTTCTCTGATAAAACGGCAATGCTGTTTGACGAATGGAAAACGTTATTCCATTTAAGTGATAATGATAGCGGTCAAAATGATGATATAAGAAAACGTAGAATTGTATTATCTAATATGTTAAACGCACAAATTTCAGATAATAATTCTGAATATAAATCATTGTTTGCATTACAAACATCATATGCAATTATTTTAAAGTTAATTGCCTGTAAGATTCTGTCTAATAATGGATGCTTGACAGATATTACTTATTTTTCTGAACTTTCAAAAATATCATCACAAGAATTAAGGCTTTTTCTAGAAAGAATGGAAGATGGTTATTCAATGCCAACCGGTGGAATATATAATTTGTTCGAAGGTGATTTTTTCTCTTGGTATTGTACAAAAAACCAATGGGAAAACTCACGCGATTTGTTTGTTTCAATTAAAAATATTATAGCTACATTAGATGATTATACAGTTACTTCTTTTTCACATGAATTTGAAGCTATTGATGTATTTAAAGATTTGTATTTATCTGTTATGCCAAAAGAAGTAAGGCATAGTCTTGGTGAGTATTTTACGCCAGCGTGGGTTGCTGATGGTGTTGTTAAAAATGCAATTAAGAAAGTAGATAAAAATTGTTGGGCTGGTATAGATCCTTGTTGTGGTTCTGGTGTGTTTTTAATTGCTATGATTAAAAGTATAATTAAAAACATAGATATAAGAGGACTAACCGAAGGTGAAAAAACTAATCTTTTACAAGATATCATTACACGTGTTAAAGGAATTGACATTAACCCACTATCTGTATTGACAGCAAGAGTAAATTACTTTTTGGCTATTGCACCATTAATTGGTATTAATAAAATAGAAATTCCTGTTTATTTAGGTGACTCTGCAAATATCCCTAAAAAAACAAGTATTGATTGTATACAATGCTATCAATACAATATTGAAACAAGAAAAGGTGTGATAGAAATCACCCTTCCTGTTAATTTAGTAAGTGATAAAGAATTTGTTTCAAAAATGAGCAGTATTCAATCTATTGTAAGAACAGGTGATTCAACCCTTGTTTACCGGAGATTATCTAATTATGTTGAAGAAAAATGCAATTCAGCCATTTTGTCAAAAATGCATGAATTAGCTTGTCGATTAACAGAATTGCATGAGAACGAATGGGATGATATTTGGGTGAGAATAGCAACAAATTTCATGTTGATAGCCAAAATAGATAATATTGATATAATTGTAGGTAATCCACCATGGGTAAAATGGGAGTTTCTACCTTCTGCATATGCCGATAAACTAAAATTCTTATGTAATGAAAAACATATGTTTTCAGGACAAAGTTATATGGGAGCAATCAGCCTCAATGTGTGTGCTCCCATTGCCAATATAACAGCATCATCATGGTTGACAAAGGGTGGAGTTTTGGCTTTTTTAATGCCAAAAACTATAATGACACAAGATTCTTTTGAAGGGTTCAGAAACTTTTTTATAGATTATGGAAATAAAGAAAGATTATATTTACAAAGTGTTGATGATTGGAGCAAAGCGGGGCATCCTTTTATTGATATTCAAGAAAGTTTTTTGACTTACTATTATATGAGAAAAGAAGTTGACTATAGAAAAGGAATACCTGTAAAAGAAATAATAAAAAAATCCAAAACTTCTATGATAAATATCAATATTAACCGCACTTTTGAAAATGTTATAAACAAATATTATATGATTGAGAATAGTTTAGCTGTTCAATATGATAAGAATAGAACCGGATATACATTTATTAAGGGAGATGCAGATTTTAGTAGAATAATTGGGAAATGTAATTATAAAGTTCGTACTGGAGTAGAATTCACACCATCAGAAATATATTTTCTTATTTCAAAAGGACCAGTCGAAGATGGAAATTGGCTTTTTAAGAACAAGCTAAGTTCTTCATCAAAATATAAAGCAATGGCAACCACTAATATTAACATTGAAACAAAGTATGTCAAACCTGTGTTGAGAGGTCCTAAAATTAAAAAGTTTAAAATGCCAACCATTGATGAGTTTTGTATTTTCCCTTATAAAGAAAATTCCACAGAGTTGATTAATTTACAAGACTTATCAGATGAATCACCTAAATTGTTAAACTATTTTATCCAGTATAAAGATTCAATTGCAAGTCAATCCAATCGAAGTAGACAATATGCTTGTGGAAATGAATTTTATGCGCTATCAAAAATAGGACCTTATACTTTTAACAAATATAAAGTAGCTTTTCGCGATAATACATCGTTAGATGCTGTAGTAGTTAACCCAGTAGTAACTCCTTGGGGGGAGGTTGTAATGCCTATATGTCCTAAACATGCACCATTTATATCTACCGACATTAATGGAACTCCAATATCAAAAGAAGAAGCTTTTTATATTTGTGGTATAATAAACACAAATATAATTGGAGAATATTTCAAAAGTTCATTTTGCAAAAGAACATTCAGCTTTAGAAAAATTAATATTATGTTGCCTAAATTCGATATTAAGAATGCTAATCATAGGAGAATAGCAAGGCTATCTAATTTGGCACATTCTGAAATTGATGAAAATAAGCTTCAAAAAATAATTTCAAATATTGAAAAAATTTATTTATGTATTTGCGACGAAAATTCAAAGTAAGAACAAATCTTATATAATACGCAAATTAGAACTAAATATAAAAAACTAACAATACTGGATTAAAAAAGCGAGGGCAATGTATGTATATTAATCACATAAAGATTGAAAACTATCGAAATTTTAGCAACTTTGAAATGGATTTTCACGACGGTTTAAATGTTATTGTTGGTAGTAATAACTCTGGTAAAACGGGGTTGTTACGAGCCATAAACTTGATAAACAGCCCTAATAATATTTCAATTGATGATTTTAATAAAAGCAATTTGCAAGAACATTATAACAATACATACAAAGATGTTCCTCCTGAAATAATTATTGAGTATCAGATTTATCACCAAATATCAGAGGAAAATACTGCTGACGAAAGTATTATCAAATTGATTTCATTTTTGGGGATGGATAAGATTGAAGAATCTAAAAAGGAAGTTACTGATACATCAATATATACACTTGTTGCTTGTGTTCAAATGAAATATGCACTGAATTCAAAAGAGATTGGCAGGTATCTGGAATTAGTTTCTGTAGCCACAACTTTCGAGAAATATTATGAAGCCTTAAAACTATGTCAAAAGAATTATTCTTGGACTTATACCAACGGAATAAGTGATACATCTGTTGATAAAAAAGAGGCAACTGGCATCTTCAAAATTGACTTTATTGAAGCTGAAAGAAAGAGCGAATCCATCTATGATGAAACAAAAAAAGCAATTAACGATTTTATGAAAAATGATGAAAATAGCGTTGCTATTCAAAAAATGCAACAAGAAATTTCTGATATGATGAAAACAAATATTAATCCTGTTTTATCTAAAATTGAAACGGTCATCGGAAATGAGAACAATGATATCGGCCTTGCAAAAGGCAATGTTGCAATTTTACAAGATATACGCCCAAATGCCTCAATTTCCGAATCTTATATTTTAGACGTTAAGGATACAAAAGCAGACTATATTGTTCCATTATCTCACAACGGACTGGGATACAACAATTTAATAAACATGTATATGCTGATAAAATTGGTAGAGATACAAAAGGGAAAAGATTTCAGAATATTATGCCTCGAAGAACCAGAAGCTCATTTACATCCCGCAATGCAGTATAAATTATTTAAGTTTTTAAAGAAAATTGATGATGATGACAATTTGAACCAACAAATCTTCGTAACAACACATTCAGCTAATATTACTGCGGTAGCAGGCTTAGATAATATGTTTATGTTATCGTACGATAGAACCGATAACCAATCAGATTGCAAGCAACAAAGCTTACAAAAACAATTTGAAAATGAAGAAAACGCAAAAAATCATATGATGAAATTTTTAGATGTTACAAGGTCTGATATGCTATTTGCCGATAAAGTAATCCTTGTTGAAGGAATTGCAGAAAAGCTACTATTACCTAAATTTATGGACAAGTGCTCATTATCATATGAAGATGAACATATTTCTATCATTGAAATTGGTGGTAAACATTTTTCTCACTTTATTAAAGTGTTTGCAAATAATCCTGTAAACAAAAAAGTATTGTGTATCACAGATAAAGACTATACTCTTTTAAAAGAAAAAGATGATGGAAGCCAAGAAAGCGAATTAAAAAGGATTTCTCAATACATAACATATGTTCCGCCACATGTAAAAAAGCTACGCAATGAGTTTAAGGAGAACACAAACATTAAAGTCATGTCTCAACTTAAAGAAGGAAGAACATTTGAAGATGAGCTTTTTATTAGTAATTTTCAAGACGAAACGATATCGTGCAATCTATTGAAAATAGCACTTGGAAAGACCTTTTATAAATTTATTGATAAAAATAAATGTAATTTTAACAATTGGAAAAACAACCATAAAGATATTGATGGAAGAAGTAAAAAGAAAGTAATGAAGCTAATTAAACTGTTTAGTGAAGCTATCGATAAACATCCTACCGATTATAGCAAATATGAAAAATTATTTTTTGCTGTATTATTTTTAAAATATTCTGAAGATAAGAAAGGCGATGTAGCATTACAAATTATAGTCAATGAGGATTTATTAAAATTAATTAGTGTTCCCAAATATATCCAAGGAGGTCTGAAATGGTTATCGAAATAAAATCTGGAGACATTCTTACTACTGACCAACTCACAAAACATATGAAAATATATGCTGGTCCGGGTGCAGGTAAAACACACTTTTTAGTTGAAAATATTAAAAATATAATTAAAACGAATGAGATAATTGCCAAAAGCAAAACACGAAGAATTCTTTGTATTACTTACACAAATGCTGCCGTTGACGAAATAAAAAGGCGTATAGATAAGTATGCAGATGCTGTGGAAATATGCACCATTCACGGATTCATCATTGAACATATTATTACACCATTTCAACAAGATTTAAAAAAAATAATATTGGAAGATTTCGATATTGAAGTTGGCAAGAATATAAAAATCACTTCACAAATCGAAGGCTTAGGAATTTTGCATGGTCATGAAAAAGAAGATATTTATGATTTTATAAATAATGAAAATTCTACATCTCAAGAATTTGAATATAGTAAAAAGGTTATGGGGGATGTTCAAGTTGATATAAACCAATATTGCAACAGTGGGAAAACATCACTTATAGCACCCTCAAAAGTTGAAGAAAATCACAAACTTCCCATCAAAAAATATACTTGGACAAAAGCGCGTAAATTGACTCATGATGAAATACTTTATTTTGGATATAGAATACTTATGGAAAACTCAACAGCAACATATGCTTTAAGAGTTAAGTTTCCATTTGTTTTTGTTGACGAATTTCAAGATACTAATCCATTGCAAACACTTTTAATAAAGCATTTGGGTGAGAAGTCAACAGTCCTTGGTATTATCGGTGACGTGGCACAATCAATATATAGTTTTCAGGGAGCTAAACCGACGCAATTCTTGGAATTCGAAACACTTGGAGAAAGAGAGCTGGTTGAGTACAATATTATTGGAAATAGAAGGTCAACAGAAAATATTGTTTCTCTGTCTAATTTTTTAAGAAAATCAGACTCTTTATCTCAAAAAAGCGTAAAAACATATAATAATGAATCCCAAAAAAGCAAGACTGAATCCCAAAAAATATCATTTATCATTGGCGAAACACCGACATCAAAAGCATTAATTGATCAAATACTGCAAAGCGATGGCGTTGTTCTTACTCGAAGTTGGGCAGCTGCATTTGCGTATATTCAGAATATTAGCGAAGAACAAGTCAAAGCACTTAAAGCCATTTACAACGGATATTATAATTCACCTATCGATATTAGATCAGAAATAGCAGAACATAATAATGTTGCTTGGGTAAGAGCATTCAAGTTTATTATTATGTTATGGGAAGCTCAAACAACAGGTTCTTTCGTTGATTTGCTAAATGCTTTTTCATTATACAATAAAATAGATAATATAAATAAGCAGGAAGTTTTCTCGGTATTAAATATAATAAAAATCAAATCAATGTTAAACGAGTTATTTTCTGATTTTGATATTACTACTTATACCGTCGATATAATCTCAAAATTTAACGATTTAGTAACATCAGATGGCTATAAACCTATTTTTGAAAAAGTATTTGATTCTGATACTTTTATGTTGCAGTGCTTTTCAGAATTTGATAAAGACAATCTTATTCAAAACATTTCAAAGCTGGAATGGAATACTGCGTATAAACTGTTCAAAGAGGTTTTTTCAGCAAACAGCAAATATATGACTGTTCACCAAGCTAAGGGGCTTGAATGGGATAAGGTGATTGTAAGTTTAATCCCGGGCAGATATGACAATACATCCCTTGAAAGTTTATATTCTTCACCTCAAATTCTTCAAGAAACAGAATCAGAAGAATTTACTCGTATGTATTATGTTGCATGTAGCCGTGCTAAAGAAGAATTGTATATTCACTTGCCTGATGATGCAAAATTAGTTTCGCTTATTCAATGTAAATTAGATAGTTTTAAAAACGAGACACACCATAAATTGGAATATGATTTTATACGATAAATACAAATTATTTGTTATATGAAGTATACTAAACTAAATTATTATACAATTTCTTAAGTATAAAAAAGACGTCAGAAATGTTTTTGAAAACTCCTTGCTATTTGTTAGTAGTAAGGAATTTTAACCCTTAAATTTCTGCAATAGCCTCATCAAAATCAAGGGCTAACCATTTTTGGAATTCCTCAAGCGAGATTTCGCCGTTTTGACATTTTCCCAATAGCTCCCGGGCGTGAGAACTCCAAACAAAAAATTCAGGTGTTTTTATATGGTTTTGGCTAAGCTCGTAGCGGAAGTGCTTATCGGCTTGATTATAGGCCGCTTTAATAGGATTATTATTACGTTTCTGATTATATTTTTTCTGTGCCCCTGCTGTTTTGCAGGGGACTTTGCTATTTGGGGCAATTCGGCTGCAATATTTGGTGTCGGCCCTGGTTGTAGGAATAAAATAGAAACCGCAGTTTTCACATCTGTTAATTCTTAAGTCAGTAGTCACAATTTTAGTCAATTCAAATTTAATTAATTCATCAATATCTTCAATCTCAAATTTTTCAATCAATTCAATATCTTCATTCAGAAGTTTTTTCATAGCCTGACTTGCAGGCAAAGCACTTAAATCCTCTTCATTTGAAAGCATAAGCGTAAAAGTTTTCGGAGTATAAGTATAATATGGTGGAAGATTGCCGAAAAGTCGTATTGCATCCATCAAATAAAGAATTTGTGTTCTGGAAAGTTTAGGTTCCTGTTCAATATAGGTGAAGAGTGTAAATACTTCGTTGTGAGCAAAATAGCTTCTTTGTTTTATATCTTCAATAAATGCATCCTTTAATAATACAAAAAGGAAAATATCACTTTGATAGCCATACTCTTTAACGAGCTTGGCATCAAGGCTATAAATATCTAAATGCTTGGAAAAATATTTATAATGGTCGCCGGATAGCTTCGGGTTTATTGCTTCACTTATAAGCGGCAGTAAAAAGTTATCATGGTTTACGATACATTTAACTATATCGTAAGCTGCAACACAATTATCCAAAGCAAGCGTTATGCACCGCAAAAAGCTATTAAAATAAAGGTATAGATAAGGGTTATTAAAATAATCATCCTTTCCGAAAACTGTGCTGTAATTAAAAGGAGCTTGTGATTTGACTTTCATATCTTCCGCTGAATTTAAGACATATTCAATCATCGTATTAAATATGGTATCTAATTCGCTTATTTTTGCCGCAGTAAAGTCAAGCAGTTTTTCACCGATAGGATATGCAAAACTTTTTTTACCCAAAAAGTTATGTCCGAACATAAAATCCAAATGGATTCTTCCGTTTTTGATATAAGTATTACCAATCATAAAAACTCTCCTTAAAAACGATAGATAATCGTTCGAGATTAGAACGAACTATAATTCCGATTATCATTATATCATATGTATTGACACAATGCAATACAAAGTTTATAATGCATATATAACGATAGATAGTAATATACATATATCGTTAGCACCTTGACAACTGAATATTAGCATAAAGAGTACAATGCTTACAGGCGGTGATGAACCAAAGCGACATATCGAAACTCGCTTGCGACAAAGTTTGCGATAATTACGTTCTATGGTGGAACGGATTGCGATGATTCCTGTAAGCTGAATAATGATACTTCTGCCCAGCCACAGTCCAAGCGTTAAAAGCGTCGCAGGCAATGGGGGCAGCCGGGCGGTGAACCGGAGATTGCACACCTGTGTTTGCGAAAGAATGCAGGGCGGCATCTATGATAATTGCGTAACCTGCAATTTGCTCTTTATGCTTTGGGAGGAACCAATAAAGGTGCAAATACCTTGAATTGGAGGAAATTTTATGACCAACACAAAGCAATATTACCACCTAATGTTTAAAAACTATCCCGATTTATTGAACGTTGATGAATTAATTGATGTACTAAAGATTAGTAAAAAAACTGTTTATAAATTACTTAAGGACAACAAAATTAAACATATTAAGACAGGACGAGAATACAGGATACCAAAGGTATATGTTATAGATTACCTATTGGCATCTTAAAATAAAAACTTTGCAGCGCGAATGAAACAATTAATGTGCCGGAAAAGTCTGGTACTTTATGACCACTTATGTTATACTATAAACATATCAGTGGCAGATAATTTGCGCCAAGGAAAGGAGTATAAATGAATTTTAATGTAACAGGTCATCTGCGTGACAAAAACGGCACATACCACATGGTACTAAACTATATTGATTTTGACGGAACTCGAAAATCACCGTCAAAAACCACAGGCTTGCCTGTGAAGGGCAACAAAAAGAGAGCAGAAGCAATGCTTTTGGAGGCTCGCAGGGAAATGGAGAATGAACTTCGTGAGCGAGCAGAAAGAGGCGATATTAACCACATATTGTTTACGGATTATATGCTTGAATGGCTTAAAATGGTGAAACCCAATATCGAATTGATTACTTATGCATCATATCAATGTTCGGTCGAAAAGGTTATTGTGCCTTACTTTAAGCCTATGAAAATCAAGTTGAAAGACTTGAAAGCTAAGCATATTCAAGACTTCTACAGTCAACAGGCTAAAAGGGTTAAGAACACAACGATTATTCACTACCACGCAAATATACATAAGGCATTAAAACACGCTGTCAAAATGGGAATGATACCAACAAACCCTGCTGACCAAGTGGAACGCCCTAAAAAGGAATCTTTTCATGGCGGCTTTTATAATGCTGATGAGGTCAATGTTTTGTTCAAAGCTACCCGTGGACATTGGATTGAGCTTGCTGTGTTGTTTGGTGCATTTTATGGCTTTAGGCGTAGCGAGATTGTGGGACTAAAGTGGGATGCAATTGATTTTGAAAAGGATACAATAACAATTAAGCATACAGTAACTACCGCAACTGTGGATGGAATAAAACAAACGGTAGCCAAAGACCGCGCCAAGACAAAATCAAGCATGAGAACCTTACCGTTGGTAGACCTATTCAAAGAAAAATTGCTTGAAGTTAAAGCAAGCAACGAGTATTACCGAAAATTATGTGGAAAGTCGTACTCAAAGGAATATTTGGACTACATTTATGTAAATGAGTTAGGCAAACGAATTGACCCTAACAATATAACGAGAGTATTCCCAAAAATTTTAGAAAACAACAATTTTAGGAGAATTCGTTTCCATGACCTTCGACATAGTTGTGCCTCACTCTTGCTTGCAAATGGTGTTTCAATGAAAGAAATTCAAGAATGGTTAGGACACAGTGATTTTTCCACTACTGCAAATGTATATTCGCACTTAGACTATGGCTCAAAGGTTTCATCAGCAAACGCCATGCTTTCAGGATTAAAAATGCAAAATGAAAAAGCCGCCAATGAGTAAGATTGACGACTGATTCCAAAAAAACTGGCGGAAATGCAGAGATTCGAACTCTGGCGCCGGTTTAAGCCGACCTACCGCATTTCGAGTGCGGACCCTTCAACCACTTGGGTACATTTCCATATAAAATATTTATTTATATCCTCTAATTTTCTCTCATGATTTTTTGGAGGGAAATTTGGAGGGAACTAACAAAAGTTTTGAAAATACTCATAAGCACAAACCCAGTAACATCAAGGCATACAGCCTTTTTAGTTTCTCATAACTACCAATTATTTCGAGTGCGAGCCGTTATAACCACTTCGATACTTCTCCACATAAAAAATATTTAATTATCCTCTAAATTCCCTCCGTGAATTTTTGGAGGGAAATTTGGAGGGAACTAACAAAAGTTTTGAAAATACTCATAAGCACAAACCCAGTAACATCAAGGCGTACAGCGTTTTTAGTTTCTCATAACTACCAATTATTTCGAGTGCGGACCCTTCGACCACTTGGGTACATCTCCGTATAAAATATAAATTCGTTTTTGAAAGGTAATTTAAAAATATCCTTAAAAAACAAAAACTCAATTAAATAAATAATATTACTTTATACTTCTTAGTTCTTCAAAAAAATCTTTTATAATTTTGGTACATTCATCTTCCATTATACCACCAAATACAGATATTTTATGTGGTAATTGCAGTGTTGAAAAATCCGCAACCGTTCCAAAACATCCTGTATTTTTATCGTAAGCACCAAAATAAACATTTTTGATGCGTGCCTGCATAATTGCGCCTGCGCACATTGGGCATGGTTCCAAAGTAACATATAAATCGCAATTTTCCAGCCGCCAAGAGCACAATTTTTCACAAGCTGCTGAAATTGCAAGGATTTCCGCATGATGCAAGGCATTTTTATTTGTTTCACGAAGATTATGAGATGCAGAAATAACAGCACCACTACACACCACTACTGCACCAATAGGAACCTCGCCATTTTTTTGTGCAATACGCGCCTCCATAAGTGCAATTTCCATAAACCGATTTACCGACACAGCACTCACTCCAAACATTTAATATGTTAACATAAAAAACAAAAAAAGTCAATGTTATAACAGTATTAAATTTGAGTGGTTAACCCCTTAATATAAGAACAAAGCGTAGGCGGATTCATTCCGTCGGAGCGTGAAATTACGCAGCTTTTTGCGTAATTTCCTATCAATCAAGAATATGCAGTGCAAAGGTTTATTGCACTGCATATAATATTTATTCTACAACAGCTGCACAGCGGTCGCACAATTCTTCATGATTAGCGCCGACAGATGTGCTAAACATCCAGCAACGTGCGCATTTTTCACCCTCGGGAACCTCTACCGCTATTTTAATTCCGCTGGTGTTTTCTGCATTATATACATCAACAGGAGCGTTTTCGAATTTTTCTGCATAGGCAGAGGATGTAATAAAGAATGTTGATAAATCATCTGAAATTGAGTTTATAAAATCGTAATTTTTATCATCTGCATAAATTACAACCTTTGCACCAAGTGAATGACCTATAACCTTATTTGCCCTTGCAATTTCAAGAGCCTTGGAAACATCATCGCGAAGCAATAGTATTTTGCTCCATTTTTCGTCCAATTCTTTTGAATAATAAGAATTATCCGGCTCCAGCATTTGTGAAAACCAAATACTTTCCTTATCATCCGAAGATTTATGAGGCATAAACTGCCAGATTTCCTCTGCTGTGAACGAAAGAATTGGTGCGATCATACGCACAAGAGCATCTAAAATTATATACATTGCAGTTTGCGAAGAACGTCTTGCCTGTGAATCTGCTTTTTCGCAATAGGTTCTGTCTTTAATAACGTCCAAATAAAAATTGCTAAGGTCAACCACACAGAAATTATGAATTGCATGATACAAAACGTGATATTCATAATTATTGTAAGCTGTATTCACCTTTTCAATCAGCTTATTAAGGCGCATTAGTGCAAAACGGTCAATCTCGTTAAGCTCGGCAACACAATCACTGTCGGGATTAAAATCCGATATTGAACCCAAAATATAACGAGCAGTGTTACGAATTTTTCTATATACCTCCGAAAGCTGCTTTAAAATGTCCTTTGAAATTCTAACATCGGATTTATAATCGGCTGATGCCGCCCACAAACGAAGTATATCAGCACCGTATTCGTTTATAATGTCAACAGGCGGAAGCCCGTTGCCCAATGATTTAGACATCTTTCTCTTCTCTTCATCTATAACAAAACCGTGCGTTAAAACGCTTTTATATGGTGCAACGCCATTTTTGGCAACAGATGTAAGCAATGATGATTGGAACCATCCACGGTACTGGTCGTTACCCTCCAAATATAAATCTGCCGGGAAGGAAAGTTCTTCTCTCTGCTCCAAAACTGCCAAATGTGAAGAACCACTATCGAACCAAACGTCCATTGTGTCCTTCTCTTTTGAAAAAGCGGTTCCGCCGCAGCTACACTTATAGCCTTCGGGAAGTAAATCCTTTGCATCCTTTGAAAACCAAGCATTTGTGCCTTCTTTGCTAACTATTTTAGCAACATTATTTATAGCATTTTCTTCTATAATCGGCTTGCCGCAATCATCACAATAAAAAATCGGAATAGGCACACCCCACATACGTTGCCTTGAAATACACCAATCATTACGGTCCGCAACCATGGCGGAAATTCTATCCTCACCCCATGATGGTATCCAGTTAACATTTTTTATTGATTCCAATGCTTTACCCTTAAAATCATTAACAGATGCGAACCACTGCTCGGTTGCCCTGAACACAATAGGATGCGAACAACGCCAGCAATGAGGATAGGTATGGTCAATGGGGGACATACCAAGCAGTGAGCCTGTGCTTTGTAATTCTTTTATTATTTCAGGGTTTGATTTTTCATAAAAAAGCCCTGCAAATTTGCCTGCATATTCGTTTAAATAACCCTTTGCATCAACAGGTACAATCATTGGAACATCATAATTTTTGCAAGCGATATAGTCATCTGCGCCGTGACCAGGTGCCGTATGAACACAGCCTGTACCAGCCTCCAGTGTAACATGCTCACCTAAAATTACTAAAGATGTTCTGTCTAAAAACGGATGTGCACACACCATATTTTCAAACTCTTCACCTTTAAATGTGCCTACAATTTCATAATTAGAAAGTCCCGTCGCTTGAGCTGTGGAATCAATCAGTTCTGTTGCCATAACATAAATATCTTCACCGGATTTAACAAGAGAATATTCAAACCTTGGATTAACAGCAATTGCAACGTTGCCAGGAAGTGTCCACGTTGTTGTTGTCCATATAACAAAATAGGTATTACCAACTTTATCGCCAAATTTGCCAAAATCCTCTGTAACTTTAAATTTAACATAAATTGAATTGGTATTTACTTCTTTATATTCAATCTCCGCCTCTGCAAGGGCAGTTTCGCAATCAGTACACCAAATAACAGGCTTTAAACCTTTATAGATATAGCCCCTCTTTGCCATTTCGCCAAACATTTCAATTTGCTTTCCTTCAAATTCGGGCTGCAAGGTTAAATATGGATTTTCCCAATCACCTATAACACCAAGCCTTTTGAACTGCTCACGTTGATTATTAACATATGTCATAGCAAAATCATGACAAACCTTTCGAAATTCAACGGCTGAAACCTCGCTCTTGTTAATTCCAAGCTTTTTAATTGCCTGCCTTTCGATAGGAAGCCCGTGGGTGTCCCACCCCGGAACATAAGGCGCACAAAAGCCGGACATTGTTTTTTGCTTAACAACAATATCCTTCAAAACCTTGTTAAGAGCATGTCCAATATGAATATCTCCGTTAGCAAAAGGAGGACCGTCATGCAAAATAAACTTAGGCTTGTCCTTATTTCTTTCCATCAATGTGTTATATAAATCCATTTTCTCCCACTTTGCAAGCATTTCAGGCTCTCTCTGAGGCAAAGATGCACGCATTGGGAAGTCTGTATTAGGCAGATTTAATGATTTGCCATAATCCTGTGCCATTTGTACCACTCCTTTGATTTTTGTCTATATAAAAGCCAATAAAATTGACTGCTAAATCTCTCGTGTTATATTAAAGCTTCAGCCTTGCTTGCCGCTTCTTCTGCTTTAATTTCCGCCGCCTGCTTTGATGCTTCGTCCTCTGCCTTAACTTCGTTTAGAATCTCAAGGGCTTCATTAACGCCAACCAACTCCATAATTGTTTCATCAGAGATTTTAATGCTTTTTAAAATATCAAGCTGGGAATCCAAAAGCGAAACCATTTTGGCACGGTAAACATCCGCACAACGCTTCATTTCGTCATATTTATATGTAAGCTTTCTGATTTCCTCATGAGCATTGTTGATAATTTTCTGCGCAGTGTTTTCGGCTTCCGAAATAATGTTTGATGCCTTTTCAGAGGCATTTCTCTGCACCTGCTCACCTGTGCTTTGTGCAATAACAAGGGTATTTTGCAGAGTTTGTTCTATATTTTTGTATTGCGCTATTGTTTCCGAAAGCATAGTAATTTTGTCCCTTGCATCAATATTATCCCTGTACAGCTTTTCGTAACCCTCAATAACTTGGTTTAAAAATTCATCAACCTCTTGTACCGAATAGCCACGAAACTCTTTTTTGAAAACTTTGTTTTGAATATCAAGTGGTGTAATCATTACTTTTCACTCTCCTATTTTATTTTAGCTTTGGAACAATGCTATATATACTTTCTTATAGTTAAAGCTATTCTGCCCTTTTTTGTTTCCCCTCGAATGCTGAAAACCTCTATCCTGCCAAAGCCTTGTGCGGATATTATCTGGTTTTGGGAAGCTTCAAAGGAAGGGCTTTGCATAACCTGCCAATTTGCCGTTACTTTGCCTGCTTTAATGAGGCTAACCGCCTCACCTCTGGAAATATTATATCCTGCGCTGATTACGGCGTCAAGCCTCATGGAGCTTACTGTTGTTGATATTTCCTTGAACTTTTTTTGTATGGAGGGTAGCTTATCGCTGCTCCAAATTTGCAGTTTAACCGATTTACTTCCGATTTTTTCTAATTGATTTATAATATAATTCGAAATGTCATTTAAACAAAAAAGGTATGCACAGTCCTCCCCAATTAAAACATCTCCTATTTTATTACGCTTTATTCCAAGAGCTAAAATTGCGCCTAAATAATCTCTGTGAGAAAGGCTCTGCAAATCTCTTCCGAAAATTTTAATAACATCAATGGGGAAATTAAAATCATAAGGGTTAGAAGGGAAAACGCAAACAACATTTCGCTCGCACTCCTCGCACCCTCCAAACGCAGAAAAACAAACACCCATTTCACCAAGCACTCTTTGCACCAGTGATAGTTCGTGTCCGTTTAAGAATTGTGTAGTTTCCACTTCAAAATTCTTTTGCGCCTGCCTATGCAAATCAATAATTCTGGAAATTAAAATCTTTTCATCATCATTTTTTGCAATCTCCAAAAGTTTATCCTTAAGTATCATATTTATATAACCAAGGATTGAACAAGACGAATCAACAAAAATGCAATAATCGGAGATAAATCAATCATAATTGCCGATTGCCTCATATAATTATGTAATAATCTTCTTATCGGCTCCAAAATCGGTTCTGTTACAATATACAAAAGGTTTATCAGCCTATTTTCACGCATTGGAAACCATGAAAGTATAACACGAACCAATATTAAGGTTTGCAAAACATTAAGCAGATAATAAATTGAAATTCTTATGAGAACTAATAATTCCATGGAAACACACCTTTATTTCTAAGCTCATCTTTAAAATCGCCCATTATTCCAACGTTATATGGGGCAATCAGAAAAATACCGCCGGATATTTTTTGAATATTTCCATCAAGAGAATAAACAGCTCCGCTTAAAAAATCCACAATCCTTCGAGCAATTTCCTTTTCAACACCCTCTAAATTTATTACAACAGGTTTTTTCTGTTTAAGATGGTCCGCAATATCCCTTGCTTCTTCAAAGCTTTCAGGTGTAACAACAACAACCTTAAGCTGTGTTGTTGTGTTGATATTAACAACCTTTCCTTTTTTAACAGTATATTCTTTTTCATCCGGAGTTTCAACATCTAAAAATTCCTTTTCTTCTTCCTCAGCCTCAAAACCCGCGAAAGTCATAAATTTGTTAAAAATATTACTCATTAGTATGCTCCTCCTTATTTAATCTAAAATTATTGATAAATCCGCCTTCCGAATATTCCCGTTCCGATTCTAACCATATTTGCACCCATTTCGATTGCAATTTCAAAATCGTTCGACATTCCCATAGACAAATATTGCATACATATATTATCGTGGTTTTTTTGGATATTGTCAACAAATAATTTATTACAAATTTCGTACATTTTTTTATTTTCAGCCTCTGTATCATTGGGGTTTGATATTGCCATAAGCCCGCAAGCCTTTATATTGCTAAGCTTAGCCATATTTTCAAGCATAAAATCCAGTTCGTCCTTATGTATTCCAAACTTTGTTTTTTCACCGGTTAAATTAAGCTGAATTAAAATATTTTGCTGTTTCTCTGCTTTTTTTGCATATTTATCAATTTCCTGTGCAAGCTTTACACTATCCACCGAATGGATTAAAAAAGCCTTGTCAACAACATATTTAACCTTGTTTGTTTGAAGATGTCCTATCAAATGCCAGTTAACGTTTTTTATATGTGAGAATTTATCTGTCAGTTCCTGCACCTTGTTTTCGCCCAAATTACAAATCCCTGCATTTGTTGCCTCCAAAATACTTAGCACATCAACAGTTTTGGAAACTGCAATAAGAGTGATATCTTCCGCACTTTTTCCGCCTCTTTGCGCAGCGGCACTTATTTTTTCCTTGATAAATTCAACATTTTGCTTTATGCTCATTACTTCAGCCACCACCTTTCCCAATGCACAAATGTAATTTTAAGCTTCCCCTCCGGATACAACAACCTCATCATAAAGAAGAAGTGAATTTTTAGATTTGTTATCTTCTTTAACAATAACATAATCCTCTGTTTGATGCATAATATCAATAGCCTTAAATTTCGATATACCGTCCTTTAAAACATATACACCGTTAGCGCCGTCGTCCGCCACCCTCACAGCAGATTTAGGAACCTTAAAGCCTCTGTACGAATTTCTTATAATATCTGCATTCGCCCTTCTAAGCTCATAAATATCAGGGACATATTTATCACAGGCGATAATCAAAACAACCTTCCCATTCTCTTCACCGGAAACACTATGTACAACACCGCTAAGCTCCAAATCGGAAATATCGTTAAACCTTAGCGAAACATCATCATCCTTTTTTAATTCCTTTATCCACTTAAAGTCCACCGACGCTGCATAATACCACTCATAATTATTGAGTATCTTAACAGCCGCCTGCCCTGCCTTTGCTATTTTTTTAGGCATTTCCTTTTGCTTGTCCGCATTTTCCAAAACCTTAGGCGTTATTGTCTTAGGGTCCTTCAAATTAAAAAAGTCCTCATATCCGTCTATATTAGAGCTAAAAACCCCCGATATAGGCGCAAAAACATCTATTTTCTTAGTACCCACCGATTTTTCAAGCTCTGACTTTTGAGCCTTTAGCATATCAATGGTTGTGGTTCCCTTGGGTGCCTGTCCGTCCGAAACAGATTTTTTTTCAAGTAATTTATTTATCTTATCCTTATAAACTGTTATTTTGCCTGTATTTTTAGAATATGTATCCAAAATCACTGAATACACACTGCTTGAAATAACATTGTTAACCTGAACCTCATCACCTGCTATTAAATCCTTTTGAATTTCACTGCGCTCCAACTCCGCAAGTCTTTCATTAACCCCAATTATCTTGCTCTGCAAGGTTTCATCAACCTTACCGCTGAAAATAGAGGCAATTTTAGTGCCTTTTTTAACCCTCTCTCCCTCCTTAACATTACAGCTTAAAACTCCGCTGTCCGATGCAATTAAAGGAAGCTCATTCCTAATTAAAAAGCCAGAGGTGGAAACCTTGTCCTCCAATTTTCCATAACGAATAATCTCTGTTTTAACGGGGTGCTTAGCAATGGATATTACATAAAAAACCGCAACAGCAAACCCGCACAAAAGAGCTATTTTTAAAAAAATACTATTAAATTTTTTCTTTTTAGTGCGTTTCTCTTTCATTAAATCTATTGCCCCTCATCCTCGGAATTTATAAATTTAATATGCTTTGCAGGAACAATGGTGGATATTGCGTGCTTATATACAAGCTGCTGCTTGCCTTCCGAATCCAAAACAACCGTAAAATTATCAAAACCGCGCACAAATCCTTTAAATTGAAAGCCATTAGTTAAAAAAATGGTTACTACAATTTTGTTTTTCCTTGCCTCATTCAAAAAAAGCTCTTGAAGATTTATAATATTTTTATCCACTATACCTTCCTCCATTCTATATCTTTATTTTTTCTAAACCAAGTAAGCTGTCTTTTTGCATAACGCCTGCTGCCCTGCTTTATAGCCGAAACAGCATCTTCCTTTGATATCTCGCCTCGCAGATAAGATAAAATTTCCTTGTATCCTATTGCCTGCATAGCTGTGCAACCCTCATCAATGCCCATATCCTTAAGCATTGTAACCTCATCTTCAAGCCCCAATTCCAGCATAATATCCACTCTTTTATTTATTCTGTGATAAAGTATTTGTCTGTCCATATCAATTGCAATAATTTTAGCCTGATAAGGCGAAGGATTAAGTCTTGATTTAATCTTGTGCTGGGTTATCGTTTCACCTGTTACATAAAAAACCTCAAGTGCGCGTATAATTCTTTTCCTGTCTCTTACCGATATTTTCCCTGCGGCAGGGCTGTCAATCCGAATTAACATTTCATATATATATTCATTTCCTTTTTCGTCTGCAAGCACATTTAATTCTTTTCTGTAATTTTCATCTGATATACATTCGCCATAATTTATATTATACACAATAGAATCAATATATAAACCTGTTCCTCCAACTAAAATGGGAACTTTATTTCTGCTGTGAATTTCATCTATATAAAATCTTGCTCTTTCGCAATACTGAGCAACGGAAAAATTTTCGCTGGGCATAATTTCATCAATTAAATAATGAGCAATGCCACATCTTTCCTCAATCGTAGGCTTAGCAGTGCCGATGTCCATATATTTATATATCTGCATTGAATCGGCATTTACTATTTCTCCGCCTATCTTTTGCGCCATATCAACGGAAAGTGCAGTTTTGCCCGATGCAGTAGGCCCTGCAATAACTATAAGCGGCTTATTCATCTTCATCCCCTAAACTCTTTTAAACATTTTTTCCAGCTCATATTTTGTAATAACCGTCATAATGGGGCGCCCATGAGGACAGGTATTTATTCCTCCTGTTTTTAAAAGCTCATTGATTAAGCAGTGTATCTCACTTTTCTGCAAGTATTTGTTCGCCTTAACCGCCGCTTTGCAAGCAACCATATGAAGTATTTCACCTTCTCGAGTTGTTAAATCACCATATTTTAAATCATCTAAAAGCTCCAAAAGCAATTCCTTTAAGCCATCTTCAAAAACATCGGCAGGAGTTTGCCTTACCAATATTGTATTGCTTCCAAATTCTTCAAGTTCAAAGCCCAACTGCTTGAAAAAATCCATTTTTTGCAGTAAGTTTGAATATTCCGTAGCAGATAAGGTTATAGCCACAGGCGAAAGTAAAACCTGAGAGGAAGAATTTTTCTGCTTCCTTTGCTCCAATAGACGTTCATATATCATTCGTTCGTGAGCGGCATGCTGGTCTATTAAAATAATTTTGTCAGAAACCTCAATTATTATGTATGTATCAAAAAGCTGACCGATTATTTTATATTGAGGTTCGCTTTCAGCTTCGGGAACAGTCGGCATTAAAAACGGTATCACAGAAGGCTCGGACATTCTGTTTTCAACTGCCGAAGCCTTGTTAAATGACATCTGAACATTTGGCTTACTTTCAAAAAAAGCAGGCTTATTAAATGGCTCAGCAAAGCTTTTTATTTCATTACGAACTTCATCGGCAGATTCGCTGATGGCATTTTTAACAGCCCAGTAAACCTCACTGCAAACTGCTTTTTCATCAGCAAATTTAACCTCCTGCTTGGTTGGGTGAACATTTATATCAACCAAATCATAAGCAAGCTGAATATCAATAACGAAAAACGGAAATTTACCAATCATTAAAGCGTTTTTGTAAGCAGATTCCACAGCATAAGTAATTGATTTGCTTTTAACATACCGCCCATTAACAAACAGGCTTTGAAAAGCTCTATTGCCTCTTGAAATGCTTGCCTTACCGGCAAGACCTGTTACGCATATGTTATTTTCGTTTCTGTCAACTTCAACTGTTGAAGCGGCATAATCCCTGCCATAAATATTATAAACACGAGCCTTTAAATCCTCGTTTTTATCAACTAAAATAAGCCTTTTACCATCCTCAATATATTTAATGGAAATATTTTTATTGCTAAGAATTAGTCTTTCCACAATATCTTTTATATATCCTGCTTCGGTTTTATCTTTTTTCAAAAATTTCATTCGTGCAGGTGTATTATAAAATAAATTTTTAACTATAATAGTGGTTCCGTCCGGGCAGCCTACCTCATGCTCATCTGTTATCTTGCCAGCAGTAAGCTCGATAAAAAAGCCGTCTGCATTTTTAGTTTTGGTCATAATCTCTATGTTGGAAACAGCCGCAATGCTGGCAAGCGCCTCACCGCGAAAGCCCAAGGTTTTAATTTTTTCCAAATCCTCTTCATCAAAAATTTTGCTTGTAGCGTGCCTTAAAAATGCAGTTTTAGCATCCTCCCGCTCCATTCCACAGCCGTTATCCGTAATGCGAATAAAGGAAATACCACCGTTTTTCACCTCAACGGTAATCGAGGAAGCCCCTGCATCAACAGCGTTTTCAACAAGCTCCTTAATAACAGATGCAGGGCGTTCCACCACTTCACCTGCCGCAATTTTATTAGAGATTTCAGGCGTTAATATTTTAATCCTATTCATAATTTTTCAACCCTAAGTTTAATTTGATATAATATATTCATTGCCTCGATAGGAGTAATTGTTGTTACATCAATTTTTTTAAGATCTTCTATTATTTCATCTCCCGCAAATGACATAATCGGAAGGGGCGCTTCTTCAATCTTTTTATTATGTGTCAAAACTTCGTTTTTATTTATATCCTTTTCTTCAAGTATTGCAACAATCTGCTTTGCACGCTTTATTACCTCGCTCTTAACTCCAGCCAGCTTTGCAACCTCTATGCCGTAGCTGTCGTCCGCACCGCCACGCACAATTTTGCGAAGAAATATAATATCATCACCGCGTTTTTTAACCGCAATGCAATAATTTTTTACACCGTTTAATTTTCGTTCCAATTCTGTAAGCTCGTGATAATGAGTTGCAAAAAGGGTTTTTGCACCAAGCTTTTTTACATCCGCAATATATTCAACCACCGCCCAGGCAATGCTAAGCCCGTCATAGGTGCTTGTTCCTCTGCCAATTTCATCTAATATCAAAAGGCTTTTTGCCGTTGCATTTTCCAAAATATTTGCAACCTCGTTCATCTCTACCATAAAGGTGCTTTGCCCGGAGGCAAGGTCATCACTTGCGCCAACACGAGTAAAAATTTTATCCACAATTCCGATATCAGCAGAAGATGCAGGCACGAAGCTTCCAATCTGCGCCATAAGAACAATAAGGGCAACCTGCCTCATATATGTGGATTTTCCAGCCATATTCGGACCTGTTATAATGGCTAACCGTTCATTTGCATTAAGCACAGTATCATTAGGCACGAACATTTCGTTTTTAATCATCTTTTCAACCACAGGATGCCTGCCGTCTTTAATATTTATTTTATCATCAATTGTAATATTCGGCTTGCAGTAGTTATTTTTTGCGGCAACAGATGCAAGAGAGCATAAGCAATCGACAGCAGCAACAGCTTTTGCAGTTTTTTGTATTCTGATATTAGCACTTGCAACCTTGTCCCGAACATCGCAGAACAGCGAATATTCCAATTGAAAAATACGTTCCTCCGCACCTAAAATTTTATCTTCAATTTCTTTTAATTCGCCCGTTATGTATCTTTCGCAATTTGCAAGGGTTTGCTTTCTTGTATATGTATCGGGAACCATTGGTATGTTTGATTTTGAAACCTCTATATAATATCCAAAAACCTTGTTATATGCTATTTTAAGGTTTTTAATGCCCGTGCTTTCACGCTCTCGCTGTTCAATGGAAGCAATCCACTGCTTGCCCTCCGTCATCGCCTTTCGGAATATATCCACCTGCTCGGAAAATGCTTCTTTAATTATTCCGCCCTCTTTAACTGCAATAGGCGGATTATCCACAATCGCCCTGTCAATCAAAGAGCATATATCCTCCAAAATATCAATTTCATCCATTAACGCTATAATCATAGAGGATTTAAGAGGCATTAAATGGTTAAGAATTTTTGTAACAGGCTTTAGGGAATTCCCAAGAGCCACAATATCTCTGCAATTTGCACTACCGGTTACGATTCGGGAAATAAGCCTTTCTATATCCTGTATGCCGGATAGCTCGCTTTGCAATTCGCCACATATAATTGAATTATTTTTAAGCTCCTCAACTGCCAATTGACGCTTTTGTATGGGTGAATAGCCTAAAAGAGGCTTTTCTACCCAAGCTTTAATCATTCTGGCACCCATTGAGGTTTTTGTATCGTCCATCACCCACAAAAGTGAGCCACGACGTTTATTTTCACGCATAGTTGCGGTAATTTCAAGGTTACGTTTTGTTGCAAAATCTATATCCATAAATTCATTGCTGCCGTATAAAATCACTTCTCTGATATGAGGAAGCCTGCACATTTGAGTTTCAGACAAATATTCAAGCAAAACACCCACAGCAATCATAGCAGATTTATTGCTTATCATATTCTGACCAAACTGATTTTTAATTTTATCATCTGCAAATTCAAGAGTAAAATAAAATTCGTTTACAGCTTCAACGGAGCAATCTAATTTTTCTTTTATAAACTGCACTAATTTTTCATCTTGCATAAACTGCGAATCAGTTATTATTTCTTTTGGGTTAAATCTTGATAAATCGCACATAAGCGCGCCCTTATCCAAGGCAATTTCTGTTGCGTATAATTCGCCTGTTGTAACATCCGTAAAGGCTAATCCATATGCATCCTCATCTTTAAAAATACTGCACAAATAGTTGTTGCTTTTTTCATCCAACATTCCCGAATTTGTTACTGTTCCTGCTGTTACAACACGTGTAACCGCACGTTTTACTATGCCCTTTGCTTCGGATACATCCTCAACCTGCTCACATATTGCCACCTTAAAGCCTTTTTCAATAAGCTTATCTATGTATCCGCTTGCGGCATGGTGAGGAACTCCGCACATTGGCGCACGTTCCTCCTGCCCGCAATCTCTGCCCGTAAGTGTAAGCTCCAGTTCACGAGATGCCGTTATTGCATCATCAAAGAACATTTCATAAAAATCACCCAGCCTAAAGAAAAGTATAGTATCATTATACTTCTCTTTAATCTCAAAATATTGTTTCATCATTGGAGATAGCTGAGCCATTTATTTATGTTCCTTTCACTTTATTTCTAATGAAGCACTGATATTAATTAGTGGCAACCGCCGCCGCAACCACCGCAATCTCCGCCGCAATCATCCTGCTTCGGTGAAACGTAAGAGGTTACCGCAGCATTCACTTGCTGCATTAAATCGTTAAATACCTGCATTGAATCGATATATTCAACTATGCTTGCATTTTTATTAAGCTTGTTAAATTCTGCTTCCATTTCGTTTCTGATGTTTTGCATTTCTTCAGGTGTGATGTCTTCCTTTTGTGCCTTCATCATAAGTTCTGTGCGCTTTTGATTATAAGCCATAAGAAGAAGTTGTGCATCACTGTCCGCCTGCTGAGCTTGGTCTGCAGTTCTCATACGAACAAATTCTGAACTTTCCTCTAACATTTTTCCTAATTGATTTGCTGCTTCTAAAATAGTCATTTTATTTCTCCTTTTAATTTTTTTAAAATTATTTATATATTTCTCCTGTAAGCGACCATGTCGCCACATGAGTAATTTTAACATCAATAATAGTTCCGATTGTTGCTCTGTCTGCCGAAAAGTTAACTATTTTACCACTTTCTGTTCTGCCTGTTAAAAGGTTCGGATTGGTTTTGCTCTCACCCTCAACCAACACCGAAACAACACTTCCCTGCAATTTTGCATTTATGTCATAAACAATTTTACTTTGAACCTTAAGCAATTCCTCAAAATTATGTTTAATTTCATCCTCCGTCAAAACCGGATTAATCTCTGCCGCAGGAGTGCCGCTGCGCCTTGAATATATAAAGGTGTAAAGCATATCAAATCCAATCTTTTTCACCACGTCAACAGTATCGGCAAAATCCTCGTTGGTTTCTGTGGGAAAGCCCACTATTATATCGCTCGAAAGGGCAACATTCGGTATCTTTGTCTTTATTCTTTCAATCAAGCTTAAATATTGCTCTTTTGTGTATTTCCTGTTCATATCCTTTAAAACCTTGTTGCTTCCCGCTTGAAAGGGCAAATGAATCTGAATGCATATTTTTTTGTTGCCTGCAATTGTATCAATAAGCTTATCACTAAAATCCTTAGGATGAGATGAAACAAACCTTATGCGTTCTATACCTTCAATTTTGCTGATGCTTTCGATTAAATCTGCAAAATCGGCTATATCATCATATCCAACATAGGAATTAACATTTTGCCCTATTAAAGTAACTTCCTTGTACCCTTGCAAAGCCAAGCCTTCCACCTCTGCCAAAATATCGGCAGGCCTTCGGCTTCTTTCCCTGCCTCTGACATAAGGAACTATGCAATATGTGCAAAAATTGTTACAGCCATACATAATAGACACACTTGCAACAACACTGCTTCCACGCAAGTGATGAATATTCTCGGCTATATATCCTTCCGAATCCTCCACATCAACTGTTTTCTGCTGCATTGCACTGTGCAGAATTTTAGGAAACCGATGAATGGTGTGCGTTCCAAAAATCATATCAACGTGCTTATACGTCTTTTTAATTTTATCAACAACGTACTGCTGCTGCATCATACATCCGCAAATACCGATAATCATACGAGGCCTTTTCGCCTTAACATTTTTCAGTGCGCCGATGAAACCAAAAACCTTAAGTTCGGCATTTTCACGCACCGCACAGGTGTTAAAAATAACAACATCCGCCTTTTTTTCTTCCTCGCACATTGTATAGCCCATTTCCAAAAGCATACCTCTTATGCGCTCGGAATCATTTTCATTTTGCACACAACCTAGCGTATGCACACAGGCAAGCTTATTTTCACCATTATTTTTGGATTTTATTAAATTCATTATATCCTTTTGCGCATCAATTTCACATTGCGCTATAAATTCTGCCATACAACTGCTCCTATTTTTTGGATTTTGCACGAAGTGATGAATCTAAAATTCTTTTACGAATACGCAAGTTTTTAGGAGTTACCTCAACCAATTCATCATCACCAATAAATTCCATACAATTTTCCAAGCTCATAACCACATGAGGTGTTAAACGAAGTGCATCATCAGAGCCGGAGGCACGCACGTTAGACATCTGCTTGCGCTTGCACACGTTAACAACAACGTCCTCAAGCCTTGCATTTTCGCCAACTACCATACCCTCATAAACCTTAACGCCGGGGCCGATAAAAAGCCTTCCACGCTCTTGTGCATTATAAAGCCCGTATGTGATTGATTCCCCTGTTTCAAAAGCAATTAATGAACCACGCATACGTGTTGCAATATCGCCTTTATAAGGCTCGTATCCATCTAAAAAGTGATTGATAATTCCTGTTCCCTTTGTATCTGTCAAAAGCTCGCTTCTGTATCCGATTAACCCACGAGCAGGAATTTTAAATTCCAAACGTGTGTATCCTTGATTTATTGGGTGCATATTTTGCATTTCAGCTTTTCTTGAACCTAATTTTTCAATAACCGCACCTGTATATTCATCAGGCACATCCACAACCAAATTTTCAATAGGCTCACAAAGAACACCATCAATTGTTTTGTTTATAACAACAGGCCTTGATACCTGGAATTCATATCCTTGCCTTCTCATAGTTTCAATAAGTATGGAAATATGCAATTCTCCACGTCCGGCAACCTCAAAGGAATCAGCGAATTCAGTTTCTGAAACCCGAAGGCTGACGTTTGTTTCAAGCTCCTTTTGAAGCCTGTCTTTTAAATGTCTGGATGTAACATAATTTCCTTCACGTCCTGCAAAGGGGCTGTTATTAACGCTAAAGGTTACTGAAAGAGTCGGTTCATCAATTTCTGTAAAAGGCAGTGCCTCTATACAATCTGTGGAGCATATTGTTTCACCAATAGCAACATTCGTAAGTCCGGCAACGGAAATAATATCTCCAACCGTTGCACTTTCAACCTCCACACGCCTTAACCCTTCAAAAACGAATAATTTTGTTATACGAACATTTTTCGTGCTGCCATCTTTTGAGCAAATCGTAACGGTCTGCCCGCACTTTACTGTGCCTCTGTGCACTCTGCCGATTGCAATTCTGCCGATATATTCGTCATAATCTATATTTGATGCAAGCATTTGAAACGGCGCTTCAAAATCCCCTTCAGGTGCCGGCACATGATTTAAAATCAAATCAAACATAGATTGCATATTTGTTTCTTTTTTTTCTGGGTCCAAGGTTGCATAGCCATCTCTGCCCGAAGCATAAATAACGGGGGAATCAAGCTGTTCATCAGTAGCATCAAGGTCCATAAAAAGCTCCAAAACCTCGTCCACCACTTCGTAAGGGCGAGCGTTGGGACGGTCCAGCTTATTAACAACAATAATAGGTTTTAAATTTCTTGCCAGTGCCTTTTTAAGAACAAATCTTGTTTGAGGCATACACCCCTCAAAGGCATCAACCAAAAGCAAAACACTGTCCACCATTTCCAAAACACGCTCAACCTCACCGCCGAAATCAGCATGCCCGGGTGTATCAACAATATTTATTTTAATATCGTTATAAACAACACCGGTGTTCTTAGAAAGAATCGTAATTCCACGTTCCCGCTCTATGTCACCACTGTCCATAACGCAAACATCAACGTGTTCGTTATCCCGAAACACTCCGCTTTGATGAAGAAGCGCATCAACGAGTGTAGTTTTTCCATGGTCAACATGGGCAATAATTGCAACATTTCTAATATTTTCTCTTTTGTTCATAAATCCTCCAAATTCTTTTCACCTGTATATTCGATATATTATATCACAAAAAAAAGCTTTTCACAATACTTGCAAAAAACTTTTTGATATTAAAAAATAGAAAAAGCCACTTGCCAAAAAACAAGTGGCTTTGGCTCCTCAAGTTGGACTTGAACCAACGACCCTGCGGTTAACAGCCGCATGCTCTACCGACTGAGCTATTGAGGAATATATTATATATAATAAACACAAACACTTATTATATACTTAATTTTGTAACATAATTCTTCATATTAAAACAATTGGTGGGCTTAAGTGGGCTCGAACCACCGACCTCACGCTTATCAGGCGTGCGCTCTAACCAGCTGAGCTATAAGCCCCAATCTGTTTTAAACACGATATGTATTATAGCATATGGATCATATCTTTGTCAACACTTTTTTCACTTATTTTTCCGCAAGTTTTTCAAGCACTTTTAGTGCATTATTTTGCTGATTCACATATTTTTGCTTTTTCTCGTTTGATGAAGTATGCACACGCACAGCGGCATACATATCCGATTTATTTACGCCTGTTAATTCCTTGAAAATTTTGCTATCGTTAAGATTAACTCCAAATTTCTCACCTGTTTGAGGCAAAATTTCAGAAACATCAACAAATAATCCTTCATTAGCATAATTCTCGAACAAATCCTTATCCATAATATAAAGATAAGTGCTGCCTGCTGCAATTTCAACAAATACACGCTGTTGCATTGCCATATCCTGCTCGCCCTTAATTTCTTTAGGCAATGTCATTTGCATAAATTCTATATCTCGAGCTTCACTGCCGGCAACATTATCAACATATTCGGAAAATGTTGTCTTAACCTTTCCAACAATTTGTTCATCGAACATTTTACTGCCAATATACGAAACAGTAAGGTCGGGCGTTATTTTATGCGAACATTCCACAGCAGTGAATATTATTAAAATAACAACAAAAAAACCGATTATCGTATGCTTTTTATAATAAAACCAGTAATTCTCCCACCATTTTTTATCTAGCAACTTATTCATAAATATAAACACCCCTTTCCCACTGCACAAAATCGAAATATACGAATTTCCTTCAAATTACACCTTGATTATAATCTCGGCTTCATAGTCGGGAACAATAATACATCACGAATTGAAGGACTATCCGTGAGCAGCATAACAAGCCTGTCCACACCTAAGCCCATACCACCTGTAGGCGGCATTGCATATTCCAAAGAAAGAAGGAAATCCTCGTCCATCATACTTGCCTCTTCATCTCCGCCTGCGCGAAGCTCCACTTGCCTTTCAAAACGCCTGCGCTGGTCAATCGGGTCGTTAAGCTCCGAAAATGCGTTTGCGTGCTCTCTGCCTATGATAAACAATTCAAATCTCTCTGTATAATCAGACTCCGATGCCTTGCGCTTTGCAAGAGGCGATATTTCAACAGGATGATCCATAATAAAGGTTGGCTGAATTAAATGCTCTTCAACGTATTTTTCAAAGAAAAGATTAAGTATATCACCTTTAAGGTGACTTTCATTATATTCTATGTGATGCTCCTTTGCAATTGCCCGTGCTTCATCAAGCGTTTTAATTTCATCAAAATCCACATTTGCATATTTTTTAACGCTTTCCTTCATGGATATGCGCAAAAACGGCTTTTCAAGGTCTATTTCAATGCCGTTATAGGTTACAACAGCTGTTCCCAAAACCTTTTGAGCGGTTGCGCGAATAAGATTTTCGGTTAAATCCATCATACCGTAATAATCTGTATACGCCATATAAAGCTCTAAAAGCGTAAATTCGGGATTATGTCTTACAGACATTCCTTCGTTTCTAAACACCCTGCCAATTTCATAAACACGCTCCATACCGCCGACTATAAGGCGCTTTAAATGAAGTTCCAAAGAAATTCTGACGAACATATCAAGGTCTAACGCATTATGATGTGTAATAAAAGGACGTGCGGCGGCACCGCCTGCAATTGTATCCAAAACAGGAGTTTCAACCTCTAAAAAGTCCATATTATCAAGAAAGCTTCTTATCTCTCGAATAATTTTGCTTCTTTTTTCAAAAACCTCTTTAACACTTGGGTTAACGATTAAATCCACATAACGCTGACGATAACGCAAATCAGGGTCTTTAAGCCCGTGGAATTTTTCCGGCAATGGCTGAAGTGATTTTGAAAGCAGGGTGAAAGCTTGCACCTTAATTGAAATTTCGCCTTTATGTGTGGTGAAAACCTCACCGCTTACACCTGCAATATCTCCCACATCAAGCTTTTTAATGCCTGCGTATGCTTCCTCGCCCACATCATCTTTTTTAATGTAAAGCTGAACCCTTCCGTATCTGTCCGCAATATCACAAAAGGTAACCTTACCCATGCCTCGTTTGGACATAATCCTTCCTGCGATAGTCACAATACTACCTTCCAATTCGGCATAATTTTCCGTAATATTTTTTGTACAGCTTGTCAGTTCAAATTTTGTAATTTGATATGGGTCCTGCCCGTTTCCCACAAGCTCTGCTAATTTTTCTCGTCTAACCTTTAAAATTTCGCTTAAATCCTGCTCAACAACTTCTATATCATTTGTATTTTCTGCCAATTTCCCCACTCCATAACTAATTATTTATCTTAATTTGAAAGCAATGCTATTTAAAAAGCATTATTTTTTAATTTCTAAAATTTTAAATTGAATTGTGCCTGCAGGAACAGAAACCTCTATAGTTTCACCCACGGACTTGCCCAAAAGAACGCTTCCAACAGGAGATTCATCCGAAATTTTAAACACGGAAGGATCCGCCTCAGTTGAACCTACGATGTTATATTCAACCTCTTCATTAAATTCTATATCCAAAACCTTAACCTTAGAACCAACAGAAACCTTATCGGTGGATACATCATCATCATCAATAACCTTAGCATTTTTAAGCATATTTTCTATCTGAACAATTCTGCTTTCCATCTGAGCCTGTTCATTTTTTGCTTCATCATATTCAGAATTTTCGGAAAGATCACCAAAAGCAAGTGCCTGTTTTATCTTTTCAGCAACCTCGCGCCTTTTAACTGTTTTTAAGTGTTCCAATTCTTTTTCTAGTTTTTCCAAACCCTCACAAGTAAGGATAACCTGTTTAGCAAGTGCCATAATTTGGTCAACTCCTTTTACATAATAAGTTATTATATTAAATATATTTAATATTGTCAATGGTTTTTATTTTTTATAAATCAACAACTAAATAAATCCGCACTGTTTAAAATTCTTTCGTCCCGCATAAATGCGTTAATCTTATACTCAGGCTGTATCCCGCAAACCAATTCGATTGTTTCGGAAATCTTTAAGCTATCAACCTTCAGAGGTATTTTATAATTTATATTAACACCAATCCAATTTATGATTTTGCCTTTATTAACACTATCATTTCCTGAATTTACATCAATTAAAATGGTATGTTTAGGAAATATTGGACTGATTCCTGATAATCTTATTGCAACATCGCACTGTACTGCGGATTCCCCATCGGATATTTCAATTGCAAGCCCGTAATCATCCAAAAATTTTTCAGCTAAAAGCTTTGCTTTATCGGTGTTTTTTGTAATAAGCGTTATGTGCCTAACCATTAAATAAAGCTTTTGTATGGTGGAAGCCGCTTCACCGCTAAGCTCATCGTCAATAATTGCAAGGGTTGCATTTTTAATATTTGCCCCTTTTAATTTAATTACCTTTGCAACTACAACCGGAAGAAGCCTTCTAAATAAGCTGTATCCATCCGAACAATAAATATTGCTAAGCTTAAATGGCACTGCATTTTTTGTGAAAATCACGGTCTGCACATTTTCCGCCATCAATTTTTTTTCAACTTTTCTTTGAGAAGTATAGCCAACTACAAATTCTAAGTTCAAATCATCCAAATAAAAATAATCAAATTTGTTCTTTTTCCAAAATTCATACCACTTATATTTTGTCAGCCGTTCTTCTTCATCTGCAATTATTCCTATTGTTTTCATAAACTCACCTCAATGATATTTATGCAAAACAAAATTATTTATTCGCCAAAATTTCCAATGCCTTTTGAAGCTGTTCATCCTTTTCCGAAACGAGAGAAATCTCGTAATCGGGCAAAATCCCCTGCTTGTTAATATCCGCACCGCTTGGGGTGAAATATCTTTCAATAGTAACCTTTACAACAGAACCGTCCGACAAAGGAATAGGCTGCTGCACAAGCCCCTTGCCAAAGGTTTTCTTTCCGACTAAAACTCCTCTGCCATTATCCTTAATAGCTCCTGACAAAATCTCCGAAGCGCTTGCGGTGCCCTCATCAACCAGCACTGCAACCGGAATTTCAATTCCTCCTGTTTTAGTTTTAAATTCTGTCCTTCTGCCACTTTTATTAACGGTGTAATAAACCATACTGTCCTTTGGAATAATACTGTCCGCAACGTTATAAGCACTTTCTGCAAGACCGCCGCCGTTGCTGCGAACATCAATTATAATCGACTTTGCTCCGCTTTCCGTAACCTTTTTAAGGTTATCCTTAAAATCCTCATCGGTGTTAATATCAAAGGATGTAATTCTTATATAACCAACACTGTCATACATTTTTGATTCTACCGTTTTTAAAGATATTTCATTACGAATAATTTTAATATCAAGTGTTTCGTTTGTATCCTTTTTAAGAATAGTAAGCGTAACCTCTGTACCTTTTTCGCCTTTCATTTTAGCGGTTGCGGCATCTAACTGGTCCCCAAAAACATCTTCACCGTTTACCTTAATAATTTTATCACCTGTTTTAATCCCTGCTTTATAAGCAGGAGAATCGTCAAATGCGGATACCGCAACAATTTTGTTATCGGCAGTATCTGCGGATACAATAAGTCCAACCCCTGAATATTTGCCTGTTATCAGCATATTAAGCCCTTCTAGCTCTTCCTTGCTTAAATAACTGGTGTAAGGGTCTCCAACTGAATTAACCATTGCACTTATAGCATCGTCAATTGCTTTCTTCTTATCAAAATCCTGATAATATTTTTCATCCAAGATGTCCAAAGTTTGAAATAGTTTTTCGCTCCCCGGAAACTTGCTTGTAGAGCGATACCCTAAATAAAGAGTAAAATATGAAGCAGTGGACAAAAATGTCATCACTGCCGTTATAATTATAGTTATTGCAATTTTTTCACCCGTTGTGCGATTTTTCATATAATGTCCATTAGCCTTTCGAGCTCACAAAATTAGAATTAAAGCTCCAAAACGCACTTACCGTGAGCCAGATAAGGCGCAAAGCGGAGCTTTGTTCAACGGAATGTCATACATTATACTATTACTTAAAATACCCCATTGGATTAACTGTGTTACCGTTTACTATAACCTCAAAGTGCAAATGCGGTCCTGTTGAATAGCCTGTGCTGCCAACCTTCATTATTGTAGCTCCACGCTTAACTGTTTGACCAACAGAAACATTTAAAGAGCTTGCATGTGCATAAAGAGTTGCCACACCGCCGCCATGGTCAATAATAACGTGATTGCCATAAGCACTGTTAAAGCCTGCCTTGATAACCTTACCATCATTTGCAGCAACAACCTTAGCACCGCTTGGAGCACCTACATCCACACCGGTGTGCAACTTATTAACCTTAAGCACAGGATGAAAACGCCAGCCATATTGAGAGGTTATATTAAAATAACCCGGCGTAGGCCATTCCATCTTTCCACCTATATATTTTGTTGTGGAGGAATTGCTCATAAGAGATTTTAATTCCGCCCTTGTTTTAGCTTCTATTGCTTCAATTTCTCTTAATGTTTTTGCAAGCTCAGATTCTGTTTTATTAAGCTTAACAATCATCGCATCGCGCTGTTTTTGCTTGGCATCCAAATTAGTTTTTGTGGAATTAAGGGATGTAACCTTTGCCACCTTCTGCCCACGCACAGCCTCTAACACTTGTTTTTTTTCCGCAATCTCTTTTTGGGATTGCTTAAGCTTTTCTAACATATCTTTATCATATGCTGCAATTTGCTTTATTATTTCAAATCTGTTTAAAAAGTCTGTAAAACTTTTGGATTGCAATATTGCCTCCAAATAACCGCTTTGACCTTCCTCATACATAATGCGTACACGTTTTTTAAAGGTTTGATATTGCTTTTCCGCATTTAAGCTTGCAACATTTAATTCTTTTTGAATATTTTCGATATTACTATTATCATTTTTTATATTTTCACTTATATTTTCAATATTATCTTCCAAAACCTTAACTTCTTCATCAACCTTCTTTTTTTCAGCCAAAACTCCCTTTTTTTCGGTTTTAACATCATCTATCTTATCTTTAATAGTGCTTTTCTGCTGCTGTTGATTTTGAAGAGCCTTCTCCAACTGGCTTTGAGAGGGAGCCGCCTGAACAAAAACAGAAAGCAAAGGCATTGCAAAAGCAATTACAAATAAAATAACAACTATTATTGCAACTATTTTCTTAGTCTTATCCTTCATCCTCATATATATTCCCCATGCCTTTCATGCTCACAAATTTTAATCGGCACCAAACCGTGAGCCGGATTTGGCACTCCAAAAATTTCTATTGCAAATTTATTAAACATGCAGATGACGGCGAAGTGATATTCCGCTACCAACAGCACCCAAAGTAATACTCATACATGCAAAATAAATGGCTAACTGCCAAAAAATCTCATTCATCGAATATAATTTAACCGCATCTCCTAAAAAATTCAAAGCAACACTTATAAAATAATTATATCCCTGCGTTGCAAGAACAAGAGAAACAATAGCACCAATTATTCCAATAATAACACCTTCAATAATAAAGGGCCAGCTTATAAAGGAATCGGTTGCACCTAAATATTTCATAATGTTAATATCACGCCTGCGGGCAAATACCGTAATTTTTATTGTGTTCGAAATAATAAAAATTGATATTACGCCAAGCAGAAGCATAAGCCAAAAGCTTATATTCTTAACAACACTCGTTACCCCAACTATTTTATCCATTGCATCCTTATTGTTTTTAACATTTGCGATATTAGGAATTTTCGAAATTTCATCAATAGATTGTGAAACGTTTTTCAAATCCAAAACTGTAACTTTATATGAATCCCTAAGAGGGTTATCATTTTCTAAACCATCCAACATAACGGCAGATTCACCCAATTGGTTTTTATAATCGATAAGAGCCTCTGCTTTTGAAAAAAACACAGCATCTTTAACATTAGCGCAAGCTTTTATAGCTTGTCCTATATTTTTAACCTCTGCCTGAGAGGTGCCTTCCTTTACAAATACCTGAATTTCATATTGAGATTTAAGCTGTGTGCCAATATAGTTTATGTTCATTGAAAACAAAATATAAATACCGAAAATAAGTAAACAAGCAGTAACAATAATGGCTGAAGCGGCAGACATTAAACCGTTTATGCAAAAGCTTTTAAAGCCCTCCGTCAAAAAATATTTAAGTGATCTAATTCTCATTGGCATAGACCCCTCTTTCTTCATCACGCACCATATTGCCAAGCTCCAGCTCGATAACACGCTTTTTCATTTTATCCACGATATTTTTTGCATGAGTAATTACAATAACAGTAGTTCCTCTGCGGTTAATATCGTCTAAAATCTGCATAATTTCATGTGCTGTTGCAGGGTCCAAATTTCCGGTAGGCTCGTCCGCAATAATAACCATCGGGTTATTAACCATGGCCCTTGCAAGGGCAACACGCTGCTGCTCTCCGCCCGAAAGCTCGTGAGGCATTGCCTTTGCCTTGTGGGAAAGACCAACCATGCTAAGCATATTTGGCACTGCCCGCCTTATTTCACGTTGTGAAGCATTCCTTATCTGCATTGCAAACGCAACATTTTCATAAACCGTTTTGCTTGTTATAAGCCTAAAATCCTGAAAAACCATACCCAAACAACGTCTGTAATAAGGTATATCCTTTCTTTTTATACAGCCAACGTCTATCCCATTTATTAAAATAGTTCCGCTTGTGAGTTTTTCCTCGCAAAGCATGAGCTTTGTCAAAGTGGATTTTCCCGCACCGGATGAACCAATAATAAAAACAAATTCACCTTTATCAATAAAAAAATTAACATTATCAAGCGCAAGCGTATTAGTTTTTTCATATAATTTGCTTACGTTGTTAAAGAAAACCATTGTTTCACGCCCTTTATAACAAAATATACCTGAATAGCATTTCAACGAAGTGGACACGCTTCCATCACTTCGTTATATGTTCAAATTATCGCTTCCTAAATATCTGTTTACCATCATAGCAACTTTAAATACAATCGCATCATCAAACTTTCTAAGGTCAAGCCCTGTAATTTTGTGTATTTTATCAAGACGGTAAACCAAAGTATTCCTATGAACAAAAAGCTGTCTTGATGCCTCGCTCACATTCAAATTATTTTCAAAAAACTTTTGAATTGTAATAATAGTTTCATCATCTAATAAATCAAGAGACCCTTTTTTGAATACTTCCTTCAAAAAAAGCTCGCAAAGCTTCGTCGGCAGTTGATAAATAAGCCTACCGATTCCAAGATTATTATAGCTTATAATTGCAAGCTCGTTATCAAAAACCTTGCCTACCTCAAGTGCAACGCAAGCGTCCTTATAAGAACGGTTTATTTCAGTAATGTTAGAAACAACCGAGCCAATTCCAATTTTAACGTTCGTCATAAGCTCCGAGCCTAATGTATCCACAATTGAAAGAGCAATTTTATCAAGCTCCTTTTGTGCAACATCTTCTTTTACTTCCTTAATAAGAACAACATCCGTTTCGCTTATGCTTATAACAAAATCCTTGTTTTTATCGGGGAATATTCCGCTTACAACCTCGTGAGCGGTAAATTCATCATTTTTGGTATGAATTAAAAAAGCCACCCTAAAAACATCTGTGTTAAGATGAAGTGCCTTTGCCTTTATATATACATCGCCGGACATAATGTTATCAATCAAGATATTTTTAACAAAGCTAATTTTATCATATTTTTCATCATAAAATTGCTTAATTTGAGAGAGCGCAACACAAAGAATTCCAACCAGCATTTGAGTAATCTCATCAGTACCCTCGCAAAAAGCCACATGCTCCGCCCTGCTTCTGGAGCCTATACGCTTAAAGCAGAATTTTTCACCTGCAACAACATCACCCGTATCCCTTGCATTGCTCAACTGATTTTCATAATTTTCGCCGATTAAATTTACGTCTGTGCATGAAATAACAACTCCTGCCGCATCTATAACCCCTGCTCTTTTCCCATTTAACGCGGATTGCATTTGGTATATTACTGTTTGAAACAGCCGACTTGCCATAAAACAGTCCCCCAATCATAAAATACAAATATACATTATATATCATACCTCTTTTGTCGAAAAAAATCAAGAACTAAATATTACAGAATGGTTACAAGTTCCATATAAGGTTGACATACAATTTTAAAGGTGTATTATATACGTGAAAGCAGGTGGATTCATTCCGCCTAAGTGTGAAATTACGCGACTTTTTGCTTAATTTCCTATAAAATAAAACCAAACAAATACCCAAAATTTTTCAAAAAAACTGTTTGCTTTTTAACGGTATTTTGAACAAAAAGGTATAAAAGGAGGAGTTTTTCTTGGACACATTCCATTATATTTGGAGGTTTATGGAAAAGCACAAGATAAAATTTATATGCGGTTTAGTGCTTGCTTTGATTTCTTCAATGCTGACCCTTGTAAATCCATATGTAATAAGGGATATTGTCAATCAAATAATCCTGCCGGCTAACCGTGATATGAACTTGCTTTTGAAATTTCTTTCAATTATGGTTTGTGTTATCGTAATTAGATCTGGAATAAAATACTTAACTTCCTACATATTCGAAAGCATTTCCCAAGATGTTGTTTTCAAGCTGAGACAGGATATGTACACAAAAATTCAAGATTTGGATTTTAAATTTTTCGACCATACCAAAACTGGAGACATAATGTCTAAAATGACGGGTGACCTTGATTTGGTTCGACATTTTACGGCATATGTTCTTTATGCCTCCTTCGAGCAGACAATAATATTCATTGTGGGCATAACTGTTTTCTTTTTCATAGATTGGCGTTTTGCACTTATACAGCTTGCGCTTGTGCCGGCATTGTTCTATTTTACTAACGGTCTCACCTCACATGTGCGCCCTGCCTTTTATAAAATCCGTCAGGAATTTTCGAAATTGAATTCTGTTGCACAGGAAAACATCAGTGGAAACAGAGTTGTTAAAGCTTTCGCAAAAGAAGCCTACGAAATACATAAATTCACAATCGTTAATGAAAATTTTTATCGCGCGCACATAAATTCATCAAAAATATGGCAGAAGTATCTGCCGCCAATTATGACTCTCGGCGGTATGTTTTATGTTTCCCTTGCATTGGTGGGTGGTCTTTTAGTTATATACGGCATAATTGATTTTGGCGAGCTTATTCTTGCAAACGGGCTTGTGTGGACTCTTTCAAACCCCATAAATTTATCCGGCTGGCTTATAAACGACTGGCAGCGTTTTTTTGCATCACTTTCCAAAATACGCGAGCTTATGGACGAACAATCGGAAATAACCTCGGATAATTACTCAATCAAAAAGGATATAAAAGGAAAGGTTGAATTTGATAAGGTTCATTTCAGCTACGATAATCAGCACACCCTTCAAAATATTTCCTTTAAGGTGTACCCGGGGCAGACGGTAGCAATAATAGGCCCCACTGGCTGCGGAAAATCTACACTGGTAAGCCTTATTTGCAGATTTTATGATGTAACATCGGGCGTTGTAAAAATTGACGATACAGATGTTCGTGATATTAACATCAGAACATTAAGAGAAAAAGTTTCGGTTGCACAGCAAGATATTTTCCTCTTTTCCGATACAATAGAGGGCAACATTGCATACGGTGTGCCAAAAGCAACCTTAGAAGAGGTTATAAGGGTTGCAAAAATTGCAGATGCTCACGAATTTATTTTGTCAATGCCGGAAGGGTACGACACAATTATCGGTGAACGAGGAGTAGGCTTATCAGGCGGTCAGCGTCAGCGAATTGCCCTTGCGAGGGCGCTGCTTAAAAACCCATCAATACTTATTTTGGACGATACAACCTCAAGCGTGGATATGGAAACAGAGCACGAAATTCACAAAACACTTCGCTCCTATTACACAGACAAAACAACCTTTATAATTGCTCACAGAATTTCCTCGGTAAAAAACGCAAACTTAATTTTAGTAATGGATAACGGAAGTATAGTTGAAAGAGGAACCCACAACGAATTAGTTGCACTTGGCGGAAAATATAACGAGGTTTTTGAAAACCAATTCGGAGATTTCAATAACGAAATGGGGGGCGAAGCATAATGGCACGCAATAAATTTGATGTTGATGAAGTATTGGAAAGCTCCTTTAACACAGATATGCTAATCAGGCTTTTAAACTACATAAAGCCATATAAATCGGAAATAACAATAACTGTAATAATAATGATTATCGCAAGCTTCTCCGCACTTTTAACACCCTATTTCGTTCAGGTAGCAATGGACGATATGATACCGAATAAAAACATTAAAGGATTAATAATATTATCCTTGTTATTCATATTAAGCTTAATTGTAAACGCAATCTGCACAAAATATAAAATGAGGATTATGTCCTTTGTGGGAATGGATATTGTGTTTAATATAAGGCAGGATTTATTCTCACATCTGCAAAAGCTGCCTTTTTCATATTACGATAGCAGACCTCATGGCAAAATTTTAGTGCGTGTTGTAAATTATGTAAACTCACTTTCCGATTTGCTTTCAAACGGAATTATAAATTTAATAACAGATTTATTCAGCTTAATCGTTATAATAGGCTTTATGCTTTACATAAACGTTCACCTTACGCTATTTGCCATGGCGGGGCTTCCACTGCTTTTAATTGTGGTGTTCTCCATAAAAAACAAGCAAAGGCGTGCGTGGCAGCGTTATTCAAACAAAAACTCAAACATAACGGCATATATCCACGAAAGCATTTGCGGCATTAAGGTTACTCAATCCTTCGCCCGAGAGGAGGAAAACATAAACATTTTCACAGAGCAATGCAAGGAAAATAAAACAAATTGGATGAAGGCAAAAATGATAGAGGTTGTACTTACTCCTTCTATCGAAATTATATCAATTCTAACGGCAAGTCTTTTATACATCGCCGGAATATTCTGGCTTAAGGAAGCTATAACAATCGGTATCTTAATTGCATTTGTCAGCTATTCAAACAGGTTTTGGCAGCCGATAATAAATATCAGTAATTTTTATAATGCCATCATAACAAATATGGCATATTTGGAAAGAATTTTTGAGGTTATGGACGAGGAACCTTTGGTTACAGATACAAAGGATGCCACACAAATGCCGCCTATTAAAGGCGACGTGGAATTTAGGGATGTAACTTTTTCCTATGACAAAGGGCACGTTATACTTAAAAATCTTTCCTTCAAAATTAAGCAGGGTGAATCCATTGCACTTGTAGGACCTACCGGTGCAGGAAAATCCACAATCGTTAATCTTATCAGCCGTTTTTACAACATAGACAGCGGCGAAGTTTTAATCGACAGAACGGACATAAGCAAGGTTAAGCTTAATTCATTAAGGTGCCAAATGGGCGTTATGTTACAGGATACATTTATATTTTCAGGCACTATAATGGACAACATAAGATACGGCAAATTAGATGCAACGGACGAAGAGGTTATCGAAGCCTCCAGAGCGGTGTGCGCCCACGCGTTTATATCCGAATTTGAAGATGGATATTACACAGAGGTAAATGAGCGAGGCTCAAGATTATCGGTAGGGCAGCGTCAGCTTATATCCTTTGCACGAGCATTGCTTGCAAACCCTAAAATTTTAATTTTAGACGAAGCAACCTCCAGCATTGATACCGAAACAGAAATTGCACTTCAAAAAGGGCTGGATACCTTGTTAAAAGGCAGAACCTCCTTTATCATCGCTCACAGATTATCCACAATTAAGAATTGTTCAAAAATAATGTATGTGGCAAACAAGGGCATTGCCGAATGCGGAACCCATGACGAGCTTATGCTTCAAAAAGGATTGTATTACAACTTATATCAATCCCAGTTTTCATTTATCGAATCCATATAGCATAAAAAGGCCGTGTTTCTTAAATACAGAAACACGGCTTTTTGATAATTTAAAACACCACTATTTTTTGTTTTTTGCTTTGGATATTGCATAAATTACAACTGACAAATATATAACAACAGCCAAAACAAGCAATATCAAAATTGTTTTAACTATTTTAATATTTAAAAACCACAATATGCTGTTAAAAAAATATTTTACGATATTTATGTTCAAATCTGCGGAAGCCAGAAGGTTTACCCTGCCGATTGTTTTACCTAAATAACTATATTCAATATTCCCAATAATATCTCCCTTTTTAACAGGAGCGCTAATAATTGATGGAACATTCATCTTTTTTTCGATACTGCCTATATTATCATCTTTTAGAATTAACCCTTTTAACGCATTAGCTGTATATAGCACCAAATGCCTGTCCGAAGCAGAGTTTTTAACCTTAACCTCATACACCAATTCATCCTGCTTAACAATGTTTTTAATAGCAAAATCATTAAAACCATATTCAAACAAATTCTTCGCATCTACCAATGAATAATTAACATCCTGATCCAAAATAGAATTAAAAACAATACAGATAAACTCGGAATTGCCTTTTTTCGCAGTCACCGCAACGGAGTACCCCCCTGCGGAGGATGAGGTTGTTTTCCCTCCCTTTGCGTATTGATATATATATTTTGTTTCTAAATATCTGCTTAACAAATGATTATTAGTCCATAAAATCTTTTTAGGCGAAGTATTAGTGGGCGGTATTATTATATTTCTGGAATTCAAGATATCCATCAACGGTTGCGTTTTATATATTTCTCTAAAAATAGCAAGCATATCCAAAGCGGTTGTGAACTGATTTTCGTCATGAGTGCCGGTTACATTAGTAAACTGAGTGTTTTTAAGGTTCATTTTCTTAGCCTTTTCGTTCATTTGAATAACGAAATTATCAGTGCTTTCACTGCAAAAAATCGCAAGCACAATTGCAACATCATTCGCAGAGCCTACAATCATTGCGGCAATTAAATCACCCGATTTTATCTGTTCGTTTGGCTTTAAGTTTAATGAAGGCTCAAGAGGAGATGTTAAATCCTTAATATTTTCCGGAACGGCAACAACAGTATCCATCCCGATTATTTCATAAGCAACCAATGCCGTAAAAAGCTTGGTCAGCCCTGCGGGATAGACCTTATCGCCGGGGTTTTTATCGAAAATAACCTGCTCGCCCGTTGCAGATGCCAATATTGCAGATTGCCCTTTAATCGCAGGAGCTGCGTATACAATTGTATTTAAACCAATAACAAAAACAATTAAAAATAACAGCTTTTTCGTCGTAATCACCCCTTATTTGACATTATATATGATTATGAACAATTTGTAAACATATTGCTAAAATTATTGACTATTTAAGGAAACAATGATATTGTTACTGTGTAAGTTATTAAAAAGAAAGGTAGATTTTTTTATGAAGAAAACATTGTGCATAACTTTGGCGGCTATTATGACAGCAGGCACTGTTGCTGTACATGCTACATCACTTGTTAATTCCGGCACTAAAAAAACCATTAAGATACCATCAAAAATTATATGTGATATAAGCAAATTAGGAGTATCAACTCAAAAAGAAAAAGGTCGCACCTATAAATTTAAAAAGAAAAACATCGAAAATGCAAAATTAAAGAACAACAACTATTATTGGGCTGAAATGCCGGATGAGGCAAAAACAATCGCAGGTGAGATTAAAGAAATCGAAAAGCAAATGAAGCTTGCATCATCTGAAATATGCGAAGAATTAAAGATTAAAACAGATGAACTTAAAGCAAATCTTAAAACAGATGAATTAAAGGGCGAACAAAAGAAAGAATTATTCAAAGCTTTTAATACGGAAAACAAGCAATTATTCGATAAAATAGACGAAATAAGAAAGCCTTTTATGGAACAAATCAAAGAAAAGCAAAAGCAAATTTACGAAATAGTAAAAGCAAAACGTCAGGCACAACAAAATACTAATTAATTAAATTTTATATATCATTGCAATCCCCCTTAATGTAAGGACAAAAATTTCGTCCTTACATATTTTTTATGTTTTTTTAGGTTAAAGTATTGAATTTTTCCCAAATGTGATATATAATAAAATAAATGTGCGCCCGTAGCTCAGTTGGATAGAGTGGCAGACTTCGAATCTGCGCGTCGGGAGTTCGAGTCTCTCCGGGCGTGCCATCAACAAAACTGTCATAAACCTAATATAAATAGAGGGGTAAGACGGTTTTTATTTTTTATCTTTAACCAAATTATACAATATTTCCCTTAAGAGGTGATACAATGGATTACATAATCGAAAACATAAAAACAAGCATTAAGCATGAATGTGATGTGCTTGTTGCAGGAGGGGGCATATCAGGAATTTCAGCCGCATTGGCCGCCGCAAGAGCAGGCGCAAAGGTTATTCTTTTGGAAAGGGAATATATCTTAGGCGGCCTTGGAACTGCAGGACTCATCACGATATATCTTCCTCTTTGTGATGGAAACGGCAAGCAGGTTAGCTTTGGAATAAGCGAGGAATTGTTAAGATTATCAATCAAGCACGGTGCCGAAGCGGATTATCCAATGGCTTGGCTTGAAAATGGAACAGATGAGGAAAAAACCTATGGACAAAGGTTTTTAGCACGCTATAATCCGCATATGTTTGCAATTTTGGCAGAACAATTATTAAAAAGTGAAGGTGTTAAAATTTTATATGGCACAGCTGCTTGCGCTGTTGATATGCTTGGAAGCAAAATAAATTCCGTTATTGTTGAAAATAAATCGGGACGAATTGCAATTAAAGTAAAATCTGTTGTTGATACAACCGGAGATGCAGATATATGTAAATTTGCAAATGCAAAAACAAAATTATTTGAGCAGAAAAACATTCTTGCGGCATGGCACTACTATATAAGCAACGGCGAGCTAAAGTTGAGAATGTTAGGCGCTTCGGATACTCCGGATGAATATAAAACGGAGGATACCGAAAAGCCACTTGTTTCCACTCGGTTTGAAGGTATAGAAGGCAAGGAACTGAGCGACATGGTTCAGATATCCCACGATTTTATAATAAATGATGTATTAAACCATCGCAAAACCGACGAAAGCCACACACCCGTTACTATACCTACAATACCTCAAATCAGAATGACAAGAAGGCTTGTTGGTCTTTTCACCCTTGATGACAAGCAATCCTTTACAGATTTTGACGACAGCATCGGAATGATATCCGATTGGAGGAAACGAGGCCCTGTGTATCAAATTCCGTTTAGAACCTTATATGGAGCAGATGTAGATAATTTAATTACAGCAGGCAGAAGCATATCCGTAACAGATTCCATGTGGGATATAAGCAGGGTTATTCCTGCATGTGCCGTTACAGGGGAAGCAGCCGGCGCCGCAGCTGCACTTTCAAATGATTTTAAAAGCTTAGATATTTCCATTTTGCAAAAACACTTAATTAAAATGGGCGTTAAAATAAAGTAATCATCAAAGCTACTGCATTTTTGCGGTAGCTTTTTTGCACAAATTATGCACTGTAAGAATTAAGCAATTTATTATAACATATATATAAAAAAGGAAAGAGGTGATTAAATCTGAAGATATTTATTGATGCAGGACACAATTATTCAGGTGCGGATACAGGCGCACAAGGCAGCGGGCTTAAAGAGCAAGACATTACACAGCCTATCGGAACAAAGCTGGGCAATATACTAATTAAGTATGGGATAGAAATCAAATATTCCAGAAACAACTTAACCGATAATGTAGGCACCACCTTAAGCGAAAGTATAAACAAAAGAGTTAGCATGGCAAATGTTTGGGGAGCGGATTATTTTATATCAATACACTGCAATGCAGGAACTAAAACCGCAAAAGGCACAGAAACACTGATTTATGCCAAGGGTGGAAATTCCGAAAAACTTGCTGAATTGGTTAATTCTAATCTGGTTAATTTAGGGCTTACAAACAGGGGCGTTAAAGTGCGGACAGATTTGGGAGTTTTAAAAAACACAAATATGTCTGCCATATTGATTGAAACGGCATTCATTACAAACGCAAATGATGCAGAATTTTTAAGATTCAAACAGGATGACATAGCACATGCCATAGGAAGTGCAATACTAAAATATTTGGGGGTTAATATGGAAGATAAAATCACAACAGTTGAACAGGCATTAGATAAAATTATTTCAAAAGGGGTTGACACGGATAAAGATTTTTGGATTAAGGCGTGTGATTATGATACATATCTTGATAAACTGCTGATTAAAATTGCAAATGTAATGTAGCACAAATGATACGCAAAAAGAAAACCACAAGGGCGAAAACCCTTATGGTTGCTGGTTACGAGTAAACCTATAAGCCGAGTTCTGTATTTGACGACCATCTATCTAGGCGATATATCTCTATACCGCTCAAGCCACCCTTCGAGAGATATGACGGGCAGTCCTCTCAGTCGGTGTTGCTCCGGATGGGGTTTACATAGCCGATTAGTCACCTAACCGCTGGTGGGCTTTTACCCCGCCTTTCCACCTGTACCACCAAATGGTGGTAGTTTATTTCTGTTGCACTATCCTTAAAGTTACCTTCACTGGGATTTCTCCAGCACCCTTGCCCTATGGAGCTCGGACTTTCCTCGTTAACGCAATACGCTACCGCGATCGTCTGGCTTACTCGTATTTTATAAAGCTTTCTTTTTTAGAAGAAATAATAATTTCCAAATCACAAAATTCTGATTTTAAATAATCATATAACTTCTGGCAAACTATATTTTCTGTTTCAAAATGCCCTGCATCTATTAAACAAATGCCATTTTCCTTTGCATATTGCGAATGGTGATATTTCATATCCGCAGTAACATAAACATCTGCCCCGGCTCTTATAGCTCCTGCGCAGAAATCTGCACCGCCGCCGCCAAGAACAATAATTTTTTCAACTAATTTATTTTTATCGCCAACATATCTTATACCCTGACAGTTCAAATTCTTCTTAACAAAGCTTAAGAACTCACCAAATGTACACTTTGCAACCGTGCCTATTCGCCCTAAAAGCTGTTCCTTATCATCAAGGGTAACGGATGTTACATTTTCCAGCCCCAAGCTTTGTGCAAGAGCATCATTCACGCCGCCCTCACAGGTATCTAAATTAGTGTGGGCGGAATAAACAGAAATGTTATTCCTTATAAGCTTTAAATATTTTTTATCATTAATGCTTTTTATTGGTGAAAAAATAACAGGATGGTGAGTTATAATTAAATCCGCACCCGCTTCTATTGCTTCATCAATTCCGCAATCATCTGCATCCAGCATTATAATAGCCTTTTTAACTTCAGCATCAAAAGAGCCAATTAAAAGACCCACATTGTCAAAATCCGCCGCAAGGTGCTTTGGTGCTAATTGTTCAATTTTATTTGCAATATCAATAATCTTCATAATTTTAAAAGTTCCTGTTTAAATTTTTCAAGCTGGGAATAACGTATTTTAGCATTTTCCCCTTCACTCTTTGAAAGGCTATTTAGCATAACGTCAATCGAACCCACTTTTTTTGATATATATTCACCAAACAGAGCATCACCATTTTCAATCAACCTTTTGCCAACATAATAATGAATATCTTCCGAATATTCCTCGCTTCCAATTTGAGCAACTATTATATTATACAGCTTTTGCTCCTCTTTTGCAAGCAATTCGTTAATGATTTTAAAATTATTGGCATGTAAATATTTCCGAACCTCATATTGAGCCGTCATAGGCTGTAAAATTATCGTTCCTGCCTTGCGAACAGCCTCCGCACATGCGGATATTATATCGCAGATTAATCTGCCGCCCATGCCTGCAATAACGATTACATCCGCACCTTCAATTTTCTCAACCCCGCTGCACACAACAACATCAATATTTTGTGAAAGCCCGTGCTTATCAATATTTGACTTTGCTATCATTGCAGGACCAACAGCAACATCCGAAGCGATTGCCCTTTTCGCAATGCCCCTTTGAATAAGATATATCGGTATGTATGCATGGTCCGTCCCAATATCTGCAACTAAATTGCATTTTGGAACAAGACCGGCAACAGCAAGCAGTCTGTTTGTTAATTTTATCATTAATCTAAATAATCCTTCAATTTTTTGCTTCTGCTTGGGTGTCTAAGCTTTCTTAAGGCTTTTGCCTCAATCTGCCTTATACGCTCACGAGTAACCTGAAATTCACGTCCAACCTCTTCAAGGGTACGCGCCCTTCCGTCATCAAGCCCAAATCTTAACCTTAAAACCTTTTCCTCACGAGATGTTAGTGTGGATAAAACATCCACAAGCTGTTCCTTTAAAAGAGTGAATGAAGCAGCCTCCGCAGGTGCAGGAGCATCATCATCGGGGATAAAATCACCCAAATGACTGTCCTCCTCCTCCCCTATGGGTGTTTCAAGGGAAACAGGCTCCTGAGCTATCTTTTGAATTTCACGAACTTTTTCAAGAGGAAGCCCAATTTCTTTGGATATTTCTTCGGGGGTTGGATCCCTCCCCAACTCTTGTAATAATTGTCGTGAAACCCTGATAAGCTTATTTATTGTTTCAACCATATGAACGGGAATTCTGATAGTTCGGGCTTGGTCTGCAATGGCACGGGTTATTGCCTGCCTAATCCACCATGTTGCATAGGTGCTGAATTTATAGCCTTTTTGATAATCAAATTTTTCAACAGCCTTGATAAGACCTAAATTACCCTCCTGAATTAAATCCAGAAACAGCATACCACGCCCAACATAACGTTTTGCTATGCTGACAACAAGCCTTAAATTAGCTTCTGCAAGGCGACGGCGTGCCTCAATATCTCCCTCACTCATTTTTTGAGCCAAGTCCACCTCTTCGTCAGAGGAAAGCAATGGCACCTTACCGATTTCTTTAAGATACATTCGAACAGGGTCGTCAAGGGAAACACCTTCAGGTATGGTTAAATCAATTTCTTCTTCAACCTGCTTTAATTCTTCCAATTCATCATCAATATTGCCGACAACCTCTATACCGAAATTCTCCACATTTTCATAGACTTTTTCGATTTGGTCCGGATCCAGTTCAATATCTTCCAAAGTATCGATAATTTCCTTGTAAGTAAGCATACCTCTTTTTTTACCGCGTTCCAAGAGTTCCTTAATTACCTGTTTTTTATTTTCGGTACTATTATCACTCATTGAACCTCACCAGCCTTCACATTATTTTCCAAGTAATTCATTTATTTCCTCCAATTTATCGGATTGTGTAACCTCGCTGTTTGCGAGAGTTTCAAATAACTTTAATTTCCTTTGATAATTCTTAATTATGTCAACAGCCTGCTTTGCACCAAGCTGTGGGTTATCTATGTTTTTATCGTCATACAAAATCTCCGCAACCTCCGCACTTTGCGGCATTTGCGAAACAATAAGCTTTGCATCGGGCTGCATACCCTTTTGTCGAATTGCATATATGTTATCGAATAATTGCCTGTGAAGCCCCTCAGAAAAATATTCTGTGCTTAATTCCTTCAAGAGTTCCACCGCAATTTCGTTATTGAAGCAAAAAATGTTAAGTAATATTTTCTCTGCCTGATACAGCCTTATTTTCTCTAAATTATTGCCTTTAACCGCCCTTACCGAGGGCTGTCCTCTAAATTCAGAAATTTGATGTTTTTTTTGTTTGATTAAGTTAAGCCTTTCAACCTCTCTCAATATGCTTTCGGCGGAAACACCTGTTTCCGATGCAATTTTGTTCGCGTATATTTCACGCTCCACAGGGCTTTTAATGTTAGCAAATTCACTCGCAATTTCGTTTATATAATTAACCTTATCCTGTGTTATTGATAAATCATATTTTTCTTTAAGCTTTGCTATTTTATATTCAATTTGAACCTTAGAATTTGAAATAAGCTCCTTAAATGCGCCTACCCCGTTATTTTTGATATATTCATCAGGGTCCTTGCTTCCTGCCATTGTAAGCACACGAACGTTTAAGCTTTCGTCAGCCAAAAGCTCAATAGCCCTTCGAGTCGCCTTCTGCCCCGCTTCGTCACTGTCATAAGAGATTACAACCTCCGGCTTCATCCTTTTTATTATACGAGCCTGCTCAAGTGTCAGCGCCGTTCCGAGAGTTGCAACAGCATTTGTTATGCCGTTTTGATGAAGTGCGATAACATCCATATATCCTTCAACTAAAATAAAGAAATCTTCCTTTGAAGCCTTAGCAAAATTAAGACCAAAAAGGTTATAGCTTTTACTAAATGCGGCCGTTTCAGGAGAATTCAAATATTTAGGCATAGAATCGTCCATAACTCTTCCGCCGAAGCCGATAACGTTTTTACGCACATCAATTATGGGGAACATAAGCCGATTACGAAAACGGTCGTATAAATTTCCGTTATCATTTTTGCCAGCCATACCGCTTGCCACTATTTGCTCATCGGTGTATCCTTTTTCACGCAGGAATTCAATAAGAAGGTTTCCCTCCAAGGAATAACCTAAGCCGAATTTATTAACGGTATTTTGAAAAATTTGACGCTTCTGAATATATTCCATAGCCTTTACGCCTTTTTCACCAAAAAGGTTACTATAAAAAAATCTGCCCGATTCTGCGTTAATTTTATAAATAAGCTGCCTTGCTTCGGTTGAAATACTGCTTTGACTGCTGTTTTCGGGAATATCCAAGCCAACCTTTTCCGCAAGATACTTAACCGATTCGGTAAAATCCAAATTTTCAATTTGCATAACAAAGTTGATGACTGTTCCGCCCTTTGCACAACCAAAACAATAAAACAACTGCTTGTCCGCAGAAACGTTAAAGGACGGAGTCTTTTCATTATGAAATGGACACAATCCCTTCATAGTGCTGCCGCTTCGTTTTAGTTTTACATAATGGGAAACAACATCAACAATATCATTTCTATCTATAACTTCCTGTAAAAATTCGTCAGGAAAAAATGACGGCATATCAAAATCCTTTCAATAAAATTGCAATATTAAAATTTTACTGCTCAAAATATAATATTCGACATAACATTTTAAAATCCTCTTTTTTATTTATTAAAAGCATTCAATTACATACACAATTGCCAAAAAGGACTTTTTCATAGAAATATTATTGCCAAATATGTAATTATAATACATTCCACGAGCGTGGAACGAATATTTCGTTATATTTATGTATGGCATATCTATCCGTCATGCCTGCAATATAATCGCACACATTACGGTGAGAGTCCTCACAAACACTGTCAGCAGGAAGCTCTTGCTGATTTTTGATAAAATATTCATATAGGCTTTTAAGTATGCCCTTTGCCTTGTATTCCTCACTTTTTGCGGTGGAATTCGTATATACATTTTCCGTCATAAAACGCCGAAGCTCCATCATTGCCTCCTCAACCTTTGGTTCCATTGATATAACAGGTTTTTCACTGCTGCTTCTTATAATTGACGAAATCATTTTATTTATACGCTCCGAATGCTTATATCCCAAAATTTTTAAGCATTCATCAGGTAAATCCCCAGCTTTAAGCACTCCGCCACGCAGAGCATCATCAATATCGTGGTTTATATATGCAATTCTATCCGCATATTTAATAAGCTGCCCCTCCAGTGTGTGAGCCACGTTTTTCCCTGTATGATTTGCAATGCCGTCACGAACCTCCCAAGTTAAATTCATGCCCACTCCGCCCTCTAATTTTTCAACAACCCTTATGCTTTGCTCATAGTGTTTAAAGCCATAAGGGCATATTTCATTTAAAATATCCTCGCCAGAATGACCAAAGGGGGTATGCCCCAAATCGTGACCTAAAGCTATCGCCTCAACCAAATCCTCGTTAAGGCAAAGAGCTCGCGCCATAGTTCGTGCCACCTGCGCAACCTCCAGCGTATGGGTAAGGCGTGTGCGGTAATGATCTCCCTCCGGAGTGATAAAAACCTGTGTTTTATGCTTTAAACGCCTAAACGCCTTGCTATGTATAATCCTATCCCTATCACGCTGAAATTCCGTCCGAATATCACAGGGAGGGATAAACAAATCCCTGCCCCGTGTTTTATTTGAAAATGTTGCAAATTCACTTAAGAAGCAGCTTTCTCTAAGCTCACTTTTTTCTCTTATGTTCACTTCTTCACCTCGTTAACCAATCTTTTCGCCATTGAATAACAGCGTGATATTGCAAATTCATCTTTCTCCGGAGGTCTGACAGCACAAACACCATGATGTCCGCAATCAAATTCTTCGTTACCACTACCGACTACAGTCATCCCCTGAACCAATGCCATTGTGTGCATTGCTTTTAATGTGGTTTCCTGACCGCCAAACCTTGATGCTCCTGTGGAAACACAGCCGCAGGGCTTGCCGATTAACGCTTTTTCTCCCCTAATTTTACGGGTTTTATCAAAAAACGCTTTAAGCTGAGCGGATATTGTTCCAAAATATACAGGGCTTCCCATAACAACAGCATCTGCCTTTTTCAGCTTGTCAAATGCCTCCTCCAATGCTGTTCCGCTGTAGCAGGTCGCATTGCAGGGATTGGAGCAAACTATGCAGAAAGGGAATTTTGCACTGCTCAGTGCCTCCGAAACGTTTATAATTTCAACCTCCGCACCCTCTTCGGAGCATTTATTCAAAACTGTATTTATTAAAAATGCCGTTCCTCCATTTTTATTTGGGCTTCCGTTCAAACCAATAATATACATAATGACCATTAGCCTTTCAGGCTCACAAAATTTTATGAAACTTTGACCTACGCCAAATTGCGAGCCGGATAAGGCGTATAAATGGTCATATGCACCTATGCGTTTCGCCTAAGGCGAATATCGCAGGTGCAATAAATTCAAGAGGTAAGTCTAAAAGTTTCTTTCAGACTTTTACTTTATAGAATATCTTATTATATAATATATTCTACAAAAATCTTTTTTTTCCTACTATTTTAATTATTTTTATGTTATAATATTTGCATTGAATGGAGGAGATTTAATTTGAAGGAAAAAACACCAAACGAAAGCGAAATCACAATGTCCGAGCTAGTTCTGCCGAATGATACAAATCTGCTCGGAAATTTAATGGGCGGCAGGCTGATGTATTGGATGGATATTGCAGGCGCTCTTGCCTGCACAAGGCACGCAAACAAAATGGTTGCAACCGTTGCAATGAATGGAATGGTTTTTAATCACTCCATAAGAATGGGCGAAATGGTTTTAATAAACGCTAAGGTTATTTATGCAGGCACAACCTCCATGGTTGTTTCGCTTAAAGTATATGCGGAAAATATGCAAACAGGTAATATTGTTACGACTAATCAAGCACGCATGACCTTTGTTGCGGTGGACGAAAACGGTAAGCCGACGCCTGTTCCAAAGCTTCTCCCTCAAACAGAAGAAGAATGGGAAGATTATAAAATGGCAAAGGAAAAAACACAAAGCCGCAAGCAAAACACAGATTCTTGACAAAATTTGCATTTGAATGTATCATATTATTAAAAAACACAAAGGAGCTTACAAAATGGACAAAGAAAAAATAATTACACGTATAACAGATTGCGGAATCGTTGCTGTTGTTCGTGCAGAAAATGCAGACCAAGCAAAACGCATCACAGATGCGTGCATTGAAGGTGGCGTAGTTGCAATTGAGATGACCTTTACTGTGCCTTATGCACACCATATTATCGAAGAAATTGCAAAAACATATAAGCCGGAGGATATAATTTTAGGCGCAGGAACTGTAATGGATAGCGAAACAGCGCGAATCGCAATTTTATCGGGCGCTCAATATATAGTAAGCCCATATTTTAATGCAGATGTTGTTAAAACCTGCAACAGATACAGAATTGCCTCCATGCCCGGCGCTATGACCATTAAAGAGGTTGTTGAAGGAATGGAAGCAGGCGCAGACATAATTAAAATATTCCCGGGCGAAGCATTTGGCCCTAAAATAATAAAAGCTGTTAAAGGCCCAATTCCATACGCAAAGCTTATGCCAACAGGCGGTGTGGACGTTAATAACGTGGGTGAATGGATTAAAGCAGGCGCTGTTGCTGTTGGAGCAGGCGGAGCGTTAACCGCAGGTGCAAAAACAGGCGATTATGCTTCGATAACCAAATTAGGAAAAGAATTTATACAAAAAATCAAGGAGGCAAGAAACTAATGAGCGACAAAGTAGTTACTTTCGGTGAAATAATGTTAAGGCTTCAAACACCAAATTATCAAAGATTCATTCAGGCACAGGGCTTGGACGCATCATTTGGCGGAGGAGAGGCAAACGTTGCTGTAAGCCTTGCAAATTATGGCATGGATGCACATTTTGTTACTAAATTACCAAAAAATCCGATTGGTGATTGGTGTATTGCAGAGCTTCGTAAAAACGGAGTGGAAACAGATTATATCTCCCGCGGTGGGGAACGTGTGGGAATTTATTATGTGGAAAAGGGTGCTTCCCAGCGTGCATCATCTGTTATTTATGACAGAGCTCATTCTTCAATATCAACTGCTGTTGCCGAGGATTTTAACTGGGACGAAATTTTTGCAGGAGCAAAATGGTTCCACTTTACGGGAATTTCACCTGCTATTTCTGAAGAAGCGGCGGAGTTAACCTTAATCGCCTGCAAAAAGGCAAAGGAATTAGGCGTTTCGGTAAGCTGCGATTTAAACTTCCGCAAAAAATTATGGTCAAGCGAAAAAGCAAACGAGGTTATGTCCAAGCTTATGCCTTATGTTGATGTTGCAATTGCCAACGAGGAGGACGCAGAAAAGGTTTTCGGAATTAAAGCGGCAGGCACCAACATTACAGACGGTCATTTAAGCGATGATGGATATAAAGATGTATGTAAGCAATTAGTTGCACGCTTCGGCTTTAAAAACGTTGCAATAACTCTTAGAGAAAGCATTTCGGCTTCTCAAAACAATTGGTCTGCACTTTTATATGACGGAACAGAATTTTATAAATCAAAAAAATACGAAATGACGATTATAGACCGTGTCGGTGGCGGAGACAGCTTTGGCGGCGGACTTATTTACGGACTTATGAGCGGATATTCAATGCAGGATACAATTGAATTTGCCGTTGCGGCATCCTGCCTTAAGCATTCCATAGAAGGAGATTTTAACTTAGTTACTGTTGAAGAGGTTAAAACCCTTACAAAGGGCGACGGCTCCGGCAGGGTTCAAAGATAATTAATTAAAACACACTGTTATACTAATTTCAATTTAAAATGCTATAAAAGTTTGCGAGATAATTTTTTGTTAGGCAAGGCGCAGGTTCTTTTGAATACTTTATGTATTCAAAACGGTTCTGCAACGAAGCATAACGGAAAATTAGCCGTAGAATAAATAGTCATTTTAATTGAAATTAGTATTAACCTTTAAACGTTAACAGTGTGTTTTTTATAGCTTCCTAAATTTTTATAAAATGATGTTTTATATTCAACCAATTCCAATGCTTTTTTTATATTTATGTTTTGTGTGTTTCCATCAATATCAACAAAAAACAGATACTTTCCTAAAACGGTTTTTTGCGGTCTCGATTCAATTCGTATCATATTTATTTCGAAAATATCAAATATAGAAAGTATCTTATAAAGAGAACCCGGTCTATCGTCAACACTAAAAACAATTGAGGTTTTATCCCTTTCGCTTGGCTCCGCACCGCTTCTGCCGATAATAATAAAGCGTGTGGTGTTGGAATTATTATCTTCAATTCCGCTTTCAATAATATTTAGCTTATACATTTTTGCAAGTTTTTCGCTGCCTATTGCGGCGCTTCCTTCCTCTTCCAAGGCAAATTTCGCCGCATCGGCAGTGCTGTTTGTATATTCAATACCAATTCCACTTAAATTTTTATTTATAAATTTTGCGCACTGGCCCACAGGCTGTGGGTGTGAATAGATTTTTTTGATTTTAGAAATTTCCGTGTTAGAAAGCAGGTTATGATGCACGCCAAGCAAAAATTCCTCTGTAATTACAAGGTTTTTGCTTTCTGCAAGGGCGTCCAGTGTTGTGTTAACAGCCCCTTCAAGGGAATTTTCTATAGGCACAACAGCGTAATCTATCAAAGCATTATCAACCCCTAAAATCAAATCTTGAATTGAGGAAAACAAATGCTCTTCGTATTTAGCATTCAAAAAAAATTTCCGAAGCGCCAATTGAGAAAACGTCCCACCGGGGCCTAAACAGCCTATCTTCATATCGTTCTCCCCACTGCCTGTGCAATCGGTTTAAGCTCATTCATCAGCTTGTTATAATCCTCAGGACACAGAGATTGTTCACCATCACTCATAGCATTTGAAGGATCCTGATGAACCTCGATTATCAGACCGTCCGCCCCTGCGGCAACTGATGCCTTAGCAAGGGAAGGCACAATATAAGAATGCCCCGAAGCGTGGCTTGGGTCCACTATAATCGGAAGATGAGATTTTTCTTTAATTACTGCAACTGCGCTGATATCCAAAGTGTTTCGTGTTTCTGTTTCATAGGTTCTTATTCCACGCTCGCAAAGAATAACGTTTTCGTTGCCCTCACTCATAATATATTCAGCAGCCATAAGCCATTCGTTAATGGTGGCGGCAAGACCTCTTTTTAAAAGCACAGGAGTTTTTAAAGAACCAACCTCTTTTAAAAGACGGAAGTTTTGCATATTTCGCGCGCCGATTTGCAACACATCAACATATTTATGAACAAGCTCCACATCACGAGGGTCCACAACCTCGGTAACCAGCTTAAGCCCGGTTTCAGCTCTTGCGGCATTCATGATTTTAAGCCCGTCCTCCTCTAAGCCTTGAAACGAATACGGTGAGGAACGAGGCTTATAAGCACCGCCCCTTAAAATATCCGCACCATATTCCTTAACTCTTCTTGCAATTTCTAAAAAATCCGCCTCACCTTCGATAGCACAAGGGCCTGCCATGGTAACAATCTTTTTACCGCCTATTGTAACCCCATCACCCAAATCAACAATAGTAGGAGTTTTATATATCTCCTTGCTTGCAAGCTTATAAGGTTGCATTATTGGCATTATGCTTTCAACACAATCCATTGCAAGAATAATGTTTTTATTGGCACTTCGCTTATCACCGATAGCTCCTATAATCGTTTTAATTTCACCATAAATAGGGTGAGTTTGAAAGCCAAGCTCTTTAAGCTTATTTTCCACCTTTGCGCACTGCTCTTTAGTTGCACCTTCTTTTAAAACAACAATCATTTTATATACACCTCGCTTCTTTATTAAATTATATATACTAAATCAGTTGTTTGTCAAGTTTAACATTTACTAAAAAAATATAAAAATAATACTTAATTATATTCCATTTTTATTTTTTTATGGTATAATACATTTAAAAATATCAATCGAGGTTTTTGAAAATGAGAATGAGGAAAAAGAAAAACGGTGATATTCGCCTTCAAAGCTGCGGCAGCCTGTGGGTGCAAAACCCAGCAGATTTAAAGGGAAAGTGGCAAAGCGTCTTTGAAAAAACCGCTCCGCTGCATATTGAAATTGGTTGCGGAAAAGGCGGATTCATTATGCAGCTTGCGGCGCAAAATCCGGACATAAATTATGTGGCTATTGAAAAATCAATAGATGTACTGGTTCTAGCAGTGGAAAAAGCAAAAAATAGTGATATAAAAAATGTTAAATATATATTGGGCGATGCATTCTTCCTTCTTGATGTGTTTGAAAAAAGCGAATGCGAACGAATATATCTTAATTTTTCAGACCCATGGCCGAAAAATAGGCAATCCAAGCGACGCCTTACATACCACACTTTTTTAGAAATTTACAGAGCGATTTTAAGCAAAAATGGGCATATTTATTTTAAAACAGATAATAAGAATTTATTTGAATTTTCGCTGAATTCTTTTTGTGAAAATAATTATTCACTTAGAAACATCACATTAGATTTGCACAACAGCAGTTATGAAGGAAATATTATGACGGAATACGAAAAATTATTCAGTGAGCAAGGAATGCCAATTTATAGGCTTGAAGCAAGACCAATGGCGAACGCATAAAGCGTTCGCCATTATTTTTTAAAACAAATCATTTTTAAATAGCATAACACCTGTTATAGCAGTTACCACAAGTGCAAAGGATGCCACATACCAAAAGCTTGCAAAGGGCAGTGCGGAAACATTCATTCCGTAAAAGCTGGCTATCATCGTTGGCAATGCCATTAAAATTGTTATGGCGGTAAGCCGTTTCATTACTATATTTAGGTTATTGGAAATAACCGATGCAAAAGCATCCATCATTCCGCTTAAAATGCTGCTGTATATATTAGACATTTCAATTGCCTGTTTAACCTCAACAAGCACATCCTCAAGCAATTCCTGGTCTTCCTCATAAAGCTTGATAAAGCGCCCTCTAAGCACCTTTTCAAGGGTTACTTCGTTAGATTTTAATGATGTCGAAAAGAAAACAAGGCTCTTTTCAAGGTCCAAAAGCTGAATAAGTTCCTTATTTTTCATAGAAATATGAAGCTGCTTTTCCACATAATTGCTGATTTTATCAATCTGCCTTAGGTATTGCAAAAACCTTGTTGCAACCTTATAAAGCAATTGAAGCAAAAATCTTGTTTTAAGGTTTGTATAAACATTTTTAACCAAGCCTTCGGAAAAGTCCTTAATAACAGAGGTTTCTTTTAAAGAAATGGTTAAAATAGCATTCGATGTAATAATAATACCAAGGGGAATTGTGCTGTATGTTACAATTTTATTTTCCTTCTGAGCATAAGGAACGTCAATAAGTATAAGGCTCTGGTCATCCTCCGCCTCAATACGGGAGCGTTCCTCCTCGTCAAGTGCGGCACGAACAAAATCGTTATCTAAGGAAAGTGTATTTACAATATAATTAAGCTCATCCTCAGTAGGATTTATTAAGTTAATCCAGCAGTCGTGTTCAATTTTATCAATGGGCGTAATATTCCCATCTACTGTTTTGTAAAAGTTTATCATTGGTATTTTCTCCTTTTGAATTGCACCAAAAATTAACCCAAAAGCGAGATTTTTGGTTACAAGTATTTTGTATGTAGTTTCTACTTAAAGGGTCTGTATCCATAATCTCACCTCCAAAACAATATAATAATATTGTAATACTTAAACAGCAGTATGTCAACTAAATTTTATAATAAGCCCCACATTATAAAAGTATAATGTGGGGCATTAAGCCTACGGTATTAAAATTTGTTTTCCTTTTACCAATTCACTTTCACTGTTTATATTGTTGGAACTCATAATATTTTCCATTGTTGTGTGATATCGTTTTGCAATGTCCCACATACGGTCGCCCTTTTTAACGAAATATATTTTAATGCAGCTGCTTGGCTTTTCCTCCTTCATTTCCTCCTCGCTCTGCATAATATCTGTTATGTAATCAACGTTGTCAACACAAATTATACGAACGCTAATTCCTATTATAAACCGCAAATCAACCTCGTGACCCATACTTATATTATAATTTATGTGTTCTATATCCACGCTTACATCACAAGTCATATCCTCGCTTATGTTATCCACATTTATATACTGGCTGAATTTATGCTCATGCTTATGCGCACAAAGGGGATGGTCTTTATCAGAAGATGTATATAAAATATGCGTATCGATGACACCCTCCACAATAACCTTGCCCATTTCAATTTTTGTGTTGGATATATATGGCTTTGCAATAACGTTATAAACCTGCATAATTTCTGGCAAATCAGCAGGAATGGAGGCTAAATCTTTTAGTGTTGCCTGAGCCTTTACATCAGCCACCACCCTGTTTATTTTATCTGATTGTCTGGATATTAAAAACGGCTTTGTTATACAATAAGCATCTTCAATAATATCAATGGGTGTTTCGGAATAAACAGTTGCATTTGCAATTAAGGTGCACTCCAAATTTATAACACGGCTGTCTCCGTCGCTGTCCTCGTCCGCCTCATAAAACAGTTGATTGTTATTAAGATTCACCCTTGCGGACATTTCTTCGGTTGCACCCTCCGCCTCCAAAATTTCTGTAAAAGGAACTTCGTTTTCCATTGTCTGTATGTCATTTTCACCCATATCGCCAAGGTAAACGGTTGTAACATTCAAATTTCCCTTTAATATTATTTTATTATTAACCAACTTTGTTTCTTTATCTTTAATCTTAACATCAAGAGATAGTATATTTGAAATGGAAGGCTTGCCCGAAGGAAGCTCCAGCCTGTCTCGTATTGCAATTTCTTCCATTGAATGAGCAACTACGCTGTACGGCTTAATGGTTTTGCGCAATACCTCGAAAGGAATATCCCCCTTAATATCTGTTGGAATAAAGGATTCAACCTTGCTTGTTACATTAACATCTATGCCAATTAACACTTTCACAAACAGCTTTCTGCTGTTTACAATAGTGTAATCAATATTTTCTATATCCGATTCAAGCTCAATATCCATATTTTCCATGGCACCGTCTGCATCCATCATATGAGAGAATGGTTCAGTGAAAACAATACATTTAATGTTTCCGTCATCGCCGATATATAATATATTCATATGAACCTTCCCGTCCACCGAAACCTTATCTGCAGAGCAGGATTTATTGCCTATAACTACATTTGCGTTAACCTGAAGAACTCTTGAAATATCCGGCTTCACGTCCGGAACTATTATATCCGCCTCGCAATATGCGTGTGAAAATGCTGTAATGCGTGTTTCACCTATACATATCGTCTCCTTGTTTAACTCTATCATAATATAATCCTCCCTATTTTTGTCTATGTAATATATCTATGAGCTTGGTCTTTTCAATATGCTATTTTTATGATAAAATAGTAGAAAATATTAAACGAGGTTTTGAAAATGATAATAAAAACACCGGCAAAGGTGAATATAACACTTGATATTAAAGGTAAACGAAGTGACGGATACCATGATGTTTATATGATTATGCAGGAAATTCCATTGTATGACATTATAACAATAGAAAAATCCGATACCATTGAAATTAAAAATAATCTTCCCTATCTGCCCTGCGACGAGCGAAATATTGCATATAGAAGTGCAAAGCTTTTTTTTGAGCATACAAAAATTCGGGGAGGAGCTTATATACATATTGAAAAAAACATACCTGTTGGTGCAGGCTTAGGGGGCGGAAGCACAAACGGCGCCGGAGTTATTATGGCTCTTAATGAAATGTATAATGCCAAATTAAGCTTGAAAAAATGTATGGAGTTGGGCGCACAAATCGGAGCAGATGTTCCATTCTTTATGCTTGGTGGCACCTGCCTTGCCGAAGGGCTGGGAGAGATTTTAACTCCGATTGCACATCTGCCGAAATGCTTTATGGTGTTGGCAAAGCCGCCCTTTTCCGTCAGCACAAAATTGGTGTATCAAAGCCTAAACCTTGAAGAAATCAATAAAAGACCAAACACTGATGCGGTAATTTCCGCCTTAGAACAAGGAGATTTAAAAACAATTGCGAAAAATATGGTTAACGTTTTGGAAACCGTAACCATAAAAAAATATCCAAAAATAAATGAATACAAAAAAATAATGCAAAGAAGCGGCGCGCTTGGTGCTTTAATGAGCGGAAGCGGCTCTACTGCCTTTGCATTATTTGATGATTTTAATAAAGCCAAAAATTGCAGTGATACCTTAAAAAAACAAACAAAAGATGTTTTTGTGTTGGAAATATAACCTATGCGGTTATCATTGTACCAATTCCTGTGTCAGTAAAAATTTCAAGCAATATACAGTGGGGAATACGCCCATCAATAATATGAACCCTTTTAACACCTGCATCTATCGCATCAATACAGCTTAAAGTCTTTGGTATCATTCCGCCGCTGATTGTTCCTTCATCTATCATATTAAATATGCCTTTTTGGGATATTTCATAAATAATTTCATCACTGTCATCACTTTTTTTAAGTCCGCTAACATCGGTTAAAAGCATCAGCTTTTCTGCCTTTAATGCAGCCGCAATTGCGCCTGCAACAGTATCCGCATTTATGTTATAGCTTTCTCCGTCTTTGCCGATTCCGATAGGTGCAACAACAGGTATAAAAGCATCATTTGCAAGCATCTGCAAAACCTCGCAATTTATCTTTGTAATTCTGCCCACACTGCCGATGTCCACATCCTCGCCGTCTACTGATGTCATCATCTTTTCACATTCTATAAGCTTTCCGTCAATTCCGCAAAGCCCAACAGCATTGCCCCCCATTGTGTTTAATAGGGAAACAATTTCCTTGTTGGTTTTACCTACAAGCACCATCTGCGCAACCTCCATTGTTTGTGGGTCTGTAACACGAAGTCCGTTTACGAATTTGCTTTCAACCTGATATATTTTCAATGCTTCTGAAATATCAGGCCCTCCTCCATGCACAATTATGGGATTAACACCAACATATTTAAGCAGGGTAATGTCCTCCATCACCTTATTTTTAAGCTCCTCGCTAATCATTGCGTTGCCACCGTATTTGATAACAACCGTTTTGCCAGCAAGACGTTGTATGTATGGCAGTGCCTCTATTAAAATATTTGCCTTATCAATATATTTCTGCATAATACCCTCCTATAAATAAAGTGGTGGTGTGTCTATCCCTGTTTTTTCATCAATTGCAAATAAAATATTCATATTTTGCAGTGCCTGCCCTGCGGCGCCCTTAATAAGATTATCTAAGCAGGAAACAACCACAACACGGTTAAGCCGTTCATCAACCACAATCCCGATATCAACAAAATTAGAGGTTGCAACATGGTTTGTTTCAGGCAAACTGCCTTCATCATAAACCCTTACAAAATATTCATTATTATAGTATTTTTTAAAAACATCAATAATTTCCTTAGCCTTATATTCACCTCTCAAATTTGCATAGCAGGTTGAAAGTATGCCACGTTTTATAGGCATTAAATGAGGTGTAAAGGAAAGAGTTATATTTTCCCCCGCAATCAGCGAAAGCTCCTGCTCAATTTCAGAGGTGTGCCTGTGTGTTGCAATTTTATAAGCCTTTATATTTTCCGTACATTCACAAAAATGCAAATCAAGTGATATTGCACGCCCTGCGCCTGTTGCGCCCGATTTTGCATCAATAATAATGTTTTTAGTATCAATCATCCTATTTTTAAGCAGCGGAGCAAGCGCAAGAATGGAACAGGTTGTGTAGCACCCCGGATTGCCCACAAGATTTGTTTTGGCAATATCGCTTCTGTGCAGCTCACAAAGCCCGTAAACGGATTTTTTAAGCAGCTCGGGTGAGCTGTGAGGCTCTCCATACCATTTTTCATAAACGCTTTCGTTTTTGTAACGATAATCTCCGCTGAAATCAATAACCTTAATACCCTTTTCCATAAGCTGAGGTATCACTTCCTTAGATGCGCCATGGGGAAGTGCCGTAAACGCAATGTCAACATCATTGCACACCGCTTCAACATTAAGCTCCTCCAAGGTTATATCCAGCACATTTTTAAAATTCGGATAAACCTCCTCAAGCTTTTTTCCTGCATAACTATTCGAAACAAGATGCATAATTTGCACTTGTGGGTGCAAAACCAAAAGCCGTACAAGTTCAATCCCTGCATATCCTGTTGCCCCTAAAACAGACACTTTAATCATAATAGCCGTATTCCTCCTTCATAAAACTAAACTCATAAAAAATGAATATATATTCTTAATAAACATAACTATTATATAGCAAGTTTAATAATATTGCAAGTTGCAAATTATCTTTTATTATGATAAAATAATAAAAAGGAAGTGAGATTATGGAGAACATCACGTTTTTTTGGATTTTTGCCGCGGTTGTATTAGCCCTTGTGGAAGCGGCAACAATGGGTTTGGTATCCATATGGTTTTGCATTGGAGCAGTGGTTGCAGCAGTTGTTTCTGTTTTTGTGCCATCAATGATTGTTCAGTTTGCCGTATTTCTGGTGGTATCTGCTGTTATTCTTGCGGCTACTCGCCCTATCGCAAAGCGCATTAACCAAAAAGGGATTATACCCACAAATGCGGACAGGATTATCGGCAATGATGCAATTGTTATCTTGGATATTAACCCGATTGATAATTCGGGGCAAATTAAAACAGGCGGGCAAATATGGTCTGCCAAAAGCTTAAACGGTAATATAATTGAAAAAGATACAATTGTTACAGTAACCTCCATTGAAGGGGTTCGTGCAGTTGTTAAAATTAAAAAGGAGGAAAGTTAAATGCCATTTTTGTTGATACTGCTGTTTTTATTAGTTGTTTTAATTGTTGCAAACGTAAGGATTGTTTCCCAATCCTATGCGTATGTTGTGGAACGTCTGGGAGCTTACCATTCCACTTGGGCAGTTGGCTTGCATTTTAAAATTCCCTTTGTGGAAAGAATTGCAAAAATCGTAGTTATGAAGGAACAGGTTGTGGATTTTAAGCCTCAGCCGGTTATAACAAAAGATAACGTAACAATGCAGATTGATACTGTTGTTTATTTTCAAATAACAGACCCAAAGCTTTTCGCTTATGGTGTGGATAATCCTATGAGCGCTATTGAAAATTTAACCGCAACAACCCTTCGTAATATTGTGGGCGAGATGGAGCTTGACCAAACCCTAACCTCCCGTGATATTGTAAACACAAAAATGCGTGCTATATTAGATGAAGCAACCGACCCTTGGGGAATTAAAATTAACCGTGTTGAGCTTAAAAATATTTTGCCTCCACGTGAAATTCAAGATGCAATGGAGAAGCAAATGAAGGCAGAGCGTGAAAGACGTGAATCCATACTTCGTGCAGAGGGTGAAAAGCGTTCCGCTATATTGGTTGCGGAGGGTAGCAAGGAATCTCAAATCTTAAATGCAGAAGCAGAAAAAATATCCGCCATTTTGCGTGCGGAAGCTAAAAGAGAAACACAAATCAGAGAGGCAGAAGGTCAGGCAGAAGCAATTTTAAAGGTTCAACAAGCCACTGCCGAGGGCATCAAGCTAATTAACGAAAGCAAGCCGAGCGAGGCTGTTATCGCCATAAAATCTCTTGAAGCATTTGCAAAAGCGGCAGACGGAAAGTCAACAAAAATTATTATACCGTCAAATATCCAAGGTATCGCCGGGCTTGCAACAAGCATTAAAGAGATTATTACTGAAACAGAAAAATAAAAACAGAAAGAGGATAATTTATGTCAGGGCATAACAAATGGTCTACAATTAAACATAAAAAAGGAAAGGCGGACGCACAGCGTGGCAAGATTTTTACTAAAATAGGTCGTGAAATTGCTGTTGCCGTTAAAAGCGGAGGGGCTGACCCTGAAACAAATTCCAAGCTAAAGGATGCAATTGCAAAAGCAAAGGCAAATAATATGCCGAACGATACAGTGCTTCGCAGCATCAAAAAAGCATCCGGCGAAGGGATGTCCGATAATTTCGAGGAAATAACATATGAAGGCTATGGCCCCTGCGGTGTTGCTGTTATAGTGGAAACTCTTACCGATAACAGAAACAGAACTGCCGGAGATATGCGCCATTATTTCGATAAATTCGGAGGGAATTTGGGAACAAACGGCTGCGTTATGTTTATGTTTGACCAAAAAGGTGTTATTGTCATTGAAAACGATGGCACAATTGATGAAGAAAAAATTATGATGGATGCGCTGGAAGCAGGTGCGGAGGATGTTGAAGCATCCGATGAATGCTTCGAGATTACAACGGCAGTCAGCGATTTCTCAGCCGTAAGGGATATACTTGAAGTGAAGGGTTATTCCTTTGCAATCGCCGAAGTTCAATACATACCTCAAACCGAAACAACCCTTACAGACGAAAAGGATGTTTTAATGATGAACAAGCTGATTGAGCACGTTGAAGACAGCGACGATGTTCAAAACATCTGGCATAACTGGGAAAATTGCGACGAATAAACATACTTTAAAATATGCCATACTTTAAAAAAGTTGTATATATGTATTGACATATTTCATTATTTTAAGTATAATATATTCTATGTTAGGTTTTGTACCTATCATACCGCATACATTTGCCAGTAGCGGAGGGAGGGAAAATTGTGTCAGAAATCAGAGTTAAAGATAACGAAACATTAGACAGCGCACTTCGTAGGTTTAAAAGGCAATGCTCAAAATCGGGTGTTTTGTCTGAAATCCGTAAAAGAGAGCATTACGAAAAGCCGAGCGTGAAACGCAAAAAGAAATCAGAGGCTGCAAGAAAGCGTAAGTTTTAATTAAAAGGTGGGTTTTTAGTGTCTCTTAAAGAACAACTAATGGATGATTTGAAAACAGCAATGAAGGAGAAAGACACTGTTCGCAAAAATACCGTTCAAATGGCTCGCGCAGCTGTGTTACAAATCGAAAAGGATAGCCGAATTACCCTTGATGAACAAGGTGTGTTGGAGGTTATTTCAAAGGAAGTTAAAAAACGCAGAGACGTCCTCCCGGATTATGAAAAAAGTGGCAGAGCAGACCTTATCGAAATTTTGAACCGAGAAATAGATGTTTTGCTTGCTTATTTGCCGCAGCAGCTTTCCTCGGAAGAAATAGAAGCTATTGTTAAACAAGCAATTGATGAAGTTGGCGCCACATCAATGAAAGATATAGGAAAAGTTATGTCGGCTATTATGCCTCGAACCAAAGGTCGGGCAGATGGTAAAATTATTAACGAATTAGTTAAAAAGAATTTATCATAAATAAAAGATACTCACTGTTTTGTGAGTATCTTTTTTATATAAGCACCATTCAAATGCCAGTGGTACATCACTAAGTTTTAGTGGTAGATTGTTAGATTTGCATACCATACTGTTTCGGAGTTACACCGCTGATTAATGCCTATTTAACTGGATTTACCATAATATTCACATCCCTTCTATTATATATGCTTTTTTCAAATTAGTTAACTAACTTGAAAAATCTTCCTCCAATTGAGCAAGCTCCTCTAAGGTTTTAACAACTATTCCGGATTTAAACCTTTGCCTGTCAAACTCACGCATATTGTTAATATCAATATTTAAAATACGTTCGGGCGCTGCGTTTTCATCTGTAAAAACCGCAATTTCTCCTTTATATTCCTTAACAACATACGAACTTTCCTGTGTCTTGGTCTCTACCTGCACATTTTCTGCCATTCTTTGTATTGAAATTCCAAGCTGAACCAAAGCGAAAGAATAGGCAGAAACTAAAATCAAACTGCAAATTGCATATAGAATTGCTTTTTTAGACAAACTAAAAACCTACCTTTAATTACTAAATTTTTAGTATATTATTTCCAATAATAAAGCATAATATACTTAGGGAAAGCTGACTAAATTATTTTTTATAGTTTTTTGCAAAAAACTATTGACAATTTGGCAAAAAGATGGTATTTTTATATTAGTGATTAGCACTCAATGTTAACGAGTGCTAACAAGACGGGGGGTGATAGCTTTGAATTTAGATGAACGGAAGAAAAAAATACTCGGCGCGATTATCGATAGTTACATCCAAACAGCAGAGCCTGTTGGCTCCAGAACCATTTCAAAGCTTCATAATTTGGATTTAAGCCCCGCTACAATCAGAAACGAAATGGCAGATTTGGAGGATATGGGTCTTTTGGAACAGCCACACACCTCTGCCGGCAGAATTCCTTCACATTTAGGATACAGAACCTATGTAGATCGTCTAATGACGAAATATCAGCTTACCAACGCAGAAATAAGCAAGCTTCACTCTCTTATGGAACTGCAAATCGCAGAGCTTGACACACTTGTTAAGGAAATAGCAAACATCTATTCAAGGCTTACAAACTATACCGTTATCGGTATATCTCCTGCCTTAAACAAGGGATACATTAAAAATTTTCATATGGTTCCAATTGACGAGCACAGCGTTCTTTTAATCGTAGTTACCGATAACAATATAGTAAGAAACAAGAAAATTACATTTGATATGCCTGTTGATTCGGCACTTGCATCCAAGATTTCCGACATTTTGAACGAAAAATTAGCAGGTGTAACAAATGATAATATAAATTTAAGTATAATAACAGAACTTCAAGCAGAAATGGATCAACACCAAAATATTATTATGCCCATACTGAATTTTATCAACGAATGTATAGAATCCATGAATGATGCAGATATATTTTTGGGAGGCGCTTCCAACTTGCTCAATTTCCCTGAATACAGCAATGTTAAACGTGCAAAAGAATTATTGGAATTTTTAGATAACAAAAATAATCTTCACAAAGCAATGGCTATTGGGGAAAATCAAAAGGTTAAAATTATTATCGGCAGTGAAAACGAAGCGTTAGAGCTGCACGATTGTTCTGTTGTTCTTTCTACGTACTCATTAGGAGGTGTGGCGGTAGGAACAATAGGTCTTATAGGTCCTACCAGAATGGATTATTCGAAGGCGGTGTCAAATCTGGAATTTTTTACACAACAGCTTGATAAATTAATTCCAAAAATCGATACGGAGGGTGAAAAATGACAGATAAAGAAAACATACAAGAAGAAGAATGCACAACAATAGAAGAAGCGGTTAAGGATGAAGAAAATATCCAAAGCAAAGAATTGGAAGAAGTGGATATAGAAAAAGAGCTTAATGAAAAATACATGAGATTACTTGCTGAATTTGATAATTTCAAAAAGCGTACGCAAAAAGAGAAGTGTCAAATTTATACTGATGCTGCAGCAGATGTAATTGAAGCAATAATCCCATTTATTGATAACCTGCAAAGGGCGTCAAATATTCAGCCTGAGGGTGAAGAAGCCAAAAGCTTAATTGATGGTATTAAACTTATGCAAAAACAATTCGAGGATGTTATTTTTGGACTTGGTGTAAGCGAAATTGAATCGGTGGGCAAAACCTTCGACCCTGAATTTCACAACGCAGTTATGCACGTCGAGGACGAATGCGAACCGGCAAATACAATCATCGAAGAATTTGCAAAAGGTTATAAATATAAAGAAAAAGTTATAAGACATTCAATTGTTAAAGTAGCGAATTAAAATTATAAACTAGGAGGAAAAGATTATGGCTAAAATTATAGGAATTGATTTAGGAACAACAAATTCATGTGTAGCAGTTATGGAAGGCGGAGAGCCTGTTGTTATACCAAATGCTGAAGGTGCCAGAACAACATCTTCTGTTGTTGCATTCTCAAAAACAGGCGAACGCTTGGTTGGTCAGATTGCAAAACGTCAAGGCGTAACAAATCCGGAACGCACAATATCGTCTATCAAACGTGATATGGGTACGGACAGACGCATAAGCATCGACGACAAAAAATATTCACCCCCTGAAATTTCTGCAATGATACTTCAAAAATTAAAGGCAGATGCGGAAAGCTATTTGGGCGAAACAGTAACACAAGCAGTTATCACTGTTCCTGCATATTTTTCCGATGCTCAACGTCAAGCAACTAAGGATGCAGGTAAAATTGCAGGTCTTGATGTACTGCGAATTATAAACGAACCTACAGCGGCGGCTCTTGCTTATGGGCTTGATAAAGACCACGACCAAAAAATAATGGTTTACGATTTAGGCGGAGGAACCTTCGACGTTTCTATCCTTGAAATTGGAGACGGTGTTTTCGAAGTTTTGGCAACTAGCGGTAACAATCGCTTAGGCGGCGATGATTTTGACGAAAAAATTGTTAACTTCCTTGCAGAAGAATTTAAAAAGGAAAACGGTGTTGATTTAAGAAACGATAAAATGGCGCTTCAACGCTTAATTGAATCTGCCGAAAAAGCAAAGATAGATTTATCTGGCGTTGCAACAACTAACATAAACCTTCCATTTATAACGGCAGATGCATCCGGTCCTAAGCATTTGGACATAACCCTTACTCGTGCAAAATTCAACGAAATCACAGCAGATTTAGTTGAAAAAACTATGGAGCCGGTTAGAACTGCTCTTAAAGATTCAGGTCTTTCAGCAAACCAAGTTGACAAGGTGCTTTTAGTTGGCGGTTCCACAAGGATTCCTGCTGTTCAAGACGCTGTTAGACGTATCATAGACAAAGAGCCTACAAAAGGCATAAATCCCGACGAATGCGTTGCAGTTGGTGCAGCAATTCAGGGTGGCGTTTTAGGTGGAGATGTTAAAGGTCTGTTGTTATTAGACGTTACACCTCTTTCACTTGGTATCGAAACAGAGGGTGGCATCTGCAACAAAATCATCGAAAGAAACACAACAATACCAACTAAAAAGAGCAGAGTTTACTCCACAGCGGCAGATGGTCAAACAAGCGTAACCATTAATATTCTGCAAGGCGAGCGAGAAATGGCTGCATACAATAAATCTCTTGGACGCTTCGAGCTTTCAGGCATACCACCGGCACCTCGCGGAGTTCCTCAAATCGAGGTTACCTTTGATATTGACGCAAACGGTATCGTTAACGTTTCCGCAAAAGATTTAGGAACGGGTACACATCAGAAAATCACAATCACCGCAAGCTCTAATTTGTCGGAAGAAGACATTGACAAGGCAGTTAAAGAGGCAGAAAAATTTGCGGATGAAGATAAAGCATATAAAGAAAAAATTGATACAAAAAACAATGCAGAGCATTTAGTTTATCAAAGTGAAAAAGCGCTTAAAGACATTGGCGATAAAGTTTCAGATGATGAAAAATCGGCGGTTCAAACCGAAATTGATAAAGTTAAGGAATCTTTAAAGGGCGATAATACAGAAGCTATCAAAGCGGCAACAGAAGAATTATCTAAAAAATTCTACGAGATTTCCGAAAAGCTTTATCAGCAAACACAGGCTGAGCAACAGCCCGAAGGCGGCGCAGAGCAAGCAGGAGAAGACAAAACAGTTGATGCTGAATATACTGTTGATGAAGAAAACAAATAATTAAACTGAGGGTGGGGGATTTTACTCCACCCTTAATCTTGAAAAGGGTGAATGTATTTTGGCTGAAAAAAAAGATTATTATGAGGTTTTAGGCGTCAGCAAGGATGCCAGTGTTGATGATATAAAAAAAGCATACAGAAAAAAAGCAAAACAATATCACCCTGATTTAAATCCGGGTGATAAAGCCTCGGAGAAAAGCTTTAAAGAAGCAAACGAAGCTTACGAGGTTTTAAGCGACAGTGATAAAAAATCCCGTTATGACAGATTCGGCCACGCAGGAACCGACGAAAGCGGAGCATACGGGGGCGGCGGAGCATACAGCGGATTTGGTGGCTTCGGCGGCGGAGATATGGAAATTGATATTAACGATATTTTCGGCTCATTCTTTGGAGGAAGCACACGAACCCAAAGGCATGGCGGCCCGCAACGAGGGGCAGATATAGAACAATCTGTTGTTCTATCCTTCGAGGAAGCGGCAAAGGGCTTGGAAACTGACATAAACATCAGTCGTTTTGAAAATTGCAGTGAATGCAGCGGCTCCGGTGCAAAAAAAGGAACGACAACTGAAACCTGCCAAACCTGCCACGGCACAGGTCAAATCAGACATCAACAACGCACACCTCTTGGTGTATTTCAAAATGTTGCAACCTGCACAACCTGTGGCGGTGAAGGAAAAATTGTAAAAGAGCCTTGTGAAAAATGCTCAGGCAAGGGTCAAACACGAATAACACGCAAAATAAATGTTAAAATTCCTGCCGGAATTGACCACGGGCAAACATTAACCTTGCGTGGCGAGGGCAACCACGGTAAAAAAGGAGGCCCTGCCGGCGATTTATACATCACTGTTTCTGTCAGACAGCACAGCATATTCACTCGTAACGGATATGATGTTCACTGCATAGTTCCAATCACATTTATTGAAGCAACCTTGGGGGCGGAAATAGATGTGCCCACATTAAGCGGTAAAATGAAGCTTAAAATACCCGAAGGCACACAAAATGGAACGTCATTCCGTATGCGTGGCGAGGGTATTCAAAAATTAAGAAGCTCTGCCAAGGGCGACCAATACGTTAAAATTGCCATTGAGGTTCCAAAGCAATTAAACTCCAACCAGCGCAAGCTTTTAAGAGAATTCGGCAATTCATTGAATCAAAATAATTTTGAACAGCAAAAAACCTTTTTCAAAAAAATGAAAGAAACGCTGGGACTATAAATATGGAAAATTTTAATCAAATTAAAATAACAACCAACAGAGAAAATGCAGAAACCTCCACAGCGGTTATGACGGCTATGGATTTTATCGGCGGTCTTATGATAGAAGATTTTTCCGATATTGAGCTTTGCAAATGGGATTATGTTGATGAAGAGCTTATTCAAAAGGATAAGGATATAGTTTGCATCAGTGGCTATGTTGCCGAAAGCGAAAGCGTTATTCCTTTTATAGAGCGGCTTCGACTTCTTCTTCCTCCTACCGATAAAATTGATATTATTTTCGTTAAGCAGTGCGATTGGGCAAACAACTGGAAAAAATATTATAAGCCCATTCGTGTAGGCAAAAACATCGTAATAAAGCCATCTTGGGAGAAATACGAAAAACAGGAAAACGATGTTATAGTTGAATTAGACCCTGGCATGGCATTCGGCACAGGCACCCACGAAACCACCAGAATGTGTATGCAAATTTTAGAAACGGTTACAAATTCGCAGAAAACCGTTTTGGATATTGGCTGCGGAAGCGGAATTTTATCTATCACAGCCCTTCTTTTAGGCGCAAAAAGCGCATTCGCAGTGGATATCGACCCTATGTGCATTCCAATTGCATATGAAAATGCTAAGATGAACGGAATATCTAAGGATAAATATACCGTCATTTCAGGCAATGTTTTGCAGGAGGATTTAATCAAAAACCAATATGATATTATTGTTTCAAATATAATTGCGGATGTTATTATACCTCTTAGTGCATATGTGCCACAGTTTATAAAGGACGACGGCGTGTTTATATGCTCCGGTATAATCGACAGCAGAATAGATGATGTAAAAAAAGCACTGATAGAAAACAACTTTAAAATAATCAGTGAAATTAAAGACGGCGAATGGTTCGCAATTTCCGCAAAGAATTACAGTGCGTAAAATATTATGTAAATAAATATGAAAGCAATCCTCCTTAGCAAGAATTATTATATAAATAATTTTTACTAAGGAGGATTTTCTATATAAAAATACCAAAAGACTTAATCAAAAAATTAGTGACAAAAGAAAATTTCACTAGTAAAATTGATATTTTGGAAACCACTTAGATGGTCTATATGGTTAAGTGTAGCACGTTCATTTCTTATATTATCTCGGTCACTTTGTTGTATCTAACACGAATGTTTTAATTATCACATATATTATATTATAGGAGGATTTAATATGATTAGTGTGTTAACGTTAACTTATCAGCGCCATTATTTGTTAGAGGAAGCCATTGAATCTTTTCTTCGCCAAGATTTTTCGGGTGAATCTGAGATGCTTATTATTAATGATAGCAATAAAGTTGAGTATGTATTTGAGCATCCCAAAATTCGAATTATAAATTCAAAAGAACGATTTCCATCAGTAGGGCATAAGCTTAAATTCGGATTTTCTCAATGTAAATATGATAATATATACCGTCTTGATGATGATGATTTAATGGCTCCTTGGGCATTGAGGCATACGTGGGATGACATTATTGCTCATCCTCATTATGAAATTTATCGAAGTGATGGTCATTATTTATTTGAACACAATATGTTTAAAGGAATATCCAGTAATGTTAATAATGGAAATGTCTATACAAAAAAATATTTGTCACGTATTGAAATTCCCGAAAAAAGTTTTGGTGAAGATTACGCAATGACTTTTAATTTTAATGCTAATATTTATGTATCTCCTCGTGAGCAAAAAACTATGATATATCGTTGGGGCATGAGTACTTATCATATCTCCGGAATGGGTAACAAGAGCAATGATACTATAAATGAATGGACTGATAACATAGTTAAAACAGGAGCAAAGGAAGGAAAAACAAGGCAAGAGGAAGGTTCGATTATGCTCCGCCCACATTTTCAAGAAGATTATTACAAGCATATTCAAATTTATTAAAATCTATTATTTAAAAAGTATGACAGCATGTGAATAATCCAATTCCTAAAACCTTGTCATACTTTATACATTAATATGAACAAGCTTCTTTTTATTGACATAAATCATATAATAATTTAGGAAATACAAATTATATTAGTCTTTAAAAGGAGGGTTAAATTAATGAAGGTTGCAATTCTTACTATGTTTAATGGTATTAGTAATACATATTCGCTTGTTAATGTTGTTGCTGAACATTTAAGAATGTTATTGGATGCGGGAGTAAAAACCAAACTACTTGTTTCTCAGGATTGTTCTGATAGTGAAAGAAAAGGCATATTTGCCGATGAACGGATAGAGTGGGTTAAGATAACCAACAGGCTGAATGATAAGCAAATTGAGTGGCATGACTATTCTCAGCCTGACGGGCAAGTTCACGAAACTTTTTTTGATGAAGTAGATGTTGTTGCTGCTGATTTGGAGGCTAATCTGTCTGATGTTGATGTTTGTATTATGCATGATATTCACTATCAAGGCTGGCATTTGATGCATAATATTGCAATTAGAAAGGTTCAGGAAAAATTAAAAAACATAAAATTCATTGCAATCACTCACTCTGCGCCTGTTAACAGACCACCTAATACAAAATGGCCATTTTCGTGCCGATATTCCCCAATGCCAAATACGACTTATGTATATCCTACACATTCCGGAATATCAGCGCTTGCCAAGCAATATGATGTACCTGAAGGCAGATGCAGTGTTATTTATAACAGCTTGGATTTAATCTCTTTAATGAGCGATGAGGTTAAATCAATTCATAGTCAGATAGATTTACTTAGTGCGGATATTTTGATTATATATCCGGGCAGATTCACTACGGGTAAAAAGTTCGAAAAAGTTGCCGCATTGGCAGGTGCTATCAGAAAGAAAACAGAATTATCTGTTAAAGTAGTATTTTGTGATTTTCCATGCATGGATATCAGCCCAGTGACGTATAAGGCTGCAATAAGAAAAATAGGATGTTATTATGGATTGAGTGAGCCGAATATTGCCTTTACAAGTGATTTAGGCTATCCGCAAGGCTTTCCACGAAGCGGAGTTTTTGAATTATTTACACTATCTAATCTCTTTATTTGCCCATCTTATTCAGAATCATTTGGGCTGACTGTTATTGAAGCTGCGAGCAGGGGTAATTTTTTAGTTTTAAATGAAGCAGTTCCGGCCCTTGAAGAACTGGGCAAAAAGCTTAGAGCGTATTTTATGAGGTGGGATGCGCGCAACTTTGGTTATGACACAAAGGAAACCTATAAACCGTCTGAGCAGTCTTATTTAGAGGAAAACGCATTAAAAATAGCTGACCTTATGAGGGATAATTCTGTTCTTTATGCTAAAACATTTTCACGGCAGAAATTCAGCCCACAATGGGTTTGGTACAACCAATTATCTCCTTTGTTGGAAGAATAAGTAAATGGCTCCCAAAATTCAGGGAGCCATTTTGTAATCATACAGCTAATTTCTTTTTCATAACTGATGATTCCAATGCTTTATTTAACTATTGTTGTACATAAATTTTAGCATGAGCTGCCAAATAAATTGTCACTCCTGCAAACGCACTTACATCAATATCCTCAAAGGTGTAGGTCCCGAAGAAACCACCGGGTGAATATTGATACGTGAATTGTCCTGGAGCGCTTGTTGTTGGAATTGCATTGCTTACCTCGAGTTGCACTTCAGACATAACATAAGGAGAATCAGTTGTAAATGTTACATCTATGGTATTGCCATTACGAGTGACAACTACTGATCCAATGTCATCGTAATTATTGCCCAGTCCAAGCACAACAGATTTTGTTGTTTCGCCATCAGCTAAAGTGAAGTACTGAGCATTTCCTTCTCCGTAACCAGTTCCAACTCCCCAGGCAGAGCCTGCTTCAGCATAGCTTGTGGTAGTTGTTGTAGTTGTTGTACTGGTCGTAGTAGTTGATTCGGTTGTCGTTGTAGTCGACTCAGTTGTAGTCGTTGTAGTTGACTCAGTTGTAGTTGTTGTAGTTGACTCAGTCGTAGTTGTTGTAGTCGATTCGGTTGTTGTTGTAGTCGTTGAACTTGAAGTCGTTGTCGTTGTTGAACTCGTACTTGAAGTTGTTGAAATACTAATTGTATCCTCCAATTTGAATTGAAGTAACATTTGAGATTTAATTACACTTCTCAATGTTTGTTCTACAGAATGATCAATTTCCAATAAATCCTCTATTGTTGGAGGAATCTCTAAAGGAGTTTGTCCTTCAATCGTACCAAGGACATATTGGATTTTTTCCGCTTCTGAGTTGATAATATGAGATAAGCCCAATTCTTCAAATGCTATTGATGCTAACAACAGATTGATAACATCTTCTCTGCTTAAATCTATATCAGGGCTTACATCAGGTAAATTTGGGAATGACATATTTATACCCCTTCCTTTTAGATTTGTAGCTATTTACTCTACTATATATATTATGTAAACCGTCAAAAAGGTGTGAAAATACTGTTAAAAATTTATTTTTAAGTGAGTTTGAAGCTAAAAAGAGCAGTGAGTATGACATTTATATATCACATCACTGCTCTAAATAATAAGATTTAGTATTCTTTCGTAGTGGTAGTAGTTGTTGACGTTGTACTTGTAGTAGTGGTTGTGGTGGTTGTAGTAGTTGTCGTCGTTGTTGTACTTGTAGTTGTTGAAAAAGTAATTATATCTTCCAATTTAAATTGAAGCAGTATTTGAGTTTTAATTACGCTTCTTAATGTTTGTTCTACGGAATGATCAATTTGTAATAAATCCTCTATTGTTGGAGGAATCTCCAAAGGAATTTGACCTTCTATTGTTCCAAGTACATACTGGATTTTTTCTGCCTCGGCATTAATAATATGTGCTAAGCCCAATTCTTCAAAAGCAATTGAGGCTAATAATAAATTTATAACTTGTTCTGTGTTAATATCTATGGCAGGACTTACATCAGGTATATTCGGGAATGACATTTTTTCACCTCCTTTTGTTATATTATATTTTATTCAAGTGAGCATAATTGTGTGTAAAAAAATAAGCTTTTTTGTCATATTATTATACTGCATTTGATAGTTCAAATCATTAGATTTTTTAGCAAATGTAACATTTTTTATGGTTAAAAAATATACTAATCATAAGATAGAATATTGTAATATAGCCTAAACATTTAAATGTTATTAATTAATAAATTATCTTAAAATAAAATTGAAAAAGGAGAATTAATAATGTCATTCCCAAATATACCTGATATAACACCTGATATTAACATAACATTTGAAGATGCAATTAATCTTTTGTTAACTTCAATTGCTCTTGAAGAAATAAGTTTATCAGAATTAATGGATGCTGAAACAAAAAAGATACTATTTGTTTTAAATGAGTGCAAACATAAAGATACAGCAGTAAAAGATGCGATAGATATAAATAAGAGCGTTGATCAGACTATAAAAAATATGATTAAACTTCAGATGCTTTTGCAATTTAAGTTGGAAAATGTTACAGAACTCATCCCAACCACAACGACAACAACCACTACAACCACATCTACAACAACCACTACCACAACTACCAGGACAACCACCACAAGAACAACAACTACGCATACAACCACCTGCACAACTTCGACTTGTTCAACCACAACAAAGGAAAAATGCAGATGTGGATGTGGAGTGATAGGTAAAGGAGTGGGTAAGGTTTCAAATGAATTTGATGAATTTTATTGCCAAACTGCTAATCTTCAGGCATTTATATTCAGTAGTGATTTTAAGAATAGATATCTTCGCTATTCAATCAAAAATGATGATGATACAATATCTATGGTATCTATTCCAACCAGCATAACAATAGAATGTCCTTCACATATGAACCCTGATAATGCTGTAATACATGGAAAAGGACATATTGAGAAAAAGTCAAAATGTAATTCGATTATTGTTGAAACGGTAAATTTTGTGCTAAATGTTTGGGATAGAATGATTGGAAAAAGTGGATTTGAAATGTTAATAACATCAAAGGATAAGAAGGAATTGGTTCACGACAGTGGTTTTGTACATACGAAAAAATCAGATTTGGGATTAAGAATAGAATAAACACTCCGAAATTCGGAAGAACTTATATTGGCAACATAACACCTACGGACAAAGCGAAGCACCTTCCAACATTATGTTAGAGGGTGCTTTATTGTAATTCCAAAAATACCTTCAAAAAGAAAATTTTCGAATTATCGCCTATTGGTACACCATTGCGGGCTCGAACCGCAGACCCACTGATTAAGAGTCAGTTGCTCTACCAACTGAGCTAATGGTGCGTATTGCCATGAGAAATATTATATTTTATTTAAAGTGATTTGTCAATATATTTTTCACTATTTTCTAAATTTATTTCTAAGTTTGCTTCTGAGTTTGCTTCTGAGCTTACTTCTAAAATCTCCCGAGACTTTTCGGGATTCAATATTTTACAATTTCCAGAAAAGAAAGACCCTTCCTCCACAATTAAACTGCCAACAGTATGCTCGCCTTTAACAGAAGCTGTTTTTTTAATGGAAAATTGCCCCGCCGCCGTTATGTTGCCATTCACAACGCCTGCAATAATAATATTCTCAGTGGAAATATTTCCGCTTATTTCAGCTCTTTCACCTATTATTAAATCACCAATAACACTGATATCTCCATAAACTTTCCCATCAATCTTAATATTGCCTGTGCATGAAACATCACCGCAAATATTTGTTTTTCTTCCAATTAGTGTATCTATTTTAATAATGTTGGATTTTGTGTTTAATCTGCTCATTAAATTTGATAAAAAGTTCAAATTACACACCTCCATTCTTATATATAATACAATATATACAAAAAAAAAGCAAGTATTATATGAAATTTCATATTTACAAAAAGGGCCCACAGGAAAAACAAGTAAATTTTCTTGACGTTTCAGTAAAAATTTGATAATATTATTATATACAGCAATAGTAATACTATTGCTGTATATTTATTATTAATATCGCATAACAGCAGAAAGGTAAGTGAAATTTATGGGCGATTTTTTCTCGTTTTTATCTTCACTACTTAAATATATTTTCATCACGATAATATATTTATTTATCTTTAGTATTATCAGAATGATATATAAAGATATTAAAAAGCAGGATAGACCTTTAAAATCTAAGAAAAATGCCGATTCATCATCACACCTTAAGCTGATAACCGATAAGAAAAATTTATATTTTGATGTTGAGGATGAATACCCTTTAGACAAGGATGTTATCATTATAGGACGCAGTGCAAACTGCAACATTTCCATTGACGATTTGTATATGTCTCAGGAGCATACGCAGCTTTGGCACGAGGATAACGAGTGGTTTATTTCCGATATGGGAAGCACAAACGGAACATACATAAACGGAATTAAAATGGAGGATGAGCCTTTAATTTTGGATAACGGAGATAAAATCAAAATAGGTCATGCTGAATTTTTGGTTGTGCTTGTTTAAACATAATAGCGAAAGGAATCTTGTTTATTATGCTAAGTTTTAAACGTCCTGTTAATATGTTAGTGCTTATAAATATACTTTCCTTTGGGCTTTTGTTTTTTTACAGAGAGCCTCTTGATTACAATGTTCTTTATGTTGGCGGAGCAATAACAGTGCTTACTGTTTTGACCTATTCTATAATATATTTTGCTCATCTGGGCGATGAATATTTATTTATTATTGTTTCAATGCTCGTTACACTGGGCGTGGTTATGCTTTGCAGATTAAATTATATGCTTGGAATTAAGCAGGTTGGGTGGTATCTGATTGCAATATGCGCATTCTACATCACCTTTGCTCTATACCGTTATACCAAAAATTTAGAAGGATTAAAATGGATTTATTTCGGTGCGGGAGTTGCTTTGTTTTTAATAACCCTTATTTTCGGCAAAAGTGTAGGCGGAGCAAGGAACTGGCTTGTTATTATGGGCAGAACCTTTCAGCCCTCGGAGCTTATAAAAATAATATTTGTGCTGTTTTTATCCTGCTATTTCAGCGGAGACAGAAACAAAAAAATATTTAACATTAATGAACGCTATATTATCGCAGCCGCCGCATATGTGTATATAGGCTTTCTTGTTATACAGCGTGAGTGGGGGATTTCTCTTTTATTTTTTATAACATATATAATATTAACATATATATTCGATTTTGATTGGCTATTGCTTCTGATAAATGGTTTATTTATAATGATTGGCGGCACAATCGGAGCACTTACCCTTTACCACATAAAGGTGCGCATTTCAACGTGGCTGAACCCATGGAGCGATATTGCCAACAAAGGGTATCAGATAACCCAATCCCTATTTGCAATTGCGGCTGGCGGCTTTTTCGGCAGAGGAATTGGGCTTGGTAGCCCTCAGCTTATTCCGGAGGTTCATTCCGATTTTATATTTTCCGCAATATGTGAGGAAATGGGAATATTCGGTGGAATAGCAATTATATTATTATATTTCATTTTTGTTTACAGAGGTATTAAAATCGCCCTTCTGCTGCCCGATGGGTATGATAAATGTGTGGCAACGGGCATAACCGTTATTTTTGCAATTCAAACCTTCATCATAATCGGCGGTGTTATAAAGCTGATACCATTAACAGGCATAACCCTTCCCTTCGTAAGCTACGGCGGAAGCTCATTGGTTACATGCTTTATGGCGCTTGGGATTTTGCAGGCTATTTCATCTAAAAAGCAGGTGAATGCATGACAAATAGACGAATTGTTAATATTCTAATAGTGATTTCCCTGCTGTTTTTAACTTTAATCGGTTATTTAACCTATTTTGAACTGAGTCTTAAAGAGAAGGTTTCCCAAAATCCTTTTAACAAAAGGCAGTGGGCGTATGAGGACGACACCGTCCGAGGAAGTATAATCGATAAAAACGGTATTGTTCTTGCAAAATCGGACGATAAAAAAAGAATTTATCCCTTTAGTAACCTATATAGCCATATAATTGGATACAATTCCATGACATATGGAAAAAGTATGCTTGAAGCAAAATATAACAAGCTGCTTTTAGGGCAGGACGATTTTTCAACCGTGTTTTACTTATCCAGCGCAAAGAGGGCAGGTTACGACCTTACCCTTACCATAGACCATAACCTGCAAAAATTAGCTTCGGATAGATTAGGCAAAAGAAACGGTGCAGTTATTGCGTTAGACCCAAAAACAGGTGCAATTTTGGCAATGGTCAGCAAGCCGGATTTTAACCCTAATGCAGATACCTTGGCAGAAAAATGGTTAGAGCTTACTGATAACGAAAAATCGCCCCTTCTGCCAAGAGCAACAGGCGGTCTTTATGCTCCCGGCTCGGTATTTAAAATTATAACCTCTGCCGCCGCAATTGAAAAGGGCTTAGACGGAGAAACCTATGAGGATACAGGCAAGGTTACAATTAAAGGAAAAACCTTTGAAAATTACAAAACAAAAGCTTTTGGTAAAATAAATATGGAACGTGGCTTCGAGGTTTCCAGTAACTTCGTTTTTTGCACGCTAGGCACACAAATCAGAAGCGAAGGGCTTTTGGAAATATCCGAACGCTTTGGATTTAACAAAACCTTCGATTGTGATATTGATATAACAAAAAGTCGATTTCCACAAAAGCAAGCGGACGATGCAATGTCCGCAGCCCTTGCAATAGGGCAGGGAGAAACGCTGGCAACCCCAATGCAGATGGCAATGGTAACCTGTGCAATTGCCAATAACGGAATAATGATGAAGCCGTATATTGTCCAAAAGGCAACCAATCAAAACGGCTTTGCGGTTTACGAAGGTAAGGCTCAACAGCTTTACAAGCCAATTTCTGGCGAGGTTGCAAGCCGTATAAAGAGCATGATGGTCAATACCGTTAAAAAAGGCACAGGCAGTGGTGCCTCCCTCCGTTCCTATCAGGTTGGCGGCAAAACAGGAACTGCCGAAAATGAGCTGACCTTAAAGAGCGAAGACAAAGAGCACACATGGTTTGTTGCTTTTGCTCCTGCGGACGACCCTCAAATTGCGGTTGCGGTTATGATGGAATACAGCGGCGGAAGCGGTGGAGAAAATTGTGCACCGATTGCAAGAGATATAATTCAAAAATATCTGTATAAATAAATCTTAAAGCATTAAAAAAAGGAGAGAAAAAAATTGGATTACATTAATGAATACGAAAAATGGTTGGAAAGTGATGTTGTGGATAATCAAACAAAAGCGGAGCTTCTTAAAATAAAAGAGGACGAAGCCGAAATTAAAGAAAGCTTTTATACACATTTGGAATTCGGCACAGGAGGGCTTCGAGGAGTTTTAGGAAATGGCACCAACAGAATGAATAAATATGTTGTGCGCCGTGCCACACAAGGGATTGCTGAATATATTAAAAGCAACGGAGATTCAAACCGAGGTGTTGCAATTGCATACGACTGCCGATATCAATCTGCGGAATTTGCCCTTGAAACCGCATTGGTTTTTTGCGCAAATAATATTAAGGCGTATCTTTTTGACGAGCTTCGCCCAACGCCGGAGCTTTCCTTTGCAGTTCGTCATTTAAATGCAATAGCGGGGATAGTTATAACGGCATCTCACAACCCTGCAAAATATAACGGCTACAAGGCTTATTGGGAGGACGGCGGACAAATTCCTCCAACTGTTTCGGATAAGGTTTTAGAAGCAATTGATAAAATAGATATGTTTGAAGCAAAAACAACGTCCAAGGAAGAAGCGCTTCAAAAGGGACTTTTGCAAATGATAGGCGCGGAGGTTGACGAAGCATATATAAACGCAGTTTATAAACAGGCAATAAACAAAGATGTAGTGGCGAGAGTTGCAGACAGCTTTAAACTGATATACACACCTATTCACGGCAGCGGCAACAAATCCGTTCGTGCTATTTTGAAAAAAAGCGGCTTTAAAAATGTTTTAATCGTTAAAGAGCAGGAACAACCGGACAGTGCGTTTTCCACAGTAAAATCGCCAAATCCGGAGGATAAGGCGTGCTTTGACATTGCAATTAAAATGGCAAAGGAAAACAATGTGGATTTAATAATAGGAACCGACCCTGATGCGGACCGTATGGGAATTGTGGTTAAAAACAAGCAGGGCGAATATGTTACCATGACGGGTAATCAGGTTGGCGCAATGCTTACAGATTATATTCTGACGGCTAAAAAACAAAGCGGAACCCTTCCAAAAAACGGCGCTGTAATTTCCACAATCGTATCCACAAAAATGGCGGAAGTTTTAACAAAAAGCTATGGTATGAAATATATCGAAACACTTACAGGCTTTAAATTTATAGGTGAAAAAATATATGAATTTGAAACAAACAAGAATTATGAATTTTTGTTTGGCTTTGAGGAAAGCTACGGCTATTTAGCAGGAACCCATGCCCGTGATAAAGATGCGGTTGTTGCAAGTATGCTGGTTGCGGAAATGGCAGCATATTACAGTGAAAAGGGTATGACTCTTTACGATGCAATGCAGGAATTATATGCAAAATTTGGCGGCTTCGCAGAGGAAACAGCAAGCATAACCATGGAAGGCAGCGAAGGAATTGCAAAAATAAAGCAAATTATGGAAAGACTGCGTGAAGAAAAGCCCACAAAAATGGGTTCATTTAACGTCCTTTCTATTCGTGATTATAAAGCAGGCATTGAATATGATTTGTCAAATAAAACAGATAAAAAATTAGAATTGCCCAAATCCGATGTTTTATATTTTGATATGTCCGAAGGCGTAAGCGTTGTTGTCCGCCCCTCCGGCACAGAGCCAAAAATTAAATTATACTATTTAATTTCCTCGAAGGACGAAGGCACCGCAAAGCAGTTGCTTGAAAAGGCAAAGAAGGAAGTTACTCTGTTCTGATTATAAATGAATTTAAAAAGGTTGCAACCAATTTTTCAAGGTTGCAACCTTTTCTGTTACAGCAGTTGCTTTAACGCAAATTTTATTGTTTCTTCTACGGTAAAATCATCAGGTGCATTTTTAACCGCCTTAAGTGCGTCAGTCGGTGAATAACCAAGCACTATAAGAGCCTCTGCCGCCTCGTTGAAGGCAGAGCCTTGCAAAAACGCAGTTCCCTTGTCGTCCGAAACCAAATCGCTGTTTTTAATCTTATCCTTTAATTCCAAAATAATTCTTTGAGCAAGCTTAGGACCAACTCCCTGAGCCGCAGTTATTGCTTTTGCATCATTCGTAACAATAGCAATTGCAAGTGAGGATGCCGAAACAGAGGATAAAATGCTAAGCGCCGCCTTAGGGCCTACACCGCTTACGGATATTAAAAGCTCAAAGGTTGAGCGCTCCTCCGTTGTGGTAAAGCCATAAAGCTCAAAAATATCCTCACGAACGTTAAGGTGAGTGTAAAATGTAGCCACACCGTGTATGCTTCCTGCCTCCTGCAAGCTTTTTGCGGAGGTGTTAATTTTATATCCTATTCCTCCTACGTCTATCACAACGTAATTTTCTGCCTTTCGTGCCAATGTTCCTTTTATGTAATCATACATATTCATATTGTTCCTTTCAACTTTTGTAATAGTCTAGCAGTTCCGCCTGATGAATGTGCGTGGCATATTGCAATTGCAAGAGCATCGGCAGTATCATCCGGCTTTGGAACCTCCTTTAAATTTAAAATAGATTTAACCATTTGCTGAACCTGCATCTTTTCCGCTCTGCCATAACCCACCACCGCCTGCTTAACCTGCAATGGAGTGTATTCAAAAACGGGTATGTTATGGTTAGAGGCGGAAAGAATTAAAACTCCCCTTGCCTGCCCTACAACAATTGCGGTTTTAACGTTGGTGTTAAAAAAAAGCTCCTCAATTGCAACCTCGTTAGGCTTATATTTATCAATAATATAGCTTAAATCATCATAAATCATTTTAAGCCTCACAGGCATAGGCAAATTTGCAGGAGATGTAACTGCACCATATTCTATAACCTTAAACTTGTTTCCGTCATATTCAATTATTCCAAAACCAACCGTTGCAATGCCCGGGTCTATCCCTAAAATTCTCACAATATTTCTCCTTGCAATTTTTTTCCGAATTTGTTATAATTATACTCATATTTATTATATCACTTATTGGAGGGTTTTTACAAGATGTCAAAAGAAAAAGTTATATTAGCCTATTCAGGTGGCTTGGACACGTCCATTATCATACCGTGGCTTATGGAAAATTACGATTACGAGGTTATTGCGGTTTGCGGCGATGTTGGGCAAGGTAAAGAAACAGACGGATTGGAAGAAAAGGCTTTAAAAACAGGCGCTTCCAAATTGTATATAGAGGATTTAAAAGAAGAATATGTTACAGATTTTATCTGGCCAACCCTTAAAGCCTCTGCTGTTTACGAAGATAAATACCTTTTGGGAACATCCCACGCTCGCCCATGCATTGCAAAGCGTTTGGTGGAAATTGCGGAAAAAGAAGGCGCAGTTGCAATTTGTCACGGTGCAACAGGCAAAGGGAACGACCAAGTTCGCTTCGAGCTTACAGTAAAAGCATTGGCACCACACCTTAAAATTATTGCTCCTTGGAGGATTTGGGATATTAAATCTCGTGAGGATGCAATTGATTATGCAGAAGCAAGAAACATACCAATCCCTGTAACCAAAAAAGATAATTATAGTATGGACAGAAATTTATGGCATTTATCCCACGAAGGCTCGGATTTAGAGAACCCATGGAACGAACCTCAGCTTGATAATCTGCTTAAGCTTATGGTTTCTCCGCAAAAGGCTCCCGATGCTCCAACTTATGTTGAAATAGGATTTGAAAAAGGTGTGCCAGTTTCAATAGACGGTAAAAATTATGCTCCTGTTGAGCTTATCACAACATTAAACGAAATCGCAGGCGCAAATGGCGTTGGAATTGACGATATAGTTGAAAACCGCCTTGTTGGTATGAAAAGTAGGGGAGTTTACGAAACACCGGGCGGAACCGTTTTATATGCCGCTCACCGTGAGCTTGAATATTTGTGCCTTGACAGACAGACAATGCACTACAAACAACAGGTTGCAATAAAATTTGCAGAGCTTGTTTATGACGGCTTGTGGTACACTCCCCTTCGTGAAGCCCTTTCCGCTTTTGTGGACGAAACACAAAAAACAGTAACAGGAATGGTTCGCCTTAAGCTTTACAAGGGCAGCTGCACACCTGCCGGTGCAAAATCACCATATTCGCTATATAGCGAGGAAATGGCAACCTTCGATAAGGACGAGGTTTATAATCAAAAGGATGCTGAAGGCTTTATAAACTTATTCGGTCTGCCCCTTAAGGTTAGGGCAATGGCTTTGAGGAATAAAAAATAGTTTGAATAAGCTGTTCGGGTGCGTAGCGCTTTTACGAACACCACATCTAGCCACGCGATGGCTAAGCGAAGGCGGATTCATTCCGCCGAAGCGCAAATTTTAAAAAATCTGTAAGTTGAAAGGCAATGGTTATAATTATGAAACTGTGGGGCGGTCGTTTTTCAAAAAGCACCGATGGTGCTGTTGATGATTTTAATTCATCAATTCGCTTTGACGCACGAATGTATAGACAGGATATAAACGGAAGCATTGCCCACGCAACAATGCTTGGGCAGCAAAACATAATTTCATCAGACGAAGCAAGCTTAATTTGCAAAACTCTTGGCGAAATTTTGGTTGATATTGAGGATGGTAAGGTTGAATTCCTGATTGATGCGGAAGATATTCATATGAATATCGAAAAGCTTTTAATCGAACGCATCGGCAATGTAGGCAAAAAACTGCATACAGGCAGAAGCAGGAACGACCAAGTTGCACTCGATATCAGGCTTTATCTGCGTGATGAATGTGAGAGAATTTTAAGCGACCTTTATAATCTTGAAAAAACCTTAATTAAATTGGCAGAACAAAATATATCGGTTATTATGCCGGGCTATACCCACCTTCAAAAGGCACAGCCTATACTTTTTTCCCACCACTTGATGGCATATTTCGAGATGTTTAAGCGGGATATTGCAAGGCTTACACAGTGCGTTGCACGCCTTAATATATGCCCCTTGGGAAGCGGCGCCCTTGCAGGGACAACCTATCCGCTAAACCGTGATTTTGTTTCTGCACAGCTTGGAATGAACGGTGTTACCAAAAACAGCTTAGATGCCGTTGCGGACCGTGATTTTGCAATCGAAGTTTGCTTTGTTATGAGTATGATAATGATGCACATTTCACGTTTCTCGGAGGAAATTATTCTTTGGTCAAGCAACGAATTCAGCTTTGTGGATTTAGACGATGCATATTCAACAGGCAGCAGCATTATGCCACAGAAGAAAAATCCAGATGTTGCAGAGCTTGCACGAGGCAAAACAGGGCGTGTTTACGGAGATTTAATTGCACTTTTAACGGTTATGAAGGGGCTTCCCCTTGCTTATAACAAAGATATGCAGGAGGATAAGGAGCAGGTGTTCGATGCTATCGACACCGTCTTGCTTACCGTTCCTGTATTCACAAAAATGATAGAAACAATGAAGATTAACAGCCAAAATATGCTAAGCGGTGCGGCAGGCGGCTTTACAAATGCCACAGATGCGGCGGATTATCTTGTTAAAAAAGGGTTGCCGTTTCGTGATGCTCATGAGGTTATCGGAAAAATGGTAGCATATTGCATTGCGGAAAATAAGCCTATAGATAAGCTTTCTATTGAAGAATTTAAAAAATGCAGTGAAATATTCGAGGAAGATGTTTACAGTGCAATATCCCTTGAAAACTGCGTGAATTCACGAGATATTGTTGGCGGAACAGCAACAAATCAGGTAAAAATTGCAATTTCAAATGCAGAAGAATTTTTGAAGGAGAGTGGGTTTTGATTGAAAATGAAATTCTTAGCAATAATAGCATTATCAACAATAATATTATCTACCGGCTGCGGTGGAACAGGAGGAAGTAAAGTGAGTAAAAACCCAATAGTAACAATGGAAATGGAAAACGGCGGAATAATAAAAATGGAATTATATCCGGAAATTGCACCAATATCGGTGGACAATTTTATATCACTTATAAACAAAGGCTTTTATGACGGAACCATATTCCACAGAGTAATCCCAGGCTTTATGATACAAGGGGGAGACCCGGATGGCACAGGTATGGGCGGTCCCGGATATTCCATTAAAGGTGAATTTTCATCAAATGGCGTTAAGAACGATTTGAAACATACAAAAGGCGTACTTTCTATGGCACGTTCAATGGCTAACGATAGCGCAGGAAGCCAGTTTTTTATAATGGTTCAGGATTCTCCTCATCTTGACGGTAAATACGCTGCATTCGGCAAGGTTATTGAAGGAATTGAGGTTGCAGACGCAATTGTAAGTGTTCCACGAGGCGCAAATGACAGACCAAACCAAGAGCAAAAAATTAAAAAAGTTACAGTTGATACCTTCGGAAAGAAATATAATGAACCGCCAAAATTAAGCAAATAGCATATAAAAAAGTGTGTAAGCTAAAAATTTAAGCTTACACACTTTTTATATTATATATTAATAAAATTATACTATTTGTATCTTTTTACCATTTGTATCCCCTTTAAACTTATCAAGAGCGTGCTCCCAAGCCTCAACGCCAATATTTTCATCGTAATACATACTGTTTTCATTTAAATGCGCCAGAACAATTTTACCAGTAACAAGCCCATCATCATCTGTTACGTTTGTGTTGGAATCTGTCATGCCATGCTCCAATTCAACGTGCAAGCCTGCTAAAAATTCCCCGGCGCTGTAGCCTACGCTTTCAAAATCAATCCCCAATTGCTTTGCAATTTCCATTGCTTCGGTTAAATTAAATTGTTTCATAAATAATCATTTCTCCCTTTAATTTTTATTTAAAAATGCCAAAACTTCCTCTGCATGAGCGGATGGTGTAACCTTTGGAAAGGTTTTTATAATCTCTCCATTTTCATCAATAATAAAGGTAGAGCGAATAATGCCCATATAGCTTTTTCCGTACATCTTCTTCTCTCCCCACGCTCCATAGCTTTCTGCGACGATATGGTTCGGGTCGCTCAAAAGATAAAATGGCAACCCAAATTTATTCTTGAATTTTTCGTGAGATTTTTTATCATCAGGGCTTATTCCAATAACCACATTGCCATTTGCAATAATATAATCATAAACATCTCTAAATCCGCATGCTTCCTGAGTGCATCCCGGTGTATTATCCTTAGGATAAAAATACAGAACAAGCTTTTTGCCCTTAAAATCCGATAATTTAAGTGTTTTACCGTCACTGCTCTGTAATTCAAAATCAGGAGCTTTTATTCCTTCTTTTAACATTTTAACCAACCTCCCTTAATTTTATAACAACGGAGTTATAACAGTTTTATCCCAGTGCAACATCAAGAATCATCATAACAAGAAAACCCATCATAACGCCTAATGTTCCCGCATGAGAATGCTCATCGGAATTTGCTTCGGGTATAAGCTCTTCTGCAACAACGTAAATCATAGCGCCAGCAGAAAAGGAAAGCATCCACGGCATAATTGACACTATACCTCCTACCAAAAGCACTCCGATAATTCCTGCAATAGGCTCTACAAAACCGGAAAGCACACCGTAAGTAAAAGCTCTTTTTGACGACAACCCCTCTTTTTTAAGAGGAAGCGATATTGCGGCGCCTTCAGGGAAGTTCTGAAGTCCTATTCCAATTGCAAGAGCAATTGCAGAGGCAAGTCCGGCACCTGCTCCAGCCTTTCCTGCCATACCAAAGGCAAGACCAACCGCCATACCCTCCGGTATATTATGCAAGGTTACAGCAAGCACAAGCATGGTTGTTCTCTTTAAGGAGCTTGCCACACCCTCAGGCTTTTCCATACCCATATGTAAGTGAGGAAGGGTTTTGTCAAGCAGAAAAAGAAATAATCCTCCAAAAATAAAACCACCGCCCGCAGGAAGCCAGCCGGGCAAACCCTGCTCCTCCGCCATTTCTATGGCAGGCAAAAGCAAAGACCAAACCGAAGCCGCAATCATAACACCTGCTGCAAAACCTAAAAATGAATTTTGCGTGCTTGCTTTAACATCATCCTTAATAAAAAATACTGTTGAAGCACCTAAAACTGTTATCAAAAATGTAAACCCCGTTCCGATAAGCACAAAAATCAATGGGCTTAATTCATAGAAGCTATTCATACCGATTTATGCCTCCTCCGTATTTTAATAATATTTCTAGCAAACCGAATTCTATCTTTATTGAATATTCCTCAAAATAAGCAAAAAACATTGTTCCTCATATCCACTGATGAGCTTTTGAAGCTGTAAGGCAGTATCCATTTCCTTTAATGCAACGTCAATTCATTATATATTTAAAAACATTTTACACTTTTTTTCCTTATGTGTCTATATTAAAACAAAAAAACATTGGCGGGGCAACCAATGTTTTTTATTTCATGCGTCTTCGCACCTAAATCGCCAGCGGCGCTTTGTTAAACTAATCTTATCATTAATCAATGCTTATTTTAAACCTATTTTCTGTTTTATCTGTTTTAGGCACAGTTAAGCGTAGTATTCCTTCTTCAAGCTTCGCATTAACTCCTTCTGCATTGGTATCTGCCAAATAAATCGAACGTTGCATAGAGGAATATCTTCTTTCCTTATGAACATAGTTTTTATTATTATCCTCAATTTTTTCCTCTCTGTTGACGGAAATAGAAAGCACACCATCTTTTAAATCAATATTTATTTCTTCTTTTTTAATTCCGGGAAGCTCCGCTTCAACGCAGTATTCCTTATCGGTTTCCTGAACGTCTAGCCTAAAAGTATTTGGGCTTATGCTTCTTCTTGGCGACCATGTATCACTAAAAAAGTCATCAAGCAAGTTGTAAAAGTCCTCAAATCCTGTGGGTCTTGAGCTTAACTTGTTTTTGTAGAAAGGTACTAATCCAGCCATGATTAACAACTCCTTATTTTTAAAATTATTTATATCATTAGCACTCTCGCCCCACGAGTGCTAACCACAATTATTATATACCATATTTCAAAAATAATGTCAATACCTTTTTAAAAATTTATTTTATTTTTTTTATACACATTTTAAAATACTTCTTGCAAATAGGCTATAAAAAAAGTAAAATATATAAGTGTGATTATATAGTAAAACTTTTACACAAAAGGAGATTAATATGCTACTCAAAAGAAAATTTATAGCCACTTTTATTTTAATAATTTTAATAATTATCGTCTGCATCGTTATAAGCTTTATGAGTTCAAATAGTAAGCAGACATCAATTTTTGAGCAAGCTCCCACAGTTTCAAAATCGGAAGGCACTTTGTTTTTGACCGATAAGCCTCTGGTTCTTAATCAGCCGTTATATTTTGTTTCAGGTCATTTGTTTTTGCCTATGACGGAATTTATTTGCGCCTCAGGGGGGACAGTAACCCTTGCAGATGGTGATTATCAAATTCAATTTAATGGGATTAATCAAGAAATAAAATCCGAAGATGACGAAAGGCTCGTGCATCAAATTCACACAGAAAATGACCAAGCATATATTTCTCTCTACGATATAACTCAGCTTTTTAATTTTGCGGCAGTTTTTAAATCTAGCAAAAACGAAGTTTATTTATATAAGAAAAGTTCTTTAACTGTGCAGCAGGGCAGCCAAAGCAATCAATCCCAAAAGGCTTATATAAGGCTGGAGGATGTTACCTTTGATGGTGGAGTTACAGGAATATTCACCAATGAAAAGTTGGAAAAGCTACGTGTTATATCAGATTATTTTTACAAAAAAAATCAATATTTCTACATTGCGTGGATACCGTTATACACCAATCCGCCAATGGGAATTGAAAACGATTTAACCAAGAATTTTAATTTTTATAATGCGGATTTTCTTTATACACTGGACTATATGACACATCATAACGGACATATTGTGCTGCACGGCTTAACACATCAGGAAAAAGATACCGTCAGCACCATAGGAACCGAATTCGGGAAGGACACTCCTTTTTCAAAAGAAGAAATTGCAGAGCGAATGATAAGAGCAAAAGAAATTGCAGATTCTCTTGGTTTCGAAAACAATATTTTCGAGTTTCCTCATTATGCAGTAACTGAACAGCAGCTTAAAATTGCGGAAAAATATTTTGACGTTATTTATCAACAAGGCTTACATGCAAGAACCTACGGAAATATTGTAGAATTAAAAAGATGGGGGCATGATGTTTTATACATTCCTACTCCCCTTGGCTTTATGCATTCTGCCGCAGAACTACCGGATATGCTTTCCAAAATATATAATCAGCCGCAGGGGCAGCTTACAAGCTTATTTGTGCATCCTTATTTGGATTATGAAAAAATAAACTGTGCCACCTCTCCCGAAGGTATCAGAATATTTGATTATGACGAAAGCGGAATTATTCCTCAGCTAATCAAAAAAGTAACCGAAAAAAATATGGCTTTTTCGGTTATAGATGCAAAATGAAGGCTAACAATGACCATAAAACAAATACACAAAAAGATGCCGAACAAAATTCGGCATCTTTTAATTTGGTGGGAACAATAGGGATCGAACCTATGACCCTCTGCTTGTAAGGCAGATGCTCTCCCAGCTGAGCTATGCTCCCAAAAATATTAAGTTATAATTAAAAATTAGAAGTCGAAAGTCAAAAGTCGGATTAAATCTCAACCTTTGACCTTAAATGACTTCACCTGGTGACCCATAGGGGAATCGAACCCCTGATTCCGCCGTGAAAGGGCGGTGTCTTAACCGCTTGACCAATGGGCCTTACTTAAAAACAGCAGTTTAAAATATATATAATAAATATTAAAACTATTAAAGAAAGTGGTAGCGGCAGGTGGACTTGAACCACCGACCTAACGGGTATGAACCGTTTGCTCTAGCCAGCTGAGCCATGCCGCCACATAAGCCGCTTCAATTAGCGGCAAGCAATATTATATTATAGTTTGAAGTGCTTGTCAATACCTTTTCGCAAAAAAGTTTGAAAAAATAATATTTTCAAACTTTTTTGCGTTTAATTGTATGTTTGTAAGACTTATTATACTTTTTTCTATATTATTTTATGCATTTATAAAGATTTCTTCAAAATCACCTGCATCTATGGTTTCTTTATCTAAAAGCTCATTTGCAATTGCGTGCAACTTATTAAGGTTATTGTTGATTAAATCCACAGCACGTTCATAACCGTTATCAATTATGGTCTTAATTTCTTCATCAATTTGAGCAGCAACATTTTCGCTGTAATTCGGTGTTCTGGAATAATCTCTGCCGATAAACACCTCGGAATTCGACGAACCAAATGTCATTGGTCCTAATGTATCACTCATACCATACTTAACAACCATATTTCTTGCAAGGGCTGTTGCACGTTCAATATCGTTAGATGCACCTGTCGAAATATCCTCTAAAACCAGCTTTTCCGCTACACGCCCTGCTAAAAGAGTAACAACCTCATCTAACATTTCTAATTTCGAAGCATAATATTTGTCCTGTGAAGGCAAGGAAAGCGTATATCCGCCCGCTCTGCCTCGAGGGATTATGGAAACCTGATGAACAGGATCCTGAGAGGGCAAAAGCCTTGTTACAACTGCGTGTCCTGCCTCGTGATAGGCCGTAAGCCTACGCTCCTTTTCGGTTATTACACGCGCCTTTTTTTCCGGCCCTGCGATAACCTTTATAATCGCATCTTCAAATTCCTTCATTCCAATAATGCGCTTATTTCGCCTTGCGGAAAGTAACGCCGCTTCATTGGATAAATTCTCTAAATCCGCACCACTGAAGCCTGCGGTTGTTTTTGCTATTACTCCTAAGTTTACACTTTCATCAAGAGGCTTTTTGCGAGTGTGCACCTTAAGAACTTCCTCACGCCCCTTAACATCGGGAATACCAACCACTACCTGTCTATCAAAACGACCGGGACGAAGCAATGCAGGGTCCAATATATCAGGTCTGTTAGTTGCGGCAATAATAATTACGCCTTGATTTTCACCAAAGCCATCCATTTCAACCAAAAGTTGATTCAGTGTTTGCTCACGTTCATCATGCCCACCGCCAACACCAGCGCCACGATGGCGTCCGACAGCATCAATTTCATCAATAAATATTATAGACGGTGCGGTTTTTTTAGCCTGCTCGAACAAATCACGAACACGGGAAGCACCAACACCAACGAACATTTCAACAAAATCAGAACCGCTTATACTGTAAAAGGGAACTCCTGCCTCTCCTGCTACTGCTCTTGCAAAAAGAGTTTTACCTGTTCCCGGAGGACCCACCAAAAGAACACCACGTGGAATTCGAGCTCCCAAATCTATAAACCTCTTGGGATCCTTTAAAAAATCCACAATTTCTTTTAGTTCTTCCTTTTCCTCCTCGGCACCGGCTACATCCGCAAAGGTAACCTTTTTGGCATTTTCATTAACCATTTTGGCTTTGCTTTTGCCAAACTGCATAACCTTTCCGCCACCGCCGCCTTGTGATTGTTGCAGGAAGAAAACCCAAAAGACAACAAAAATAACAACCAAAACAAGTGTAGGCAAAATTGTAATCCACCACGGCGCCGTTGCCGGTGGCTTTGGATCGAATTTTAATGTGCCTGCATCCATTTGTTTTTTAATGGTATCACCCAAATCTCTGTAAAGAGTTTCAAGAGGGGGTATCGTAACCTCCATCTTTGTACCATCATTAAGTATTGCGATAGCTCTTTGCTCTATAATTTCCAAACTTTTTACCTGTTCTTTTTGAATTGCTGTATAAAGATCAGAATACAGTTTCGGTTGCCCTGTGGGCATACTTGTGTACAAAGCAAATATAAGCAAAATTACTGCAAAAAGCAAAATATAAAAACTTATACCTTTTACATATTTGTTCATCACTTTCACCTCATTTTACGTCAACTAATAATATCATTTCCAATATAATAACATAATAAAACTGAAAACACAATTTATTTTTCGTAAATTTCTCTTTTTAATGCTCCTATGTAAGGTAAATTACGATATTTATCCGCATAATCAAGCCCATAACCCACAACAAATTCATCCGGAACGGTAAATCCTGTGTAATCCGCATCGAAATCCACCAGTCTTCTGGAAGGTTTGCTGAGCATTGTAACAACCCTAACGCTTTTTGCTTCTCGACTTAAAAATAATTTTTTAAGAGTGGAAAGAGTTATGCCCGTATCTATGATATCTTCTATTATAAGCACATTTTTGCCTTTAACATCAGCATCTATATCTTTTTTTATCGTAAGCTTGCCGGAGGATATAGTTTCGACACCATAGCTTGAAACGCTCATAAATTCGATGGTTACACCCATTGTAAGATAACGAATTATATCGGATGCAAAAAATGCACTGCCTTTAAGCACAAATATGGCAATGATAGGTTCGTTTTCGTAAAATCCATTTATTTCTTTTGTTAACTCCTGCACACGCTTTGCAATTTCTTCTTCTGTGAAAAGCACCTTTTCTATATCATTTATCATAATACCTCTCCATCCTCATAAGTAATTTTTAATACGCCTTTTTGCAACTCTGCAATTATTCCTCCCGGCAAAACAGACTTTTTCCCTCCATAGTTTTTTTGCGCGATGGATATTACATCATCAATATGGGAAAGCCCGTTCTGCTTATCTGCGACAGGAAGTGCAATGCGAAGCAGTCTTCGCTTTAATGCAAGGTGCAGCTTGTTAAATTCGCAAACATCAATTGATACAAAGCTGCCATGCTTTTTAATATATTTATCCATTATAGAAACGGTATATTTTGATAAAAATTCCTCATCTGCGGAAAGCACATTCATAGTTCGTGAAATTGAATTTAAGCTGCACCTTTCTAAGATAGGAGGCATAACGTTGTGACGGATATCATTACGGAAATAATCATCACTGTCGTTGGTTATATCATGCCTTGGCAAAATTTTATTAATGCGGCAATATTCTTCAATCTCGCTCCGTGGCATTTCAATGAGAGGTCTTATAATACTGCCCATAACAGGTTTAATGCCTGTCAGCCCAATTAACCCACTTCCACGCATAAGGTGCATCATAAAAGACTCTGCGTTGTCGTTAGCATTGTGAGCGGTTGCGATAACCGAATTCCTATCCTTCGCCAAGCTGCCGAAATATTCATATCTGATTTGTCTGCCTGCGGTTTCGAAGGATATTTTGTTTGAGTTTGCAAAATTCATAACATCAATTTTAGTGCTGTATGCAGGAATATTAAGCATTTTTGCTGTTTCGAGGACGAATTTTTCGTCTTCATCCGCTTCCTTACGAAAGCTGTGGTTTACATGGGCAACGCACACATCAAACTTTCGCAGCGGTTGCAGCTTATGCAAAACATAAAGCATACACAAGGAATCAAACCCACCCGATACCGCAGCAATAACCCTTTGATTTTGCTTTATCATGCCGTATCCATCAATTGTATTTAAAACTTTTTTAGTAAATTTGTCCATATAAAATTCCAATAGCCTTTCAAACTAATCTTCCCTGTGTTGATAATCAATATCGGCAAAACGAGTAAATTCACCCTGCCATTTTAAATAAACCTTGCCGGTTTCACCGCTTCTGTGCTTTGCAATGATAACCTCCGCCTCGCCGGGATGCTCTGTATCACTGTTATAATAATCATCACGATAAAGCATCATAACAATATCTGAATCCTGCTCAATAGCGCCCGATTCACGTAAATCCGAAAGCATAGGACGCTTATCGGAACGTGTTTCGCTTGCACGGCTAAGCTGAGAAAGTGCTACAACGGGAATATTCAAATCCTTGGCAAGCATTTTTAAAGAACGAGAAATTTCTGAAATTTCTTGCTGACGGCTTTCTGTACGCCTTGAAGATTGCATAAGCTGAATATGATCCACTATTATAAGGTCCAGCCCGTGCTCTGCCGCCAGACGTCTGCATTTTGAACGCATTTCCATAACGGATATTGATGCGGTATCGTCTATATAGATAGGCGCAGTGGAAAGTATGGAAAGGGCAGTTGTTAATTGAGACCAATCACGAGCCTCCATAGTACCGCTTTTAACCTTATTATTCTCCACCATTGCCTCTGAAAACCAAATTCTGTTTACAATTTCCTCCTTGCTCATTTCCAAGCTGAAAATGGCAATTTTCATATTCTTTTTAAGTGCGGCGTGCTGTGCAATGTTAAGGGCAAAGCTGGTCTTTCCCATTGCAGGACGCGCCGCAATCAGTATTAAATTAGATTTGTTAAGCCCGGACAGCATATCATCCAGCCTTGAAAAACCAGTGGGCACACCTGTTATTTTGTCCTTGCTTGCCGCTTGTTCGGAAATATGTGCAAAATTAACCGAAAGAATATCTCTGATTGGTACAAAGCCGGACATATCCCTGTTTTGAGATATATCGAATATTTTTTGTTCGGATAAATCCAATATTTTTTCGGTAGTTTCTTCGCCCTCGTATGCCAAAGCAGATATATCGTTTGCTGTTTCGATAAGCCTTCTGCGTGTTCCGTAATCGGAAACAATCTTGGCATAATAACGGACGTTTGCACTTGTAGGCACTGCATTCGCAATATCCACAATATAATTCTCTCCGCCTATTTTTTCGTATGTACCGCGTTTTTTCAGCTGTTCCGCAAGAGTAATTATATCAATAGGCTTATCTATGTTAAAAAGGTCTAAAAATGCCTCGTAAATTTCTTTGTTGCGTGGGTCATAAAAGTCTGCACTGCGCACATATTGCATAACTGTGCCGACACACTCACTGTCCAGCAAAACCGAACCGATAACCGATTGCTCTGCCGTTTCATTATATGGAGTTACTCTTAAAACCCCGGTATCCATTAACCCTCTGCCTCCACCGTTACTTTTATATTTGTGCTTACTTTCGGATGAAGCCACACGGATATTTCCTTTTCACCCGTTGTTTTTATGCCATCCTGAATATCAATCCATCGTTTATCTATTTTAATTTTAAACTGTTTTTCAAGCTCGTCCGAAATATCCTTAGAGGTTATGGAACCGAACAGCTTGCCGTTTGCACCTGCTTTTGCCTTTATGCCAATGTTAATATCCTTAAGCCTTTCAGCAAGCTTGCTTGCGGCTTCGAATTCAAGCTCTTTTTTATGGGCGAGAGCCTCCACCTTGCCTTTTAAAGCGTTCAAATTAGTGTTTGTAGCCTCTATGGCAATTCCCTTGGGAAAAAGTGCATTACGGGCGTATCCATCCGCAACGGTAACAATTTCTCCTTTTTTGCCTGTTCCCTTTACATCCTTTAACAAAATTACCTTCATTAGTATCTCCCCTTTACTTATTGTTCCGATTTATCTATAGCTTCCTTCAGCATATTCATTGCATTATTTATTCCAACACCTTTAAGCTGAGCGCCTGCAACGGTTAAATGACCGCCGCCGCCCAATTGCTCAAGAACAATCTGCACATTATATGTACCCACGGAGCGACCGCTTATTATTATTGTATCATCCTTAACGCAAAGAACAAAGGAAGCATTTACGTCAGAAATGTTAAGCAGCTCATCCGCCGCCTGGCTTGCGATAACATTAGGCTGCTCCTCTTTTTCCTCCCACACGGATATTGCAATGTTCTTTTTATATAGCTGAGCATTGGATACAATTTTTGCCTTTTTGACATACATTGATAAATCATTTTGAAACAAACGCTTTACGGCAACCGTATCCACGCCCATTCTTCGCAAAAATGACGCTGCTTCAAATGTTCTGATGCCTGTTTTAACACTGAAATTTTTAGTATCCAAAACTATTCCTGCATATATAGCTTGCGCCTCTGCCACAGAAAGCTTTGGGTTTTCCTCCATATATTGAATAATCTCGGTAACCATTTCGCTTGCGGAGGAAGCATAAGGCTCGTGATAAGTAAGAGATAAATTTTCGATAAACGAAGTTCCCCTTCTGTGATGGTCAATCAAAACTATATTTTTTGTTGCAGTAAGCAGCTTTGAACAATCAACATAGCTTGGGTTATGGGTATCCACAACTATAACAAGTGAATTCGCAGAAATTATCTGCATTGCCTGTGCTTCTGTAATAAAGGCGTTGCTGTATTTTTCATCCTGCATACAATAATCAATAATTTTGGTTGTTACGCCAAAATGGCTTCCCAAAACAATATATGCGTTCGAACCGCGATTTTTAGCCATTGTATATAAACCAACCGCCGCACCTATACAATCCACATCAGGCGAATTATGTCCGGTTATAAAAACATCGCTGACTTGGTCAATAAGCTCACGGAGTGCATAAGCAACAACACGGGCCTTTACACGGGTATTTTTTTCAATGCCCTCGGAATGTCCCCCGAAAAATCTGAACTGAGCACTGTCCTTAACCACAACCTGGTCTCCGCCTCGTCCCAACGCCATATCAATAGAGGCGCGGGCAAATTCATCGCTTTGTTTTATGTTTTCACCCTTACCAATGCCAATACTCAAGGTTACGGGAATTTTATTCCCAACGCTGATTTCATGGGCAGAATCCAAAATATCGAATTTATCGTCAATCATCTTTTTTAAATTTGTATTTTCAAAAACAATATAATATTTATCCTTTTCATATTCACGGACAACAGCGTCCATTTTAGAAACCCATTTGTTTATCTCCTGCTTAATAATTGATGAAAGCTTAGCGGCTTCACTGTCCGGAGTGTTTTTAATAAGGTCGTCATAATTATCAACCATTAGAATACAAGAAAGCGCCTTGCTGTTTTCCGCAGCAATAAGGCTATCTCTTTCACTGGTTTTGTCAATCCAATAAAGAACTATGGAAAATATCTTTGTTTGCTTTTGCATAAATTCTATCACATTGCCCACTATTTGATAATATCTGTCATTATGGGTAACAAATAAGGATATATCGTTCTTATTTTCCAATATTTTAAGTATTTCAATTTCGGGAATAATATCCTGAATTGCTTTTTCAAATACATTTTCATTTATAATATCGCTGAATTTTTTGTTATACCAAATAATGTTTCCCGTAAGGTTAAGCACCGTCATAGGAAGTGGAAAGTGAATCATAGAATCCTTTGTTGCATTGTCTAAATGAAAGGTTAAATTTTCAATATAGTTTGTTATTTGCTTTTGCTTTGCCTTTTTATTTGTGTTGTAATAAAAGCCGAGCGCACTCAAAATAATAAGCTCACCAGCGGCAACAAAATAATTCCCCGTAAAGATAGTTGCAATTATAAAAAGCACTATCACCACAAAATATATTCTTACACCTATCATTATATTTGAAATAAATCTTTTATTCTCCATATTTCTCCTTCCTCGGCTTTAAATGCCTAAAATCAAAATGCGAATCAAAAATAGCCGCAATAATCAAAGCATAAAGTAAAATAGCAGATAAGCCGTAAGTCAGCGCAATTACAGATATATAAACCAATATTCTAAGTGGAGTGTTTGCAATTTTTTTGCTAATCTTAAAATCCAAAAGAGAAAAACCGCAAAAAGCGAATATTCCCAAAATTATTATTGCAATATTCAAAAATGCACCAGAGATAACAGGCACAGTCTTAAAAGAGGCGCATATCAAAGAAAACACCAACACAAAGGCAGACATTTTGCTGGGCTTAAAGCTGCCAAGCTTAGGGTATGGCGAAGATTCTTTTTTAAATAGCCTTATTATATTTTTACAAGTGATGAATATTAAAAAAGAAACCCCTAAAAACGTTAATATAATAATTGCAGGAAAAATCATCGTATATAGTATTTTCGTTTCAGTAAGTGTGCTAAGCACATTTGCTTTAAAGTTCAGCGCCTGCTCGCTTGTTACGTCCCCTAATATTTTTTGCAAATTCTCTATTGAAAATGAGTTTATCATCTCCGATATCTGGGAAAAAGAATCTTCAATAATTGTATTTATAACATTTTCACCTGTTTGAATTTTTAGGCTTGAAACAGAAGAAATAAACGAAAGTAAAAGTGCACCCGTCGATAAGTACACCCCTTGTAAAAAACTGAATTTATTTTTAAAAGTAAATACCATTATTATAAGGATTGACCCAATCGCAACAAAGGATAGGATGGTAAGTATTGAAGCCATATTAACACCTCTTATATTGTTAACTTTTATTATAACATTATGTGATATTAAAAGTCAACATTTAAAAAACAGCCTTAGGAAGGTTAATAATTTTAGAAAGAAAGAATTTTGACGTTTTTTGTAATAATTTTATTTGATTTAGTTTCCATAATATGACAATTATTCCCTTTTCTTTATATTATAATAGGTATGATAACAATTACAAAGGAGAAAGTATATGGAAAAATTAAGCGTACTGGATAAGTATGAGATAAAAAAGAGCAAATTTATTTCTGCAAAAGGTATAATAAGTGCAACCATCAGCTTTTTATTGGGAAGGGCATCAATATTCGGCATTATTTCCCCATTTGGGCTTGCCTACCTTGCCGGATACATAGACAATTACCCCGAAAAATCCATACAGGCAGTGGTTATTTCCATTATTGCACTTATCGGTGTTGCAACTATGGGAGCGGATATACTTCTTATAAAATATACCCTTGCATTTGTCTTGTTCGGGCTTATTTATATTGCGGTAACCACATTATCGGACAGTCGAAGAAACTACACAACTTCAGCTATCGCAAGTATCTCACTGCTGATTTCGGGCATAATTTTCAATGCGCAAACAGGTTTTGCTTCATATAATCTTATAATGCTGTTTTTAGAATGTGCAGTGTGCTTTGTTTTTTCCGTCATAGCAAAATATGCAATTCCCATTATTCATTCCACTTCGGAGCATGAAAACACTCAAACCAACGAGATAATAGCCTTTTACATATTAGCGGCAATTTCCGTGCTTGGCTTTACGGGGCTTACCATATTCGGTATTGGTCTTGGAAATTCACTGGCGGCACTTTTTATTATGATAGTCGCGCTTATAGGCGGAGTGTCAATCGGAGCAACAGGGGGAATGGGCATTGGCATTATCGCCTCATTTCAAATGTTTCCCATGACTGAAACTCTTGGAATTTATGGCTTCTGCGGCCTTGTTTCAGGGCTTATGAGCAAATATAAAAAAGCTGGAATAATTCTTGGCTTCACAATTGCAAATTCAATATTATCATTATATTTCGGCGGGTTTGACGGCAACATATTCAGCATTTATGAAATTTTAATTGCAATAATTTTGTTTTGTTTGGTTCCCCCTTCATTAATTATTGAAATGGAAAGGTTGATTTCAATTCGAAAATACGAGACGATTACCGCAAACAAATATTTAACAATGGTAACAAAAAAAATAAACAACATATCGGCTTCCTTCGAGCATCTTGCCAACTTTTTTACAACAGCAACACAAAGCACCGAAAAGGATAATCTGTCCGACATAACAATACTTTTTGATAAAACTGCGGATAAGGTTTGCAGAAGGTGCGGGCTTAAATTTGTCTGCTGGGAAAAGGAATTTAACTCAACCTACGATACAATGTGCAAGCTTACCCCTGTTTTATATGAAAAGGGAAATGTTGAATTTGCTGATGTTGCTCCATATTTTGCAAACAAATGTGTGAAGATAACAGAATTTTTACACGAGCTTAACAAATTATATGTAAGATATAAATTAGATTTAATGTGCAACTATAAATTCAACGAAAGCAAGGAGCTGGTTTCTCAGCAGCTTTACGGAGTATGCAAAATAATGAACAATTTAGCCTGTGAAATTGATAAAAAAAGCATTGATACAACCAATACAAAAGAATTAAAAGAGAATTTTTCTGTTTTATGCAGCGGAGTCAAAATATCCAAGGACGGGCAGACGGTATGCGGTGATTCTTATAATTATCAGCGTACTCCCGATGGTAAATATATTATCGCATTAAGCGATGGTATGGGCTTTGGGGATAACGCATACAGCCAATCCGGCACAGCGGTGGAGATGATTAAGCATCTGCTAAGCGCAGGCTTTGAAAAAAACACAGCAATAAAGATGATAAATTCCGTGCTATTAATCAGAAACAACAAGGAAACCTTTGCAACAATGGATATTGCAATTATAGATTTATTCACAGGCAAAATAGAATTTTTAAAAACAGGTGCAAATGCAAGCTATATAAAAAGGGGTAAAAAAGTTGAAAAAATCAGCGTGAATTCACTACCTGTTGGCATATTAAATAATGTCGATATGGAAATTATGACTAAAAATGCAGAAATTGGGAATTATATAATTATGCTCAGTGATGGAGTACATAGCGTGTGCGACGATTGGCTCTGTGATTTCTTAGCCAATATGGAGGATGCTCCGCCCCAGACTATGGCAGAAAAAATTATAGATGAAGCAACAAGACGCAAATCCTCCATTGACGATGATATGACGATTATTGTTGCTCAGTTAAAAGGAGAAGATGAATTAAATGACTAACAAATGCGCAAAACAGGTGGTAATAATAAGTGACATTAAAAACAGCAACATTGAACAAGCCATTTTCATTTTGAAAAATAACGAAACAATAGAAAATAAAAACCAAATTATTAACGAGGCAAATGAAATAATATATAATTACGTTTGCCGAACCGACAGCGGATTGTTTCGAGAAGTGAAAAAGAAGAAAAAATGGTTTATGAATAAAGACCAAAAAGACAAGCATTAAAGCGGGCATTGCCCGCTTTAATTATTGCTATTCGCTCTTCTCATCATAGTCATCCAAAAAGCTGTATCTTTCATTTTTATTGCGATATCCGATAATCGTTTCCAAATTAACATTATGCACACTTCTAAAAATGTTCATTTCTATATGCTCGCTTGTTTGTCTGAATTTTTTAATAAGGGTTTTCATTTCCTGTCTTTTCGAGCCACCACCGTTATCTCCAAGCACGCAATTTTCGGTAAATCGACAGGCGCATTGAATAAAGCTTAAATCATTATATTTCTTCCACGCCAAAATGTCCGCCTCCTTAACCATATACATCGGCCTTATAAGCTCCATTCCTTCAAAATTAGTGCTGTGAAGCTTAGGCATCATGGTTTTAATTTCCGCACTGTAGAGCATACTCATAAGGGTAGTTTCAATAACATCATCAAAATGATGCCCGAGAGCAATTTTATTACAGCCCATCTCCTTCGCCTTGCTGTATAAATGCCCCCTCCTCATCCTTGCGCACAAATAACATGGGGATTCGTCAACCCCCGCAACAATATCGAATATTTCTGTTTCGAACACGGTAATCGGAATGTTTAAACATCTTGCATTATCTTCGATAACCTGCCTGTTAATGGCATTGTAGCCGGGGTCCATAACCAAAAATTCAAGGTCAAAATGAAATTTGCCGTGCCGCTGTATTTCCTGCATACATTTTGCCAAAAGCATGGAATCCTTACCGCCCGAAATGCAAACGGCAATTTTATCGTTTTCTTTAATCAACTCATATTGATTTATTCCAATAACAAAGCTGTTCCAAATTGATTTGCGAAATTTTTTTATAATGCTTCGCTCAACCTCTTTATATTTTTCCATAAAAATGCTCCTGTCCGCCGAATACGACTTTTTTATAGCATTTATCAAAGCAATCCAAAAAGAACTCAACATCCTCCTTGGAGGTTAAATGGCTCAGGCTTATCCTCAATGTTGAAAGGGCGGCTTTCCTATCTTTAGTCAGAGCATAAACAGGCCTTGAAACGGTGTTTGGCACACAGCAGGCGGATTTAGTCGCAACGTAAATTCCAAAGCCTTCAAGCTCCTTTTGAAAAATTTCAGATTTAACTCCCTTAATACTTAAATTAAGTATAAATGGAATGGAATTTTCCGTGCTGTTTATTAAAATCCCCGAATATTTTTTAAAGCCCTCTTTTAAACTTCTATTAAGCTCCGATACATATTCATATCTTCTATCCATATCACTAACCGCAAGGCTAAGCGCCTTTTCCGCCGCCACCGCATTAGCAAGGGCAGGAGTTCCGCTTCTAAATGCAGTTGTGCTTATTCCTCCGTGAATTTGAGGCTCCAAAAGTATGTTTTCTTTTTTTATCAAAACTCCGCAACCATTTAAGCCATAAAATTTATGCGGTGCAAAGGAAATTAAATCAGCCACCTCGGCAGAAACGGGAATTTTGCCCACCGCTTGGGTTGCATCAACGTGAAAGACGCAGTTTTTATAAGGCTTAATTACTTCTGCAATCCTTTCAATATCCTGCTTAATTCCAATTTCACTGTCAACCCAGCAAACCGAAACTAATATTGTATCCTCCCTTAAAAGCTCCTTCAAATGTTCTAAATCCAAAAGACCGCTTGGTAAAACGTCAACATAATCAACCTCAAAGCCTTGGTTTTGCAAATATACGGCTGGACCTGTTACAGAGGAATGCTCCAAGAAGGTTGTTATAATATGTCTGCCATATTTTTTATATTTCCCCGCCACACCTTTAATTGCCAAATTGTTGGATTCGGTGGCTCCGGAGGTATAAATTATTTCACTTCCCTGTGTGCCAAGCAAGCTTGCAATTTGCTCTGTCGCTTTACGGAGGCGGTTATTTGCTTCAACCCCTAAAAGATAATTCGAATTGGGATTTGCAATGTATTCCTTGGAAACACTGCAAAAGGCTTCCAAAACTTCTGCTTCAGGGGGAGTATTTGCGGCATAATCCAAATATATCATTAGCTTTAAAATCCCCTTATTTTATGTTATAATAATTTTAACATAAAAACCTTTTTAAATCAACAACTAACACTTGATAACAAAGCACAGTTAGTGGTATAATAATTGTTAATATTTATAATATAAAATGGCGGTGCGGATAAATGTTAAACCAATTTACAAGAACGGAAATTATATTAGGCAAAAAAGCCATGGAAACGCTTGCCAAATCCTGCGTTGCTATATTCGGAATCGGCGGTGTGGGAACCTTTACGGCAGAAGCCCTTGCAAGATGCGGCGTTGGCGAATTTTTTTTATTTGATGACGATAAAATTTGCCTTACCAATATAAATAGACAGCTTATCGCAACAAGGAAAACAATTGGAAGGCAAAAAACAGAGGTTATGATGGAAAGAATTTTGGAAATAAACCCCGATGCAAAGGTTACAACACACCAGTGTTTTTACAGTGCGGATAATGCAAATGAATTTGATTTTTCAAAATACAGCTATATAATAGATGCCATAGACACAGTTTCCTCTAAGCTGACGCTGATTGAAAATGCAAAAAAAGCAAATGTGTCCATAATAAGCTGTATGGGCGCAGGTAATAAGTTAGACCCTACACGGTTCGAGGTTACGGATATTTATAAAACCTCGGTATGCCCACTTGCAAGGGTTATGCGCAGGGAATTAAAAGCAAGAGGGATACATTCCTTAAAGGTTGTATATTCCAAAGAGCCTGCAATAAAACCAACAGAGGACGAAGACGCAAGCTGCAAAACAAACTGCGTTTGCCCCCCCGGAACTCAAAGAAAGTGTGATGTAAGGCGTCAGGTGCCGGGAAGCGTTTCATTTGTTCCATCTGTTGCAGGGCTTATTATTGCAGGGGAAGTTGTAAAAGATTTATCTAAGGATTAGTATTAAAAGGAGGTCTCCATTTATGAAAAGCAATCAAAATATCGAAACAAATCTGGTGCATGGCGCAAGCGGATACGATAAAACAACAGGCGCAGTTAGCATACCTATATATCAAAGCGCAACCTTCCGACACCCAGCCCTGAATGAAACCACAGGCTATGATTATTCACGACTTCAAAATCCAACCCGTGAGGAATTGGAAAAAACAATTGCGCTTTTAGACAATGCAAAATTTGGCTTTGCCTTTTCAAGCGGTATGGCGGCAGTAACAACCATTGCAAAGCTGTTTAAAACAGGCGAGCATATTATAATAAGTGACGACCTTTACGGAGGGATTTATCGTCTTTTTGAAGAAATATATAAACCGTACGGAATTGAAACAACCTATGTGGATATAACTGATATAAATTCCGTTGAAAAAAGCATTAAATCAAATACAAGAGCAATATTTTTTGAAACCCCCACCAACCCTATGCTTAAAATTGCCGACATTGAAAAAATATCACAGCTTGCAAAATCTCATAGCATTTTATCTGTTGTGGATAACACATTGCTAACCCCATATCTGCAAAAACCTCTCGATTTTGGGGCAGACATTGCAGTGTACAGCGCAACGAAATTCTTGGCAGGGCATAACGATACCTTAGCAGGCTTGATTACCGTTAACAACTCTGAAATTGCGGAAAAAATAAAGCTGATACAAAAATCTGAAGGGGCTGTGCTTTCTCCCTTTGACAGCTGGCTGGTGTTGAGGGGAATTAAAACCCTTGCAGTTAGAATGGACAGACAGCAAAGCAATGCCGCTGAAATAGCAGATTTTTTAAGGCAACACCCCCTTGTTAGTGCTGTTAATTTCACTGGAACAGGAGCAGTTCTTTCCTTTTCTGTAATCAATGCACAAATAGTTGAACGCGTTTTAAAAAACGTGAATTTAATATATTTTGCGGAAAGCTTAGGAGGGTGTGAAACACTTATTACCTACCCCTCAGTGCAAACTCACAGTGCTATTCCCGAAGAAATCAGAAACAGGCTTGGTGTTGATGATAAGCTTTTAAGATTATCCATCGGCATTGAAAATGCCAATGATTTAATTGAAGATTTAAAGCAAGCATTGGAGGGCAGAGCTTTATGAAATATAATTTTGATGAAATAATCGAAAGAAAAAATACCTATTCAATCAAATACGATTTTGCGGCAGAGCGTGGCAAGCCGGAGGGCGTTCTTCCCCTGTGGGTTGCGGATATGGATTTTAAAACTCCGCCCCAGGTTATTGCAGAGCTTTCCAAAAGGTGCGAACACGGAATTTATGGATATACAGACCCAAAGGACGATTATTTTAAATCCGTCCAAAATTGGTTTGAAAAAAGTCATTCCCTTCAACTTGAAAAGGAATGGATAGTTGTTACCGGCGGCATTGTGTTTGCCATAAACTGCGCAATACGGGCGTTTACAAATGAGGGCGACGGGGTTTTAGTTCAAAAGCCTGTTTATTACCCGTTTTTTAAAAGCGTAATTAAAAACAACAGAATGGTTGTAAACAACCCCCTTGTTAACATAAATGGCAGGTACGAGATAGATTTTGCAGATTTTGAAAATAAAATTGTAACTGAAAATGTAAAGCTGTTTATTTTATGCTCACCTCACAACCCTGTCGGGCGTGTTTGGACGGCGACTGAGCTTAAAAAAATAGGTGAAATATGCAAAAAACATAATGTTATTGTTGTATCAGACGAAATTCACAATGAATTCACCTTCGGCGCTGTTCATACTCCGTTTTGGCTTGCCGGTGATGCTTTTGATGATTTCAGCATAATTTGCACCTCTCCCAGTAAAGCATTTAATCAAGCAGGGCTTCAACACGCTAATATTTTGATAAAAAATGCCGAGATACGCAAAAAAATCGCAAACCAAATTGATATAAGCGGTTACAGCAATGTAAGCACCTTTGGTCTTATTGCATGCAAAGCGGCATACGATTTCGGCTTTGAATGGCTTAAGCAATTAAATGAATATATTAAAGAAAATATAGATTTTGCAACAAAATACATAAACGAAAATATCCCTCAAATTAAGGTTACAAAAATTGAGGGAACATACTTAATGTGGCTTGATTTTAGGGCATTCGGTTTACCGCAAGCCGAGCTGGACAGGCAAATAACAGAAGAAGCCAAGCTGTGGCTTGACGGAGGAACAATGTTCGGCAGTGAGGGCGAGGGCTTCCAAAGAATAAATATTGCAACAACCAAAGCCAACCTTGCACTTGCCCTTGAGCGTATTAAAAAAGCATTTGTTTAATCACTTTGGATTAAACAAATGCTTTTTATTTATTTTGTTAATTTTTTAGATTTTTCAGTACACTTAGACATAGCTTCTATTATCGAAGAGCGAAAGCCGCTGTTTTCCAGCACAGCAACCGCTTCAATTGTTGTTCCTCCGGGAGAACATACATTATCCTTTAATTGCCCCGGGTGCATATTTGTTTCAAGCACCATTTTGGCACTTCCTGCCACAGATTGCGCCGCCATACGATATGCCATATCCCTTGGCAAGCCTTCCTTAACAGCCGCATCTGCCATTGCTTCTATCATAATATAAACATAAGCAGGGCTGCTTCCGCTGACCGAAACAATCGCATCCATAAATTTTTCGGGTACAACCTCTATTCTGCCGATTGCACTGAAAATTTCGCACACAACCTCCACATCAGCCTTGTTTCCGTTATCACATACCGCCGTCATACCTTCGCCGATTAGTGCCGGAGTGTTAGGCATAACTCTTATAACCTTTGAAGCACTGCTAAAAAATTTACTCACATAAGCCGATGTTATTCCTGCGGCAATGGAAATATAAAGAGGCTTTGTTTCGCTTGAGAGCTCTTTTAATACAATATCATAAACCTGCGGCTTTATCGCAATAATAACTACATCGCAAATCTGCGCAACCGCCTTTGCGTTCTCCAAGGCAGTTCCGCCAAAATCAGATGCCTTTTTTTTATCTATATCGGCAACATAAACATTATCAATCGCCACAGCGCCGCTTTTAACAAGACCGCTGACTATTGCGCTTCCCATATTTCCTGCGCCGATAAAGCCTATTTTTTTACCCTTAAGCATAACGCTCACCTCTGTTCTTATACGTTAATTTCAACCTTAACGCCAATTTCTTCTTCATTTGCCTTCAGCACAGGCATAATGTAATCCCTCAAAAATTCAGTAACCTGTTCTTTAGACCTGCCGATGAAATTTTCAGGCTTAAGAATTTTATTTATCTGCTCCTCAGTTAAGCCAAATGAAGGGTCGTTAACAATTCTGCTGATTAAATCGTTTGGCTTGCCTTCTTCCTTCACAGCCTTAGCCGCCGCAATGGAGTGAGTTCGTATTTGCTCGTGAAGCTCCTGCCTGTCCCCGCCTCGTTTAACAGCATCCATCATAATATTTTCGGTTGCCATAAAAGGAAGCTCGGACATTATCCTTTGATTTATAACCATAGGATAAACCACCAAACCATCTGCAACATTTAAGTATATATTCAAAATTGCATCCACTGCTAAAAATGCTTCCGGAATGCTTATTCGTTTATTCGCTGAATCATCAAGAGTACGCTCGAACCATTGAGTTGATGCAGTTATGGCAGGGTTAAGCGCATCCACTATAACGTATCTGGCAAGGGAGGATATCCTCTCGCTTCGCATAGGATTGCGCTTGTAAGCCATTGCAGATGAGCCTATCTGGCTCTTTTCAAATGGCTCTTCAATTTCCTTCAAATGCTGTAAAAGTCGAATATCGTTGCTGAATTTATAAGCGCTTTGAGCAATCTGGCTAAGAACATTTAGCATTTGACTGTCTAATTTTCTGGAATAGGTCTGCCCGCTAACCGCAAAAACACTTTCGTATCCCATCTTTTGCGCAATCAGCTTTTCAGCCTTTAAAACCTTATCATGGTCGCCACCGAAAAGCTCTAAAAAGCTTGCCTGCGTGCCTGTGGTTCCTTTTGAGCCTAACAATTTAGCCCTACTAAGCTGAAAATCCACATCCTCCAAATCCATCAGCAAATCCTGTAGCCACAAGGTGGCACGCTTACCAACAGTGGTAAGCTGCGCCGCCTGAAAGTGAGTAAAGCCAAGGGTTGGCAAAGCCTTATATTCATCAGCAAATTTGCTAATCTGTGCAATTACGTTTATAAGTTTTTTTCTAATAATCTTTAAGCCCTCGTGCATTATTATGATATCAGTGTTATCCCCAACATAGCAGGAGGTTGCTCCCAAATGGATTATTCCCTTTGCTGAGGGGCATTGCTCACCGTATGCAAAAACGTGGGCCATAACATCGTGCCGCACCTCTTTTTCACGCGCAACCGCAACATCATAATTTATATTATCCGCATTCGCCCGAAGCTCGTCTATCTGACCTTGAGTTATAGGCAAACCAAGCTCCATTTCCACCTCTGCAAGGGCAATCCAAAGCCTGCGCCACGTTTTGAATTTAACGTTTGGCGAAAACAGCTCCTTCATTTCGGTGCTTGCATAGCGTGAATTTAACGGGCTTTCGTATATATTGTTACTACTCATTTAAGAAGCTCTCCAATCTGTCTAAGCCGTTTTTAATGTTTTCCATACTGGTAGCATAAGACCAACGAACGTATCCGTCAGCTCCGAAACCGCCTCCCGGAACTAATGCAACCTTATTTTTTTCAAGCAATAAATCGCAAAAATCATCCGAATTATTTATAATTTTGCCACTTATCTCCTTGCCGAACAGGCTTTTTATGTTCATCATAACATAAAACGCACCCTGGGGCTTAATGCAGGAAACACCATTTATGGAATTTATCCTATCCACCATATAATCTCTGCGAATTACAAATTCTTTTTTCATAACTTCAATGGTTTCCTTGCCTCCAAATAACGCGGCAACAGTTGCAGCTTGAGAAATTGAACATGGGTTAGATGCAGCGTGGCTTTGAACATTGCCCATAATTTTAGCGATTTCAGGAGTGCTTGCTGTGTAGCCAATTCGCCAGCCCGTCATTGCATAGCTTTTGGAAACACCGTTTACAACAATGGTAAGCTTTTTAATCTCCTCACCTAATGAAGCAATGCTAACGTGCTTGTTGCCGTCATAAACCAATTCCTCATAAATTTCATCAGAAACCACAAATATATTGTTTTTAACAGCAACATCGGCAATAGCGGAAAGTTCCTCTTTTGAATAAATCATACCCGTTGGATTACTTGGGCTGTTCAAAACAATCGCCTTTGTTTTAGGTGTAATTGCCTTTGCCAATTCCTCTGCCGTAAATTTAAAACCGTTCTCCTCGGTTGTATCCAGTGTAACGGGCACGCCGTCTGCAATTTTTATCATTTCAGGATAGCTAACCCAAAAAGGCGCAGGCACAATAACCTCGTCGCCTGGATTCAAAATAGCGGAAAACACATTGATTAAAGAGTGCTTAGCTCCGTTTGAAACAACAATATCGGAAGGGCTGTATGTAAGCCCGTTGTCATCTAAAAACTTTTTGCATATTGCTTTTTTAAGAGCAAGGGTTCCGGAAGCAGGAGTATATTTTGTTTCTCCCTTTTTTATTGCTTCTATTGCCGCCGCTTTAATATGGTCAGGTGTGTCAAAATCCGGCTCTCCTGCGCCAAAGCCAACAACATCAATGCCGTTTGAAAGCATTTCCTTATATTTTGCATCAATAGCAAGAGTAGGTGATGGGCTGATTGATAAAGATTTCTGTGATAAATTCATTTTATATCCTCCAAATAGTTTTTTTATAATATTTATTATATATGTTTATATAAAAAAATGCAATATCAATTTCTAATTTTTCAAAATATGTTTAACCACTCTATGCAGATTTTTATATTTAATTTTGTCTATCAATTCATCATTATAGCCTATTTTACTGAGTTTTTCTGTTATATAAAGCATATCCGAAACACTGTCAATTTCGCCGGGAAGCTTATCCACACCATCAAAATCTGCACCAAACCCTAAAATATTTTCTCCACCCAATGATAGCACATATTCAATATGACTGATTATATCATTCATTTTTGCAAAACCGTCACTTAAAAAATCACTGTACAAATTTATTCCCATAAATCCGTTTCTTTTTATTAGCTCTTTAATTTGCTCATCTGTTAAATTTCTTCTATGCCCACACACACTTTTTGCATTTGAATGGGAAGCAATAAATGTTTCACCCGATACCTCCGCAACATCCCAAAAACCTTTTTCCGCAATGTGGGAAACGTCAACAATCATACCAAGCCTGTTCATTTCCCGAACAACGCTTTCGCCAAAGGCGGATAAACCTCCCCATTCGCTGACGCCGTCCGCAATTTCATTGCGTCCGTTCCAGGTTAGCGTCATTGCTCGAACTCCCAATTTATAAAACATTCTAAGGGATGATAATCTTCCGCCAAGTGCGCCGCCGCCCTCAATTGATAAAAGAGCGCCGATTTTATTGTTTTTAATTGCATAATCTATGTCTATTCCGCTTTTTATAATATGTAAGTGCTTGCTGTTTTTTTCAGCCTCCGTGTGAAATTTATCAAATATATCAACAGCGCGGTTTATTCCGCAGTGAGGCTCGTATTTAGGGTCTATCCACGCAGCAAAAAACTGCAAACCAAAGCCCAGCTCCTTTAAACGAACCAAATCCAAATGACCGTCATTTTGCCATAAGCCTTGCTTTTGCTCCAATATATTAGTTATTGTATCGCAATGAGCATCGCTGAACATAAAACATCACCCTTAAATTAAAATGCGTTCTCTATATGATTTATATCTTGCAGATTAAATCTTTCGTTTTCAATATTCCCATAAACCTCGATAACGTCAAAGCGTGCGTTGCAATTTCCGTTTGATAAAATATAATGCTCCGCAGCCTTTATAATTCTTTGCCTTTTAGTATATGTAACTGCCTCTGCCCCTGTTCCTAGGGTTTTATCCTTGCGTGTTTTAACTTCAACAAAAATGACATAGTCGCCCTTTTGTGCGATTATGTCTATTTCTCCACCACGAATATTATAATTTGTCTGCAATATTTTATATTTATTTTTTTTAAGAAATTTAGCAGCATATTGTTCGCCAAAATTGCCTAACACTTTTTTATATTTTTCCACTTAATCACCTAATCTGAATGATTTTCTGTGTGCTTGGCAAGGACCGTATTCCTTCAAAGCCTCGTAATGCATTTTAGTTCCGTAGCCCATATGCTTGGCAAAGCAATATTGGGGATATTTACCGTCCAATTCTATCATATATCTATCACGTGTAACCTTTGCAAGAACAGATGCCGCCGCAATTGATATGCTTTTGCTATCTCCTTTTACAACACATTCGTGGGGAATACTCATCCCTTTTATCATATTTCCATCTATCAAAACAAAATCCGGCGCAATGGAAAGTTCCAAAACCGCTTGGCACATACCTTTAAAGGTTGCATTCAAAATGTTAATTTCGTCAATAACATCATTATGAACAAACACAACGGAATATGCAAGAGCAACATCTAAAATTTCATCATAAAGCCTGTTTTTTTGCTTTTCGGATAATTTTTTTGAATCATTTATTTTTTCAAAATAAGCGCCTTCCGGCAATATAACCGCCGCAACGCAAACAGGCCCTGCAAGCGGGCCTCTTCCTGCTTCGTCAACTCCCGCAATAAGCGAAAAACCCTCAGCATTTTTTAATTTTTCTATTTCCCAAAGCTTTTCAACTCTTAATCTGTCATTCATAATCAGCGGGTTCCTCAAGTGATATTTTCCCTAACTTACAGCTTCGAAATTCATCCAAAACAATGCGCGAGGCACGTTCAAAATCCACTTCGCCGCCCGAAATTAAAAATCCTCTCCGTTTTCCGATAGCAAGCAAAATTTCGTGCCCTTCCATATCAGGTGTAATCTCAACCTTATAATGCTCTTCCAATCTGCCGCTAAAATTTTTGTTTATATATGCGCAAAGAGAAAAGGCAACCTCGACAGTATCGTAAACCTCATCACGAATTGCACCTGTAAAGGCAAGATATATGCCTGTTTTAGCATCATCAAACCGAGGCCACAAAATCCCGGGCATATCCAAAAGCTCATAACCGCCGCTAATTCTAATCCATTGCTTTGTTTTGGTTATTCCGGGGGTATCACCTGTTTTTGTGCTTGCCCTGCCTGCAATTTTATTAATAAAGGAGGATTTCCCAACATTAGGAACTCCAACCACAATCATTCGTGCAAGACGCTCTCTTTTACCCTTTGCGATATCCTTTTCTATCTTCTCTTTAAGCGATAGCCTTACAGTTTCTTTAAGCTTGGGTATTCCCTTACCTGTAATACTATCCAACGCAATTGCGGATATACCTTTGGCCTTGTAATGCTCAATCCATTTTTGAGTAACAGCATCGTCCGCCATATCACACTTATTAAGCACAACAACCCTTGGCTTACTGCCAACAAGCTCGTCAATTATCGGATTTGATGAAGACATTGGAATTCTTGCATCCAAAAGCTCCACAACCACATCAACCAATTTTAAATTTTCAGCAATCAAACGACGCGTTTTCGCCATATGACCGGGAAACCATTGAATAGACATAATATAAACCGCTCCCTTCTGCGAAATGCGTTTTTGATGCCTGATTTATTAATAAAGAGAACCCAATTTGTTAAATGGCCAAAGCCTGAACAACGCCTTACCCATAACCTGCTTAGTGCTGACCATTCCCATAGTGTTATCATTATTGCCCACATCACTGCTGCGGCTGTCGTGACTGTTACCTCGATTATCTCCCATTGCGAAGAAATGCCCTTCCGGAACAGTTGCAGGGAATTTAACATTGCCAGCACGCATGGTACGAACCTTTATATAATCCTCTTTTATAACCTTTCCGTCCACCTTAACGTCGCCTGTTTTATAATCAATATCAATTGTTTGCCCCTCTGTTGCAATTACACGCTTAATGAAGGGTTTTTTAGGGAAATTTTCAGGAGTAAACACAATAATATCTCCGTCCTTAGGAGTGTACATAAAGCGAGTAACAAAAAGCCTATCCCCTGTATGAAGGGTGTTTTCCATTGACGCACCGTCTACCAAAACAAGTGTGAATAAAAAGGTTTTAATAATATATGCAATTACAAACGCAACAATTATTGCCTGTCCCCACTCAAAAGCCTCCTTCTTCCAGTTAAAAGGCGGCTGGGCTGGCTGCTGCTCTATTATTTCAATAGTTTCAGCTGTTTCAGCTGTTTCACCGGTATCATTTAATTCATTTGAATTTATTTCTTTTTCTTCCATAATTATGAACATCCCTCTCTTTAAAACACAAGGTTGAATTAAAATATGTATAGTTTAGTGCAAAAATGAAACCAATTGCATCACAATTTATGCACCTTGTAAAAATTTCAAAAAAAGGCGTGCCCCCAACAGACTAAATGTATGTCGGCAACTACGCCCCTTAAAGCTTTATAACAACGGAATAAACGCAGAGCGTTTCAACACACCGTTTCAACTAAGTTATAATCTTTCTTTAACTTTTGCTGATTTACCAACTCTATCACGAAGATAAAATAATTTAGCACGACGAACCTTACCTTTGCGGATTATCTCAATTCTGTCAATGTTTGGTGAATTAACCGGGAAGGATTTTTCAACACCAACACCGTAGGAAACTCTGCGAACTGTAAAAGATTCTTGAATACCACCGTGTTTTTTTTGAATTATTGTTCCTTCGAACATTTGAACTCTTTCTCTCGCGCCTTCTTTTACTTTAACATATACACGAGCAGTATCGCCAATGTTAAGCTTTGGCAGGTCTGTACGGATTTGCTCCTGACCTATTGTTTGTAATAAATTCATTTTAAAAACTCCTTTTTATAAGGACATTCTTGCCTGATTTCGTTTCAGTGCAGAGGACTATCCATTCTTTGTGCGATTAATATTTTAACACAATAGTAAAAAAAATGCAAGTGTTTTTTTGTTTTATTTGTTTAAAAGCATAAATCCTTGAATTTTTTGCCGCCATACTATATAATCTTTATAGATAAGATTATAAATATCCAAGCTCCGACCATCAAATTTCAAACAAATATAATTGCGAAAGGGATATATATTATGAAAACTGTTTTAATCACAGGTGCTTCCCGTGGTATTGGAATGGAAACCGCCAAATTATTTTCGCAAAACGGATACAGAGTTGTAATAAATTATTTAAACAGCTATCGAAATGCAAAAGAATTGCTGGATGAAATAGGGAATAATGCCATGGCGATTCAGTGCGATATCAGCAACTGGGAACAGGTCTGCCGAATGTTTGAAGAAACAGAGCAAAACTTCGGAGGTGTTGACGTTTTAATAAACAACGCAGGAATTGCACAACAAAAGCTGTTTACGGATATCACAAATGAAGATTGGGATAATATGTTCAGCATAAACGTTAAAGGAATGTTTAACTGCACCAAAGGGGCAGTTAAACATATGATTAACAATAAAAGCGGAAAAATCATAAACATTTCATCTGTTTGGGGAATGGTTGGTGCTTCATGCGAGGTGCATTATTCCGCCTCTAAGGCCGCAATTATAGGTTTTACAAAAGCATTGGCAAAGGAGCTTGGGCCATCGGGCATAAATGTAAACTGCATTGCACCGGGCGTGATTGAAACCGATATGAACTCCTCGATTGATGAAGATACAATAAGCGAATTAAAAGAAGCAACGCCCCTTGGCAAAATAGGCTCAGCAATAGATATTGCAAACACTGCGCTATTTTTAGCTTCGGATAAATCCAATTTCATTACAGGTCAAATTATAAGCCCCAACGGTGGATTTGTGATATAAACACACGCATTAGCAAACATCACTGCATTCGTTAAAGCTTAGTTCGATTTTCTATATTATAAACATTAAAGAGGCGGAAAATTCCGCCCCTTTTAAAAACCACTTATTTAATACATGCTATCATATCTGAGCAAGGGCTTGCTTTATATCGTCAATTATATCGCCTGCATATTCAATGCCGATTGACATACGAATTAAATCCGAGCCTATGCCACATTCCTTTAACTGCTCCTCTGTAAGCTGCCTGTGAGTTGTGCTGGCTGGGTGTAAAACGCAAGTTCTAACATCCGCAACGTGAACCACTATTGCCGCAAGCTTCAGCGAATCCATAAATTTTGTTGCATCAGCTCTTCCGCCTTTTAATCCGAAGGAAATAACGCCGCTTGCTCCGTCAGGCAAATATTTTTGTGCCAGCTTATATTGAGAATTATCTTCAAGCCCGGGATAGTTTACCCACGCTACTTTATCGTTAGTCTGCAAAAATTTTGCAACCTCAAGAGCATTTGCCGAGTGTTTTTCAATTCGAAGCGCAACCGTTTCCATTCCCAAATTAAGCAAAAACGCATTCATGGGAGACATCATATTCCCCATATCACGCATAAGCTGAACACGCGCCTTGGTTATATATGCGGCTTCTCGGAAGGTTTCTGTGTAAACAATTCCATGATAAGAGCTATCGGGCGTTGTAAGCATTGGGAATTTACCATTATTCCAGTTAAACTTTCCAGCGTCCACAATTGCACCACCCAAAGCCACGGCGTGCCCGTCCAAATATTTTGTGGTGGAATGAACCACAATATCCGCACCATGCTCAAAAGGACGGCAAAGAACAGGTGTTGCAAAGGTATTGTCCACAATTAATGGAACACCGTTATTATGTGCAAGGGTTGAAAATTTTTCAAAATCCAAAACTTTAAGCGCAGGATTAGCCAAGGTTTCTGCAAAAACTGCTTTTGTACGGTCGTTAAAATGCTTTTGCAATTCCTCGGAAGATGCATCCATATCCACAAAAACAACGTCTATGCCGAATTTTTTCATGGTTACGGCAAACAAATTATAAGTTCCGCCATAAATTGCGCTTGAGCTTATAATATTATCCCCACATTCACATATATTCAAAATTGCCATTAAGGAAGCGGATTGCCCCGAGGACGTGCACATTGCGCCAACTCCTCCCTCCATTGCTGCAATCTTTTTTTCCGGCACTTCAACAGTGGGATTGGAAAGACGTGAATAAAAATGCCCTCCCACCTCTAAATCGAAAAGCTTACCTATATGCTCGCTGGAATCAAACCTAAAGGTTGTGCTTTGAATAATCGGTGTTACTCTCGGCTGTCCGTTTTCGGGCGAATAGCCCTCCTGTACACTTTTTGTGCTGATGTGATAGCTCATTGTTTAACCATTCCTCTCTTAACTTTAAACTTCTATAAATTCAAATTTTTCTACATCGAAAATTCCACGGTCTGTAATGCGGATTTCGGGGATTACGGGCAAGGGCAAAAATGCCAGCGTCATAAATGGGTCAAGCTTAGGGTTTATATCCAGCAATTTTGCCGCACTGTGCAGCTTATTATGCTCTTTTATAACCTCGTCTATCTTTTTATCTGAAATCAATCCTGCGATTGCAAGCTCCATTTGAGCAATAACTACGCCGTTTTTACAAACAACAATGCCGCCGCTTTTCCCAAGCGCATTCACAGCAACAGCCATATCCAAATCGTTATCTCCGATTACTGCGGCATTGTGGGAATCATGCCCGATTGTAGAGGCGATAGCGCCCTTTTTAATGTTATAATTTTCCGCAAATCCCACACCGATTGTGCCGATATTTTTGTGCCTTTCAATAACCGCAACCTTAGATAATCCCTTATCCTTAGGGCTTCTCATCACCTTTGTGGTGGTGATAACCCCTTCGTTTATGTGGATAACGGGAATTTCCTCTTTTTCTGTGGAAAAAGCAAAGCTTTCCGCAGTTATTTCGGGCAGATGAACTGTATCTTTTACAATATTATAATCTATATCAAATTCAAAATCAAGCATTGTTTTCCCATTTTCGGCAACCAGCTTACCTTTTTTATATACACGCTCAATATTTTGCAAATTCAAACTGTCCGCCACTACCAAATCCGCAATATATCCGGGTGCAACCGCACCTGTTTTTTCAAAGCCATAGCACGAAGCCGCATTTAGCGTTGCAATTTTAATTGCGTATATTGGATTAAGCCCCATACCGATTGCTTTTTTAATGCAGTAATTTATGGTGCCAAGCTCTGTAATATCTCCCAAATACCTATCATCGGTGCAAAACAAACAGCGGGATACGTTATCGCAATTCACTCCGCCGATTAAATTTTCTAAATCACGAGATAGAGTACCCTCTCTGATTTGAACATATATCCCTTTGGATATTTTCTCGTTCATTTCATCTATATTAGTACACTCATGGTCCGTTTTTATCCCTACGCTTAAATATGCGTTTAAATCATTTCCTGTTAAGTTTGGTGCATGCCCGTCAATTATTTTTGCGGAATTTATTTTTGCCAAAACCTCATCATCACCGCTTATAACACCGGGGTAGTTCATCATTTCACCTAAACCCAATGCATTCTTCATTAAATGCTTAACCTTCTCGCTGTCAATCACAGCACCGGAATTCTCAAAAGGAGTTGCAGGCACACAGGAAGGCACCATAAAATTAACAGTAAGCGGAGTTAATTTTGCGCAATTAATCATAAATTCAACACCATCTACACCGCAAACGTTAGCAATCTCGTGAGGGTCCGCAACAATTGTTGTAACACCATTAGGCAAAACCGCTTTTGCATATTCAATTGGGGTTACCATACTGGATTCTATGTGAACGTGGGCATCAATAAAGCCGGGCATAACGTATTTACCATTTAAATCCACTTCATTATCTCCGCAATATTGCCCTATTCCTGCAATATATTCACCGCATATGGCAACATCACCATGAATAATGTTATTTGAAAAAACATCTATAACACTGCAATTTTTTAGAACTAAATCAGCTTTTTCCCTTCCGCTTGCAACATCAACCAATTTTTTCATACAATCACCTCAACAAACATTATAATATAAGTGCAAGCCTCCAATCGGCTTGCTTCACTCCGTTTCAATAAATGCAAACGGGATAAAACCGTTAAGGTTTTATAAATGTTATTGCATTTATTATAACAAACATTGACTATTTTTGCAAATTATGTTAAAATTATTAAAAGCTATTTTTAAGGAGGCGTAATCCATGAACAAAAAAAATTATGCAAATAAGCTTACTCAGCTTGCGCTTTTCGCCAGCATAATAATCATTTTAGCGCTTACGCCATTAGGCTTTATTCCGATTAACCCATTGCTTCGCCCAACCACTGTGCACATTCCCGTTATTTTGGGCGGTATTATTTTAGGTCCGCTTTCAGGTGGAATTTTAGGTGCGGTTTTCGGTGTCGCAAGCCTTTGTATAAACACATTTCAGCCAACTGCGGCATCATTTGTTTTTTCCCCTGCCGCCAGCGGAAACTTTTTGAGCCTTGTAATTTGCTTTGTTCCAAGAATTTTAATCGGTGTTTTTGCAGGATACACCTTTAAATTTATATCAAAATTTGATAAAAATAAATATTTTGCAACCTCAATTGCAGGAATTATCGGTTCAATGACCAACACGATTTTGGTTATGAGCGGAATTTATCTGTTCTTCGGGGAACGCTATGCCGCAGTTAAAGGCAAAACCATGGAAGCCCTTTTCGGCTTTATTATGACGGTTGTTGCCACCAACGGCGTGCCGGAAGCAATTGTTGCCTCTGTTATAGTTGTTGCAATAGCAAAACCTCTGTTAAAACTTCAGAATAAACTATAAATTTTAGGGCGGCTGTTAGCCGCCCTAAAATTTTGTCATTAAAATTGCTGCTTCGTTTGTATCGGAATAATAATTTTTTCGCCTTCCCACCACTTCAAAGCCTAATTTTTCGTAAAGCCTTTGTGCGCCTATGTTGCCCTCTCTCACCTCTAAGGTTATCATTTTAATTTCCAATTTTTCCGCAAGCGCTGTAAGCTCTGCAAGCAGTTTCTCGCCTATGCCCATTCTTCTGTAATCCTTCAAAACCGCAATATTCGTAATTTGCCCTTCGTCCAATATATGCCACATTCCCACATAACCGATAACCTTATAACCGCAAATTGCAACCAAATAATGTGCAAGCCTGCTTTTTAGCTCCTCCTCGAACATTTCCTTTGTCCATGGAATGGAAAAACACTGCTTTTCCAAATCAGCAATATCATCCAAATGGCTATCTTCAAATTTAATAATCTCAATATCCATATTAAACCTCATAAAATGTGTATCCTGCCGCTTTATAAAGTCTGTTGGATACTGCAAGGTTAATCCCTCTGCTATCAATATCCTGAGCAAAAATAACATCTACATCTTCGTTATCGAATTCACGCAGATGAGCAAATAAATTTGCCGCATATTCATTCGGTGTTGCGCCTAAACTTTTAAGCACAAAATTCGGCGGATACACCTTGCCAGTTGTTGTTAAAAGACCAATTTTATTATATTTATCTTTATTATCATTTAGAAATTTATCAAAATCTCCACGCACTATAATCACAGGGCATTTTGGAGCATAATGCTTATATTTAACACCGGGCGAACGGGGTGTTTCCCCATCCTTAAATTCAAAATTATGCCTTATATCGCCTATGGCTTCAACCAATTGCTCATAAGTAACAGCACCGGGGCGAAGCAAAGAAGGCACAGCTGTGGTTACATCAATAACTGTGGATTCCACACCAACAGGGCAGTTTCCACCATCTATTACGGCATCAATTCTTCCGTTCATATCCTCAATCACATATTTTGCAGTTGTTGGGCTTGGCTTGCCCGATGTATTGGCGCTGGGCGCCGCAATAGGAACATTGCAGCTTCGAATTAAATCAAGGGCAACGCTATGGTCAGGCATACGAACCGCAACCGTATCCAACCCTGCGCTGACGATTTCAGGAACTAATGCAGATTTCCTCATAACGATTGTTAAAGGTGCAGGCCAAAATTTATCCATTAAAATCTGCGCCTTTTTGGGGATATCCAAAACTAAATCCTTAAGCTGACAAACATCTGAAATATGCACAATCAAAGGATTATCCGCCGGTCTGCCCTTTGCCTTAAATATATTTTTAACAGCCTGTTCATTAAGGGCATTTGCTCCCAAACCATAAACAGTTTCAGTAGGAAATGCAACAAGCCCGCCATCCTTTATTATTTCAGATGCGCAGGCAATATCGTTTTTTGATGTTGTAAGTATTTTAGTTTCCATGTTATTTCACAACCATTTTCATAAATTTTGCAAAAGGCAAGCCTTAATTTATTGAACCTCGCCCTTTAATTTTTCCGCTTGAAAATGTGTTGTTAAAGCGTCAATAACCTCGTCTAACGAACTGCCGTTTAGCACCGCATCTAATTTATGCAGTGTCAGCCCTATCCTATGGTCGCTCACACGCCCTTGCGGAAAGTTGTATGTTCGTATTCGCTCGCTTCTGTCACCTGTTCCAACCTGACTTTTACGCTGTTCTGCAATTTCACTGTGCTGTTGGCTTTGCAGCAAATCATAAAGACGTGAGCGAAGAATTTTCATACCTTTCTCCTTATTTTTAAGCTGAGATTTTTCATCCTGACACGAAACAACCAACCCTGTTGGGATATGAGTTATGCGCACAGCAGAATCCGTAGTATTAACGCATTGCCCACCCGGGCCACCTGCACGGAAAACATCAATCCTAAGGTCGTTGGCGCCTATTTCCACTTCAACCTCTTCAACCTCGGGAAGCACCGCAACCGTTACGGTAGAAGTATGTATTCTACCTCCGCTTTCTGTTGAAGGAATACGCTGAACACGATGAACACCGCTTTCATATTTAAGCTTGCTGTATGCACCCTGACCACTTATCCCAAAGGAAACCTCTTTAATTCCGCCTAATTCGGTTTCATTTAAGCTTAAAATTTCAGTCTTCCATCGCTTTGTTTCGGCATACATAGTGTACATCCTAAGCAAATCACCAGCAAACAGCGCCGCCTCATCTCCACCTGCGCCACCTCGTATTTCAACAATTACGTTCTTATCGTCGTTAGGGTCCTTCGGAAGCAAGAGAATTCTAAGCTCCTCTTCATATGCTGTAATCTTTTGCTTTAATTCATCAAATTCCGCAACAACCAGCTCTCGAAAATCCTTATCCAAGGTTTCCTCCAGCATAGCCTTAGTTTCAACAAAGGAATCCTGCGCCTCTTTATATTCATTATATTTTTCAACTATCGGCGTAATATCCGAATGTTCCTTGCAAAGGGTTCTGAATTTATTTTGGTCTGAAATAACCTCCGGGTCGCTAATTGACGCCGAAAGTTCATCATACCGTTTTTTTAAAAATGATAATTTGTTAAACAATGCTTGTTCCTCCGATTATTTTAATGTTCCAAGCGATGACGCCTTTAAATATTCGTTAATAAAGCCGTCCAATTCGCCATCCATAACAGCACCTATGTTACCCATTCCATAATTTGTTCTGTGATCCTTCACCAAATTATATGGGTGGAACACATAGGAACGAATTTGACTTCCCCATGCGATATCCTTTTGCTCACCCTTTAAATCCTCTATCTTATCCTTCTGCTCACGTTCCTTCAATTCAAAAAGCTTAGCCTTTAGCATCTTCATTGCAGTATCACGGTTTTTGTGCTGAGAACGTTCGCTCTGACACGCAACGACAACCCCTGTGGGTATATGTGTTAAGCGAATAGCGCTGTCCGTCTTGTTTATGTGCTGACCTCCTGCGCCGCTTGCACGGTATGTGTCCACACGAAGGTCCTCTTGATTTATTTCAATTTGAATATCATCATCAATTTCAGGCATTACATCAACAGATGCAAAGGAGGTGTGCCTTCTGCCCGAAGCATCAAAAGGCGATATTCGAACCAATCTATGAACCCCTTTTTCAGCCTTAGCATAGCCATAGGCATTTAGCCCCTCTATTAAAATTGTCACACTTTTAATTCCTGCTTCATCTCCTGCCAAATAATCCAGTGTTTCAACTCTAAATCCACGTTTTTCTGCCCATCTTGTGAACATTCTAAAAAGCATTTCAACCCAATCCTGAGCTTCAGTTCCGCCTGCACCTGCATGAAGTGTCATAATAGCGTTATTCTTATCATAAGGAGAGGAAAGCAAGGTTTCAAGCCTCATAATATCCAATTCCTCAACAAGGCTTTTATGCCCCTCCTTAACCTCGGGCAAAATGGATATATCCTCCATTTCTATGGCAAGCCCAACAAGAGTAACTAAATCCTCCCAATGAGAGTGCAGCCTGTTAAAGCGTGCAACTTGGTCGCTTAATTGTTTGGATTTTTGCAGTATTTTTTGGGCATTATCCATATCACTGTAAAAATCCGAATCTGTTGTTTGATGGTGCAGCTCCTCTATCTTTGCTTCCAGTCCTGCAACGTCAAAGAGAGTCCCTCAATTCCATAATATTTTTTTCAAGCCCTTCAAGGGATAATCTGTATTCTTCAAATTCAAGCATAAATTAAAATTCCTCTCCTGTTTATCTTACTGTCCACAGCATTTTTTATATTTTTTACCGCTACCGCAAGGGCACAAATCATTTCTGCCAACCTTTTCGCCCTTCACAACAGGCTTCTTCTTTTGCGGCTCTTCATCTCCGCCATGAGAAGCGGCTACAGGCTCTGCCACCTGCTCCCTTTTTAGTTCCTTGTTAACCTGGGCATGGAATATATATTTTACAGTATCTTCCTTAATTGCATCAATCATTTCCTCAAACATATTCATACCTTCAAATTTATACTCAACAACAGGATCCCTCTGAGCATAAGCACGAAGCCCAATTCCTTGCTTTAATTGTTCCATTGCATCTATATGGTCTATCCATTTGGAATCTACAATTTGCAGAAGGATTATACGCTCCAATTCACGCATATTTTCGCCAAGCTCTTGTTCCTTCGCCTCATAAACAGCAGTTACACTTTCCATAATATAATCCTTCAATTCTTCTCTGTCGAAGGAATTCTTGCGCTCATCCTCTAACTGAACATCTATTCCAAAAAATTCGACCATCTGGCCAAAAAAGGATTCCCACATCCATTCATCGGCAAATTGAAATTGTCCTGCTGTAATTTCAACAATTTTATCTGCAACAGTTTCTATCATAGAGAAAATGTTATCACGAACATTCTCACCTGCTAAAACCGTCTGACGCTGTTTATATATAATCTCACGCTGCTGATTCATAACATCATCATATTGCAAAACGTGCTTACGAGTGTCAAAATTGCGCCCCTCAACACGCTTTTGGGCGTTTTCAATAGCACCGGTAAGAATTTTAGCCTCAATCGGCTGGTCATCCTCTAAGCCCAAAGCCTCAACCATACCGCTTAAACGCTCCGAACCAAACAGACGCATTAAATCGTCCTCTAAGGAAATATAAAATTTAGATGCACCAACATCACCCTGCCTACCGCTTCGGCCTCTCAACTGGTTATCAATACGTCTGCTTTCGTGCCTCTCGGTACCAATTATAAACAGACCACCTGCTTTAATAACCTCGTCACGCTCAGCATCAACATCATTTTTATATTTTTCATAAAGCTCTGCATACATTTTTCTTGAATTTATTATTTGCTCATCATTTGTATCCGCAAAACCAGTTGCTTCAATGATTAATTCTTCTTCAATTCCCTGCTTTCGCATATCATTCTTCGCCATATATTCTGCATTACCGCCCAAAACAATATCCGTTCCACGCCCTGCCATATTGGTGGCAATTGTAACAGCGTTTTTCTTGCCCGCCTGAGCGATAATTTCTGCTTCCTTTTGGTGAAACTTTGCATTTAAAACCTCGTGCTTCACACCATGCTTTTTAAGCTGATTTGCTAATTCCTCGGATTTTTCAATAGTAACCGTACCAACCAAAACAGGCTGACCTCTGTCATAACACTCCCTTATTTGCTCTATAACAGCATTTAATTTGCCCTTTTCATTTTTATAAACAGCATCGGATAAATCCTGCCTTTTAAGGGGCCTATTTGTAGGGATAACGATAACATCAAGCTTATATATTGATTGAAATTCGTCCTCCTCTGTTTGCGCAGTACCTGTCATACCGGAAAGCTTTTGATACAGCCTAAAATAATTTTGAAAGGTTATTGTTGCAAGAGTTTTGCTTTCACGCTCCACCTTAACCTTTTCCTTAGCTTCAATAGCTTGGTGCAAGCCATCGCTGTAACGTCTGCCAAGCATAAGACGACCTGTAAATTCGTCAACAATAATAACCTCGCCGTCATTAACAACATAATCCTTATCAAGCCTCATAATTCCATGAGCACGAATTGCCTGATTTATATGATGGGAAATAGTTAAATTCTCAGGGTCGGATAGATTTTCAATACCAAAAGATGTTTCTGCTTTTTTAATACCCTTTTGAGTCAAGGTAACAGATTTCGATTTTTCATCTACTATATAATCAGCATCCACATCATCATCGTGCTGTTTATCATCACTTTCTTTAATCTTAACATATTTTAAAGAACGAGCAAATTTATCAGCAACCTCATAAAGCACTGTGGATTTATCCCCGGCACCCGAAATGATAAGCGGGGTTCGTGCCTCATCAATTAAAATGCTGTCAACCTCATCCACAATTGCGTAGCTTTGCCCTCTTTGAACCTTCATCTCCTCATAAATCACCATATTATCTCGCAAATAATCAAAGCCAAGCTCGTTATTGGTTACATAGGTTATATCACAATTATAAGCATCTCGCCTTGCTTCATTATCCATATCGTGAATAATAAGACCAATTGTTAAACCTAAAAACTTATATATTTTTCCCATCCATTCACTATCACGCTTAGCAAGATAATCATTAACAGTTACAATATGAACGCCTTTTCCGGAAAGAGCGTTTAAATATGCAGGCAAGGTTGCAACCAAGGTTTTACCTTCACCGGTTTTCATTTCCGCAATACGTCCCTGATGCAGAACAATTCCGCCCAAAAGCTGAACAGAAAAGTGCTTCATACCCAAAACTCGCCAAGATGCTTCCCTCACAACAGCATATGCTTCAGGCAAAATATCATCAAGCCCTTCTCCGTTCGTCAACCTGTTTTTAAATTCAACCGTTTTTGCTTTAAGCTGTTCATCAGTCAACGCTTCAATACTATTTTCAAAAGCTTCAACCTTTGCAACCTGCGGTATCAGCCTTTTAAGTTCTCTATCACTATATGAACCTAATATTTTTCCTAAAATATTCTTCATAAGTACACCTCATTTAAAATTTTTTGTCTAATTATTTAATTTTAACATATTTTGCATAAAAAAACAACTATTTTATTTCGACTCATTTCATTACCATCTATACATACAGTGCAAAAGTCTATAAAAAACTTAAATATTCGGAATAAAAAAAGACCCCTTTATATTTTTATATAAAAGAGGCCTTTTTAAACAAAATTTATTTATTTTCGAACATTTTAAATATTCCGTAAACTATTTTTGCGGTTTCTTCACGGGTTGCATTTCCTTTTGAATCAAATAGTCCTTCGCCTTTGCCATTAACAATGCCTGCCTTAGCAAGAGCGGCAATAGCATCCTTAGACCATTGCTCCATTTGGTCAGCATCCACAAATGTTAAATCGCCAATTGGCAAATCAATTCCAACCAGTTTTGCGGCACGGCTAATCATAACGCACAATTCTTCACGGGTGATTTCTTTATCAGGCTTAAAGTTGCCATCATCATAACCCAACGCAATTCCGTGTGATGCTGCTATATTAACAAAATCTGAATACCATTCATCTTCTTTAACATCACCAAAGGTTGCTTCATTATCAGCTTTTTCAATGCCGAAAGCACTAACAATAAGCTTAGCAAATTCCGCCCTGGTAATATTTTCCTTTGGTTCGAAGGTATCATTAGTTCTACCGTTTATAATGCCTTTTGAAGCAAGATAGTTGATAGGTTCTTCAGACCAACCGGATACATCCTTGAAAACCGGTGTGGGATTTGAAGTGGGTTCAGCACTCGGTGCCACACTTGGTAATGGGCTTGCAGTCGGACTTGCTGAAGGACTTGGTGATGCACTTGGAGTTGGGCTTGGCTTAGGAGCAGTAGGCCCAGTTGGGTTACCACCCGATGACTGCCTTGCCTTAATCTCAATAGAACCATTAACTATTAATGAAGGAATTTTTTCTTGTTCATCATTAGAATTAATTGTTGTTAAAGTTGTACCCACGGTGTCCAATACAAGTGGATATACTTTTACACCCGCAGTGCTTTTAGCCCTAAATTTAATCGTAACAATAGTAAATGGTCCAACTATGTTTACATTTCTTCCTTCAGTTGGATCCGGACCTATTTCCACTTCTTTAAAAGCTGTAAAAGTAATTATTCCGCTATTTACAAATCCTTTATCTATTTGAACAAGTCCTGCATTTGATATTACATCAGATACAACAACATCAGCATCTGTTACTGTTTCAAATGCTGTAGTGTCATATTGCAATTTAAAATTCAAATTTGCAATATCTACACTTTTATCCACAGAAATTGTTATTGCTGCCTCACCGCCGGAATAAATTTGTTGACTTGAAACAGTAAATTTAGGCTCATCTGCCGCCGTTACAGTAAATGTAGAAATAATCATAACAAAAAGCATTACCATGCTAATTATTTTTTTTATATTTTTTGTAACATTCATATTTTTTCGCCTCCGTATAGGGAATATGTTTCTATTTTTATAGTTCAAAAAAGTGGGCAAACATTATATTTGCCCACTTTAATGTTATTTCATATCAAATATTTTTATATGTTTTTTTATATATCAAGAGAATGTTGCGCTGCATATATAAGAACACCAATAATATCTGTTCCATCAGCTATGCCAATAGCATCATAATTTGCTGCTTCTTTTTGTTGAGCTGTATATGTTCCAAAATCATGGAATACATCTCTGATTGCAAAAGCATCGTCTGATTTAATTTGTCCATCCTTAGTAACATCACCACGAAGGATTACAGGAAGTGTATCACTGCTTGAAACACCTGCAACAGAAACTGTTATTGCGTTACCAACATCACCAGCAACTATTGTATATGTTAATTCATTTGCAGGAGTTCCTGCACCTGTCCAAACAATTGTTTGACCAGCATCTAAATCAAAGTCTGCATCGTAATAATCATAAGTTACTGAAAGTTCAACGCCTGTAACTGCTTGACCAACTATTGTTACGTTAGAGATAACAGGAGCAGTTGGATCGTTAACCTCTGCAACAAGGGCAAGAACTTCTGCTTCTATTAAATCAGAACCACCTGCTATAACACCACGTTTGTAGTTATCAAGTAAAGCTTCTACTGCATCAGGAGCGATAACTTGATAATCTGCTATTGTTGCTGTTCCTGCATTGATTGCTTCAAGTGCTGCTTCTTTTATAAGAGCCGCTTTTGTTGTTGCAACTTCTAAATCACGATCAGCCATTCTTCCAAGCAAATCAACTTCAACTAAGCTGTCGTCTTCTAAAGGAGTAATTAATGCATATGCAGCCAATGCCAAATCTTCTGCCGCATCAATTTCTTCAAGAGTTGTTATTGGAGCAGTTTCATAAGCTACAACTGCTGCTGTTGCTGCTTCTTCTGCTTGAAGAACTGCTAATTTTTCATTCAAAGCTAATGTTGCAGCGTCAATTCTATCTTGTAATGCATCTTTTGCTGCCTGAGATTCAGTAAGAGTAATTGCATCAACTGCGTCCTGTGCATCTGCCAATTCCTCTGAAATTAATGCTGCTTCAATTGCACTAATTGTTGTAGCAGCATCTGCAACTGCCTCAAATGCTTCAACTGCATCGTCTGCTATTGCTATAAATGGGTCTGTTGCATTTGTATAGCTAACAGTACCATTAACAAGGTTTGTGCCTGTTACGTCTGTGCTGTTATATCTGCCTGATAGAACTATTATATCTGAAGAAACTATATCATTACCTGTAACTGTACCTATAACTTTAAATGTTATGTTTACAACAACAACATCACCAGCAAGACCAGCAACACCGTGTTCAACTGTTAAACCTGCAAGACCAACTTTTCCAAGTGTTGCAGAATAAACTGAAGGAGATTCTGTTAAGCTTGCACCTTTTGCTGTTGAAATGTATTGCAATTTTGTTGAATCATAGGAAATACCTATATCATAATTGTTAAGTGCTGTCATGTCTGTAATTGTAATAGGAACAACTACGTTTGAACCAACATATCCGCTAACGTCGCCTATTTCAACTGCTGCGCCTACAACTGCAGGAGCTTCACGTGTGATTGTAACAACGTATGTTTTAACTGTTGTTGTATCTTCTGCTGTAACATCAACGTTGAATGCGTTAGGTCCAACTGCTAATGCTTTTAAGCCATCGCCCTCAACTGTTGCATTTGTATCTGCTTTTGTAGCATTGATTGTTACTTCTTCAACACTGTTTGCAACTGTTGCTGTGTATTCTAAATTATTCACAGCAAATGCTGGACTTAATGTAGCCCCTGTTACTGTTAATGCTGAAAGATCAGCATTTGAAGAAGCTGGAATATCTTCATAATTTGCTACTACTGTTACTGCACTTTCTAACATTGTAAATGTAGTTGATGCTGCGTTAGCATCTGCAAATACTACTGCATCTGGAGATGTCCAGTTTTTGAACTGTTGACCTACCGGTGCAGTTCCAGCTGTAATTGATACTACTTCATCTTTTTCTGCTTCTGTTACAGGAGATGTACCGCCTGTTACTGTTACAGCATATTTTGTTGCTGCTGCAGCTGTAATTGTCATTGTTGGATTAGAACCTACTATTGTATGTTCATTAGCTGAAAAGTCAGCAGCGTTTGAAGCTGCATTTACAACTGCAAATGCTGGATTTCCTGCTGCAGTAGCATTAAATTTTATAGAACCTAATAAAGTAGTTGCAGCAAGCTCATCACCATCTACTATAACACCAACATAGCTTGTGTTTCCGCTTGCAGTTGGTTCTGTAACTGAAATTGCAGATGCTGCATATAATGTTGATGTAAACATTGCCTTGCCGTTATTTGCACCTGATGTGAATCTTACAGGTGATACCTTAGTGTTGTCATAAGAAATTATTATTGTCCACATACTTGCAACATCTGCACCCATACCTGATGCAGTATATGTTAAATCAAACTGTGTTCCCACATCTGCTGTTGCAGGTGCTCCAAGTGTAACTGTAAATTCTGCTGCACTAACTTGCACAAAACCTACACATAAAGATATGATCATTGTTAATACTAAAAATCTACTAAGAATTTTTTTCATTTAACTCTTTCACTCCTTTTATTTTTATTGTTCTGCTGCAAATGGTGTAAGATCAAGCCCTGCACGCTTCTTTAATAACACCAAATCTGCTGAAGTAATTGTTCCACTTAAATTAACGTCACCTGACATATCTCCATTTATTAGCAATGTAGGATCAAGCCCTGCACGTTTCTTTAACAACACTAAATCAGCTGAGGTTATTGATCCATTGCTATTAACATCACCAAATTTAATATCTGCAACTGTTCTTGCTTCTTTTGTGATAATAATATCTGCTGCTGCTAATGGTGTTGCACCAACAATCGGTGTACCAAAGAATTTAGTATTTACTGGGTTATATCTAAATTCTGCACCTCTAACCACTATCTTATAATCATTAGAAACACCCATTCCTGTTGTAAGTAGTGAGTTGATATCAATAACGATAAGCTTTGAATCTGGCACCCCGTAAGCTACTCCTGTTCCCTTTGGAACTACAACCGTTGGAAAATTTGCTTCTGTAACTACCGGTCCCGCCGGTGTTTCAATATACTCCTGTGTTGCGCCCGGTACTGCTGATTCTAATGCTGTTCCACCCATCTTAATGAATAATTTGTTGTTTTCAGCATCGAATCTGCTTGTTTCAACTTTGAATTCAAAAAAAGTAGCACTTGATGCCTGTTGGTCTATGTAGGCAATATTAGTATTGTCTATTGTAGTCGGCTCTGTATCTCCGCTTCCTACAACTGCAAGAATTGTTACTTGCTCTACTTCCGTTGCGGTGTATTGAACATTAACTGTTAACACACCATCTACAGGCCCTGTCATTGTTATTGTTCCAATGTCTAAATCAGCCGCTGCAGAAGCAACCATTGGTACAATTGATATTAGCATTACTGCGCTTATCGCTAATGCTAACAATTTTTTTGCTTTTTTGATTTTCATAATTTTTCCCCTTTCTTTATTTTTATTTCTCGTTGCATTTTTTGTGTAACTTTGCTTTTTTATGCAATTTTCAAGGTTCAACAACTTGCTTACACATATACGATTGATATCGTAAATATCTAATTACATTATAAATCATTTACAAGCATATTGCAACCGTTTTTTAAAGTTTTACATATTGGTAATAAATGTGTAGTTTGTTTTGTGTAATTTGACGAAAACACTATTTCTGTACTTAAATTTATTATAACAGGCATAATTTGGACATATTGTTCATAAGTAAAATCCGATGCACTGAAACCGCGCTTTTTATATGAATTTTTACGCCGCTAAAGAATATCTTAGTTCCAATTTTTTGAAAATCCATGTAAGTGCTATTGTCATAAGCAAATAAAAGACCGCCGCTACAAAAAAAGGAATAACAGTAAGGTCTCTTTGAACTGCAAGAGTTGCAGCCCTGATTACTTCCTCCAAGGCTATTATTTGAACCAAGGCAGTATCTTTAACCAATGTAATTGTTTCGTTGCTTAAAGATGGAAGCACACATCTGAATGCTTGGGGCAATATTATGAAACACATTGTCCTTGCAGGGGAAAGACCGATTGCAGATGCCGCCTCGTACTGACCTTTATCCACAGACTCTATGCCACCTCTGAATATTTCTGCAAAATATGCGGCATAGTTTAAGGAGAACGCAATAACTGCCGAGGTGAAATTATCGAACCTTATTCCAAAGACGGGAAGTCCGAAATACACAAATAACACCTGTAGCATAAGCGGTGTTCCACGCATTATTAAAATATAAAATTGTATTATAGCGCGCAGGAATTTAAATCTTGACAAATTCCCAATGGCTAACAAAAGCCCTGCGGGAATTGAAAAGATAAGTGTAAACCCAAATATTGCAAGGGTAACAACGGAGCCTTCCGCAATATAAGGCAAAATTTTTAGTATGTAATCCATATTTTATTTAACAACGTCCTCGCCAAACCATTTTTTGGATATTTCTGTTGCTTTTCCGTTTGTTTTAACTTCATCAATAGCTTTTTGAAGCTGAACAACAAATGCTTTATCTTCTTTTCTCGCACCTACTGCATACATTTCCTTGCCAAAATCCTCTTCAAGAATTGAATAATCTGATAAGCTTTTTGATATGTAATAACGACATACAACCTCGTCCAAAACAACAGCTACAACACGTCCTGCCTTTAAATCCATCATTGCTGCGTTATTATCCTTAAACCTCATAATATTCTTTTCGCCTATTGCTTTAAAGGTTGCTTCATCCTTTTTAAGTGCGTCCTCTGCCGAGCTTTCACCTTGAAGACCAATTTTTTTGCCCGCTAAATCTGCCTTTGTTTTAACGCCCGAATCTTTAAGCGTAACTATAACCTGCTTATTTTCAAGATAAGGTTTTGTAAAAAGAACCTCCTCCTCACGTGCAGGGGTTACAGTAAAGCCATTCCAAATAAGGTCTATATTTTTTCCATTAAGCTCTAACATTTTGCTTTCCCAGTTTATTGGCTTAAATTCAACAGCAATCCCCATTTTTTCAGCTACTGCCTTTGCAAAGTCAATATCAAAGCCAACTATTTGATTTTTGTCATCGCGAAAACCCATTGGCGGGAATGAATCATCCAAGCCTACAACTATTTTGCCCTTTACTTTAATATCATCCCATGATTTATCCACATCAACTGCTGATTCTGATTTCAATTGAGCACTGGGCGGATTTTTCGGTGATGCAACACATCCTATTAAAATGGTACTGATAAGCGTTGTTAAAAGCAATAAAGGTATAATTTTCCTCATAATTTGCTCCTCCTATTATATGTTTTTTGTACATTATATACTAAAATTTAAAATTAGTAAAGAAAAATATTCAACACACCATATAATTGATGTGTTGAATATTTTAATATTATTCGTTTTCGGTGGTTGGTTTTTCTTCACCCAAGGTTACATTTAGATTTAATTTTTTGCCATCACGCATTATTTCAAAGTTCATAACTTCTCCTGCTTTATGGGTGTCTCTTTGCTTATTGAGGCTGTCCACAGTTAAAATTTCCTTTCCGTCAGCACGGATAATAACATCCCCTGCCTGAATGCCCGCTTTTTCAGCACCACTAAATGGAGAAACCTCTATTACATATACACCCTCCGGCAAATCATACATTTTAGACATTTGCTTTGTGATTTCTCTTGGCACTACACCCACAACAGGTCTTCCCTGAATATACCCTTTGCCTTGAAGCAACTCATTTATTATAGGCATTGCTTCGTCAATAGGAATTGCAAAGCCCATTCCATCTATGCCCGTTGCACCTATTTTAACAGTGTTAATTCCAATAACTCTGCCGTTTCTATTAACAAGAGGTCCGCCCGAGTTACCGGGATTGATTGCGGCATCTGTTTGAATTAAAGTATATTGCCTTCCCTGAACATTCATCGAACGGTTAAGAGCGCTGATAACACCTGCCGTAACAGAACCTGCAAATTCCTGACCTAAAGGATTACCGATTGCAACAGCAAGCTCTCCAACCTCAAGCTCGGAGGATTTACCAATCTCTGCCGCAGGTAAGCCGTTTGCATCTATCTTAATAACCGCAAGGTCCGTTTTAGAATCCATACCTACGATTTTAGCAGGATATGTTTTTCCGTTGCTTAAAACAACGTCTATGTTTTTTGAACCTTCAACAACGTGATTATTGGTTATTATATAACCGTCTTCTTTAATTATTATACCTGAACCGCCGCCCTCTTGAGTTTCAGTTCCGAAAAACGTGTTAATATTCTTCTTGTTAACAACGCCTACAACAGAAGGCCCTGCTTTTTTAGCAATATCCACAACGGAAAGGGAACCGTCCAAAAAGGTTGAAACATTAGTAGCACCTGCAGAATTTGAATTTTGCGTTATCTGCGGCACCTTTGAATAATTACCTTTAAATGACAACGCTGTGCCGAATATTCCTGCACCTACAATCATTCCCGCAAGTACTGCCGCAACATATCGGGTAAAGTTTTTGCCGCTCTTTTTTGCTTTTCCCATAATAATATTGTCGTTTTTGGGTTTGTTGATAACACCTTGCTGGTATTCGTCCGCTTGCCATACATAAGATGGCTCCAACACTTGCTCTACTTCAATATTTTCTTGTTCCTTGAAATCTTCACTCATTTTACTTCCTCCTTAAAAACTTTATATTATTAGTATAGCAGACTAAAAATGATAAATCGTGAACAAAATGTTAATTATTTTTTTATTCTTTTTAAAGTAAAAACAAATTTCGTATAATTATTGCCGGGAATAACCTTTATACTTTCCCCATGCTGATTTATTATACTCTTTACTATATAAAGCCCCAATCCTGCACCTGTTTTATTATAATTTCTGGATTTATCCGTTTTATAAAATCTGTCCCAAATGTATTTTGCATCCTGCTCGCTTATTGTTTCTCCCGTATTTGATATGCCAACCATAATCTTATTATAAGTGGTGTTAACAGAAATATCTATTATACCGTTATTTTGAGCAAATTTTGTTGCATTATCTATTAAATTAACTATAACCCTGTGGATTGACTGTTCATCCGCAAGTGCAAATGTGTTTTCCTCACCGTATAAAAAATTAACGGTTATGTTTTTTTGCTGTATTATTTTTTCAAAGGTTAAAAGAACAACACGAACCATTTCGTTTATATCTACCGAGGTTAATTTTAATTCCACATTTTTATCCTCATATTTCGATATATCCAAAAAGGTATTAATTAAATTTGAAAGACGGGAAATTTCTTTTGAAACAACAGTTAAATATTTGTTTTGCGACTCTGGAGGTATGGTGCCGTCTAATATTCCGTTTACAAATCCTCCTATTGTTGTGATTGGCGTTCGCAAATCATGGGAAACATTAGAAACAAACGAGCTTCTGACATTTTCATGATTCTGCAAAGAATCTGCCATAAGATTAAAGGAATTGCTAAGCTCTTGTATCTCTAAAATATTGCTGTTTATTAAAACTCTTTTATCAAAATCTCCCTTTGCTATGTTGTTTGCAATAAGGCTTAGCCCCCTTATGGGCTTGGACATATTTTTAGATAAAAAATATGTTAAAATAAATGCCACAACAAGACCAATTAATATTGAAATTAAAAGCTGCATTAAAAGTGATGCCACATCACTGTTTAAAAATGGCTGATAAGTGTTAAAAAGCACCACACCATATGTTTTTCCGTCCTTGATAAGAGGAGATGCAACAGTTAAAATACGGGAATTAAACATAGAATTATAAACCCCTGTTTTTACAACATTTCTGCCCTCCAGCACTTCACTAAATTCCTTTATATCAATGGAATTTGCCATTATATAAGGTTTTGTATTCTCGGAACAGCTTACAATATTCCCGTTTACATCAACTAAAATTATATATGATTGAGTGCTCTCGGCAATTAAATCTATATTAAGCGTATAGAACTGCTCTGTAACCGCATTATAATTGGTTACCAGCGCTTCGGTAAGCTTATTTATTCTATCGGCATTTGCAAGCAGAATGCTTGTTCGTGAGGATTTTACATATCTCCCTATCTGCGCAAAATAAATAACGCCCAAAACAAAGGAGCTTACCAGTATAACTGATAAACTAAGCTTCATTAAACTATAAAATATCGTTTTTTTCAAAGCTTATCACCTCAAACTTATATCCAACACCCCACACCGTTTTAAGCTGCCACTTATTGCTTATTCCCTCAATTTTTTCTCTGATTCGTTTTATGTGCACATCTACCGTTCTTGTATCGCCGAAAAAGTCAAAACCCCATACCTCGTTTAAAAGCTGGTCTCTTGAAAATACCTTGTTGGGATTGGCGGCAAGAAAATATAAAACCTCAAATTCCTTTGGAGGAATGTTCAAAAGCGCACCGTTTATCTCTAAATAATAATTTGCCAAATCTATCTTAAAGTTCTCATATTCAACAAGGGAGGTGTTTTCGTTTTTAACCTCTATCCTGCGAAGAACTGCCTTAATGCGTGCAACAAGCTCCTTCGGGTCGAATGGCTTGCAGATATAATCGTCCGCACCGATTTCAAGCCCAAGAATTTTATCTATGGTTTCACCCTTTGCGGTTAGCATAATGATAGGAGTTTTAGATATGTTCCTTATATTTCTGCAAACCTGTAAGCCGTCTATGCCCGGAAGCATCAAATCCAAAATCACAATATCCGGGTTTTCACGGGCAAAAAGCTCCATAGCTTTGTTTCCTGTATGGGCTAGAACAACTTCAAATTCTTCTTTTTTAAGATACAAAGAAATAAGCTCGCAAATATTTATATCGTCATCTACTACCAGAACCTTGAACATCATATTGTTTTTTCACTCCTCGTTTAAACGCTTCTGTTGTTTGAGGTGTCTCATCTAAAAAATAAGGTCTTGAAGGTATCCATTCCTTTGGCCTGTCCACATCAAAATCGGCATAGCTCCACCAAACCGCAGCTTTAATATTTGAATAGCTTGGCATTTTAGCAAACATTTCATCAATCCATGCCGCCTTATCTCCACCATAGCTGCTTGATGCAAATTCTGTAATAATCCAGCTGAAATCACTGAATAAGGGCTTGTAGTTGTATTCAATATGGTCGAATATTTCTGTGAAGTTACTCCACTTTTCCGCCCATTTTTCATTATAATATGTTCCTGTGTTATAACCCGTAACTCCAAGTAAATGCACATATTTATTCCCGGGATAATAACCGGCAAAGGAGTTCCATGCACAAGGAGGGCAGTTTTTATCATTGGGATTAAAAATCCAAATGCAGTTTGTTACTCCCTCTTCTTCGAAAATATTATATATTCTAATCCAAATATCCTTGTTGATTTCCGCATCGGAAAGAGCCGCAATTCCGCTGTAATTAGTCCAATCACTGTTCATTTCATTGTTTAACCTAAGCAAGATAGGCGAACCGAATTTTTTAAGCTGTCTTGCGACACGCCTTATTTCATCATCCTTTAAGCCATCATAAACATCAAAGTTTGGATTTTTGCCGAAAAGTCCGCTGTTTTCCATATTGGCAATCTGTATTGTAAGCTCAATTGCTTTGCCGTCGTCACGAGCCTTTTCCATTCCGTAAATGGGAACCTCTTGATATAAATACATATACCCCAAAATAATATCAAATTTAAAATCCAGCTTTTCTTCCATTTGAGGAATACGAAAGTCCACACCCTCCGTCATTGATTGCTTAGTAAAAATTCCCCATTTAAAATCTGTGGAATTGGAAAGCTCATAATATAATTTACTTGTTTGCTCATCCCAATTCGGAAGCTCGGGGTGCCAGTCAACCACATATCGGGGGGTTCCCCTTTTTCTTATAACCTGCAAAGAATTAATTGTTTTCTCACATTCGGCAACAAATTTTTTGTCATAGCTTTTGCCCTTGAACATAATTCTGTAATACTCTCTGCCCGAGGTGTAAAAATATGCGTAAATATAAGAATTCGGCTTGTTGTTTTGCACAGAAGGCGTTCTGGTTACGCCTATAATCAAAACATCCTTTCCGTTAATTTTAACTGTTTCGTTTCTATGAGTTGTTATGTTGTTTGATTTTAAATACTGTTCGTTTAAAAGGTATCTGTTAGGATAATTGTCCAAATACCATGTAACATCATCATAAGGAGACCATTCACGAGTTATAATCGCTTCAAAGGTGCTGTTTACAACCTTTGTATAATCAGGGCTCAATGTGAAATCAAAGGTGCTGTCCGTCGGCAAATCCACATAATATCCCTGTGGATAGTCGGACAATCTTAAATAATTTTCAGTATTGGATATTTTTTTAACATCCTGATTATAATCCGCATTTTCCTTTGCCGTTAAAACAGTGTTCTGATAAAACACATCACTTATAAGCTGTTCTTTTGGAACGTCATAATCTCCCCTTATTTCCTTATACAATATACGGGTTTCATAAACAGTATTCAAAAGCCTGTTATAAGCAGATATTCGAGTGTTCCTTCCAACAATCAAAATAATAAATAAAACAGTAAGCAATGCTAAAAATATATATTTTCTTTTCATTAATATCTCCCTTTAATGTAAATATTTATTATTATATAATATTTTTTAAACTTTTTCAATATAATTATAGAAGGATGTATTAAAAGGAGTGAAAAATATCAATGTGTGGAATTGTTGGCTATGTGGATTTTGAGAACGATATTTCAAATGAACAGGAAATATTAACAAATATGAACGATACTTTATCAGCACGAGGACCTGACGCCTCGGGAATATGGATGAGCAAGGAAGCCGCAATCGGACACAGAAGGCTTGCGGTGGTGGACTTAGAGGGCGGAGTTCAGCCCATGATTAAAACAGCGTGCGGCAAGGAATATATTATTACATATAACGGAGAATTATACAATACAAAGGAATTAAAATACGAGCTTGAGCATATGGGGCATCACTTTTCCACACAATCGGATACCGAGGTTTTACTTGCGGCATTTATCCAGTGGGGAGCGGGGTGTTTATCACGTCTTAACGGAATTTTTGCCTTTGGTGTGTGGAATAGCAAAGAAAAAACTCTGTTTTTAGGAAGGGACAGATTCGGCGTAAAGCCACTGTTTTATACAAAATGCGGAAGCAAGCTAATTTTCGGCTCGGAGCTTAAAGCAATACTGGCGCACCCTAACGTGGAAGCAGCAATTGATAACAACGGCATTGCAGAGGTTTTCGGCTTAGGTCCGTGCAGAACACCGGGTAGCGGAGTTTTTAAAAACATATTCGAATTAAAGCCTGCCCATTTTTTACGCTTTAGCAGTAAAAATATGCAAATAAGGCGGTATTGGGAATTTGTATCGGAGGAGCATACGGATAATTTAGCAAACACCGCAGAAAAAGTCCGATATTTTGTTAAGGATGCCATAACTCGCCAGCTTGTTTCCGATGTTCCTCTTTGCACATTTTTATCAGGCGGGCTTGATTCCAGTGCAATAACAGCAATAGCCGCAAACCAATATGCCTTTGAAAAGGGGCAGAGGCTTGATACATATTCCTTTGATTATAAGGACAACGAAAAGTTTTTTAAAAAAAGCTCCTTTCAGCCGGATAACGATAAGGAGTGGGTTCAGCGTATGTGCGACGAGCTTTCCACAAAGCACAAGTTTTTAATTGCTGATACGGACATAATAACAAACGCATTGGAGGCGGCGGTCTGCGCAAGAGATTTGCCGGGCATGGCGGATATTGATTCCTCACTTTATTTTTATTGCAGTGTTGTGAAGAAAAAGCATACCGTTTGCTTATCCGGTGAATGTGCGGACGAAATTTTCGGTGGTTATCCTTGGTTTCATTCTCAAAAGGCATTTGAAACGCCTATGTTTCCATGGGCACATTCCTTTACAGAACGAAACAAAATTTTAACAAACGATATGGCTTTTTATGCGGATATTGATAATTATGTATCCAGACGATATATGGAAACAGTGGAAAAAACACCAAGGCTTGTGGGAGAAAATCCATTCGAGGCAAGGCGAAGGGAAATATTTTATTTAAACATCACTTGGTTTATGTCACAGCTTTTGGAGCGAAAGGATAGAATGAGCATGGCAAGCGGATTGGAGGTTCGTGTTCCATTTTGCGACCATCATTTGGCAGAATATGTATGGAACATTCCATGGAATATGAAATCCTTAGGCAACAGGGAAAAAGGGATTCTGCGTCTTGCATTAAAGGGTATTTTGCCTGATGATGTTATAGAAAGGAAAAAGAGCCCCTATCCCAAAACTCATAATCCGGGTTATGAAGTGAAGGTTAAACAAGTATTAACAGAAATTTTAAACGACAGCGCTTCCCCCATATTAAGCCTTATTGATAAAAATTATATAGAAGAGCTTATTAAAAGCACTTCTGATATTTCAAAACCCTTTTTTGGTCAGCTTATGTCTATGCCTCAGATGCTGGCATATTTAATTCAGGTAAACATTTGGCTTGCAAAATATAAAATAAGTATAAAATAAGTATAAAACATTGGGGTTCGGTTAGAAAACCGAACCCCAATGTTTATTTTTTGAACTTACTCACACATTTAATCGCATAATCTATATTCTGTTTTGTTGTAAATTCGCTGATACTAAACCGAGTAAGCCCTGTGCTTTGAGTTCCGAGTGTTTGATGTGCAAGCACAGCGCAATGCAAACCACCTCGGGTTGCAATGCCAAATTCATTATCTAAACGCTGTGAAATTTCCACACTATCCATTTCGTCAATCAAAAAGGATACAACGCCAACCCTGTTTTGACCGCCATAGACCTTAACAAAATCCATATTCGAAAGTCCGTCAATCAGCCTGCCTGTTAAAAGCACTTCTTTTTCTCTGATTGCTTTAATTGTGGTTTTGTTAATAAAATCTACACCTTTTGAAAGCCCCACAATACCAACAGTATTAAGGGTTCCGCTTTCAAGCATATCGGGCATAAAATCGGGCTGTGTGAAGCTGGCGGACATTGTGCCTGTTCCACCCTCAATAATAGTTCTAAGCTTTATATTAGGCGCAACATAAAGCCCTCCCGTTCCCGTAGGTCCGTAAAGCATTTTATGCCCTGCGAATGCCAAAAGAGAGATGTTATCCCGCTTTACATCAATATCAATTACTCCCGCAGTTTGTGCGGCATCTACCAAAAAAGGAATATTATTTTTTTTTGCAAATTCCCCAATTTGCTTTATTGGATTTATTGTTCCTGCAACATTGGAAGCATGGGTTACAACAATAAGCGCTGTATTTTCCTTCACGCAATCCTCTATGCTTTTAGCCGAAACAAACCCTGTTTTATCTGCCTTTGCAATGGTATAGCTTCCTGCACAGCTTACAACGGGGCGCAAAACGGAATTATGCTCCATTCCGCTTATCACGACGTGAGAATTTTTATCAACCAAACCCTTTATGGCAATATTAAGCGCTGCCGTGGTGTTATTGGTAAATACAATGGAGGTCGGGCTTTCAACGCCAAAGAGCTTTGCTAATTTTTCTCTGCATTCGTATATTTTTTCCCCCATAAGCATTGTCAGCTTATGACCGCCGCGGCCGCTGTTTGCGCAATAATGCTTCATACATTCATTCATTTGAGAAATCACTGAATGAGGCTTTTGAAGTGTTGTTGCGGCGTTATCCAAATATATCATCTGTGTACCTCTGTGAACTTTCCTCGCCCTACCTCTTCAAACACCCCTAAAATTTTATATCCGAAATCGGCTGATATTCCCAAAACCTCGTCAACCTTTTCCTTTTTTACAACTACGCTATACGAGCAGCCTGTAGGGGAAATTTGTGAGGGAGTATGGACAACACTCACATAATCGCCGTCATATCTGAAATAATTTTTAATTCTTGTTGCAAAAGTTATTGATCTATATAAAATATAATACAAAAAAACACCTCCCATACTCATAGTATGAAAAAGGTGTGATTTATGTTAGAAATTCAAATTTTCATTTTCAAAGGAAATATAATTATCATCCGCAACTATTATATGGTCCAATAAAGTTACGCCGATACTACTTAAGGCTTTCTTTATTTTAGCAGTTGTTTCAATATCGTTTTGAGAAGGAAAAAGCGTTCCGCCCGGATGATTATGACAAAGCACCAAGCTTGTGGTTTTTGTATGAGTGATTTGTTCAACAATCTGCCTTGGCTCAATATAAACATCACCCGGAGTTCCCTCTGTAACCTTAACGGTTTTAACCAAACGTTTTTTGGAATCCAGACAAATAATATAAATTGCCTCGTTAACCCTTCCAACCATAAGATTAATGCAATATTCACCCAATTGCTGTGTTGTTTCAAAAAGGTGCTTCTCATCATATGCGCTAAGAAGATAGGCTCGGCATAATTTAGGAAAAAGGCTCAAAAATTGTGCAGAATTAGTGCCTACATTATCAATCTCCATAAGCTCGCTTATGGGAGCATTGCATATATTATAAAATGAGCCATATTTATTGATTAAATCATGCGCAATCGGATTAGTGTCCACACGACGAAGAAGAAAGAAAAACAAAAGCTCGATAACCTCGTGGTTGCTCAAATCATCGCAGCCATTTTTCAAGCATTTGTTGATAAGCCTTTGCCTATGCCCCTCAGCCATATGTAACACTCCCCCCACGTTTATTTTCTGCTTCCCGGCTTTTCAGCACTTAAGCCCATTTTACAAAGCGGGCAATTTTCAGGTTCGAAGGATTCCACCTCCACAGAAAGCACCGCTTTATAAGGAACACCGAAATCTATTTTACCACCGGTTCTGTCCACTATACTGCCAACACCCACAACCACTGCTCCCGCTCCTTTAACAAGGTCTATAACCTCTCTCACAGAGCCTCCTGTGGTAACAACATCCTCCACAACCAAAACCCTCTGACCTTTTTTAATTTCAAAGCCACGCCTTAAAACCATTTTGCCTTCTCCGTCACGCTCCGAAAAAATATTCGGTGTGTTAAGGTGCTTGCTAACCTCGTAGGACATCAAAATGGCACCAATTGCAGGTCCTATAACAACCTCAACATCTGAATCCCCATATAATTTTGCAAGCTCGGCGCAAAGCTCCTCGCTGTATTTAGCATTTTGAAATATCTTGGCACACTGTAAATATTTATTGCTGTGTCTGCCTGATGTAAGCAAAAAATGCCCCTCTAATAAAACGCCTGCCTCTTTTAAAATTTCCAATACTCGCTCTTCTGTTAACATCTAATTTCCTCCTTCTGTTGAATCCTTTCGCCACCATGATTGTGTAGCAAGCGTACTAAGCTCGCCCAGCTGTTTATTTTCACCCTCCAAAATAATGGTAGGGGAAAATTTATCATCAAATTCTATTATACTGTAAGAAGCATTGTCATACCATAAAATATCACAAAGCTGTGATAATAATTTACCCTTGAATTCGCACATCATAACCTTAATTGCGGTTCCGTGGGTTACTATGCAGATTGTCTGCCCTTTATGCTTTGTCAATATACGCTGAGTTGCGGCAAGCACTCTGCTTTGAAAATCAACCATAGATTCACCGTTTGGCATAACTAAAAGATGGGGCGTATGAAGCCAATGGTCGTAGCTTTCGGAATAAAGCTCGGGCAAGCTTGCCCAAGGAACATTCTCCCAGTCTCCGCCAAATATTTCACGCAAATTTTTATCGGTATAAATATCCAAATTAAAAATTTCCGCAATTGGTTTGGCTGTTTCAACCGTCCTTGTTAAATCGCTTGAATATATAACATCTATTTTTTGATTTTTTAATGCTTCGGCAGTCAGCGCAGCCTGCTTATATCCATTTTCGGTTAAATGAGAATTAAAATTACCATGAAAATGCCTGCTGACGTTACCCTCTGCCTCGCCATGCCTTACGAAAATGAGTTTAGTCATTTAAAATTACGCCACCTATTATTTTATTTACATCGTCTATGTTGTTTCTTTCCAAATAAGCAGAAAATTCATTTTTAATATTTAATGCGGCGGTTGGCTGAATGAAATTTGCTGTGCCGATTGACACTGCCGTTGCACCTGCCAGCATAAATTCGGCAACATCCTCTCCCGACATTATACCACCCATTCCCATAATTGGCAAGCCTACCGCTTTTGCAACCTGCCAAACCATACGAACAGCAACCGGCTTTATTGCAGGGCCGGAAAATCCGCCAACATTATTTGCAAGAATTGGTCTTCTGCTGTTTACATCTATCTTCATACCAAGCAATGTGTTAATAAGAGAAAGTGCATCTGCACCACCTGCTTCAGCCGCTCTTGCAATTTCGGTTATATCCGTTACATTGGGCGAAAGCTTAACCATTAAAGGCACCTTGCAATATTTTTTAACTTCCCTTGTAATTTGCAAAACAGTATCGGGATTTGTACCGAAGGACATTCCTCCCTGCTTTACATTCGGGCAGGAAACATTCAATTCTATTATATCCACATTATCTTCTAAAATTTCAGCGATTTCACAATTTTCTTCAATTGTGTGACCGGAAATATTTGCTATAATTTTTGTGTTAAATTTTTTAAGATTGGGAACCTCATATTTCATAAAATTTTCCACACCGGGATTTTGCAGCCCCACGCTGTTTAAAATTCCGGAGGTAACCTCCGCAATGCGAGGTGTTTTGTTCCCCATTCTCGGCTCTTTTGTTATAGCCTTAACGCATATTCCGCCAAGCTCGGATAAATCAAAATATTCTGACATTTCCCTTCCGCAGCCAAATGTTCCTGAGGCTGTTGTTATAGGGTTTTTAAATGTTACCCCTGCAAAATTAACAGTTAAATTAGGCATCATTAAACACCTCCTTGCAGTTAAAAACAGGGCCCATCTGGCACACCTTAACATTAAGACCGTTCGCCTTGCATACGCAAACTGCGCAAGCACCAATTCCGCAACCCATCCTCTCTTCAAGAGAAAGCTCGCAAAATATATTATTAGCCTCGGCAATTTTTTTTATTTCACTCATCATGGGCATTGGTCCGCAGGCATAAATTGATGTTATATTATCCGTTTTGATTTTTTCCTTCAAAACATCGGTAACTAAACCATGAGTGCCAAAGCTTCCGTCATCTGTGGCAATTGAAACAGCATCGCAAACCTTTTCAAAATCGTCCTGCATAATCATTAAGTCTTTTGTTCTGAAGCCTAAAATTGCGTTAACCTTTGTGCTTAAATTTTTTGCAAGCTTAATAAGAGGAAAAATTCCAATTCCGCCGCCAATTAAAATAGCAGTACCGTTTCCGCTTTTATTAACCGAAAAGCCCGTCCCCAAAGGACCTAAAACGTCTAAGGTATCCCCAGCTTTTTTTTGAGCCAAAAATTTCGTACCGCTTCCCTTTACTGCAAATATAAATCTAAGCCAGCCTTCACCGCTGTCGCATATGCTTATAGGGCGGCGCAAAAGTGAATCTCCGCCGCATAATATATGCACAAATTGACCCGGCTGTGAATCTTCGGGGAATTCAACCACAACATCAAAGGTGTCTTTTATAATTTCCTCAACGGAAACAATCCTGCAAATATGGGTATGCTTCATTTTACACCTCTTTATTATATAGTATTAATATCAACAATTTCTGTGCCTGCACCGCTCTTTTCACGCTTAACGCTGTTGATAACTGCTCTTGCAGTGTCAAGAGATGTTAAGCATGGAATAGATTGCTCCACAGCCTTTCTGCGCATTTTAAAGCCGTCACGCTCTGTGCGTCTGCCCTTGGTAGGCGTGTTTATTATCAAAGCAAATTGCTGTGCCTGAATCATATCCAAAATATCGGGCGAGCCTTCGCCGATTTTTGCAACCATTCGTGCCGACACACCATTTTCACCAAACAATTCCGCGGTTCTTTCAGTTGCATAAATTGTAAAGCCCAAATCGCTGAACTCTTTTGCAATTTCAATTGCTTCAGGCTTATCCGTATCACGCACGGTTATTAAAACATTTGCATTGCCTGTTGGAATTTTAAGACCGCTTCCGATTAAGCCCTTGTAAAGTGCTTCGGAAAAATCCTTGGAAATTCCCAAAACCTCGCCTGTGGATTTCATTTCAGGGCCTAAGCTTGTGTCAACATCGTGCAGCTTTTCAAAGGAGAATACAGGAACCTTAACTGCGATATAATCACTCTTTTTGTATAATCCCGTTCCATAGCCCAAATCCTTAAGCTTATGCCCCATCACGCATTTAAGCGCAATATCAACCATAGGCACATTGGTTACCTTGCTGATATAAGGCACCGTCCTTGAAGAACGAGGGTTAACCTCTATAACATAAACCTCGTCATCAAAAAGCACAAACTGAATGTTCATAAGCCCGATAATGTTCAGTGCCTTACCCAAACGCCTTGTATAATCAACGATTACATCTTGAAATTTACTTCTTAAGCGTTGGGGCGGATATACCGAAATACTGTCACCCGAATGAACGCCGGCACGCTCCAAATGCTCCATAATGCCTGGTATTAAAAAGTCCTCCCCGTCGCAGATTGCATCAACCTCAATTTCCTTGCCCAAAAGGTATTTATCCACCAAAATAGGGTGCTCCTGCTTAACTCTGTTTATAATGTCCATAAATTCTATAATATCATAATCGTTAAAAGCAATTTCCATACCTTGACCGCCAAGCACATAAGAAGGACGAACCAAAACAGGGTAGCCAAGCTCCTTTGCCGCAACCAAAGCCTCCTCCTTTGTAAATACCATTCTTCCGGCAGGGCGAGGAATTCCGCATTTTTCTAAAATATTATCAAATTTTTCTCGGTTTTCTGCCGCATCAATATTTGCTTCACTTGTGCCCAATATTTTAACTCCAAGCTCGGAAAGGGTTTTTGTAAGCTTAATGGCTGTCTGACCGCCAAATTGAACAATTGCGCCGTCAGGCTTTTCCGCATTAACTAAGTTTCTAACGTCCTCCGGTGTTAACGGGTCGAAATAAAGCTTGTCTGCCGTATCAAAATCCGTACTAACCGTTTCAGGGTTGCAGTTTGCAATAATTGTTTCATAGCCTTCCTCCTTAAGCGCCCAAACACAGTGAACAGAGCAATAATCAAACTCTATTCCCTGACCTATTCTGATAGGTCCTGAACCTAAAACAAGTATTTTTTTCTTGTCGCTCATCTTATGCTCGGAGGCTGTATCATAGGTTGAATAGTAGTAAGGGGTTGCGGCTTCAAATTCAGCAGCGCAGGTATCAACAATTTTATATGAGGCAAAAAGAGGATTTTCTACCTTTTCACCGCTTAGTCTTTCTATAACCTTATCTGTAAAGCCCATCTTTTTGGCTTTTTTATAATTTTCCTCGGCAAGTCCGCCTTTAAGCACATTTTCCATATCAATCAAATTCTTAATTTTATCCAAGAAGAACAAATCAATCATAGTTATATCATGAATTTCTTCCAAGGTTATTCCTTTTCGGATACCCTCCGCAACTGCGAAAATACGTTCATCATCCTCCACAGCAATCTGCTTTTTCAACTGTTTTTTATCCATAGCGGTAAAATGTGCAAGCTCGAAATTGAAAATACCAAGCTCCAAGGAACGTATCGCTTTCATTAAGGCAGCCTCAATTGAGGTTTCGATAGACATAACCTCGCCTGTTGCCTTCATTTGTGTGCCAAGCAATCTTTTTGCGTGAACGAATTTATCAAAAGGCCATTTAGGGAATTTTACAACAACATAATCAATAGTCGGCTCGAAGCAAGCATAGGTTTTGCCTGTAACCGCATTTAAAATTTCATCCAGACCATAGCCTATTGCAATTTTAGTTGCAACCTTTGCAATGGGGTATCCCGTCGCCTTAGAAGCAAGGGCAGAGGAACGGCTAACACGAGGGTTAACCTCTATAACGGCATATTCAAAGCTATATGGGTTCAAGGCAAATTGGCAGTTACAGCCACCCTCTATTCCAAGCTCAGAAATTATGTTAAGGGCAGAGCTTCTAAGCATTTGATATTCCTTATCCGTTAAGGTTTGAGCCGGCGCAACAACGATACTGTCACCTGTATGTATTCCAACAGGGTCTATGTTTTCCATGGAGCAAATTGTTATAACATTACCCTTGCTGTCCCTCATTACTTCAAATTCAATTTCCTTCCAGCCTGATATACATTTTTCTATAAGCACCTGATGCACTCTGGAAAGTCTTAAACCATTCGGAGCGATTTCCTCCAAATCCTCCTCGTTATATGCAATTCCTCCGCCTGTGCCACCCATAGTATATGCAGGACGCACGATAACGGGAAAATCAATCTCCTTTGCAAAATCAAGGGCATCCTTATAATTTTCCACAACCTTGCTTGCAATGCAAGGCTCGCCGATTTCCTCCATTTTATCCTTAAATTCCTGCCTGTCCTCCGCCATTTGAATGGTTTTAACCTTTGTTCCCAAAAGCTTAACATTTTGCTCATCCAAAAAACCACATTCGGAAAGCTCGGTTGCAAGGTTAAGCCCTGTCTGACCACCTAATGTTGGCAAAAGGCTGTCCGGCTTTTCCTTTAATATAACCTTTTTAGCAAATTCAAGGGTAAGAGGTTCGATATAAACTCTGTCCGCAATGTTTTTATCCGTCATAATCGTAGCAGGATTTGAATTAACAAGAACAACCTCCATGCCTTCCTCTTTAAGGGCTCTGCAAGCCTGCGTTCCGGCATAATCGAATTCTGCCGCCTGCCCTATTATTATCGGGCCGGAGCCTATAACCATTACCTTTTTTATATCCTTATTTTTTGGCATATTTGTTATCCTCCATAAACTTAATAAAATCATCGAACAGATACGCTGTGTCTAACGGGCCTTGAGATGCCTCCGGGTGAAACTGCACCGTAAACACAGGCGCTTTTTTATATTTAACCCCTTCAACCGTTTTATCGTTTATATTAAAATGCGTTATCTCCGCAACCTTTGGGTCTATATTATCATTAAGCACCATATAACCATGATTTTGGCTTGTTATATAGGTTCTGTTTTTTTCGATGTGAAGAACAGGGTGATTAGAGCCTCTGTGTCCGTATTTCATTTTTACAGTGTCCAAACCATTGGAAAGTGCCACTAATTGATGCCCTAAGCATATGCCGAAAATCGGTATTTTTTTCTCTTGCCACTTTTTGATATTTTCTATAACCTCGGTGCAATCCTTTGGGTCGCCAGGGCCGTTGGATAGCATGATGCCGTCAAAATTTCTTGAAATTATATCCTCCGCAGGAGTTTTTGCAGGAAAAACAGTTACATTGCAGTTTCTTTCAACTAAGTTATTAACTATTTGTGATTTTTGCCCCAAATCTATCATAGCAACATTTTTTGTTGCATTTTCACTTCTAACGGTGTATTCCTTTTTACAGGTTGTTTTATATGCCGCATCCTTTATTTTATATTCCTTTATTTTGTCTGCTACCTTTGCAAAATCAAAATTTTGGTCGGTTGATATCATGCCGTTCATTGCGCCCTTTTCTCTGATTATTTTTGTAAGCTGTCTTGTGTCAATCCCCTCAATTGAAACAATATTGTTCTTTTTTAAAAATTCATCAAGGGTACCCGTCATGCGCCAATTGCTGGGGTTTTTACAAAGCTCTCTTACTATAAACCCGCTAACCTGAATTTTTTCGGATTCATTATCTTCCTCGTTAACTCCGTAATTTCCCACCAACGGATATGTCATAGTTACAATCTGCCCATGATATGAAGGGTCGGTAAGTGCCTCCTGATAACCGGTCATAGCCGTGGTAAAAACCACTTCTCCGATAACCTCGCCTTCCGCACCACAGCTTATGCCTTCAAAGATTGTACCGTCCTCCAACGCTAAATATGCTTTCATAATAATCATCAATTCCCTTCTATTTTATAAATCCCACTATTTCATCTCTCATTCTTATGGCTTCTGCCCGTGCCGCCTTTGCATAGTTTTGCGGAGCATCGTCCGTTTTTTGATATGCACACATAACAGAGCGTGATGCGTTTATTATTGCACCCAAACCGTCACTGCCGAAGGCCTTGGCAACGTCCTCCGCCTTACCTCCCTGGGCGCCGTATCCGGGAACCAAAAAGTATGTGTAGGGCATAATTTTCCTAAGCTCCTCAAGCTGAGCGGGATAGGTTGCTCCAACAACCGCACCAACATTTGAATAACCCATTGTGCCCATATTTTCACTTCCCCACTTTTTCACTAATTCCGCCATATGCTCATAAACAGTTCCTTTTTCCATTGCCATATCCTGCAATTCGCCCGAGGATGGATTGGATGTTTTAACAAGCACAAATATGCTTTTATCCTTTATCAAAAACGGCTTTATGCCGTCCGTTCCCAAATATCCGTTAACCGTTGCGCTGTCTGCGTTAAAGGCTCTTTCGGTTATACCTCCGCCCAAATCCGTTTCTCCTATATATGCCTTTGCGTATGCCTCCGCAGTTGTGCCTATATCGTTCCTTTTAACATCTGCAATAACGTATAATCCCTTTTCCTTGGCATAATTTATGGTTTGTTCCAAAACTTTCACACCTTCAAAGCCGTACATTTCGTAATATGCGGATTGAGGCTTAACAGCAGGAACAATATCATAAAGCTCGTCTATCAAGCCTTTATTAAATTCCCAGATTGCTTCTGCCGCACCCTTTAAATTTCTGCCAAATTTTTCAAATGCGCCCTCCACAATATATTGCGGTATAAAATCCAGCTTCGGGTCCAGTCCGGCTACTGTTGGGTTATTCTTCTTTTTTATTGCATTTATCAACAAATCCATTAAATTATTCCTTCCTTCATAACAAATTTTCCATCAACAATTGTGTGGATAACCTTGCCCTTTAGCTTATATCCGTCATAAGGTGAATTTTTACTTTTTGAATGAAATTCAGATACATTAACGGTATATTCCATATCAGGGTCTATAACAATTACATCTGCGCTTTTGCCGGCGCCCAGCGTTCCTTTGTTAATGGATAAAATAGAGGAAGGCGCAACAGACATTTTATAGATAAGCTCGCTTACTGAAAGTGTATCGGAAAGATATGTCATACCAAGGCTAAGTGCTGTTTCGAAGCCGACTATTCCATTATTTGCACGCTCAAATTCGCAGTTTTTTTCATCAAAATGATGGGGCGCATGGTCGGTTGCTATAACGTCAACAGTGCCGTCCTTAAGCCCTTCCTTAATTGCATTTACATCCTCCGCACTTCTAAGAGGCGGATTCATTTTTGCATTTGTATTATACCCCAAAACCGCATCATCGGTTAATGAAAAATAATGTGGGCAGGTTTCGCAGGTTACCTTAACACCACGTTTTTTTGCCTGACGCACAAGCTCCACAGAGCCTTTTGTTGAAACATGAGCAATATGCACTGTGGTTTTTGTGTTCTCTGCCAAAATAATATCTCTTGAAACCATAACCTCTTCGCTTGCAGAGGTTATGCCTCTTAGACCCAACCGAGTTGCAACATATCCCTCGTTCATTGTGCCTCCATTCAGCAGCGATAAATCCTCGCAGTGGGATATAACAGGTGTATCGAAGGTTTGAGCATATAAAAGAGCATTCTTCATCAGGTTAGCGTTTTCAACAGGTCTGCCGTCGTCCGAAACCGCAACAATTCCCGCAAACTTAAGCTCGCCTATTGCCGCCAATTCCTCTCCCTTTAAGCCCTTGGAAATTGCTCCTATCGGGAATACGTTAACATAACCCACGCTTTTAGCCTTATTTTTTATATATTCCACAACCGCAACATTATCAACCACAGGATTTGTGTTCGGCATACACGCAACAGAGGTGAACCCTCCTGCCGCCGCACTTTTTGTGCCTGTTTCGATATCCTCTTTATATTCCTGACCAGGCTCTCTGAGATGGCAGTGCATATCCACAAGCCCTGGAGCGACAATTTTACCCGTTGCATCAATTGTTTCTAAATCAGATGCGTCATAATCAAGATCTTCACCAATATCCTCTATAACACCATTTTCAATATATAAATCCATCACACCGTCTATTTTATTCTTTGGATCCACCACTCTGCCGTTTTTAATTAATATTCTCAAAATAATTCACCCCTTTAATTTTCTATTCACCCTTTGTGTATAAGTAAAGCACAGCCATTCTGATTGCAACACCGTTTGTTACCTGCTCGTCAATAAGCGAGGAATTTCCGTCTACCACAGCACTTGAAAGCTCCACACCCCTGTTAACAGGTCCGGGGTGAAGCAAAAGTGCATCCGGTTTTGCAAGAGTAAGTCTCTTTGGGTCTATACCAAAAAAACGAGCATATTCACCGGTTGATGGGAATAATCCGCTTTTTTGACGTTCTGTCTGAATTCTAAGCCCCATAACCACGTCAGCATCTAAAACAGCCTCCTGCACGCTTGAATATACATTTATATTTGATTTTTCAATTTCAGGAGGAAGCAAGGTTAGCGGTGCACCTATCGAAACCTCCGCACCAAGCTTTGTAAGTCCCCAAATATTGCTTCGTGCAACTCTGCTGTGCAGAATATCGCCCACGATAGCAACCTTGAGGCCTTCAAAATTTTTCTTTTTTTCCTTCATTGTGAATAAATCAAGAAGCGCCTGAGTTGGATGCTCATTCATTCCGTCCCCTGCGTTTATCACGCTTGCCTTAACGTTTTTTGCAACAAGATGGGGCGCACCGGACATTCCGTGCCTCATAATAATAACATCTGTTCCCATAACATCAATTGTTCGGGCTGTGTCTATCAAAGTTTCTCCCTTTGCAACACTGCTGCCCGAGGAGGTTATATTAGAAGTGAAGGCTCCCATATATTTCCCTGCCAACTCAAAAGAAAGACGTGTTCTTGTGCTGTTTTCGTAAAACAAAGTAACTACTGATTTCCCTTTTAAATGCTCTGTCTTTCTGTTTTTTTGCTGCAAAATATACTTCATTGTTTTTGCTGTATCCAAAATTTTGTTTATTTGCTCGGCGGTTAAATCCTTAAGCCCAAGCAAATCCTTATGTACGTCAAACATTTTTACACTCCCTCACTTATTGTAACTCTATTTTTACTGTTTATTTCATCAACATAAACATTCACAAGCTCTGTTTTTGAGGTTGGAATGTTCTTACCCCTGTAATCCGCACAGATTGGAAATTCCCTGTGTCCTCTGTCAATCAGCACAGCAAGCTGTATCATGCTCGGTCTGCCTATATGTATCAGCGCATCTATTGCGGCTCTAGCGGTACGCCCCGTCTGCAAAACGTCATCAACCAAAATAACCGTCTTTCCTTCAATAGGAAAGGTAATGTCCGTAACGCAGGGCTCGCGCTTTTGTGAAAGGCTGGAAATATCATCTCTAAACATAGTTATATCCAAAACACCCACGTTGATATTTGTTTTTTCCACATCGTTTATCTTTTGCGCAATTCGCTTGGCAATAGGAACTCCGCGCCTTTTTATGCCAACTATAACAACATTAAAAACCCCTTGATTTTTTTCAATAATTTCGTATGCCATTCTGCTGATTGCACGATTTATGGATTGCTCATCCATAACAACAGCCTTCTCGCTCATAACTAATCCTCCAACAAAAAATCCTTATCCATCGGATGACAGATAAGGAAAATGTACAAAAATATATAAGTATTCCAAAGAATACAATAAATATTGTTCCTTATCAGCCACACGGGACTAATTTAAAGGTAATTTTAATCATTATACAACATAATATTAAGCTTGTCTATACTTTATTTGAAAAAATTTTAAAAAAGTATTGCATTAGTGTAAAAACTGTGCTATAATTCCTTTGTTATACAAAATGCAAAGAGGTGAGAGACTAATGAAACAAGGAATACATCCGGATTATAAACCAACTACTATCAAATGCGCATGTGGTGAAGTTATAGAAACTGGTTCAACAAGAGAAAGCATACACGTTGAAATTTGCAGCAAATGTCATCCGTTTTTCACAGGCAAGCAAAAGCTTGTTGATACAGGCGGTCGTGTTGACAGATTTAAAAAGCGTTACAGCATGTCCGAAAGCAAATAATTTTATTAAATTAAATGAAAAATCCCTTTATGTAATTTTTTACATAAAGGGATTCTTTTATTTATATCACTATTTTAAGTTCTGCTCATATGCCATTATCATTTTTTTAACCATGTTTCCACCAATTCTGCCTGCATCACGAGAAGTAATATCTCCGTTATAACCATGCTTTAAATTAACGCCAACCTCGTTAGCAATTTCGTATTTGAATTTATCAAGTGCATCTCTTGCTTCGGGAACTATCGCTCTGTTACTAGCCATTAGTTTTCACCTCCTGTTTTTTTGGTACACTTATAATATGTGCAAAACAGAAAGTAATATAGCAAGAAATATATTGAATATATGCTATTTATCTACGTTTTTGTAATTCTTTGAAGATATCATCAGGCTGGACTCCAATTTCCTTCAAAACAACCAAAAGATGGAAAATTAAATCACTGGCTTCGTATGTCACCTCATCACAGCTTCGGTTTTTTGCGGCGATTATAACCTCTGCCGCCTCTTCGCCAACCTTTTTACACATTTTATCTATGCCTTTTTCAAAAAGATAATTTGTATAGCTTCCTTCTTTAGGGTGTATAAGCCTATCGCAAATAACATCATAAACCTCGTATAAAATAGACGGATTAGGCTTAGCTTTAACATCAACCTCATTTCCCTCCAAATCACGGTAAAAGCAGGTGTAATTATTAGTATGGCACGCCGCTTCAACCTGTTCCACCTTAATAAGAAGGCAATCCTCGTCGCAATCCATATACATTTCCTTCACAAATTGAAAATGACCGCTTTCTTCGCCTTTCACCCATATTTTATCCCGGCTTCTGCTGTAATATGTAGCTTTCCCTGTTTCCTGTGTAAGCTTTAAACTTTCCTCGTTCATATATGCCTGCATCAGCACAATATTGTTTTTATAATCCTGCACAATTACTGGAATTAAACCGTTTTCATTAAATTTCATAACGCACCCCTTATTGGTAAATTTTTATTTTTTAAATATTTTTTTAAATCAGAAATTTCAAGCTCCTTATAATGAAACAAGCTTGCCGCAAGTGCCGCATCCGCACCGCCTATGGTCAGCGCATCGTAAAAATGCTCCATATTTCCCGCTCCGCCCGATGCTATAACAGGAACATTAACCGCATCGGAAATTGCTCTTGTAAGCTCAATATCATAGCCCTTTTTAACTCCGTCGCAATCCATACTTGTAAGCAAAATTTCACCTGCGCCGCGGTTTACAGCATCAACCACCCAACCAACGGCATCTATGCCCGTATCAACCCGACCGCCGTTTAAATAAACCGTAAACCCATTTCCATCCTTGCGGCGTTTTGCATCAACAGCCAAAACCACACATTGGTTACCGAATATATTTGCCGCTTGATTTATTAAATCCGGATTTTTTATTGCTGCCGAATTCACCGAAATTTTATCCGCACCTGCACGCAAAATTTCACGAAAATCATCAACAGTCCTTATTCCGCCGCCAACGGTAAAGGGAATAAAAACCTGCTCCGCAACACGGCTTACCATATCCAAAACTATATTTCTCGCATCGGAGGAGGCAGTTATATCCAAAAAAACAAGCTCATCCGCCCCTGCTTTGTCATACTGTGCGGCAATCTCAACAGGGTCTCCGGCATCACGCAAATTAACAAAATTCACACCCTTAACAACTCTGCCATTTTTAATATCAAGGCATGGAATAATCCTTTTCGCAAGCATCATCCCACCTCCAAAATTTCGCCAAGTGTTACGTCGCCTGTGTAAAGAGCTCTGCCAACAATAACACCGCTAACGTTTGTAGGCTTTAAATTTTTAATGTCATCAGCATTTGCAACACCGCCCGATGCTATAACGTCAATTTCAACGCTTTCAGTCATTTCCTTCATAGCGTTCAGATTAGGTCCGGATAACATACCGTCCGTTGCAATATCGGTATATATAATAGTTTTAACACCGCATTGTTCAATTATTTTGGCAAAATCCACCGCTTTAAATTCGCTTACTTCCTCCCAGCCACTAATAGCAACAAAACCGTCCTTTGCATCAATGCCAACTGCAATTTTATTACCGTATTTTGCCACAGCATCAATCACCAACTGCTTGTTTTTAACCGCCGATGTACCTAAAATCACACGGCTGATACCAGCGGATATAAGCGTGTCTATATGTTCAAGCATCCTTATTCCGCCACCTAATTGCACAGGAATGCTGACGTTTTTTAAAATTTCCTTAATAACCTCAATATTAACAGGTCTGCCTATCTTTGCACCATCCAAATCAACCAAATGCAAAAATTCCGCGCCCTCTGCTTGCCATTTTTTTGCAACCTCTGTGGGGTTTTCTCCGTAAATGGTGCTGTCCTCATATCTTCCCTGAGTTAATCTAACACACTTACCGCCCAATAAATCTATCGCCGGGTATATTATCATATGCTAACCTCCGCAAAATTTTTCAATATAGAAAGCCCAATATCTCCGCTTTTTTCAGGATGAAACTGTGTTGCAAAAATATTTCCGCTTTCAACAGCAATATCAAGAGTTGCGCCGTATTCCACCGTTGCGCACACTATGGATTTATCAAGAGCATCCAAATAATAAGAATGAACAAAATAAACATAGCTTTTATCGTGTATCCCTTTTAAAAGCCGGCAATCCTTTATGTCTATGCTGTTCCAGCCGATTTGAGGAATTTTAAGCCCAACATTGGGTATTTTAACAATATTGCCCTTTAATATTCCAAGCCCTTCCACATTGCTCTCTTCACTGTAATCAAAAAGCAATTGCAGCCCCAAGCATATCCCAAGAAAAGGTGTTTGTTTATCCTTAATCTCTTTTAACAGTGTATCCAAACCACGCTTTTTTAATTTATCCATTGCTTCGCCAAATGCACCAACACCGGGCAAAATCAACTTTTTAGCATTTTCAATTTTTTTTAAGTCATCCGTAACCTCGGTTTCATAACCTAAAAATTGCATTGCCTTTTCCACACTGCGCAAATTTCCTGCACCGTAATCTATAATTGTTATCACAATAAGAACCTTTTAGTTTTTTCAAACTACCTTCCTCATTTTATCCACAATATTCATTATTCTGCTTTGCTCAATTTTCATGCTAACTCTGTTAACAATAAGCCGTGCGGACAAATCACAAATTTCATCCAAAACGCCAAGACCGTTTTCCTTTAAGGTTTTCCCGCTTTCCACAATGTCCACAATAACCTCGGAAAGTCCCACCAAAGGAGCAAGCTCAACAGAACCATTCAGCTTTATAAGCTCAACAGTCTGATTTCTTTTTGCATAAAAATAATCACGGGCAATATTTGGATATTTTGAAGCAACACGGATACTTCCCAAAGGAACCTTAGTATTTTCAAATCCGCATACGCACATTTTGCACGCTCCGAATTTCAAATCCAGAACCTCGTATAAATTTTTACCCTCTTCCATAATTGTATCCTTGCCAACTATTCCCAAATCAGCGGCACCATAGTGAACATAGGTGGGAACATCTGTTGCTTTAACCAATATAAATTTAATCTTGTTTTTTTCATCGGTAAAAATAAGCTTCCTGCTTTTTTCCTTCATTTCAGGGCATTCTATTCCGATTTTTTCAAATATTTCCATTGAAAGCTCGCCTAAGCGCCCCTTCGCCAATGCAACTGTTAAATATTTCAATCGTTTACACCACCCAGTAAATCAAAAATTGACGTTCGTGTTGTTTCGCTGTCCTGTATATTTATTATATCAAGAGTTTCATCATCTATAACCCGAACAATTCCGCCGATTCCCTTTTGCTTTGCATACTCCTCGGGATTTTCACCGCCAACCCACATTTCAACGCAAAGACCGCTGGAGCGAAGCCCGTCCGCAACCTTAAAGGCGGTGCTTCGTGCCTTATCATAGCAGATTAAAGTATGCACGCTTGGCGCTTCAAATTCTGCGCCGCTGCTGTTTAGTGCAGAAATTAAACGTTCTATACCAATCGCAATTCCTGTTGCAGGCATATTTTTTCCAAATTCACCAATTAAATTATCATACCGTCCGCCGCCGCAAAGAGGAAATCCCACTCCACGAGCATAGCCTTTAATTATAACTCCTGTATAATAATTCAAGCCCTGAACCATTCCCAAATCAAAGGAAACGTATTTTTCAAATCCGTAATCGGATAAAATATTATATATTTCGGTAAGATTGGCAAGAGCCGCCTTTGCCCTTTCGCCCAATTGCATATTACTTAGCTTTTCGATAACCTCAATGCCTCCGAAAAGATTGGGCAATTCAAAAATAAGCTCCTTTAAATCATCTTTTATGCTGTATTCCTGAGCAAGCTCATAAACTCCAACAAAGCTTTTTCTATCAATTAAAACACGCATTTTTTCTATGGCATCCTCGTCTAAATTGGTCTGCTCCATAATTCCCTTAAAAAATTGCGCCTGCCCAATATCTATCTGAAATTCATTAAGACCTGCTTTTAAAAGCGCCTTTATAGTTATTGCAATAATTTCGGCATCAGCCTCCGGGCTATTTATGCCAATAAGCTCCACCCCTGCTTGGGTGAATTCCTTTTGAACCGCACCTGCGTGGGAATCACCGTCCCGAAATGCGCTTCCTATGTAGCTCATTCGCTTAGGCATCACTTCGCTTTGAAGCTTAGTTGCCGCAACACGCGCAATAGGTGTTGTTATATCGGGGCGCAAAACCATAATCCTCCCTTTTTTATCCAAAAACTTCATCATAGAGGATTGGTCCACATCTCCGCTTTCGTCTGCAAAAACATCATAAAATTCAAAGGTTGGTGTTTGAACCTCACAATATCCGTGTCCTAAAAATATATCCTTAATAGTTTGCTCCACAGCACGCTTCGCAAAACAATCCTTTTCCAAAATGTCAAGAGTGCCCTCCGGCGTGTGGGTTTTCCAGTTATGCATATGTTTTTTACCTCGCTTGCATTATATTATACTACATTATAATACAAAACAAATATAAAAACAAGAAAAAAATTATTGACAAATCAATTTTAGTTGTATATAATAATATTAGCAGAGTAGAGATTAGATAGAATAGATAGGTTACAAAGATGAGATTAGCCGCTATATGTGATTATATCATAGCCGAGCTTTTGCTAGGCTATTTTTTTATTCTGCAAAATAAAAAAGGAGTGATCAAATTGAAAAGAGACAACGTGCGTAAAATTATTTTGCCTGATAGTGAGGTGCCAAAGCAATGGTATAATATCCTTGCGGATATGCCGAATAAGCCTGCACCATATATCAGCCCCGTAACAGGTAAAGAGGTTACCCCCGATGAATTATCCCAAATTTTTGCTATGGAGTGTATTAAGCAAGAGGTTGCGACGGACAGATATATCGATATCCCCGACCCTGTTCGTGAGCTTTACAAAACATATCGCCCAACACCGCTTCACAGAGCTGTTGAGCTTGAAAAAGCATTGGGAACACCGGCTCGAATTTATTATAAATACGAAGGTGGAAACGCAACAGGCAGCCACAAGTTAAATTCCGCCCTTGCACAGGCTTATTATAACAAGGCCGAAGGGATTAAAAAACTAACCACAGAAACAGGTGCAGGTCAATGGGGCAGCGCCCTTTCCATGGCTTGCCAGCATTTTGGCATGGAGCTTCTTATATATATGGTTAAGGTTAGCTATAATCAAAAACCGCACAGAAGAACCTTTATGGAGGTTTACGGCGGAAGGGTTATATCAAGCCCTTCCAACACTACTCACGCAGGCAGAGAAATTCTTGAGAAGGACCCTGATTGCGGCGGCTCTCTTGGAATTGCAATCAGCGAGGCGGTGGAGATTGCCGCTATGAACAGCGATACAAATTATTCATTAGGCAGTGTTTTAAACCACGTTGCACTGCATCAAACCGTTATCGGCTTAGAAGCTAAAAAACAGCTTGAAATGGTTGACGAATATCCCGATATTGTTTTTGCTTGCTGTGGCGGCGGAAGCAACTTTAACGGTATTGCAAATCCTTTCTTAATGGATAAATTTAAAGGAAATAAGGTTCGAACTGTTGCAGTTGAGCCGGAATCTTGCCCAACCTTAACAAAAGGTGTTTTTGCTTATGATTATGGCGACACTGCAAAAACAGCACCTATCGCAAAAATGTACACCTTAGGACACGAATTTATGCCTGCTCCCAATCATGCAGGAGGGCTTAGATACCACGGAGATTCAGCAATATTAAGCCAATTGCATTATGACGGCTTTGTTGATGCCGAAGCCTATGGTCAGCGTTCGGTATATGAAGCAGGAGTTACATTCGCCCGTGCCGAGGGAATTATCCCTGCACCGGAATCCGCACACGCAATTAAAGGTGCAATAGAGCACGCTTTAAAATGCAAGGAAAGCGGAAAGAGCGATGTTATATTAATCGGAGTTAGCGGACACGGTTATTTCGATATGTCAGCATACGAAAATTATATGGCAGGTAAAATACAGGATTTGGATTACGACCCTGAAGCAGGCAGAAAAAGCATGCAGAATCTGCCGAAAGTGGATATATAAATTTAAGTTAAAGGGTGGCTCAAAACGAGCCACCCTTTTTAATATTTATACTAATTTTTGTTAAAATCTGTTTGCAGAGCTTAATAAATTACCTGCTTTGCTTACGCTTTGTTCTATATATTCGTTTTTCATTTCATCATTCTTTAAAACTTCCATATCAATAAAATCGGTGGGAAGGCTTGTGCTTATCTCTGTTTCTGCAATGCTTTTGTATTCAGACACTGCAACAAGGCTCACCTTTCCAATTTTAATTCCCAAAGGATTTGGAATATCCAAAAGGTTCATGGTTTGATTAACAGTTCCTTTTGTTATAGCACCGTTTTTGATTTTTGTTACCGAAGATAATTTGTAATCAAAAACCTTAAAGAAATTATCAACTATATCCTTTTGATTTTTAATAGCGGCTTCACGGTCATCTTTATTATAACCAAACACTAAGTTTTCTGAAAAATCAACTGCTTTTTTGCGAAGCCATTCTTTATCTATATCTACAGTAATTGAATCCTCTTTTGTAGCACTGTCGCTTGAGAACTGAACCTTGCCTATATAATCAATAACAGTATCGGCAAGCATTTTTGCAAAAAGCTCCGGCTTATCAACCTCGAAAGAATTAAGCAAAGAAATAATCATTTTATTTCCTATTTCCGAATAATCGGTATTTAGCGGAATATTATCACCAGCTTCTGAAATAGGGAATTTAACCCACTGACCTTTAACCTTTTGCTTTTCTTCATCAATCATGTTTCTGTATTCATATCCGTTTAAAACCAAATTTAATATATCTTCTGATTTAACATAAATATTTTCGGAATCTATCAGCAATTTAATATCAATAGGCTTCGAAAAATCCACTCCGCTGAAATTAGGCATAAACTCCTTATAGTTTCCTCTTGCAAGCATGGTATATATGTTGTAAAGCCCCTTTGTGCTAAGGGAAACATCAAGAGCGCACACACCGTCTTTAAAGGCATATTTAATATCAGCGTCAAAACCGCCCTTAACAGTGATGCCGAAAACCTCGCTGTCAAAATTTATGTTAGCGGTTGTTTTGTAAATAATCGGAGCATTCGGGTCAAAATTCATGCTTTTTTGCTTTTCTATCAAGGTAATAAAGCTATCTGAAATTTTCTTCCCATAAGGCGCCACGTCCGTCAAGCTAACTGTGATAGACCGCTCACTATCAGCAAAATCACCATAATCTAATTTGACGAAGAATGATAATACCTGCTCAAAAAAGTATTGGCTTACATAGGTTGTATCATCTGTAACGGTAGTGTGGGGATAAACATAAAATTCTTTTTCGATATCACCCGTCTTTTTTACTACCTTTTCCGAATCTATATACACTTTAAGTGTATCGTTTGCTTTTGTTGCAACAACGCAATTTTCAGTTTCGTCATAGGAAACATCATATCCGATATACCTTAAAATATAGGCAAGGGGAATGTTGGTGGAGCCGAAATTGTAACCGCTTGTTTCGAAGGATTTTTCAAGCTTCACACCGTCCACACTGTAATAATAAGTAGTTTTCATTTCCTTGTAATCTTTATATTCCTCATAAACCTCGGAATCACTGTTTTCTTCATAATTTTTGGAATCACTGTATTCCTCCTCCGCTAAAACACAAGGATATACTGCTAATAATAATACTGCTGCAATCAATAATGCTAAAAATCTTTTCATCTAATTACCATCAGCCTTTCGGGCTCACAAATTTTTGTCTTATCCAGGTAAAATTCAACCTGCATAAGTTGTGCCACGCTTTATCGTGAGCTTAATAAAACGTATAAACAGCACATTGAAAAAGTGCAAAAAAATAAAATCGAATAAATGTGAAATCATTTTCTATTATCATCAGAAACATAATTACAGAAGCTAATTTCACAAACCCGATTTTAATGCCTTAATATGTTAACAAATTGCAACCTCAATTGACTTTGTTAATATATCGGTATAACTGTATGAAACACGCCTTGATGATGATGGGAGTTCGTCTATTGTTGTATCAAGCTTTATAGTGAATATGCTGTGGAATGTTTCTTCAATTACGCCATCTCGCGTAACGGCCTTTTTCTTGCCTTTTCTCGCAGTAAGTCTTATTTTTCTTCCGATATTTTTTTGCAATACGCTTTTAATATCATCAAGCTCTGCTTTTTCACCCATTTTTCATATCACCTCTTTTTATATTAATATTATTCCAAAAAATAAGCACAGCAAAATTAATGCTGATGCAATCAAATAAATATGCCGTTTCGGTACATAAATCCTTTGCAAATTTCGAAATATATTAATATACTTTTACTTTTAAAGTATATCACAAATAATAAAAAATGTAAAGGAAAATTTATTTGCCTATACATAATTATTACCATTATTTGAAATAATATGTGTATTGCTCTTAGCCTATATAAAACACAACACAAAACAGGAGGATAAAAAATGAATATAAGAAGAAGGTTTGCAAAAATAAAGGAAAGTATAAACGATAAGCATATGTATGCTCTTATTGTAACGGTTATGCTAATTATAGCAGGGTTTGGAATATATGAGTATAAGCGTGCTGCAGATATGCGGTTGCAGGTGGAAAAATCATATCAAAGAGCGCTTACCGAGCTTGTGGATTACGTTAATAATATTAGCGTAACGCTGGCGAAAACCATGATAACCAACAACAAAAATCAATTGGCAATACTTGCGGCGGAGCTTTGGCGTGAATCCGCCTTTGCAAAGGCTAATTTAGGTCAGCTTCCAAGCTCTAACACAGCACTCGATAACACGGCAACCTATTTGGTTCAGGTGGGCGAATATACCTACGCACTTTCCAAAAAGGTTATGGATAACCAGTCTATAACTCAAAAGGAAATAGACCAACTTGACCAATTATATAAATATTCTTTGGAGCTTTCGGATAATCTTAATAAAATGGAAAGTGAAATGCTTAGCGGCTCTCTTAAATTCACAAATAATTTAACAAGTGCACAAAAGCCTGCCGCCAAGGAAGCATCTTCATACAGCAATGGTATGGGCGATATAGAAAAAAAATTCGTGGATTACACCTCCCTTATATACGACGGCCCGTTTTCAGATCACGTTTTAAATAAGGATGCAAAAATGCTTCAAAACAAGCCTGCTATAACGGCAGATGATGCAAAAAGAATCGCCACCGAATTTGTCGGAGCAGATAAAGTTGCAGGAATAGACGTAACCGGCGAGGGCAACGGAAAGATACCAATATATAACTGCGTTATAAAAGCCGCAGGCGATGGACGTGAAATTTTTGTTAACGTAAGCAAAATCGGCGGATTTGTAATCTTAGTAATTGATAACAAGGAAGTTCCTAACAGTGATTTAGGAATTGCAGGAGCCTCGGAAAAGGCGGATGAATTTTTAAAATCACGCGGATATGAAAATATGAAGGAAACAGGCTATATAACCTACGGAAACGTGGCAACATACGCCTTTGCGGCAACTCAGGATAAGTTCACCTTATATACGGATTTAATAAAAATTAAGGTTTCACTTTCAGACGGAGAAATACTCGGCTTTGAAAACGGAGGTTATATTACAAATCATGAGCCAAAAAGAAAGCTTCCGAAAATTTTAGTCAGCGAGGACGAAGCACGCTCCAAAATTAAAAAGAATGTGGAAATTACAGGTTTGAATTTAGTTTTGATACCCTTAGAAAGCGGACAGGACGTATTTTGCTACGAAATAAAAACAAAATACCAAGATAAAACCTTTCTTATGTACGTCAATGTTGAAAACGCAAGAGAAGAAAAAATACTAATGCTTGTTGAAAGTGAAAACGGGGATATGACTATATAAGAACAAAGCGCCGCTGGTGCTTTAGGTGCGAAGCCGTAAGCATTTGCCAAGGAATAATTCAATATTTTTTATTGCATAGAAATTTAACAATTTCCTATAAATTAAATCAAAAAATAATGGGCAGTTCAAAATTGAACTGCCCATTATTTTATTCCCAAACCTTTGTTGCAACTCCGTATACTGAAACAATTTTACTTTTCACAATATACATTGTGCCTGAATTTATTTCCTTCAGCTGAGGTGTGAAATATCCTTTTTCATTAACTCTGCCTTGTATCTGAAAGGTTAAAACCGCATCAAAATTTTCAGGAATCTCCGCATTTACAACCTCGCCGTTAGTTTTTTCAATAACGCCCACTGCCGGCGTTAATTTAACGTCCTTCAAAACTCCCATTTCACTGTTTACTTTTTCGTTAAGGTTGAATTTTTGCCCAACACTTTGCTTTAATGCCTCAGCGGTAGTCTTCCTTATATTTTCAATCTTCATCGTATAATTAAAATCCGATAGCGTTACAACAGTTTTACCTGCTTTGGCAAAAAACCTTACATATACTCCACCAATTGCAATAATTACTGCTAAAATTACAGCAACATCAACAATACTAACCTTACCAAATAATTTACCCTTAGAATCCATAATCACAGCTTTTCCCCCTCTCTTATCTTAATCCAACCACAAATCCGTTTGCGGCAGCAAAGCCCTTGCCTCGAATCGGCATTTTAACACCTATTCTAACCTCTTCGTTATTGCCCTTAAAGCTTTCCGCACTTTCCTTAACATCCGCCTTTACGGTTATAGTCGCCTTGTATCTGTCCGCATATTTAGTCCAAATAAATTTTCCGTTTTCAGTATCCTTCATAAGCTTCACATAAGGCTCAACCTTAACATTTGTTATCACTCCGGCATCTGTGTTTGTAACACCGTAAACAACATTTGCGCCAATTTTAAAGCTATCCGCAACCTCTTTTAATAAATCCACAGCCTCAACATCAAATTCAATAGTCTTTTTATCCGCAACCACTTTTTCAGAACTGCGGGACTTTAAATAATATAACCCTCCTGCCACAAGTGCAATTATTATTATAGAAATAATTGAAATATCCAGCACGTTAAACTTAAATTTGTTCATAACTACCTACCCCCTAAAATTTTTTTATAAAATTCTTCCATATTTTTAGTCATAATTTCCGATGTAAACTTCTGATTAAATATTTGCCTGCTTTCAAGAGAAATTTTTTCCATTAAAGCCTTATCGCTCAAAAGCTTTATCAAAGCCCTTGCAAGCTCGTTTGAATTTTGCTTTGGAACCACAAACCCATTTTCGTAATTCAAAATCAGCTCGGGGTTACCTCCAAAATCGCTCACAACGGCAGGTTTTCCAATGCTCATACCCTCCAAAAGGGAAAGGCTTGCCGCTTCCGTTCCAAAAGATGCATTTGCCTGAACATCTGTAATATTAACCAAATTTCCAACATCTGTTAAAAACCCGGTAAATATCACAAAATCCGAAGCGTTTTTATCCTTGGCATATTGCCTAAGGGCATCCTCTCTTGAGCCTGTGCCAGCAATTACAAACCTTGCTTTTATTCCAGAATCGTTAACTATTTTTGCCGCATCTATAAAATATTCATGCCCTTTAACAAGCTCCAGCCGTGCAATAATCGAAACTACATATTCATCAGCTTCAATTCCCAGTTTTTCCTTATAGGCTATTTTCTCTTCATCGGATATTTCCGCCAGCCCATCAACTCCGTTATAAATAACTTCAACCTTTTCTTCTTTAACCCCTGTATCTGTAACATTCTGTTTGGCAGCAGCCGCAACAGCAATAATTCCATCGCACAAAAGCATCCCAAAGGTTCCGCTAAGCCATTTTCCAATACCCTTTGTTAAAAACTCCTTTGGAGGAAAAACGCTATGCCTTGTATATACTATCTTGTTAACCATTGCCAATCTTCCGGCAATTCTTGCAGAAAGGCAGGCATTTGCGTGAACAATTTGCGGTTTGCACTTTAAAAACAGTTTAAAAAGCTGCCAAACCGCAGTTAAGCTTATTGATTTTTCCGCCATGCCGTCAATTTCATAAACGGTAATACCCAAGCCTTTAATTTCCTTTATAAGACTGCTTCCCTTAGGAACTGCAACGCTAACCTCAAACTCCCTTCTATTGCAATTTTTCAAATATGTTAGCAGATATTTTCCCGCTCCGCCAATATTAGAATCACTTATTACATGCATAAGTTTTATAATCATTATACCCATTAACCTTTCACCTTCCTTGCAGCAAGCCCTAAGCCTATAAACATCCAAAAGATTAGGAAAACTCTGTAATTATACCAAATATAATCAAAAGCTCCTTGCAATAATATTCCGCACAAGCCTGCGATAACCGAAGCACAAATAATCCCGCACAAACCTTTATTATCTGATATAAAGGTTAGAAGCATTTTTTTGAAGGATATAAGCATAGCTGTTATAAATGTGGAAAGTCCGATAATTCCTGTTTCACACAGCAATTGAAGGTAAATATTATGAGCATGAGGCGCAATAATAGAGCTATATGAATAAAACGGATAAATTTTGTTATAAGCATCGGAGCCAAGCCCAATTCCCCAGATGCCGAAATCACGAAGCATATTAAGTGTTCCAAGCCAAATATAAAGCCTGTATGATGTGGAGGAATCGGTTAAATTACCAATACTTGTAAAACGTGCAATAATGCTTTGAGGCAAAACGAATGGCAGTGCAAAAATCGCCAAAACGCCAAATATTACAAGCCTTCTATCCACCAAAAGGATAAAAATTGCCGCCGCCAAAATTATGCCAAGCCAGCACCCACGAGACTGCGTATATATAAGGCAAAGAGTGCTAATTCCCAAAACTCCGAAATAATAAAATTTCGCAAAAAGGTTCTTGCAGGCATAAATCATACCGCCACATAATGGGATTAAAAGTAGTAAATATTCGCCTAACACGTTAGGATTTTCAAGAGTTGAATATACTCTAAGGCTAATTTCCGTAAACATTTCATCATCAAGCCAAGCATGCCCCTCGTTGTTGCCAAAAAACTGCTGAAAAATTCCATAAAGGGAAACAAAAAATCCGGCCGTTATAAAGGTTGCAATCATAATGCGCAAACGTTTTTGAGAGCTACACGCTCTTACAACCAAAAACGAAAAACCAATAAACAAAGCATATAAAAACCAAATTTTCATACTTTTTAAAGGAGTAAGTGAGGTTACCGCAAAAAAACCAAAAATCAAAATAAGCAGAATAAATAAAAATCCAACTGCATCTAAATTAGCTTCGGGGCCTCTATTTAAAGCTTTATAAATAAAAAACGATATAAATGTTAAAGCAATCAAAGCCGCGCATGCCATTGTTGGAATAAACGGTGCCAAAAAGATAGTTGCATAAACACCAAAATGAAAATTGCTCGCTATTTTTAAAACAGAACTGTTTTGAATTACATCAGGCACAGTTATGCTTTGCATAAAACCAAAGGGCGCAGATATTATTTGATACACCTTGCTGTTTCGAATTTTTAAATCGTTTAAATTTCTTGTAACAAGCCAACCGATTTCACTGTTTTGCCATTTTATCGAAATCCAATCAGCAATTGCCATAAAAAAGTTCATTACAAAACTGTTATCTAAAAAGCTTTTCATTTTATAACCTCACGAATTTCTTTTATTTTAAACAAGAACAGCAGTGCGAAATAAACTATGGCTCCAACAGCCGCACAACTGATTATCTCTATGTAAATTCCATAAGCTTTAATATACTTATGCACCGCAAGCACAACAGCACCCATTACAACCGCAGAGGATATTATTTTAATTAAATATAGAATAAATTCCTTATCAAAAAAACTGCCTGTTTTTTTATGCATTTTAACAATTAAAATTACAGAAACCACAATAGCCGATATAGATGCGCTAAGCGCCAAGCCTCCTATGCCTAACCCTAAAACAAACGTAAAAACAAATGAGGTAACAATGGTGGAGGCTATGCCGAATATTGATGCTATCATCGGTGTTTTGCCATCCTTTGCGGCATAAAAGCATTTATTTATAATTTCATTAATTCCGAATGAAAGCATACCAAAGGAATAAAATAGAAGTGCTGTTGAGGTAAGAGCAATTGAGGTTTGAGAAAATTCCCCTCTGCCGTAAACCGCAGTAATTATTGGGCGTGCCAATATTATCATTCCTGCCATAATCGGAGCAATAATTAAACACATAACCCTTATAGACTTTTTCATAACCTCCAAAAACCCTGTATCATCACCACTGCCGCTCATTTGAGATAGTGATGGGAATATATAGTTTGTTATACCAAAAGCAAAAACACCAACAATTATAATATAAAGTCTGTTAGCAAATTCTAAGCCGGAAACAGCCTGACCATTGTTTAAGTATGATGCAAAAATGGTGTTAATCATAACGCAAATGGGCTGAACCCACGAGCTTATTAAAACCGGCAAAGCAAGACGGAATACGTCTAAAATCCCTTCGTTCTTTATGTCTAACGTAAATTTGTATCTGTATCCCTTTTTAATTAAGGAAGGAATTTGAATTAATGCCTGCAAGCTCCAGCCAATAAGCATAGCAACCGCAACACCGTAAATTCCGAATTTATCATTTGCAAATATTAAATATGCTATAACCGAAAGATTAGAAACCAAGCTTATAATTGCAGGAATGTTAAATTCGTCAAAGGATTGCAATATGCCCACAAATGAATATGCAACAGATGTGAAAATAGTGGTGGGCAAAAGAATAATAAGCAGTCTTGAAGTAAGCAGCCTTGCTTCCTCTGCCATACCGGGCGCTATAAAATTTGCAAGCTGTTTTGAAAACAAAATTCCTAATATACAAAATACAGTTGAAATTACAAGCACAAGATTAATAAAATTATTAGCAAATTCTATTGCCTGCTTTTTATCCTGTTTTTGCAGATACCTGTTAAATACGGGAATAAATGTTGATAATATTGCAACGCCCAAGGTTAAATCGAAAAACAAGAGTGGAATTCGGCTTGCATTCAAATATGCCGCCGATTCTACTCCGGTTCCGTAGCTACTTGCAAAAAACATATCACGAACCATGCCCATAATTTTGGCAAGCATAGTTGCAAAAACCATAAAACTAACCGTTTTAACCGCTTTTTTCAAAAATACACTTCCTTATACCGATTTTCAGCTTAAATAAAAAATCAGTATCATTTTCCATTTAAATATGTTTTAACTAATTCTTCCAAAAGCTCATCACGCTCTAATTTACAAATTTCCGCACGAGCTCCCTTATGGCTTGTGATATACGTTGGGTCGCCGGACAGGATATAACCTACAATTTGATTTATTGGGTTATAGCCTTTTTCCTTTAAAGCGTCATAAACAGTTAAGATAATTTTTTGCGCCTTATTCTCTATCGGTTCGGGAACTTTAAATTTCATCGTTTCGTCCATACGTTTCACACTCCATTTTTTATTAGTTAATTCGCAGTTTTGCTCCTAATTTTTCACTTAAATCGCTTATTATTTTTTCCATAACAGGGTTAACCTCATCATCGGTTAAGGTACGGTCAGCACCTCGAAATACCAATGAATATGCGATGCTCTTGCAGCCCTCTTCAACCTGCTTACCTTTATATACATCAAAAAGCTTAAATTCTTCGATTATATTTGTTTTTGCTTTTCTGAAAATATCTTCAATCTGACGGATTGTAACCTCGTCCTTAACAAGCATTGCAATATCACGGGTAACAGCAGGATATTTCGGCAAATGCTTATAGGTTTTGCTAAGCTTTTTGCATTCCATTAAAATATTAAAATCAATAACAGCGGCATAAACAGGCACACCGATTGAAAAATTCTTTTGCACCTGAGGATGAATTGTTCCGATTGTAGCGGCCTTCTTCCTCTTTAACAATATATTTGCCGTTTGCCCAGGATGAAATACATTATTTTCTTTTTCCATTTCAATTTCAAAATAAGTTATTCCAAAGGCTTCAAAAAGCTGTTCCACAGCACCCTTTAGCTTGTAATAATCAGCATTTTTGCCATACATTGCAATTGTAATTTCCTGCTTTTCATCAGCAAGAGTTTCCTGCTCACTTTTGTGATATGTGGTGCCGATTTCAAAAAGCAAGGCTTCTTCATTTCTGTAATTATAATTAGTTGATGCAACCTCAAGCATTGAACCGATTGTTTGCGTACGCATTATGCTTTGGTCCTCACCTAAAGGATTTGTTATAACAATGCAGTCGTCTTTTTCCATATTTAATTTTTCATACATTTTGGGGCTGATGAACGAATATGTCATAACCTCGTATAAGCCCAACGATGTAAGCGTGTTTCTTATTAAATCCTCCGCCTTTTGCTTCTCGTTCTTACCACCTAAGGTAGCCTCACCCTTTAGCAGAGTTGAAGGAATTTTGTTGTAGCCGTAAATTCTGGCAATTTCTTCGGCAATGTCCGCCTCGCCCTCAACATCATCTCTGTAGGTTGGAACTATGACGAAATCACCCTCCACCTCAAAATCAAGGCTTTCAAGTGTATGCTTCATAAATTCTAAATCTATATCTGTTCCTAAAAATTTATTTATGTTACATGGGCTAAATGTTATCCTTCTCTTTTGAGATAAGGCTTCGTATTCATCAATCATACCGCCCACAACCTCACCTGCACCAAGCTGAACTATTAATTCACAGGCACGGCTTAAAGCCCCTTCGCAATTATGCATATCAAGCCCTTTTTCATATCGTGCCGAAGCTTCTGTGCGCAAACCAACCTTTTTAGCAGTTGTTCGAACGGAGGCTCCGCTAAACACTGCGCTTTCAAACAAAATTGTTGTGGTATCCTCTTTAACCTCACTGTTTTCGCCGCCCATTACTCCTGCAATGGCAATTGGGCGTGTACTATCCGCAATAACCAACATATCGGAATCCAACTGCCTTTTCTCGCCATCTAAGGTTGTAATGGTTTCTCCGTCCTTTGCACGGCGCACAATAATCTTACTGTCGGATATATTTGAAATATCAAAGCTATGCATTGGCTGACCATATTCTAACATAACATAATTTGTTATATCCACAATATTGTTTATGGAGCGTATTCCACAATGTGCAAGACGCCTTTGAAGCCACTCTGGCGATTGAGCAATTTTAACATTTTTAACAACCCTCGAGCAATAGCGTGGGCATAGGTTAAAATCCAAAACCTCCACACTTGCATAATCTTTTATATTTTCGCTGTTTTCTGTAACAACAGGAGCATTTATTTTAATAGGCTTATCAAAGGTTGCGGAAACCTCTCTTGCAAGCCCGATAACGCTTAAACAATCCGGTCTGTTAGATGTAATTTCAAACTCAACAATACTTTCGTTAAGCCCAAGAACCTCACGAATATCAACACCAAGAGTTAAATTATCGTCTAAAATCATAATTCCGTGTACAGCCTCTGCCGCTATTCCAAGCTCTTCCTCCGAGCACATCATACCGCAGCTTTCCACACCGCGAAGCTTGCCCTTTTTAATTTTGCCGTTAGGAAGAGTTGCTCCGTCCTTTGCAACAGGCACCACAGCACCCACAAAAACGTTGGTTGCACCTGTAACAATCTGCACAATCTCATTGCCCACATCAACCTTGCACACAACCAATTTATCTGCATCAGGGTGAGGTGCAATTTCTAAAATCCTGCCTGTTACTACATTTAAAATGTTCTTTCCCTGCTCCTCCACACCTTCAACCATAGAACCGCTCATAGTCATAGCGGCGGCGAAGCTGTGGGAATCGGTATCTATATCAACATAATCTAAAAACCAACTGATTGGAACTTTCATTTGCTATTTCCTCCTTAAAATTGTCTTAAAAAGCGTAGGTCGTTTTCGAAGAACGAACGCAAATCATCAATATCAAACCGACGCATAACAATTCGTTCCAAGCCTATGCCAAAGGCAAAACCGCTATATACATTCGGGTCTATCCCGCAATTTTTAAGAACCTTGGGGTGCACCATACCTGCGCCCAATATTTCAATCCAGCCTTCTCCCTTGCAAACACGGCAGCCCTTGCCATTGCAAGCAGGGCATGATATATCAAGCTCCGCACTTGGCTCCGTAAAGGGAAAGTGATGAGGACGAAAACGCACGCTTATATCTTCACCGTAAAGCTTTTTAACAAACACTTCAAGAGTTCCCTTTAAATCGCCCATTGTAACGCCTTTATCCACAACCAGCCCCTCAATTTGGTGAAACACAGGGGAATGAGTGGCATCAACCGCATCGCTTCTGTAAACTCGACCTGGAGCAATTATACGAATAGGTGGCTTCTTTTGTTCCATAGTCCTAATTTGCACAGGCGAGGTTTGTGTGCGCAAAAGCACATTTTCTGTAATATAAAAAGTATCCTGCGTATCTCGTGCAGGGTGATTTTTAGGGATATTAAGCGCCTCAAAATTATAATAATCAAGCTCAATTTCAGGCCCTTCCGCAATTTCAAAGCCCATACCGATAAAAACATCTTTAAGCTCGTCAAGAACTGTTGTAAGCGGATGATTTTTACCTATAGGTAAGCGAGTGCCGGGCATTGTTACGTCTATAACTTCCTTTTTCAGCTTTTCGTCAAGCTCCAGCTTCTCAATTTTTTTGCCCAGAATTTCTATTTGCTCCTCAATAAACGAGCGAACCTCGTTAGCTATTTGACCGATAACAGGGCGTTCCTCCGCCGATAATGCACCCATACCGCGAAGTATATCTGTAAGCTTACCTTTTTTGCCTAAAAAAGCAACTCTAAAAGCCTCTAAATCGGCATTTGAAGTGATGTTTAAAAGTTGTTGCTGAGCTAATTCTTTTATTTGGTTTAACTGCTCTTTCACAGGTTGTTCCCCTTTCCATTAAAGGATATTTAGTGTATTTTATCATAAAAGTAAATATTATACAAGTTTTTAATTGATTATTTTTTTATTATATGTTATTATGTGAATAATAAAATAATATGAAAAGTGGAAAAATGTACATAAATTACAAAAATATTGATTTTAATAAGTAACTTATGTTACAATATAATAGTAGCTTTATTGTTTATGATTATTAAAACATCAGTGTATGTTAATTTCAAATAAAAGGAGTTCGTGAATTTATGGATATTTTTAACGAATGGATTGTGACTAAGAAAAAAACAGGTAAGGATTATGCAATTATTGCAGGCATTATTGCGGCGCTTTTGGTAGCAATTATGGCAACTATGCTGTTCATGAGATACTTCAGCTCCTTTGGATTGCTTATAGTCGCAGGGCTTATTTATGTGGCGTATATTGGTATCACACGCACTAATATTGAATATGAATATTCCGTTACAAACGGAGAGCTGGATATTGATAAAATTATTTCAAGAAGAAAACGTTCTCGTTTGGTAACCGTTCACAGCAAAACCTTTGAATATTTTGCGCCATATACAAGCGAGCATATGAACGCTTATAACACTCCTTCAATCACAAAGAAAATTGATGCTTACAGTGATATAAATTTAGGCAAGGTTTATTTTGCAATTTACTATAAAAATAACGAAAAAACTCGAATAACCTTTGAGCCAACAGAAAAAATGATAACAGATTTTGAGCGCTTCGTGCCAAGAAGTATGTTTTTTGCAAAATGAAGATATTAGGAAGCGGAATTGATATAATTGAGATAGACCGTGTTTCGTCTGCCATAAGCAGAACACCACGGTTTGTTTATCGTGTTTTTACGGAGGTCGAGAGGAGATACTTTGAAACGAAGAAAAATAATATTGCAACCATAGCAGGCTGTTTTGCGGCAAAAGAGGCGGTGGCAAAAGCATTGGGAACAGGCTTTGCAGGCATAAAACCGTGGAACATTGAAATCTGCTGGGACGAATTTGGCAAGCCTACCACAAAAATTGAAGGCGCAACCTGCTTAATATCTATTTCCCACAGCAAAAATTATGCAGTGGCAAGCGCCCTGTTATTGGAGGAGTAGCAAGTCTGAAAGGATAGTGACCATAATTATGAAGGTTGCCAACACCTTGCAAATGCAAAATATTGATAAAATGAGCATAGAGCACTTCGGCATTCCGTCTGTGGTTCTGATGGAAAATGCGGGAAGTGCCTTTTGTGATGAACTATTAAAAAGAACAAATGCAAAAAACTTTGCTGTTTTATGCGGCAAAGGTAATAACGGCGGTGACGGCAGTGTTGTAGCACGTCACCTTTTTAACAAGGGTAAAGACGTTATGCTGATAATTTTAAAGGATAATCTTTCGGGTGATGCGCTGATAAACTTTAACATTGCCAAAAGCATTGGAGTGCCAATAGAAATCGGCATAACAGATACCGCAAAGGAATATATAAAAAATTGTGATGTAATAGTTGATGCCCTGCTTGGTATTGGGGTTAAAAGCGAACCGTACGGGGATATAAAAACTGCAATCACTTTGATTAACGGTGCCAATAAGCCTGTGTTTTCGGTTGATATGCCAAGCGGAATAAGCGCCGATACGGGCGAGATTTTCGGCGAATGCGTCCAAGCGGACGTAACGGTTACTTTTGGACTTTATAAAATAGGTCTTGCCTGCTATCCTGCAAGAGCTATGGCAGGGGAGGTTGTTGTTAGGGATATCTCCTTTGCTCCGGGGGCAATTGAAAGTCAAAATATTAAGGTTAACATAACAGATTGCATTAAGCTCGAAAAACGAATGCAGGATACCCACAAGGGAAGCTTTGGCAAAGCCTTTGTTTTAGCAGGTTCTGCAGGCTTTACAGGGGCGGCGTATCTTTCTTCAACAGCGGCGCTTAAAACAGGCTGCGGAACGGTTACCCTCGGCATACCCAAATCCTTAAATCCGATTATGGAGCAAAAGCTCACCGAGGTTATGACACTTCCCCTTGCGGATAATAAAGGTGTTCTTTGTGCTGAAGCCTTGCCTGAGATAGACGTAGCAATCAAAAAAAGTGACGTAATAATTTGTGGGTGCGGTCTTTCTAATAATTCTGATATTTCTGAAATAATTGCATATATATTAAAAAACGCAAAGGTTCCCGTTGTGCTGGACGCAGACGGAATAAATGCCCTTAAAGGAAACCTAAACCTGCTTAAAAACGCAAATGCGGTGCTGACACCACATATTGGTGAAATGGCAAGGCTTATTGATAAGGATATACAATATGTAAAAAACAACACATTAACCGTTGCACAAAGCTTTGCAGCTGAATACAATGTAGTGATGGTATTAAAAAACGCCCATACAATAATTGCACTGCCTGATGGTAATACATATATAAATATTTTCGGTAATGCCGGTATGGCAACAGCAGGCAGCGGCGATGTTTTAACAGGTATAATCGGAGGACTAATAGGAGAAGGACTCCCCCCCTCCACCGCTGCAGTGTACGGTGTTCACATTCACGCAAAATGCGGTGATGCTGCCGCACAGGAAGTAGGGCAACGAGCGCTGACAGCAACGGATATCCTAAATAATATAACAAATCTGGAGAAAAAATATGGCTGAGAACTTATATAGAACATGGTGCGAGGTATCCTTGGACGCACTGACACATAATTTGGACGAATTTAAAAGTATATTGAAACCGCAAACTCGCATAATGGCGGTTGTGAAGGCAGATGCTTACGGGCATGGTGCTTACGAGGTTGCACGAACTCTTTTGGATAATGGAGTGTGCTATCTTGCGGTTGCTTTTATCGACGAGGCCATTCAGCTTCGTGAAAACGGTATAAAGGTGCCAATATTAGTGCTGGGCTACACCCCGTCAGAATATGCGGGAACACTGATAGATTTGGACATTATCCCCACAATATATAATTTTTCTTCCGCAAAGGCAGTTTCCAATGCCGCTCAACGAAGGAACAAAGTTGCTAAAATACACGTCAAAATTGATACGGGTATGACCAGAATAGGCTATCCTTATAACGATATTGTAAATACCGAAACAATAGATGCCATACTGGATTTAGTCCGCCTGCCGAATGTAGAGATTGAAGGAATATACACACATTTTGCAACTGCTGACGAAGATGATGATTCCTTCACCCAAAAGCAGTTCAGCCGTTTTATGCAAGCAGTTGAGCAAATTGAAAGAAAAAATTTAATTATACCGATAAAACACGCTTGCAACAGCGCCGCAACAATGCGTTTTCCGAATATGCACCTTGATATGGTTCGAATTGGAATTTCGCTATATGGGCTTTATCCATCAAATATAAAATATAATTTGAATTTAATACCTGCAATGCAATTAAAAACCACTATTTCCCATGTTAAGGATGTGGAAATCGGGGAAACTATAAGCTACGGCGCAACATTTGAAACAACACGAAAAAGCCGAATTGCAACAATACCAATCGGTTATGCAGACGGTTATTCAAGAATTTTGTCGAACAATGCAAATGTAATCGTTCATGGGCAGTTTGCACCTATTGTCGGAAAAATTTGTATGGATCAATGTATGATTGACGTAACAGATGTTAATAATATAAACATTGAGGATGAAGTAATACTCTTTGGCGCTGAGGGTACGAAAAAAATCCCAATAGAAGAATTGGCACAAACAATCGGCACAATCAATTACGAGCTGCTTTGTGTTATTGGCAAACGAATACCTCGCTGTTACACCCAAAATGGTCGGGTTGTTAAAATTCTTAACTATTTGTTATAATTCCCTTTAATTGCCATTGACGTCCTATACATAAAGGGTATATAATATGATATATATGATATATATATACTAAACAGATATAGAGATGGTTAAGTGTTTATCAAACTTGATTAGGGGGCATGGTTACAGTGGGGCAACTTAAAAGGATTTTAGTGTCGTTGCCAGACACGCTATTGGAAGAGGTTAACGAATTTGTAAGCACCAATGGTTTGAGCAGAAGCGAACTTATCAGAGAGGCGATGCAGGAATATATTAAGCATCGCAAGCAAATGGAAATAAAAGAAAGATTAAAAGAGGGATACAAACTTATGGCTGCCATCAATTTAGAATGGGCAGAAATGTGTTTTGAAGCAGATTGTGAAGAGCAATTTAATTATGAGGAAAAACTTGCGGAGTGTGAATAAAGTGATAGTGAAAAGGGGAGATATGTTTTACGCAGATTTAAGCCCTGTTGTCGGGTCCGAGCAGGGTGGTGTTCGACCTGTGCTTATTGTGCAAAATGATATTGGAAATAAGTATAGCCCAACTGTTATAGCTGCAGCCGTAACTTCGCAGATAAACAAAGCGAAGATGCCGACTCACATAGAGATTGATGCAGAAGCATACGGGCTTGCCAAAGATTCTGTAATACTTATGGAACAAATCCGCACAATTGACAAAAAAAGATTAAAGGAAAAAATTGGACGCATTGATGATGAGCTTATGGAAAAGGTTAACGAAGCCCTACAAATCAGCTTTGGGTTGGAAACTCAATAGGCACTGTTTATTGTGCAGTCTAACTATCTTTTGAAATGAGGTGTGCCTTTTGAAAAGGTCAGTTGTAATTTTAATCGTTATACTTACAATGGTTTTTGGCTCAATCCATATGTTTGCCGCACCTGGAGATGCGGATGACCCGGTTATAACCCTCAGATATATCGAGGACGAGGTTATACCGAAAATTAAAGAGCTTATGCAGGTTAAGCAAAGTGAAACAACCACCGAGCTTACGTTTCAGGTTGTTAACGTAGCGAAGGGCGCAAAGCTGATTGGCGAAGCAGGAACGGAAATTATACTGCGAATGGGAAAAGCGAATATTATTGCAACTGCAAAAGGCGGAGTTGCCAATGTAACAGAAGGCATTGATTTAAAGGACGGAGTTCCGTCACCCGCGAATTCGTTGCTTATTGTTCCCCTTGCAGATGGCAGAGGCTTAGATGCAAAGACCGATATAATAGTTATGGTAAAGGGCAAATATACGATAAAACAATAAAGATGGCAAATACAAAAAGGGTGCTGCATACAAATGCAACACCCTTTAATTATCATATAAGTCTATTCTGTTGTGAATGGTAGCAATGCAATAATTCTTGCACGTTTAATTGCTATTGTCATTTGTCTTTGATGCTTTGCACAGTTTCCGCTCATTCTGCGTGGAACTATTTTAGCACGTTCCGATAAAAAACGACGCAATTTTGCAACATCCTTATAATCTATATCTGTTACTTTATCAACACAAAATTGGCAACTCTTTTTACGAGGTTTTCTTCTTTGTGGACGCTCGCTTCTTTCGCCTCTTTCAGCCATTATTTTTACCTCCTTTAATTCTATTAAAACGGAAGGTCATCATCAGTATCAACCGGTGCAAAACCTTCATTTTGGTGTTGTGGAGCAGAATATTGAGGAGCATTTCCGCCGGAAGCGCCGCTTCCCGATTTATTATCCCCACAAAAATTAACTTCATCTGCAATAACTTCCGTAGCATAATGCTTAACGCCCTGCGCATCATCCCACTGACGGGTTTGAAGCGAGCCGCAAACATTTATCATCTGACCTTTAACAAAATACTTTGCGATAAATTCCGCAGTATTTCTCCATGTTACGATGTTGATAAAATCCGCCTGACGCTGCTCACCCTGCTTAACAAAACGCCTGTCTACCGCTATTGAAAATGAGCATACAGGAACATTTGCAGTGGTGTATTTTAGTTCCGGGTCCCGAGTTAAACGACCCATTAAAATAACCTTATTCAGCATACATCGCACCCCTTACTCATCATCTTTTTTAACTGTAATATAACGAAGAATACCATCTGTAATTCTGTAAACACGCTCAATTTCCTTCGGAACCTCCGGATTTGAAGCAAAATTCACAAGAACATAAAAGCCTTCGTTTTTGTCATTGATTTCGTAAGCAAGACGTCTTTTACCCCAAACGTCAACACTTTCGATAGTAGCTAGTGATTCAATCAATGACTTAAACTTTTCAACAATAGCATTTATCTCTTCCTCTGTTTTAGCAGTATCAACGATAAATATTGTTTCGTATTTGTTGATATGTTCAACCATTCTATACACCTCCTTCTGGACTTTGGCATACAACAGAATAATCGTATGCAAGGATTTAATTAGTATATATTATTTTCCGAGCATTGTCAACATATTTATTTAAAAACTGGTTAAAATTTTCACAATTTTAAACAAAATTTAATTTTTTTTGTTAAATGTATTGATTTTTACCGTCAATATGATAAAATAACTATAAAATAAGAAGGAGTGAATTTAATGCCATTAGTAACAACGAAAGAAATGTTTAAAAAAGCTTATGACGGTGGGTATGCTATCGGAGCTTTTAATGTAAACAATATGGAAATTATCCAAGGAATTACAGAAGCTGCCAAGGAAGTTAACGCACCACTTATTCTTCAAGTATCAGCCGGCGCAAGAAAATATGCCAACCACACATATCTTGTTAAATTGGTTGAAGCCGCAATTGCCGAAACAGACCTTCCAATAGCTCTTCATTTAGACCATGGTGATACCTTTGAGCTTTGCAAATCCTGTATAGACGGCGGATTTACATCTGTTATGATTGATGGTTCTCATCATTCTTATGAAGAAAACGTTGAGCTTACAAAAAAGGTTGTGGAATATGCCCACGCTCGCGGCGTTGTTGTAGAGGGTGAGCTTGGAAGATTAGCAGGTGTTGAGGATGACGTTAACGTTTCAGACGAAGATGCTTCATACACAAATCCTGCACAGGTTATAGATTTTGTTACAAGAACAGGCGTTGATTCACTTGCAATTGCTATCGGAACAAGCCACGGTGCTTTCAAATTTAAGCCTGGTCAAAAACCACAGTTAAGATTTGATATTCTAAAAGAAATTGAAGAAAAACTGCCCGGCTTCCCAATCGTTCTTCACGGTGCAAGCAGTGTTATTCCCGAATATGTTAAAATGATTAATGATAACGGCGGAAATATGCCGGATGCTATCGGTATTCCCGAAGACATGCTTCGTGAAGCTGCTAAATCGGCAGTTTGCAAAATAAACATAGATTCAGATTTACGTCTTGCTATGACGGGTTCAATCAGAAAATATTTTGCTGAAAACCCATCTCATTTCGACCCTCGCCAATATCTTTCTCCTGCAAGAGCGGCAATAAAGGATTTAGTTAAGAAAAAAATCACAAATGTTTTAGGCTGTAACGATAAAATATAATTAATAAAATGTTCGGGTGCGGAGCACTTTCCCGAACACCGCCGCCCGTCGCGTGGGCGTAAGCGTAGGCAGATTCAATCTGCCGAAGTGTGAAATTACGTGGCTTTCTGCATAATTTCCTATAAATTAAATAAAATTTTTCCAATAACCCTGTGTGCTAAGCACACAGGGTTATTTTTTTTGTTCTAAATGTGGACAAAGTATAATAATTATATTATACGAGGTGAAAAACAAATGACAACTAAAAGACAAATATTAGAAAACCTGCCCTTGGAAATTTCTAAAATTCTTGAAAACATTTTGGAAAGCACCTTTGAAAAGATGCAGGAAATACGCCTTAGAATGGGCAGACAGCTTATGCTTTGTGTTGACGGAGATATAAAAACTCTTCCTCACATAGTCACCCGAGAGGAAATTGAAAAGTGCCTGCAAATTATAAGCGGCTGTTCTGTTTATGCCTTTTTAGAAGAAATTAAAAACGGATTCATAACCATAAACGGCGGTCACCGTATTGGAATTTGCGGACGGGCAGTGGTTCAAAACGGTGTGGTTACAAACATCAAAAGCATAAGTGGCATAAACATTCGAATAGCGCACCAAATAAAAGGCTGTGCCAACAAAATAATGCCGTACATACTTGACAAAGGCATTGGAAACACCTTGATAATTTCTCCTCCCCAGTGCGGCAAAACCACTATAATTAGAGATGTAGCTCGCCAATTAGGGGAACGCTTTAAGGTTTCGGTCATAGACGAGCGTGGAGAGATATGTGCAATGTCAGCAGGAGAGCCTCAGTATGACATTGGCGAGATGACGGACGTCATAGACCTTTGCCCCAAAAGCATTGGAATTGAGCTTATGCTAAGGAGTATGTCCCCCGAGGTTATCATCACAGACGAAATTGCAGATTGTGATATTTCTTCCTTGAAAAGAGCGCTATCCTGCGGAGTTAAAATAATCGCCACCGCCCACGGAGATAACATTGAAAACACCTTAAAACGCCTTAAAACAGAGGATTTAATAAATGAATTCAGCTCAGTTATTTTGCTAAGCAACAGAAAAGGCGCAGGAACAATAGAGGAGGTGAAGCATTATGGTTACAAAACTAATCGGCAGCGCAATTGTAGTGTTAGCAACTACTAAAATCGGTTACGACGCAGGCAGTGCATACACTCGCAGAGTGCAGGAGCTTCGTGCGTTTCAAAGCGGACTTTGGGCGCTTAAAAGCGAAATAACCTTTTGCCAGACAATGCTGGCAGAAGCACTTTTAAAGGTTAGCACCCTTATTTCAACAAACGTAAAGGCTGTTTTTTGCACAGCATCAGAAAATTTAACAAAGCAAAACGGAATAACAGCAAAGGAAGCATGGGACAGCGCCCTTACAAGCTGCAACAAAGAGCTTTCACTAAAGGCTGAGGAGCTTGCCATACTTCATTCCTTCGGCGGAATGCTTGGCAACAGCGATATAAGCGGTCAGATAACAAACATTGAGCTTACAATAGAAAATTTAAAAAGCTGTGAATCGGAAGCCGTTTCGGCGGAAAAGAAATCAAAGAAATTATGCAGAAGCCTTGGTGTTATTGCAGGAATATTTTTAGCTATATTATTTATTTAACGGAGGAAAAGTTTATGGACGCAGGGGTAGATTTAATTTTTAAAATTGCAGCAATAGGTATTATCACAGCAGTGCTGAACCAGCTTTTAATTCGTTCCGGCAGGGAGGAATTGGGGCTTATGACGTCCCTTGCAGGGCTTGTGGTTGTGCTTTTAATGTTGGTTAGGGAGATAAGCTATCTTTTCACAACGGTTAAGGACCTTTTCGGCCTATGATAATTAAGATAGTGGCTATTGGCTTAACAGCCGCAATACTTGCTGTGATAACACGCAAGCAAAACCCTGAATATTCGTATATCATTGCAATAGCAGCAGGACTTTTGATATTGGCTATGGTGGCAGGAAGCATTGCTTTGATATTTGAAAACATCAAAAAAATGTCGGACAAAGCAGGAATTCCTCCAGAATACATAACAATGCTGATAAAGGTTATGGGAGTGGCATATTTAACACAATTCGCCAGCTCCATAGCCAAGGATGCAGGCGAGAGTGCCATAGCAAATAAAATTGAACTTGGTGGAAAAATTGCAATTTTAGTATTGGTGACGCCCTTATTTTTTGCACTTCTTAATTTAATTACGGGGTTACTTTAATGAAAAAAATAATTTTAATTATGTTTATTTTAATGCTTCCCATATCTATTTTTGCAAGTGATATGGAAAGCATAATAGAAAGCCAGATTGATGCCACAGGCATAAACGAGCTGCAAGAACAGCTTAATAAGGTTTCAAATAACGATTATTCTAAAATTATGCCAAACTATAATATAAAAGAAATGACTAAAAATATAGCAACCGGAAAATTCAAATGGGATATTGAATCCATAATTAAAAGAGCAGTTGCTTTTTATTTCAGCCAATTTTATGTGAGCATAAAAATATTATTACAGCTTATTGCTCTTGCCATGCTAAGTGCGCTGGCGGACAATCTTTCCAGAAGCTTCAGCAAAGAAGGAGTTGGGGATGCGGCATTTTTTGCCTTCTTTTGCATCATAGCGGTTTTGGGAATAAAAATATTTTTATCAATCGCACAGGGTGCGCAAGCGCTGATTGACAGCATCGTGATGTTCATGGGTTCTTTAATTCCCGTATCGCTAACGCTTCTCGCCGCAAGCGGAGGCACAATAAGCGCAGGACTATTTCACCCAATACTTATGATGTCCATGCAAATTGTTACGCTGACAGTCAAAAACATCTTAATTCCACTTATAATGATTGCAACCTCCCTTAAAATTGCTGATAATTTATCGGACGATATTAAAATATCAAAATTGGCGGATTTACTTTATACAATTATCAAATGGATTATGGGGGCACTTTTAACCGTATTCACAGGTATAATCACAATTCAGAGCATAACCGCTCCGGCAATTGACGGTTTAACACTTAAAGGTGCTAAGTATGCTGTTGGAAGCCTTGTTCCCGTGGTTGGAAGCATACTTGCAGATTCGGTTGACCTTGTTTTAGGCTGTTCCCTTATTTTAAAAAATGCAACGGGAGTTGTTGGGCTGATTACCGTCATTATTTTATGCTTTGCTCCAATGGTCAAATTTTCGGTACATATTCTTATATTCAATATCGCATCGGCATTGGTTCAGCCTATTTGCGATAAACGAATTGTGGGCTTTTTAAGCGTAATTGCCCAATCCATAACAATAATTTTTGTGATGGCTTTAATTGTAATAATAATGTTTATAATTAACCTTACAATAATAATAGGCGCAGGCAACACCGCCGCAATGCTGGGGAGGTAATTATGGATTTTATTGCAAACTATTCAAGGGCAATAATAACAATGGTTGTTTTATGGTCCTTTATGCAGACTTTAATTCCAAGCAGCGATATGAAAAAATATGTACGTTTCGCAATGGGGCTTGTTATTATCGCTTCAATGATAAGCCCAATCGGCAAAATAAAAGATTTCAATATGCCTGAATTTAATTTTGAAAGCACAGCAAAATACAGCAAAGCAAGCACAAATAGTTTAATAGACAAAATATATATTCAAAAATTGCAGAATGAGGTTAAAAATAAATTCGGCGTTTCGGATGTTGTAATAAGCATAGACGGAAACAGAAAAATAACCTCCGTTAAAGCAAGCAGCAGGCAAAAAGAGATAGAAAAATATTTAGGCGGTGATTAAATTTGAAGCAGCTTTATGAAAAAAACAAAATGTATATTCTGCTGCTTGCAGTAGGTATGGCATTGCTTATTTTTTCAACATCTTTTAACCAAGCACCAAACAGCAGTACAATGCTGGAGGCACGCCTTACCAACATTTTGAAAAAGATAGATGGAATAGGCGAAATAACTGTAATGATAGAAAACGGAGCAGATAATAAAGCAGAGGGAGTGATAATAGTTGCACAGGGAGCGGAAGATTCCACCGTAAAAAAAACAATTAACGATGCGGCACTTGCGGTTTTAGGTGTTAAACCGCACAAAATTCAAGTTTTTGCACAAAAAAAATAAAGGAGAGAGAATAATTATGCTAACATTTTTCAAAAAATTCAAGGGCTTCAAGAAAATCAATTTTGGGCAAATAGGCAAAAGACAATTTGTTTTGGCTGGTCTTATCCTTATGATTGCGGTTGCAGGATACATAAACGTAAATTATGATACGGATAAAACAGTTCCTGCTTCTGTAACGGTGGACGACCAAACAATTACACCAAGTCCTAAAAAAACAGACTATTTTTCAACCACCCGTATGGATAAGGAAAAAAGCAGAAGTGCGGCAATGGATATATACAGAGAATTAATTCAAAACAATTCAAGCAGTCCCGAAGTTAAAGCAAAGGCACAAAATGATTTGTCCAACTGTGCAAAAGCAATAGAATTAGAGCCTGTTATAGAAGGACTTATCAAGGCAAAGGGCTTTGAAGATACCAGCGTATATATATCCGAAGCGTCTGTTAACGTTGTTGTAAAAACAACCGGCTTAGTTCCCGCACAGGTTGCGCAAATTAAGGATTTAGTAATAGATAAAACCAAAATTTCCTCCGATAAAATTAAAATAGTTGAAATAAAATAACCAATATGATACAATAATATTACATAGGAAGGGAGCGATGTAATATGAGCGAAGAAAATACCAATATTCAATCAATAGGCAATATAAAAATTTCAGAGGAAGCTGTGGCAATTGTTGCAGGCGTCGCCGCAACCGAGGTTAACGGCGTATCCGGTATGTGTGCAACCATTGCTGGCGGAATAGCGGAGCTTTTAGGCAAAAAGAGCTTTGCAAAAGGAGTTAAAGTTGAAATTACGGAGCAAACCGTTTTCATTGCGATTTCTTTGGTAGTGCAATATGGTTCTAAAATACCTGATGTTGCGTGGGAGGTTCAGGAAAAGGTTAAGCACGCAGTGGAAAGTATGACGGGTCTTGAAGTTACTGCGGTGGACGTGTTTGTTAACGGCATAGATTTACCAAAATTAGAAACTTCCGAGGCATAAGCAAAATAAGAATAAATACAATCTAATAAAAAAAATTAAAAGACATAACCGGCAATGAGCTTACGGTTATGTCTTTTTAGCAAAATCTTGATTTTTAATTATCGCCTCTTAATAAATTCTCAGCATAATCTTGCAGGCTTGCAAGGGAATTTATGTGATCGGAACGCTGCCCAATTTGGTCCCTTACATAATCGGGAAGGGACGAAAAATATTGCTTAGCCTCGGAGTTTTGCTCTATAAGAGCGTTTAAATCATTGTATTTTCGATGCATTTTATCACCTCAAAAATAGTATAAGCAAAAATGTAAATTAAATACTTATGATGTTCAAAAGAAAACTTAATTCAAATCAAAAAATATTTTTTTAACTTCTGAAAGTCTGCTATATATAAAATAAAAATCTAAATTCGGACAAAAAAGATGTATGTCAAATCCGTAGTTTAAACATAATGGGAAGTTATATGTAGTTGTAGTAATCATTTTTTGCTATTTCCCAATTTATGATGTCATCAATATTTTCATCACGATGAAAATTCTCAAAATCGCTATAATACGTATTTTCTAAAGACGCTATTTTTATGCCGCTTATTTTAGATATAACAGCAGGGCTTACCATTCGTTTAACCATTAAACTAATAGCCCCTTTCATTATAGGCTCCAACTGGTATGTGTATTTATTATTGTCAATATCTAATACATCATATTGTTTTAGAAACGTGCAAAACCATTGGTTTAAAGCCTCGTTTGCAAATTTACTTTTAGATATATATTTCAACAATTTATCGCTATTAGTCGGGACATTTTTATGTAATTTTTTAGCATATTTAATCGCAGTTTGTAAATCACGTCTTAATCCATTAGGCACACGAATATTCGTTTGATTAACTACTAATGTTCTAAATTCCGTATCAAAATTAGAAAATTTTAAGTTGCAAATTACACCCTTCTTTGCAGGGGCTATTAATGTCAGTTTTATAAATAAACGTAATATTTGCCTCTGATAATATCTCTCGGTTTCTCTTTTTCCCTCAACCTGCTCTGGGGATTTCTCCAAGTCTTTATCCAATTTTGCAAGGATTTCTTTTATGATTTCAGAAGAAAATATTTCTCTTTCGCTTCCCTCTTCTAAATTACAGTATTCGAATATTTCGTTTTTATAGTTTTCATATTTTATTTGCGTAAAAATATCTGCTGTCTTTCCTTTCTCGGTAAGGTAATCATAAAAACTTTTCACTGACTCTAAATGTGATTCCATTGAAGCTCGATAGTTTATTTTTCCTATATCAGAATAATATTTAATACAATTTTTTACATCGCTTAAGTCAACTTTAAGTGGCATATTTAACTTTTTAACACTGCGTAAATATTCGATAAATTTATTTACATGATTTTCGTATTTCTTACCAAAACTATCGAAATAATCATCTCGGTGCTGTTCCATAATAGTTTTTATTAATTCCATAACTTATCCCCTCCCGTATTCTTCCAATTCCCAAATTCCCATTATTTGCTATAATTAGATGCACAACAACCATTACAACATCAGCTATACTGGTAATATTTTTTATATCTGCTATATTATACTATATTTTTACAAAATAATCAATATATTCACAAAAACATACAACTCTTTCATATAATTTTCGGGCAAAAAAAATCACCCATAGCATAAAAGCTATGAGCGAAAATGGTCGGGGTGACAGGATTTGAACTTGCGACCTCTACGTCCCGAACGTAGCGCTCTACCAAACTGAGCCACACCCCGATAGATAAAATTATAAATTCGCTGCGATATATCGCCCTTCATTGAAATTGTGTGTTGAAACACTTTGCATTTCTTCCGTTATTATAATACAATTTTTTTGAAAAATCAATAGTAATATGCAATTTTTAAAATGTTTCTAAAAAAATATGTAGACATTTTTAATTCTTTATGCTATATTAGGTGATAAGTTTCCAAAAAAATCAAAGGAGGTAAAGAAAAAGTATGGCAAATGATAAAACAAAAAAATTCAACAGGTGGATACCTGTTATCGCAAGCATTACAATTCAACTAACCTTGGGAACCGCTTACATCTGGGGGGTATTTCAACCTGCTGTTGTTAAGCTGTTCAGCTGGCCTCAAGCAACTGCAGCGCTCACATTTTCGTTCCTGCTGGGTGTGCTTACGCTGGGAAGCGTGGTTGGCGGTATGCTCCAAGCTAAATTCAGCATAAAGCCCGTTATTATTGGTGGAGGAATTATACTCGGCGTAGGCTTTTTCCTTGCCTCCTTCACAACAGCCCAAATACCATGGTGGCTTTGGCTTACATACGGAATAATCGGCGGCTTCGGTATGGGAACAGTTTATACAACCACCATCGCATGCTGTCAGAAGTGGTTTCCGGATAAGCGCGGCTTTATTTCAGGCATAATTGTTTCCGCATTAGGTTTTGGCGGGCTGGTTTTCACCCCCGTTGCACAAACGCTGATTAATACTCGTGGAGTGCTTGAAACCTTTGCATGGTTTGCAGTTATATTTATTATAGTATGCGTTACAGGCGCTCAGTTTATTAAGGACCCTCCTGATGGCTACAAGCCAGAAGGCTGGACTCCTCCTGCCGCTAACAACAAATCGATAAAAGCTCAAGATTTTACTCCTCTTGAAGTTATCAAAACGCCTCAATTCTACATAGTTACATTTGTTCTTATGCTGGCATGTATGGCAGGTCTTATGATTATTCCATTTGCAAAGGTAATAGGAATAGCAGGCGGATTATCTCCTGCGGTTGCAACAAGCGGTGTTATGGTTATTTCAATATTTAATTCCTCAGGGCGTTTGTTCTGGGGCTGGTTATCGGATAAAATCGGCAGAAAAAATACAGTTTTAATTCTTCTAATTCTTGCAGGCGTATCCATACTTTTTGTTGCAAATGCCCAAATGTACACAATCCTTGTGCTTATTGCAATAGTAGGCTTCTCCTATGGTGGATTTCTTGGGGTTTTCCCTGCGCTGACTGCCGATTATTGGGGAGTTCGCAATGCAAGCGTAAATTACGGCATGGTGCTTTTAGGCTTTGGTATAGGCGCAGTTGCAGCCTCATTTATAGCAGGCTATATAAAGGACACCACAGGAGGCTTCAATTTGGCGTTTATAATAGCTTCACTGGCTTCCTTTGCAGGGGTTATTTTGTTACTGTTTTTAAAACCACCAATGGTTAAAAAAGAAAAGATTAAATAATATAAAAATCACAAAAACGGTTTGAAGCGAATGCTTCAAACCGTTTTTTAATATAATTTATCCTAAAATCTTTTTAAGGTCTTCCTCCGGTGTGGAAATTGGCGTTAAATTAAATTTTTCAATCAAAACATTTAATATATTAGGCGAAACGAAGGCAGGCAATGTTGGGCCTAAATAAATATTCTTTATTCCAAGTGATAAAAGGGTTAAAAGAATACAAACCGCCTTTTGTTCGTACCAAGAAAGCACAAGGGTTAGTGGCAATTCATTAACACTGCATTCAAAAGCATTTGCAAGTGCAACGGCAACCTGTATAGCGCTGTAAGCATCGTTACATTGACCCATATCCATTATGCGTGGAAGTCCGCCGATTGTTCCTAAATCCAAATCATTAAACCTGTATTTTCCGCAGGCAAGAGTTAGTATAACGGTGTCCGAAGGTGTCTGCTTAACAAAATCCGTATAATAATTTCTGCCCGGCTTTGCACCGTCACAGCCACCAACCAAGAAGAAGTGCTTTATTGCACCTTGCTTAACAGCATCAATAACCTTATCTGCAACAGAAAGAACAGTTCCCCTGGCAAAGCCTGTGGTTACAGTTTCGCCGCCGTTTATACCTGTCATTTTAGTATCGGCAAGATATCCGCCAAGCTCCAATGCTTTTTGAATTACAGGCGTATAATCCTTATCCTCACCAATGTGAACAAGCTCCGGATATGCAACAACCTCTGTTGTAAAAACTCTGTCCTTATAGCTTTCCTTAACGGGCATTAAGCAATTTGTGGTAAACAAAATCGGCGCAGGTAAATTTGCAAATTCTTTTTGCTGATTTTGCCACGCTGTTCCAAAATTCCCTTTAAGGTGTCTATACTCTTTTAATTTTGGATATGCGTGTGCAGGAAGCATTTCGCTGTGAGTATAAATATTTATTCCCTTATCCTTTGTTTGCTCCAAAAGCTCGAATAAATCATATAAATCGTGCCCTGAAACCACAATGAAAGGACCCTTCTCTATTGTAAGCGGAACTGTTGTAGGCTCGGGTGTGCCGTAGGTTTCTGTGTTAGCTCTGTCCAGCATAGCCATACATTTCAAATTCACTTCACCGGTTTCCATAACAAGTCCCAAAAGCTCATCTGCCGTCTTTTCTTCGCTTATCGAGGTTAAAGCCTTATAAAAAAAGCTGTTAACATAATCATCCGAATAACCAAGCACAAATGCGTGATAAGCATAAGCCGCCATACCACGAATACCAAATAAAATAAGGGATTTCAGCGAACGGATATCCTCGTTATCACCCCAGATGTTGCTCATATCGAATGAACCTGCGCCGATATCCGCAATTTGCTTTTTAAGCACTGCATCATCAAAATTAACATTTGTTATAGTTGTAAACAACCCCGAAATAATTATTTTCGTTTTTTCCTTTGTGGGCTCGCCCTTTGCAATTGCAATTAAAGCGCTTGTAAGCTCATCCTGTAAATTGGCGGTTGTTGCCTGCTTGCCGCAAGCACCTGCACCCCCCTCACACCCTTTACCTCCGATTGTTTGCTCACATTGAAAACAGAACATTTTTGACATAATTCTTCCTCCTAATAATGTATTTATTCTAATATTTTCCCGTCTGTTGAAATTGTTACAACCTGCCATGGCAGCATCTTACCGCTGTTTTTCAAAGCATTAACCACTGCATTTTGAATTCCGCCGCAGCAGGGTACCTCCATACGAACAACTGTTACGGATTTAATATTGTTACCTTTTATTATCGCCGTTAATTTCTCGGTATAATCACCCTCGTCTAATTTGGGGCAGCCGATAATGGTTATCTTGTTTTTCATAAACTCCTTATGAAAATTACCATAAGCATAAGCCGCACAATCGGCAGCAATCAGCAGATTTGCATTTTCAAAATACGGAGCATTTACAGGCACAAGCTTAATTTGCACAGGCCATTGGTTAAGCTGGCTTGTTACAGGCTCGGTGCTTTGAATCTGCACCTCCGGCTCCTTCCTTTGAATAGTTTTGGAATTGGTTCCCGGGCAACCGCAAGCAAGCTTTTGTGGCTGTGATTTTTCCATTTCTTCCTTATTAAATGCCTTAGCCTCTCGCTCCTCAAAGGATATTGCGTTTGTGGGGCATACAGGCAAGCAATTTCCAAGACCGTCGCAATAATCATCACGCACAAGCTTTGCCTTTCCGTTCACCATCGCAATTGCGCCTTCCTTGCAAGCATTTGCGCAAAGACCGCAGCCAACACATTTATCTTCTTCAATCTTAATTATTTTCCTTAGCATATTGTTTCCCTCCTCTTGACTTTATGGCATTATTGTACTATACTTAAAAAACAAAATCCATTGCAAATGCAACAGAAAGGAAAATTTATGACGAATATTTTAAATGGCAACATTTTATTTGCGGATATGTCTGACAGTGATTTAAAATCTATGCTGGATTGCTTGGGTGCATACACAAGAAAATACGATAAAAATGATATAATCTTTTTAGCAGGAGATAAAGTAACGAATTTCGGAATTATACTTTTCGGCAATGTAAACATTATAAAAGAAGATTTTATGGGAAACAGAAATATTTTAACAACACTATCCGCTAACGACCTGTTCGGTGAAGCATTTGCTTACAGCGAAACAAAAATCAGCTCGGTTACAGCGGTTACTGCAAGCAAGTGCGAGGTTTTGTTTATTAAATTTGATAAAATAATAAACTCCTGCCCCAATGCCTGCTCACTTCATACGAAAATCATAGGAAATATGTTAAAGGTTCTTGCCAATAAAAATATTTTGCTTAATAATAAGCTTGAAATTACATCTGCAAAAACAACACGAGATAAGTTGATGAAATATTTTAGTATGCAAATTTCTAGAAGCGGAAAAAACAAATTTACAATCCCATTTAACAGAGATGGTCTTGCGGATTTTATAAACGTCAACCGAAGCAGTATGTCCAGAGAGCTTTGCAAAATGCGTGATGAAGGTATTTTAAAATTCGATAAAAACAAATTTGAAATTTTAATTTGAACAAAGCATACCCCAAAAAATAAGGGATAAGCAAAAGCTCATCCCTGTTTTTTAAATAATAATAACTCCTCCTGCATTATACATCTTTCCTCCGCCTGATACATGCTCAACTATTTTACGAACAAGATAAGTATCCTGCTTAACCTTTGTAATGTCTGCATTTTTATCCTTAAAAACCATTTTATAAGTTAATTTTTCGTCGCTCCAAATTGGATATAAACCAAAAAAATCCTGAAATTTAATAATATTGGAATCCTTTGGCATAACCGTCTTTAACCAACTGTTCAAAAGCCATGAATGACATATAAAAGCTTTCGCATTATACTCCGCAAAAAATTCCTTTGCCATATCCAAGGATTGCAGGCATTCCTCATAGTCCATCCTTCCGCCGGCAGGTATGTGGATATCCAAAACTCTTTCCCCATCCTGCAAAACGCAATGCCATAAAGACGTATCAAGCTTAATTTCCATTTTAACCGCGCGCCCGTTTTCAAACACGGTGTTGCCTAAAACATATCCATCCTTTTCAATTAAAGCAGATGTATGCAAATTCTTTTCGCAAATATGGTTAGTGCCGTCCACAAGCCCGTCCGCACGGTATTTTGCGCCACCTTCCGGGATTAAAACAACCTCTTCGGTATTTACGTTTTTAAAAACCTTAACTTTAGAGGCAAAAAACGTCTTTATAAATTGTAGCCTGCCAAGCTTTATAATATTGCATCTGACATGGTTAATAAGCCAGTCGATTTCTTCAAGCCCCCACTGCCCTGTTTTTTCGTAATAATTACCAATCCATATTTTATAATCAGAAAGTGTATCCAAAATAATTTCGTCCGAAGCACCTGCAAGCCTGTATCCTTCAATAACATCAGGCACAACCGATATAAAAACAAGGCATTTAAAAGCAGCGTCATATCCTTCGAAAAACACATTGATATTAGGCAAGGCACGGTTTAAAATTATATTTCTAAGCCTTATTGCACCTTCGGAAAGTTGGCTGTTATCCTTAATCTCATTGGCATATTCGCATAAAAATTTTGCGGCATCCTCAGAAAGGTCAAGGTATTTGCATATATCAAGGATATATCCGCTCTGAAGAAAATATAAATTGTTCAATACAAACCCTCCGTATAAATACTATATTTACTTTAGTGCGTGAATTTTTATCTTTTCAAATGTTTCAGGAGAGATAACGTGTTCAATTCGGCAAGCATCCGCAGATGCGGTTTCCATACACACACCTAAATCAACAAGATATTCTGTTAAAATTTTGTGGCGTTCATATATTCCCTCTGCAATTTCACGCCCTGATTGAGTTAGTGATATTTGCCCCAAATTATCTATCGTAATGTGATTTGCTTTTTTCAATATTGCCATAGCATTGCTAACGCTTGGCTTCGAAAAATTAAGCTCGTTGGCAATGTCAATAGAACGTACAGAGCCATTTTTATTTTTTAATACCAATATCGTTTCTAAATAATTTTCGCCCGACTCTTGTATTTTCATAACACACCACCTATCCATTTAGTATCCATATTATAACATATTGTATTTTTTTTTGCAAGAAGTTTAAAAACATATATACATTATAAGTTGTTTAATGATATAATAACTGCAAGCAATTATTATATGTTATACTAATTTTCAAATAAAAACAAGGATGTGCAATATTTATGGATAAAAACATTGAAATGATGAAAAAGATTATTGAGCAAAAAAAGAAATCGGCTGTTAAAAACCCAAATAGCAAAAAGGGTCAAAAAGTTATCGGCTCGGTGGCAAAAGGAAGAAATTCCAAAAAAAGTGGCGGACTGTTCGACAGATAGTCCACTTTGCCTAAACTTTAAATATTATACCGAAGGCTGAAAAAAGGAAAAGAAAAAAGCCCAACATCCGTCCAATGTCATTTTCTTAACTTAATGACATTGGACGGATGTTGGGCTTTTTTAAAATTCATAATTCAATTTTAATTAATCTGGTATAGGTGCATTAACAGGACACACACCTGCACATGCTCCGCAATCTATACATTCGTCAGGATTGATAACGAAAATACTATCTCCTGCTGCTATGCATGATACAGGACATTCTGCTTCACAAGCACCGCAATTGATGCAATCTTCAGTAATTTTATAAGCCACTTAAGACACCTCCTATAATTTTTTTATATTATAACACATTACCAAGAAAATGGCAATACTATTATCTATCCTCCAAGTCCTTCAATGCCTTTATCTCCTCCGGCGTAAGCTTAACAGCCGCATCACGAATTATAACCAAATCGCTGGCCTTGTAGGTTCTTAGCCCCACAATATCCGCAGCATCAAGCCTAACACGCACTGTACCTGCCAAAACATTATTATCAATAACAACGCCCTTGCCATCAGGTGTTTTAACAATTGCATCGGTTTTAGGCACATATTTGAGCATTTCCTCATAAACATCCTGCTCGTATTTCAAACAGCACATTAAACGACCGCAATTCCCCGATATTTTTGTTGGGTTAAGAGATAAATTTTGTTCCTTTGCCATTTTTATAGAAACAGGCTGAAATTCACCCAAAAAACTTCCACAACAAAGGGGCCTGCCGCAAATTCCAACACCGCCCAACATTTTTGCTTCATCACGAACGCCAATCTGCCTAAGCTCAATTCGTGTTCGAAACACCGTAGCAAGGGATTTTACAAGCTCTCTAAAATCCACCCTTCCATCGGCAGTAAAATAAAACAAAATTTTGCTTCCGTCAAAAGCATATTCAACATTAATAAGCTTCATATCCAAATTATGTTCTTTTATTTTTTGATTGCAAATTTCGAAGGCATCCTTTTCCTTGCGAATGTTAGCCTCCATCCTTTTTAAATCCTCTTCGGTTCCACGCCTTACAACAGGCTTAAGTGGCATAACAACCGCTTCGTCAGGCACAAGACGGTTAGGAATACTAACCTCTCCTATTTCCACACCTCTAACCGTTTCAACAATGGAATATTCCCCTTTTTCAAAGCTTTCGCCGTTGGGGGAAAAATAATATATCTTTCCGACGCTTTTAAAGCGAACGCCTATAACCTCAATCATTTAGTGCCTCCCAAATATTTAATAATAATTCGGATATTAAAATATTAAAATTGCCGTTAAAGGAAAGAGCCGTCCGGCAATTTTCTATGCCTTCGATTGCAACAACAGCTACCCTTTTATCCACATTATCCATAGCTATTGTATCACCTTTATTATAATTTTTCAATAGCGTATCACGAAATATTAAAAGCATTGTATCCAAAAGAACCTGCGCATATGCTTTTTCACGCTCCATAAAGCTGATTATCTGATATATCTGCTTCATAGAATTAAGCTTTTTAAAAAAAGATAAAAATTCATTTAACTTTTCAAGTAATTCCGGATTATTTATTAAATTCTCCGCCGCACCAATGCTTCCATTTGCAAGACGTGTAATTATATCCGCATTATTCGAATTTTTTTGCAAAATATAACTGCGAATTATATCATCATCAAGGGGCGTAAATCTTATGGTTACAGCCCGTGAGCGGATTGTGGGAAGCAAAACATTTTCCTTTTCCGCAAGCAGAATAATAACGCAGTGGGAAGGCGGCTCTTCAAACATTTTAAGCAGAGCGTTTTGCGCACCGATGGTCATTGTATCCGCAAAAGGGAAAATGAACACACGTTTTTGCGCTATGTATGGCTTTGTGTACATATCAGCTCGTGCAAGCCTTACCGTCTGAGCGGAAAAGGCAACCTTTTTAATATCATATTTTTCATTTGTCACAAAGGCAATATCAGCCTCACTGCCATCTGTCAGCATATGAGCAAAAGCAGTTGCCATAAGGGTTTTGCCAACACCCTTTTTCCCTGTAAATATATATGCATGGGAAACGGTGTCTGTTTTTACAGAGCTTATTAAACTTTTTTTGATTAAATCGTGCCCCAAAATTTTATCGAATATCATACCTTTTCAAACCTGTCAATATCCAAAACAAATATAGTAGCGCCGCCAACGCTAACCTCAACAGGCCACGCTATTGTCATGCCCATATTCAAAGACGGAGGAGATGTAAGCTCTGTTCTGGATTTGCATTTGGATTTTATAATATCAATAACAAAATCAACTTTTTCTTTTTCAACACCCACCATTAAAGTAACGTTCCCAGAATGCAAAAAACCACCGGTGGATGCAAGCTTTGTAACAGAAATTTGGTTTTTGCCAAGCTCAACAATAAGGCGAGCACTGTCTTCATCATGAACAATTGCTATTACTAATTTCATACCAATCCCTCCTTTTGTTTATTATATCTAAATTTTGCCTATATTTCAATATATTTTAAAAAATATTTTGCATTTTCGCATAAACTATTATATAATATAAGCACATTACAAAAGGAGGAAATTTTAAATGCTAAAAGGAAATGCATTGGTTGGCCAATCGGGCGGACCAACAACAGTAATTAACGCATCGCTTGCAGGTGTAATTAAAGGCGCACTTAGCACAGATGCAATAGAAACTATTTATGGTGCAGAGCATGGCATCGAGGGAGTTTTGGCAGAAAACTTTGTTAATTTAACAGAAAGATTTAGCGATAAAGAACAATTAGAACTTTTAATCAACACTCCTGCCGCTTATTTAGGCTCTTGCCGCCGCAAGCTTCCAAAAGAATTTGACGAAACATTTGACAAAATCTTTGACATATTCAAAAAAAATAACATTGCATACTTCTTCTATATCGGCGGTAACGATTCAATGGATACCGTAAACAAGCTTTCACAATATGCGAAACAAATAAACTATCCAATAAACATAATCGGTGTTCCAAAAACAATAGACAACGATTTGGCTGTTACAGACCATACTCCAGGCTTTGGCTCTGCTGCAAAATATATTGCAACAAGTCTTAGAGAGGTTGCAAGAGATAGTCAGGTTTATGACAGCAACACAGTTACAATAATCGAAATAATGGGCAGAAACGCAGGCTGGTTAACCGCCGCTGCCGCTCTTGCAAGAACAGACAAAGAATGTGCTCCGCACCTTATCTATCTTCCCGAGCTTGCATTTGATGTTGATAAATTCTTGGCAGATGTTGAAAAGGTTAGCAAAACACATAAAAACGTTATCGCAGTTGTTTCTGAAGGCATTAAAACCGCTGAAGGCAAATACGTTTGCGAAGGCGCAACAGCAGATATTGTTGACAGCTTCGGACATAAGCAATTATCAGGAACAGCACGCGTTCTTTCCGATATGATTCACAATAAGTTCGGCTGGAAGGTTAGAAGCATTGAATTCAGCCTTCTTCAAAGATGCGGTGCTCACGTTGCTTCTCAGACAGACCTATCTGAGGCTGAAGCAGTTGGAACAGCAGGTGTTGAAGCGGCAGTTCGCGGCGAAACAGGTATGATGATGTATTTCAAACGTGTTTCCGACGCTCCATATAAAATCGAAATATGCTCAAGCGATATTTCAAAAATTGCAAATGTTGAGCGAGTTGTTCCCCGTGAATGGATAAACGAAGAAGGAAACGATATTCTTCAACCTGCAATTGATTATATGCTTCCATTAATTCAAGGCGAAAACAAGGTTAAATTCGAAAACGGTCTTCCCGTTTATTTGAAAAGATAATATAATTTTATTATAGTTCTTATTTAGAGGCTCAAAACTTTGGGCCTCTATTTTTAATATAATATTGACATCGCAATGCGGTTGTGAAATAATAGTGTGTAGGGGTGAAAACAATGAAATTAGTGGTGGCTACTAAAAATATGGGTAAAATCAGAGAGATTAAAGAAATTTTGAAGGACACGGATTGGGAAATTTTATCAATGAAGGACGTTGGTATTAACATAGATGTTGTAGAAGATGCGGATACCTTCGAGGGCAACGCAATAAAAAAGGCGCAAGAAATTATGAAAATATGCAACTGCGTAACCTTGGCGGACGACAGCGGTCTTGTTGTGGAGGCTTTAAACGGCGAACCCGGTATATATTCCGCACGTTATTCGGGCGAAAATGCAACGGATGAACTTAATAATCAAAAGCTACTTAAAAAAATGGAAAATCAAACTAACAGAAACGCAAAATTTGTGTGTGCAATAGCACTTTCGTATCCTGACGGCACTGTAAAAACAGTCCGCGGTGAATTTGAAGGGCAAATTGCATATTCCCCAAAAGGAAGCGGCGGATTTGGCTACGATGTTATTTTTTATCTGCCTCAATACGGCAAAACATCTGCGGAGCTGGAGCCTGAATTAAAAAACAAAATCAGCCACAGAGGTATGGCTTTAAAATTGCTGAAAGGTGTTGTATCCTGATTGTTTAAATCTATACAATGGAAGCTTGTTAGTATGTTTGTTCTGCTTGTAATTGCAATAATGATGATTTTCGGCACATTTTTGCAGGACAGAATATCGGTATTTTACCACAACAATTTTAAAAATCAAATGACGCTTGCTTTTTCAACCGAGCTTACACAGCAGATAAGCTTAGCGGCAGGCGGTGCTGACGCGCTTGCAACCATGAAAAAAACGCTGGACACCTATTCGGGCAGAATGGGCATAAATTCCAACCGTAATTATTATATTTTGGATAAAAAAACAGGCAATATTTTAATCGGCTCGGAGGCAACAGCCTATGTAGAAAAAACAAGCAACATTATTTCCGCAATGGCCGATAATGTTGGTGATTTAGCACCTACCGACCAGCCATATTTGGATTATGCAGTGCCTGTTTCCAACTACATAATTTATGTTAAAGACACAAAGGACGAGCTTTTAGAGCTTATAAGAACAATACTTGCCATTATTGCTCAGGCTCTTATGATTGGTATCTTGATATCCATAATTTTAGGGTTCTTTATGTCTAAAACAATAACAAGACCAATAAGTAATCTAACCAAAAAGGCAGAGCGTCTTGCAGAGGGTGAATTTGATTCACGCATTGAAAACAGGGCGAAGGATGAAATCGGCAAGCTTTCCCGAACTTTTAACTATATGGCATCGATGATTAAAAATTCCATGGACGAAATAGCACAGGAAAAAAACAAGCTTGAAACGGTGCTTAGATATATGACGGACGGAATTATGGCTTTTGATATAAACCAGCACATTATGCATATAAATCCTGCCGCAAAGCAAATGCTTGGAATTGATGATGAAAAAACGATAGTTTTTGATAACTATTTTACCGACCTTCAAGCAAATATTTGTATGGCGGAGATGATATATCTTGAACATTTTGCAACGATAGAACGTGATTTGGATATTAACGGAAAATACTTCAAGGCTTATTTTGCAACCTTCAAAACCGATAACGATAAGCTGTCCGGCGTTGTTGTTGTTATTCAGGATGTTACACAAACACAAATGCTTGAATTTTCAAGACGTGAATTTGTGGCGAATGTATCTCACGAGCTTCGCACGCCCCTTACAACCATTAAAAGCTATGCGGAAACCCTTTACGAAAGCAGTGATGATGAAAGCGACCGTAAATTTTTAGGTGTTATCGGCAGAGAAGTGGACAGAATGACGAGGATAGTTAAAGAACTGCTGACGCTTAGCAGCTTGGATTATAACAAGCTTGCAATAAGCAAAACTGAATTTTCCCTTGACGAGCTTATTTCGGACATAGTAACAAAGCTTTCTATGGATGCGAAAAATCATAAGCAAATGATACAATATAACGCTTCAACCCAAATGCCGATAATGTATGCGGATATGGACCGTATTGAGCAGGTTATAACCAACATCATTTCAAATTCAATTAAATATACGGGTGAAGGTGGACTTATAGAGGTTTATGCAGGATATCTTTACAATGAAGTGTATATAAAAATTAAAGATAACGGCATTGGAATACCGGATAAGGATTTGCCGAGAATATTCGAAAGATTTTATCGTGTAGACAAAGCACGTTCGAGAGAACACGGCGGAACAGGGCTTGGGCTTGCAATAGCGCAGGAAATAATAAAGCTACACGGAGGAACAATAACGATAGATAGTGAATATAAAAAAGGAACGGAAGTAATTATAAAGCTTCCGGTTAATAAAGATGTTTAATTTTTTAAAAGCTCATTATAAACTTCTCTTTTAGGTATGCCTCTAAGCTTAGCAACGGTTACCGTTGCTTCTTTTTTGTCCATACCTTCATTTATAAGCTTATTAACGTGGTCTGTTATGGAAATTTCAAAGTCAATACTTTTTTCTGTATCACCCGAAACCAAAATAACAAATTCGCCACGAGGCTCGTTTTGCTCAAAATGGCATGTAACCTCCGAAACAGTGCCTCGAATAACCTGCTCGAACCTTTTAGTTAGTTCACGGCATACGGATATTTTTCTATCCCCAAACACATTGCAAATATCGTTTAATGTTTTTTTTATTTTATGAGGTGCTTCGTAAAAAATCATTGTTCGAGTATCAAATTTTATTTTTTCTAATTGGGCAATTCGTTCGCTTTTCTTTGCACTTAAAAATCCTTCAAAGCAAAATTTTTTAGTAGAAAGCCCCGATAACACAAGGGCGGTTGCAAATGCGGTTGCCCCGGGAATCACAGTGAATTCTATATTTTCTTCAATGCAAAGAGCAACCAAATCCTCGCCTGGGTCCGATATAGCAGGCATACCTGCGTCGGAAACAAGCGCAATGTTTGTACCCTCTTTTAATTTTCTAATCAATTCCGCGCCCTTTTGCTTTTTGTTGTGCTCGTGATAGCTTGTCATAGGGGTTTTAATATCAAAATGATTAATAAGCTTGATTGTATGCCGAGTATCCTCAGCAGCAATCAAATCAACCTCTTGAAGGGTTTTTATTGCACGGAATGTCATATCCTCTAAATTTCCAATTGGTGTACCAACTATAAAAAGCATAATAAAACTCCCCTACATTGAAACAAGTCCGCTATCGTCAACTAATTTTTGCCCTTCAACACTCAAAACATATTCCAAAACCCTTCTGGAAGGGCTGTCCTTCGGCTCACTTTTTCTTATAACCGCATAATATTTCGAAACAATTGGATAGGAGCCGTTTTTTATTGTATCATGATTGGGCATAATCCCATCTATGCTAAGCAGCTTAATGTTATCATTTTTGTGCATTTCCCGAACAAAATAATAAACAGAATATCCGATTGATTTATCGGAATTTTTATAATTTGCAACTGCGTCAATAAGCTCACCCATACCAACTACAACCTGCTGCTTCGGCGGCTCGGACAAAACCCTGTCCGCCATAAATTTTTGCATCAAGGTTTGGCTGCCTGAATTTGCTTCACGCTGATAAGGAATGATAGGAAAATCCTCGCCCCCAACTTCCTTCCAATTTGTTATTTTGCCCTCGTAAATATCCTTCACTTGGCTTAAAGTAAGGTTTTTCACAATATTATCTCTGTGATTTATAAATACAAAACCTTCCTTGGAAAAAGGAACAACCTCAAGCTCCACTCCATTATCCTTTGCAAGCTGTAATTCTTCCTCACTTGGCTCTGTAACAAAAATCAAATCCGCATTGCCCTCAATAAGGCTAACGTAAGCATAATGAGTGGTGCTCAGACTTGTTGCAGCACGAGCGGAAAATTCGCTCACCCCAAGCAGTTTTTCGGTTAAATCAATAACAAAAGGATTTGTGGCAGTTGAACCGTCAATCTTAGGGAATTCGCTTAAGCTATATTTTGTACCTGCCAATTTATTTACAGCAGACTGAGAGTTATCACCGACACCGTCCCATATACTGATTATTTTGGATGGCTCGTCCCACGAAACTGTGTAGCCCAAGGCATCCTCTGCTATTGCCCTAAGTGGCAAATATGTACGCTCGCCGATTAGCATTGCGGAGGTATCAAGTGTTTTTTGAACAACATTGCCTGCCGTTTCAATACTTATGGCTTTTTCACCAATTACAAGGCTTATTATTTTTTCGGTGTTCGTTAGTGTTACTCTTTGAGTTTCCTCACTCCAATTAACGCTAAAATCAAATGCCTCCGCAATGAAACGCACAGGCACAAGGGTTCTGTTATCGATTATCACAGGGGTTACCTCTGCATTTTTTGTATCAATAAAGCGAACATCGTCACCTATTGCACCGCGGTTGCAATCAATTTTCATAACAACATTTTTAGCGCTTACACAAACAGAGGTAAGCATACATATTGCTAATATTATCATTATTTTTTTCATATACTTACCTCCTTTGCTAAACTCTAATTATTTATCTTATCAAAAATAAGCTTGCCCATTTCTGTGGTAGAAACCTTAATAAATCCTTCTGTATAAATATCAGCAGTTCTGTAATTTTCAGAAAGCACTTGGTTTACAGCATTGTCAATATCCGCCGCCTCCTGCTTTAAGCCGAAGGAATAGTCTAGCATCATTGCAACGGAAAGTATAGTTGCGATAGGGTTTGCAATTCCTTTTCCCGCAATATCGGGAGCACTGCCGTGAATAGGCTCGTAAATTCCGTTTGAAGTGGCGCCAATTGATGCAGATGCAAGCATACCAATTGAACCGGTTATCATACTAGCTTCATCGGATAGAATATCACCGAATAAATTGCTGGTTACCATAACGTCAAACTGTGCAGGGTTGCGCACAAGCTGCATTGCGGCATTATCAACCAATATGTGAATAAGCGAAACCTCGGGATATTCCTTTGCAACCTTCACAACAGTTTCACGCCAAAGCCTTGAGCTTTCCAGAACATTTGCCTTATCAACCGAATGAAGAACCTTTTTTCTACCCATTGCAATTTCAAATGCAACCTTTGTAATTCTTTCAATTTCGGAAACGCTGTAACGTTCTGTATCGAAGGCACTGTCCCCTTCTCTGCCACTTTCGCCGAAGTATATACCACCTGTTAATTCTCGAACCATTACAATGTCGAAGCCGTCTGCAATAATAGCATCTTTAAGAGGAGATGCGGAGGATAATGGCTTATAAACCTTTGCAGGGCGAATGTTCGCATAACATTCAAGCCCGGCACGAAGCCCCAAAAGTCCCTGCTCCGGCCTAACCTTTGCAGAAGGATTGTCCCACTTAGGTCCGCCCACAGCGCCTAACAAAACAGCATCAGCTTTTTTACAGGCTTCAAGAGTGCTATCAGGCAGTGCAACGCCGAATTCGTCAATTGCACAGCCACCCATTGGAACATATTCTAAATTAAAGGTATGTCCATATTTTGCTTCAATCTTTTTTAAAACTTTAATTGCTTCATCTATTATTTCGGTGCCTATTCCATCACCTTTTATAACTGCAATATTTTTAAGCATTTTTAAACACACCCTTAATATACTCAATCTCGCCGCCTGCTTTTATAATTTCCTGCATAAATTCAGGGAACGGATCTGCGCTGAAGGTTTCACCGGTAGTTTTATTTATAATTTTACCAGCCGATAAATCAATTTCAAGCTCATCACCGTCGCTAGCCTTAATATCCTCGCACTCTAATATAGGAAGCCCAATGTTTATTGAGTTTCTGTAAAAAATTCTTGCAAAGGATTTTGCAACAACACAGGTAATACCGCTTGCCTTTATCGCTATTGGTGCATGCTCGCGAGAGGAACCGCAACCAAAATTTGTTCCGCCCACCATGATATCGCCAACGTTCACCTTTTTTGCAAAGGTATCGTCAATATCCTCCATACAATGTGCCGCAAGCTCTTTTTCATCTATTGTGTTTAAATAACGTGCAGGGATTATAACGTCTGTATCAATATTATCTCCAAACACATGAATTTTTCCTACTAATTTCATATTATTTATCATTCCTTTCTATTTTTGCAAAATTTTGAGTTCAGATTGGATTTTTGGGCGACCTCCGCATATCGTGGATACGCAAGGAAGACCAAAAGTTCAATATGTGCCGAAATTTTATTCAAATTCCTTTGGCTCTGTTATTACTCCTGTAATTGCGCTTGCAGCGGCAACAGCAGGGCTTGCAAGATAAACTTCACTTTCGGTATGCCCCATTCTTCCGATAAAATTACGGTTTGTAGTTGCAACACATTTTTCACCCTTTGCAAGTATTCCCATATGTCCGCCAAGGCATGGACCGCAGGTTGGCGTGCTAACTGCCACACCGGACTCGATAAATATATTCATAAGTCCTTCATTTATTGCCTGAAGGTATATTTTCTGGGTAGCTGGGAATAATATAGTACGAACGCCGTCTGCAACCTTTTTGCCCTTTAATATGTGAGCGGCAATTCTCAAATCTTCAATTCTGCCGTTTGTACAAGAACCGATTACAACCTGATCCACCTTAATTTCACCAAGGTTTGCAACTGTTTTTGTGTTAGATGGCAAATGGGGACAAGCAACAGTATAATCAAGTGTGCTAAGGTCAATTTCCACCACGCTTGCATAGTGGGCATCTTCGTCCGCCTCTAAAACTGAGTAAGGCTTTGTTGAATGCTCGTTTATATATTCAATTGTTTTTTCGTCAACAGGGAAAATGCCATTTTTTGCTCCTGCCTCAATTGCCATATTTGCAATTGTAAAACGGTCGTCCATACCAAGAGTTGAAACACCTTCGCCTGTGAATTCAAGTGACATATATCGTGCGCCGTCCACGCCGATTAAGCCGATTAAGTGCAAAATAATATCTTTTCCGCTTACATATTTGGTAAGCTTGCCTTTAAGCACAACCTTTATTGCCTGCGGAACCTTAAACCACAGCTTGCCTGTTGCCATTCCTGCCGCCATATCCGTGCTGCCTATTCCGGTAGAGAATGCACCGAGCGCACCGTATGTGCAGGTGTGGGAATCCGCACCGATTATAACATCGCCAGCTGTTACCAAGCCTTTTTCGGGAAGCAGAGCATGCTCAATTCCCATTTGACCAACCTCAAAATAATTTTTAATTTTGTAATCCCTTGCAAATTCACGAACTATTTTAACTTGTTCAGCAGATTTAATGTCCTTATTAGGGCAAAAATGATCCGGAACTAATGCTATTTTATTTCCGTCAAATACATTTGGAATACCAATTTTTAAAAACTCCTGAATTGCGAGAGGTGAAGTAATATCGTTACCGAGAACCATATCTAAATTTACATTTATAAGTTCTCCTGCTATAACCGATTCCCTCCCCGAGTTTTTAGCCAATATTTTTTGCGTCATCGTCATTGCCATAGGTTTTAATTCCCCCCAAAATAGTTAATTTGTATTCTATTATACTATAATTTAAAACCTTTTGCAATACAAAGATACGCTTTAAATTTTATTGATGGGTTGATTTATAGATTTTTCGGGTGTATAATAATAATTAAAGGGGCAGGTGCATATTTTTGAAGCGATTATTACCAATTTTTATAGTAATTAACATAATATTTTCAACATTTACCACAAATGCGGCAAGGCTTGAGATTTTATATCAAAAGGTTACCGAGCAAACACTTTCAAAATCAGTTAAACAGACCGATTATAAAATGCTTTCAACCGCCGGTTGGATTAACGCAAACGTTGTTGAAGCGGATTTGGGAGACCAGTATTTAGATTTAAAGCCGCTTTTTTCAGATAAAGGCATTGCGAATTTAACCTTAACCAAAACCTTGGCACAGCAAAACAACGCAATAGCGGCAGTTAATGCGGATTTTTTTGCATGGGCAAAGGCAAGCGGCAAAGGAAGCCCAATCGGTCTTTTGGTAAGGGACGGCAAGCTGCTTTCCACACCTGCCAATAACAATCAAATGGCGGCACTTGTGCAGGACAAAAGCAAAATTATGTCAATAATGTACCCAAGCTCATATATTACTGTTACAGCCCCCAACGGAGAAAGTGTTGTTATTAAATACATAAATAAATTCGACGCTCTGGACAATATGGTAATTTACGACAACAGCTTTGATAAAACCTCACTGGGTGCGCAAAACGGAATATGCGAAGCGGTTGTTACAGACGGTGTTTTAACAGAAATCAGATATGACAAAGAACCCTTCGAGATACCTAATAATGCTTATGTTATAGCCTTTTTAACTGACTACTCAACCTTTATGTATGATAATTTTAAAATAGGCGATAAGGTTGCACTGGATATTCAAATGACACCCAATTTAGGAAACATAAAAAGTGCCATAGGCGGCGGAACTCAATTGGTAACACAAGGTCAAGCTGCAAAAATTACTCATCCGGTTAGCGGAGCACACCCCAGAACAGCGGTAGGTATTGATAAAACAGGCAAAAAATTATTTTTAATAACAGTTGACGGCAGAGGAGAATCAAGAGGAATATCCCTTGAAGCTTTGACAGAATTTATGATTACCTTAGGGGTTTATGATGGGCTTAATTTTGACGGCGGAGGCTCTACAATGATGGCAACACGTCCACTTGGTATGTCTGCCCCCTCGGTTGCAAACGCGCCTTCGGAAAACAGAGCGGTTGCAAATGCTCTTGCGATTGTTTCAACTGCGCCCAAAGGTAATTTAAGCGGAATAATTGCAAATCCAAACCAGCAATATGTTTTTGCAGGCACAAGCTGTGCTTTTCAAACCTATGCTTATGATGAATATTATAATCCGATTGAACTAAACCAAAATGAGGTGGCGTACACCGTCAGCGGTGTTAACGGAAGCTTTGAAGGAAGCACCTTTAAACCAAAAGAGGAAGGTGTGGCGACGATAACCGCAGTTTATAAAAACGTCAGCACAACCGCAAAAATTACTGTTTTGGGGCAGATTAATTCCATTTCGGTAACTCCTTCGGTTGTAGATATTACAAATACGGCAGATATTTCTATAACAGGCAAGGATAAGGACGGCTACTCGGCACCCATTAAAAGCGGAGATTTAAAAATAACCTTTGATAAAAAAATTGCAAAAATCGAAAATAATAAAATAACGAAAATAGGTGACGGCGATTGCATTGCAACCCTTCAATTCGACAAGATTAAATCCCATATTGCAATCTCCTCAAAGGCGAATGCAAAAAACATTAAGCTTCCAAAGGATGTTTTTATTACCGATTATTTAAAGGACAACACCACAAATGAAACAACCTTTACGGTTTTCGGAAATGCACCAAAGCCTGTTAATCTGCTTCAAAACCTTATACTTAAAAAATCCATATCTAAAATGAATAAATTCGAAAAGCACTTTTTCGTGGGTGATATTGACAAAAGTCAGTTAGAAGGGCTAAACGGAAGCATTGTTATAACTAACGGATACGGCGACCAAACAGACAAAAACAGCCACTACATCTGGCTTAACAACAGAAGCGGCGGCTTATTCGAAACTGCAAAAGAGCAATGGACGTGGCTTACCGAGAAAATATCAAAAACTGATAAAAACAACATATTTATATTTTTGCCAAAGGACGGCTTTACGAATAGCTTGGAGGAAAAAGCATTTTTTGATGTTTTAAAAACTCACACAATTGATAAGGGCAAAAATTGCTTTGTTTTTTCCAACAATACAACAACAAATTCACAAAGGATTGACGGAATTAGATACATTACAACAGGTGGCTTGCAAGGAACCTCTATGAATATTTTTTCAAAGGATATGACCCAAACAAAAATTGTTACCGTTACAATAAATAATAACAATGTAAATTATGATTTTATAACTTCTCTGTGAGCACCCTAAAGGGCATGCGTACACCGCCTCTAACCTTTGCAATTCCTTCCGTTGTTATAAGCAATTTTAGAACAAAGCGCCGCTGGCGCTTTAGGTGCGAAGCCGTAAGCATTTGCCAAGGAATAATTCGATGTTTTTTATTGCATAGAAATTTAGCAATTTCCTATGCAATAAAAAATATTTATCCTCCCATTACAAGGAGGATAAATTCACTTTGCTATTTAGATTTTTTTGGTTGTTCATGTATTTCCTCAACGTCTGCTTCCTCTTCCTCATTTTCATATTTTTCATTAGTTTGTGGATTAGCCAGTTCCTTCTGAACATCACGATAGGTAAGCTTAGACCAATTTTCAGATTTAAAAAATTTCATTAACATAAACCTCCTTTGTTTACATAATGTTAAAGTGACTCATTACATTTTATGAGGAAATGTTGAAGATTGTGAACAAATTAGTAGTTATGCGTTGCAATAGAATTACATAATAAAAAATTTAATAAATTTTTTATAAATATTTATTTCGAACGCCTTCGGTTATTTCTACGAATTCATCAACTACATTTTGCGGAGATAATATTTTCACAAGGCTTCCAAAGGTGAACAGCCATGCATAAAAAGGAGGGCTGATATGAACATTCACAGTTGCTACAAAATTATTACTATCCTCTTTCCTTATTCTTACTTCCTCTCCAAATTTATCTATCACCGCATTTATCAGCTTATTATCACATAAAATGGAAACCTGCTCCGCATCACCTCCGAACATATCGAAGGTTTTTTTAAGATATTGCCCTAAGTTAAAATCCTCGCTCATAACACTTTCTATTCTTTCATTTTTTTCATCCAAAAAGCGAATATCATACATTCTGTCAACCCTAAAATGAGTCAACTTCTTATTTTTCGGATAATAGGATATCAAATAATAATTATCATCCGAAAATGTAAGGCTGTACGGGCTAACAATATAATCATTGCCGTTATTTCTTAAAGAAACTTTTTTATCCAAATTATATTCATAATATTTAAATGCAATTTTAACACCGCAGGCAACAGCACTATGCAGCTTATCCACATTATAATAAACCGTTTCGTTGCTCATCTTAACACGGTCGGAAACATAAACCTGCCTTTGAAGCTGTTTTCCATAGAATTTACTCGTCAACCCCTCAATCTTTTTAATAAGCTGTGCCGTTTTTTTCTTAGTAATAAATTTTGAGGATTGAACACTATCCACAAGAAGTTTAAGCTCCGCAAGCTCAAATTCACGTTCACCTATATAATATCCGCTTTTCTTCCCCTTTTGGCAGATAATATCATATCCAAAGCCTCGCAGACATTCAATATCATCATAAATTGATTTTCTCTCCGCCTTAATTCCCAATGTAGCTAAGCTATCTATAATCTTATTCATAGGAAGCACGTTTTCCTCATCGGAATTTTCAAGCAGTATTTTAAGCAAATATAAAATTTTTGTCTTTTGATTTTCATTTTTCGGCACCGCTTACACTCCCCCCGATATTTTTATACGTCCATTTTTTACTGCACAAATACTGCAAACAAAGCTATGCCGCTTTTTTAAATTGCGGTTTGGAATATTGCCTTATTTTATGTGCTTTTATTTTCTTAACGGGCAAAACCAGCTGTCCGTAAAAGCCCATCATGACAAGCAGAAAAGAAATAACAACCCGAAATAAAATATCTCCAATGGCTATACTATTCAAATCACTTGCTCCCGCTGTTCCTATAATAAGTAAAAATCCAAATGTCATTAATGCTCTTAACAAATTCCTCATAATCAAAAACCTCACTTTTCTTTTGTTATGAGTTCATTATACAGCAAGCAATGTCCGAAAAATCGGACTTCCAAATCAACCTAAACGCCGTTAATTGTAAAACTAAATGCAAGTTTTTCTTGACTTTTACCCTTACAAACGTGCACTTACTTTTACAAATGGTTCTTTTTATATATAATTATTTCAGTTACCTGGCTCATAAAAGGGAATGATTA